>ERZ837910.2741-NODE-2741-length-20878-cov-15.269270_pt1 | contig 20878 bp, 20 predicted proteins | sample MGYA00519940_ERZ837910 | MGnify/ENA primary metagenome ERZ837910 (study PRJEB31850, sample SAMEA3708825) | human gut metagenome | biome: human gut; feature: human-associated habitat; material: faeces | place: China | collected 2014 ... | reverse complement strand
GTTCCTGCCCAGAACGCCACCGATGTCGGCTTGGACCGCAGCATGATCGGCGCCTACGGTCACGACGACCGGGTGTGCGGCTACGCTGCCCTGAAGGCTATGTTCGACCTGGACAAGGCCCCCGCCAAGACTGCCGTGTGCGTGCTGGCTGATAAGGAGGAGATCGGCTCCGTGGGTGTCAGCGGGATGCAGACCGCTGCTTTCGACACCTTCGTGGAGGATCTGTGCGAGAGCCAGGGCGTGGCGGCCCGGGTGTGCCTGGAGAACACCTTCTGCCTATCCTGCGACGTGTCCGCCGCCTATGATCCCAACTTCCCCGAGGTCTACGAGAAGCGCAACTCTTCCCGCCTGAACTACGGTATTGGCCTGTGCAAGTACACGGGCAGCCGGGGCAAGGGCGGCGCCAGCGACGCCGCTGCCGAGCTGGTGGCCTATACCCGCCGCATCTTCGACGAGAACGGCGTCATCTGGCAGATGTCCGAGCTGGGCAAGGTGGACGCCGGCGGCGGCGGTACCGTGGCCGCCTACATGGCCAACCGCAACATCGACACCCTGGATGCCGGTGTGCCCGTCCTGGCCATGCACGCCCCCTTTGAGGTGGTGGCCAAGCTGGACTGCTACATGACCTACAAGGGCATGAAAGTTTTATATGAAATCTGAAGTAGGAATAGTTTTTTGAATAGGTGTTCAAATGCTGCATTTTCCCGTACAGTTTTTTGCTGAAAGAGGTTTATTAGTTATCCTTCGTTTTGTTTATACATTTCCCCTACATCCTGTGAGGTATAGGTGGAGCAGTCGCTGTTGTCGGACATTTGATTTCACTTGACAATTCTCTCTGGTCCAAGCTATTATCACAACGCAGGTGGACTACGAATCAAAGAAGCTTTCTTCGCTAAAACTGGCGGGGAAGCTCCTTTGACCAATACGCTGACCAATATTAGAAAGCCGGTGGGTGGACACAGTGGACAAGGCAGTTATTTATACCCGCAGAAAGTGGGGGCAAAACTGCCGGAAAGCACCCAATAGCAGGGTTTTGACGCCCCGACGCATCTTCACACGCAGGAGGTCACTGGTTCGAGTCCAGCAGTCTCCACCAAAAAGTTCCCGGTTTCGTTTGAAACCGGGAACTTTTTTCGTTTATAGGGTTATTTAATTATGTATTGCGCCTGCGCTTTTTGCGCGACCCAAACCGTGACCCAAAAGCCGAGAGATCAGGAAAGCACCGGAGAGGGGCGGATGGCATCATCTGTCCCTCTCGGACTATTTTTGTGGGCTACATGGTCTGGCTGATGACGCTGCCGATGGCCTTCAGGATCTTCTCATGGGTGTGCCGGAAGGAGTCCGGATCGAACATAGTGCCGGTCTTGGGCGATACGAATAGGTATCGAACTGGACAGTTCCTTGAGAATCTACTGGAAGATACACCACATGATTTCCTATCGTTGAACGTGTACAGGTTTGATGTCGCCGATTTGCATTTTTCCGAAATATAGAAATAGAATAGGGGAGAAACGGGAACCTACTCATCATTGAAATAATGAGAGCATATTGCGTTTCAGGGCACTTCCGGATCCTCTGCTTTGTTTTGACAAGGCAAAAAGCCAGGCCTCCGGGTACCCGGAGGCCTGGCTTTTTATGGGAGAGGGGAAGGATCAATCGCGATCCAGCTCTTTCAGGGCGGTATATGCCACGTCGCAGCACTTGGCAATATCGCCGGCGGGGGTAAACTCTTCCGGGCAGTGGCTGCGGCCATTCTTGCTGGGAGCAAAAAGCATGCCTACATCCGTTACCTGGGAAATGAACATGGAATCATGTCCGGCGCCGCTGGGCAACGTCTTCAGCGGCAGTTTGTTTTCGCGCAGCCCTTGAGACAATGCGGCGGTGACTTTTTCGGACAGGTGGACGGGGGCCACTTCCATCAAGTCGACGGTCTCGGTCTGATAGCCTTCCGCTTGCAGCTGTGCCAACAGCTTTTCCACTGCGCCAAAAATGGTATCGATGGACGCCTGGTGGGGTGAGCGGCACTCCACCGACATTTCTACCTTACCGGGAACCACGTTGGGTGCGCCCGGCTCCACGTGGAGAGAGCCGCAGGTGGTCACGGTGCCATCATTCAGCTCCCGGGCCATTTCATCCACAAGATGCACGATCTTCATAGCCGCCACAACAGCGTCAAGACGCAGGTGCATGGGGGTCGTTCCGCCGTGATCGGGCCGGCCTGTGATGATGAGCTTCTTGGTGCGGATACCCACGATGGTATCCACGATGCCGACGGACAGTTTTTCGCTTTCCAGCACCGGGCCCTGCTCAATATGGGGTTCGATGAAATAAGCCCAGCTGGTCTTATCGCGTTTTACCTGAGGCAAGTCATCCGGGGTCAAGCCGTAGGCCTTCATGACATCGTAGGCGGTGACGCCGTCGTTGTTTGTCAACTGCTTCAGATAGTCCGTCTCCAGCAGGCCGGACAGAGCCTTGCCGCCCAGGATACCGGAGCTGAAGGAGTTGCCTTCTTCCTCCACAATAGCGATCACCTCAAAGGGATGCCGCAGAGAGAGGTTGTCCTCCTGCATCATCCGGGCCAGCTCCAGACCGCAGATAATGCCCATGGCACCGTCGTATTTACCGCCATTGCGGACGGAATCCAGATGGGAACCAACGGCGATGGCCGCCAGGGAACGATCTGTGCCCTCCTTCCGGCCGATCAGATTACCCATGGAATCCAGGCGGACGGACAGGCCTGCTGCCTCGAGCTCTTGCTTCAGGTACGCCTGGGCAGCTCGGTACTCTGTGGTGTAGGACAGACGGGTAATGCCTGCGCCGGGCGTTGCGTTGAACTGCGCCAGCGCTTCGACCGTCTGCTCAATACGGGACCGATTTGCAAAAGCCGTAGTATCACTTCCTTACTTGATGGGCCGCACCATCTTGCCGTGGCCCGGCTGTGTCACAACTTCGCCGTTTTCGGCCACGACGGTGCCGCGCACCATAATCAGCACGGGAGCACCCTTGACGGCAAAGCCGTTGAAGGGGCTGTGCTTCACCACAGAGTGGAACTTAGCCGCGTCGACGGTGTACTCCTTGTTCAGATACACCAGTACCACATCGGCGTCGGCGCCCACCTGCAGCGTGCCCTTCTTGGGGAAGATACGGAACAGCTTGGCGGGATTTTCACACATGACCTCCACCAGCTTCTGCATGGTGATCCGGCTCTTGTTGACGCCCTCGGTCAGCATAACGGGCAGAGAGGTCTCCAAACCCAGCGCACCGTTGCCGGCCTGCCAGATGTCAGCCCAGTCTTTCTCTTTCGCTTTTTGCTTTTGATACACTTGTGGCACAGGGAGCGACCCTGTTTCGCGTTCCTAACGTACGTTCAGTTGGTCATGTTATAGCACACAGTTTGCGAAATGTCAACAGATTTATCCGACGAATATCTGCTTTATTTGTTGCCTTTTTTGCTGATAATCGCGGGTTCTTTTTGTTTTCGTTTGACAGGATGAAAAAGAGCGCTATGCTTTTATACGAATGAACGTTCATACGTCGCTGTGCTATTCCGGCACCTCTATCGCGGCCATCGCCAAGGAGATCGGCATACAGAAGTCTTCGCTATACGCCCATTTCGCAGATAAGGAGCAGCTTTTTCTGGAAGTCTTTCAACTGTTTCACGACGAGACCGCGCTGAAGCTCTCTGCCATTTTTCTGACAGAACTGCCGGATAAGGAGAAGCTACACGAGGTCTTTCTGCTGTTCTGCGCCGGTAGGAACGCCAGCATCTTCCGGATCGGCCTGTGATTGGCCTTTGCAGCACAAGCAGATGCGAATAGGCGTTGCCATGGCGAAATCCCACCAAAATGCGAAGTAAGGCCCCCGGGAATTGCCCGGGGACCTTCACGGTTATCGTATATATTTGGAGGATGAAAAATCGGATTTTATTCATCCTATGTCGTAGGTACTGCATCAAAAGAATTCAATTGTAAGGCGGAACACCGTATAAGCCAGCAAGTCTACTTTCAGGATATCCGTTTGGGGCCGATTACATCACGGACAGCATATTGTAGCGCTTCAGCAGCTGAACGTCCTCCCGGGAGATGCGCAGGTCCTGCAGAAACTCCGGTGTCTCCGGCTGGATGCTCTTGGACAGAAATACCTTGGTGGAGGTAGGCATAATGGGTCGGCAGGAGATGCCGAAGCCCAGCCCCCACTTTGTTCCGGCGTTCAGATAGGAGGCGGGCAGGCAGAGGAGATAGACGTCCATCTCCGTGTCCTGGTTGTGGGTGACGATGTTGCTGAGGGCGTCATAGTGGCTCAGCGTACCCAGATAGGTGTTTTCACAGTTCCGGTACTGCTGATAGTCCTGAAAGTTCATGTACAGCGCTATGTCATAGGCGTTGGCGCCGGTCTTGGCCCGGATATCGATGACGCTGCGGACCAGACTGTTGTTCCGGCCGTCGAAATAGTACATATACAGCCGGTCAACGCCGCGGAAGAAGGCGGGCACGCTGTCGGCCATCAGATCTTCCACGGGCAGCGGGGCACAGTACAGCAGCTTTTCCGGCGGCACACCCAGGGCGGCCGCTACCTCGTACAGCGTCACCACGTCCATGGCGATCTGCCCACTTTCGTACTTGGATACGGTGGCCCCTGTCTTGTGGAGCAGCGCCGCCAGCTCCACGATCTTCATTCCGCGCTTTTTGCGGTAGTATTTGATCTTCGCGCCGATCTCTTCTGTCAATGTCATGGCACTTTCCTCAAAATCAAGTTTTAGTGATTTGACCCTCTGCTTTTCAGTATAGACGCTTTTCTCGGTCCGCGCAAGGGAAAATATAATTGTGAGGAAAGTTTTTCGCAAAATTCGTTCCTGAAAAGTAAGCGGCGGGCTTTGACGGGGCACGCGGCGGCTGGTATTATAAAACCATAACAGGAAAGGAGCGATACACCATGACCTACAACTTCGACGAGATCATTGATCGGCGCAACACCAATTCCGAGAATGTAGAGGGCTGGCGGCCCTACATTTTCCACTGCGGGCCGGAGAGGGTGTTCCCCTACAAGGACGAGGAATTCATCCGGATGTGGGTGGCGGACATGGAGTTCGCTGTGGCGCCGGAGATCCTGCAGGCCATCACCGACCGGGTAGATCGGCGCATTTTGGGCTATACCCTGGTGTACGATAAGGGTTATTATGAGGCGCTGCGCGCCTGGTGCGAGAGCCGTTACGGCTGGTCCTTCCCCAAGGAGCAGCTGACGTTCTCTCCCGGCGTCATCCCGGCGCTGTACCAGCTGACGGAGGACCTGGTCAAGCCGCTGAACGGCAAGGTCCTGACCATGACGCCTGCCTACGGATTCTTCCTCCACGCCTGTGAATACAACGGCGTTGAGCTGGTGACCTCGCCCCTGCGGGAGGAAAACGGCCGCTTCTCCGTGGACTGGGAGGACCTTGAGACGAAGGCCGCCGACCCGGATGTGAAGCTGCTGATGCTCTGCAATCCCCACAACCCCACCGGCCGCATCTGGACCGAGGAGGAACTGCGCCACATGGCGGCCATCATCGAAAAGCACCGGCTCTGGGTGGTGTCCGACGAGATCCACTGCGACCTGATCCGCGCCGGCTTGCGCCATACCCCTATGGGCAAGGTCATGCCGGACTATGACCGACTCATCACCTGTATGTCTGCCAGCAAAACCTTCAACCTGGCGGGCCTGATGCACTCCAATATCATCATCCGCGACGCGGAGGAGCGTGCCCGCTTCCAGGACCGGGACAAGAACATCGGCGCGGTGAACCCGCTGTCCATCGCGGCCCACAAGGCGGCCTATGAGCACGGCGGCCCCTGGCTGGAGCAGCTGAAGGCCTATGTGGACGGCAACCTGGCGCTGGTGGACCGTTTCCTGAAGGAGAACATTCCCGGCGCGAAGTTTACCATTCCCGAGTCCACCTACTTCGCCTGGGTGGACCTGCGGGAGGTGCTGCCGGAGGTGGAGGACCTGCCGGACTTCTTTGCCAACAAGGCCGGTGTGCTGCTGGAGGGCGGCGACGGCCTGTTCGTGGGCAACGCCAGGGGGCATATCCGCCTGAATTTGGCCATGCCCCGTGCCACAGTGCAGATCGGTCTGGAGCGTATCGCCGAGGCCATCCGCAAGGAGAAGGCCGGCGCATAACGCCGCGGCCGCACGAATAGGCGTTGCACATCTCCTGCCTATCTGCTACAATGGCGGCAGTGTGCTGTGCGGGAGGGAAAACGCCTATGAAAAAAACGCTGGATTCCAACGCGATCAAGCTCGTCGCCATCGCGGCCATGACCGTCGACCATGTGGCCTGGTGGCTGTTTCCCGGCTATCCCCGGGCGGTGCTGCCACTGGCGATGCATATCATCGGTCGGCTGACCTGTCCCATCATGTGCTACTTTGTGGCGGAGGGCTATCACCACACCCGGGATATCCGGAAATACACGGCGCGGATGTTCCTGTTCGCGGTCATATCCCACTTCGCCTATGTGTTCGCGTCGGCGGATTTTGCCGGCTGGCGGTCGTTTATCCCGTTTTCCTCCGGCAGAGTGCTGAACCAGACCAGCGTCATGTGGTCGCTGGCATGGGGGCTGGTGATGCTGCGGGTAGTCCATGACCGGCGGCTCCGCCCGGCGGTGCAGGTGGCGCTGATCCTGCTGATCTGCCTGGTCAGCTTCCCGGCGGACTGGAGCTGTATCGCCGCCCTGTGCATCATGGCCTTCGGTACCAATCGGGGAAAGCTGAAGACGCAGGCGCTGTGGATGATGTTCTATGTGGCGCTTTACGCGGTGGTGTACGCCCTGGCGCTGGACTGGGTCTACGGCCTGGTGCAGCTGGCGGTGGTGCTGGCCGTTCCCGTGCTGGCGCTGTATAACGGGCAGCGTGGGCCGTCGCCGCGGGTGAACACGGTGATGAAGTGGCTGTTTTACCTGTACTACCCGGCGCACCTGGCCTTGATCGGCTGGCTGCAAATGCAATGAGACGCAGATACCCGGCACGCCTTCGGCGCGCCGGGTATCTTTTGTTGACGTGGTCGGTTTACAGCAAGGGACGCCAGGGCGTCTCTCTGACCAGTCGTATCATCTCCCGGGCGAAGATGCCCAGAGCGCTGTCCCGACGGTACAGCACCCGCAGCTCCCAGCTGAGCTCGGGGACGTCTATGGCGTAGAAAATAAGCTTTCGCAGAGTATCCGACGGTATCCGGCCAATGAAGTAGCTGGGGACGAAAGAGGCGCAGTTTTCCAGAGAGGCGACCAGCGTGTGGTTGATGACCGGATCGCCGCAGTGGATCAGCGTGTCGGGAATAATGCTGTAATGCTGGAAAAACCGGTGGGAGGAGGCGTAGATCATCTGATTTTTGTTGTACATACAGTACTGGAACGGCGGCAGGTCCTCCACCGCCGGCGGCTTCGGCATCGGGCTCTCCATCGCCCGGAGCATTGCCGAGGGTCATCGCGGCGCCATCTCCGCCCGCACGGAGGGCGATACCATCACCTTTACCGCCCTGCTGAAATAAACGGGACGGGGCCGTTAGGCCCCGTCCCGTACTTTTCTGCGTTAATTCTGATAGTGTACCCGCCACGCCGTGTCCAGCGGCTGGCAGGAGAGCACCGTGCCGTCCAGGTCGGCGCGGTGCATATCCACGGCGCACAGCTGGGCGGCGTCGTAGGTGGTGTAGTAATACACCCCGGTGTCGGCATTGCAGCAGCTGGTATACAGCGTCAGCTCGCACGCACCGTCCTCCAGCACGCAGCAGCCCCGCTGCTGTGCCGCCGCGCCCAGAATGTGCAGGAGCTGGCTGACGCTCTCGGCCTCGCCGTCGCCGGAACGGCTGTTCAGCCGGGTAAAGGCCGTCCGTACAAAGCGGGAGGGGGAGGACAGGTCGCCGGGCAGACCCATGGCGCCCATGCCCCGGCTGTATGTCTCCAGCGGCAGGGCGGGGGAGAAGCGGTTTTCCGGCGGCTGCGGGGACAGCTGGGCGTAGTCATTCAGCCGGAACAGCTGCATGGGGAAGGGCGGCTCGTTGGTCAGCACGCCCGCCGGGTCCTCATAGATCCGCAGGCCCTCCGCCGTCTGCTCTACCGCGAAGCACTGCTCCCGGTCCGCCAGCAGCCAGTGCAGCCGGGCCGGGGGCAGCCCCGGCAGAAAGGCGTCGTCGGTGATGCGGCTCTCCGCCAGCAGGTCCCGGGCCTCCGCCGCCGTGGCGCAGCGGCCCAGCAGCCAGGGGATCAGCTCGAACTGGGCCACGTTGGCCTTCCCCGCCGCGCAGGGGCCGTATACGGCGCTGCGGACGAAGTTCAGCCCCGCCATGCACAGGCCCTTCTCGTTCACCGCGTCATAGTACAGGGGGTAGCCGTCCTGTACGGAGGCCATGCCGATCATGGCGTAGTGCCGCGTCAGGTCCGGCAGATGCCGCATGGGCAGGGGAAAGAGCCGGGGTGTGATGACCACCTGCTCGCCGAAGCCGCGCTCATAGTCCAGATTGCGCCCGAAATAGAAGCATTTTGTCTTGTATGTGGCCGCAGTGCACATGGGCCGGGACCTCCTTTTATTCGTTATCCGCCGGCTCGGCGGGGTACTGCCGCTTCAGAAAGGAGAGAAAATACCGGACGGCGCTGTTGGCCGGGGGCGGTGTCTTCACCGCCGCGCCCAGCCGGCGTGACAGCGGCTCCGCCAGCGGGAGCACCCGCACCTGGCCCTCATAGCCCGCCAGAGAGAAGGCGGACAGCACCGACACGCCCAGTCCCGCCGCCACCATGGACAGTATGGCCGCGTCGTCCGACGCCGTGACCTCCAGCCGTGGTGCCTCCGGCGGCAGCAGGCGCGCCACATACTGCTCCGGGCAGGAGAGAAATGTCTCCTGCAGCAGGCGCTCCAGGGGAATGACGTCCTCCATCCAGGGGAAGTCCGGCGGCACCACCGCCACCAGCGGCGCGTCCGTCAGCGGCGTCCAATAGAAGCCCTTGCCGCAGGTCTCCTCCACCAGGGCCAGCTGTACCCGTTCCTCCTCCAGCGCCGCGGCCAGCTCATAGCCGCCCACCAGCACGTCGATCTTGATCTCCGGGTGCAGTTTGCGGAACTTCTGCAGCAGCGCCGGCAGCCGTGCCCGGGCAATGCTGGCAAAGCAGCCGATCCGCAGCACGCGGTTGTGGGCCTCGCCCTGGGCCGCCGCCTCCCGCCGCAGGGTCTCACTGGCGCGCAGATAGTCCTGTATATAGGGCAGCAGGTGCTCGCCCTCCTCCGAGAGCCGGACGCCGTGGCTGCTGCGGGTGAGCAGGGTACAGCCCAGCTCGGCCTCCAGCTTGTTCACCATGTGCGTCATGGCGGACTGGGTGTAGCCCAGCTGCGCCGTCGCCTTTCCAAAGCTGCCGCACTGCACTGCCGTCAGCAGCGCCCGCAGCCGTTTGTCATCCATAGGGGCCTCGCTTTCTGTACAAATTGGACAAAATTGCAACGATTATTTTTAACTATATCACAAGAGCTGTCGCCGTTCAATGCCATAAACGTAAACTTTCCACCAACGATTTGGAAAATGCGGTAAACGTTTTTATACGCCATCAAAATTTTTCATGTGCCGTTCGATAAGCGTCATTTCCGTAATGATGAAAAGCATGATACGCTATATGCACAGGATGCAACGCGCTTTAAAGCGCGAGACCGCACCGGCGCGCCGCAGTCGGCGGCGTGGGAACAAGAGAAGAGAAATGGAGAAATCAGAATGATCGGACAGAGGAAAAACACCGCGGCAGATATCGTTGTCGTGGGCTTTGCGCTGTTTTCCATGTTTTTCGGCGCGGGCAACGTGATTTTCCCGCCCTTTTTGGGCATGGAGGCCGGCAGCCAGTGGCTGGCGGGCTTTTCCACCTATTTCATTGCGGATATCGGTCTGGCGATGATGGGGATGTTCGCCCTGCTCCGCGTGGGCAGCAGCGAGAAGGTACTGGAACGGGCGGGCAAAGTCCCCGCCGAGATCCTCATGTGCGCCATCATTCTGTGTATCGGCCCCATGGTGGCCATCCCCCGCACCAGCGCCAGCACCTATGAGATGGCCATCGCGCCCAACCTGTCCGGCGTATCGCCGGTGGTGTTCTCCGTGGTGTTCTTCGCGGTGATCCTGGCTCTGTGCATCAAGGAGTCCGCCGTGGTGGACATTGTAGGCAAGGTGCTCACGCCGCTGCTGCTGGTGGGCCTGTTCGCCATTATTATCAAGGGTGTGATCACGCCGCTGGGCGACATCGCGCCCCTGGCGCAGATCGACAACGTGGCCGTCACCGGCATCAAGGCCGGCTACCAGACCATGGACGCGCTGGCGGCCCTGCCCTTCGGCATCATCGTGCTGCAAAGCGTCACCGCCAAGGGCTATCAGCGGGGCCGGAGCCAGCTTCGCGTGGTGGGCGGCGCCGCGCTGCTGGCGGGCGTGCTGCTGCTGGCGGTGTATATGGGTCTGGCCTATCTGGGCGCCACCGTGTCCGCACAGTACACGTCCTCCATCGGCCGCGCGGCCCTCATCATGGCCATCGTAGAGGCGTTGATGGGCAAGACCGGCATGGTGATCTTCGGCGTGGTGGTGGGCCTGGCCTGCGTCACCACGGCCATCGCCCTGACCAGCTCCGCCGCGGCGTATTTCACGGAGCTGTGTCGCGGGAAGATCAGCTACAAGGTGTTCGTGACGGTCATCTGCGTGTTCAGCGCCGTGGTGTCCAACCTGGGCCTGGACCGTATCGTGGCCGTGGCTGCGCCGGTGCTGGATATAGTATATCCCCCCACGCTGGTGCTTATTTGCGTCTCCCTCATCATACCCAAGGTCCACGACTTTGTCAGCCGGGGCGCCGCGCTGGGCGCACTGCTGACCAGCGTGCTGTGCACCCTGCACACCTGCGGCGTGAAGCTGCCGCTGGTGGAGGCCCTGCCGCTGTATGATCTTGGCCTGAGCTGGCTGCTGCCCGCCGCCGTGTTCGGCCTTGCCGCCCAGCTGCTGACGCTGCTGCCCGGCGTCCGCTGTGCGGAGAAGCCCGCCCGCCGCGCCAGCGAAAAGCATTAAACCGCTTCCCCCGGGCGGGGCCGTTCTTACCCCACGGTCCCGCCCTTCTCTCCTATATTTATTATATACCGGCGGCTGTCTGAAACAGTCCGTCGGCGGGATCGGCTTGACAAGAGCAGGCGTTTGCCGTACAATAAACACGTTGCTGACGTCGAAAGTACGCTTGAGACGGAAGATGCGCCATAGGTTCTGCGCCCGCGAAGCGGGCGCTGTGGTCGTGTCGCGGTGGCGGCGCGGCTTTTTTATTTGGCTGCGGACGATACGGACAGGAGGCTTTTGCTATGGAAACACGGGTGGCGGTCATTGCGGTCATCGTGGAAAATGAGGACGCGGTGGCGGAGCTGAACGCGCTGCTGCACCAGTACGGTATGTATATCATCGGGCGAATGGGCGTGCCCTACCGCGCCCGGGGCGTGAACATCATCTCCGTGGTGCTGGATGCGCCGCAGGACGCGATCTCCGCCCTCAGCGGAAAGATCGGGCGGCTGGAGGGTGTCAGCGCCAAAACGCTGTACTCCAACGTGATCACACCGATAGAAGACAGATAGGCATGCTGCACGACAGCTTTGTATAAGAGACCGTATCACGGAAAGGAGAAAACAACATGAAAAAAATGATATCCCTGCTGCTGGCGCTGGCGCTGGCATTGACGCTGTGCGCCTGCGTAACGCCGAAAACGCCTATGCCCATTGAGGATGGCGACAAATCCGCCGTCCAGCCGGTCACTGTGCGGTTGGGCGGGCTGAAGGGCCCTACCTCCATGGGCATGGTAAAGCTGTTTGACGATGCGGACAACGGCTTGGGCCAGAACGCGTATACGTACACCATCGCGGCCAGCGCCAATGAGCTGACGCCCCAGCTGGTGCAGGGCGAGCTGGATGTGCTGGCGGTGCCGGCCAACGTGGCGGCCATCCTGTACAACCAGACGGAGGGCGGCGTGGTGCTGCTGGCCGCCGGGACCCTGGGCGTGCTGTATATCGTGGAAAAGGGCGGCGAGACGGTAACGGACATTGCCTCGCTGAACGGCAAGACCATCTACGCCACCGGCAAGGGCGCTACCCCGGAGTACGCGTTGACCTATCTGCTCTCGCAGCACGGGCTGACTCTGGGTGAGGACGTACAGGTGGAGTGGAAGAGCGAGCCCACGGAGATCGTGGCCCTGATGGCGGAACAGGACAACGCCGTGGCCATGCTGCCCCAGCCCTTTGTCACCGTGGCGCAGAGCCAGGTGGAGGGCCTGCGCGTGGCGCTGGATATGAGCGCCGAATGGGATGCGCTGGACAACGGCAGCCGCCTGATCACTTCGGTACTGGTGGCCCGCAAGGCATTTGCTGATGAGCATCCTGCGGCGCTGACGGCCTTCCTGGAGGACTACGCCGCCAGCACGGACTACGCCAATGAGCACCCGGCCGAGGCCGCTGTGCTGGTGGAGAAATATGGCATCGTCAAGGCCGCCGTGGCGGAGAAGGCGCTGCCCCAGTGTAACTTGGTATGTATTACCGGCGTGGATATGGAGGTCGCAGTGGGCGGCTATCTGCAAACACTGTATGACCTGAAGACGGAGGCCGTGGGCGGCGCCATGCCCGGTGACGGCTTCTACTGGATGGGCGCATGAGCACACCTGCGGACAAAAAAATAAAGACCTGGCAGCGTGCCGGCGCGGTGGTGCTGGCCCTGTCGGTCTGGCAGGCGGCCTCCTGGGCCGTGGGCTCGGCACTGCTGCTGCCGGGACCGGTAACGGTGCTGGGGCGGCTTTGTGCCCTGGCGGTGACGTCGACCTTCCGGCGGGCGGTGGCGTTCAGCTTTTGCCGTATCGCCGGCGGCTTTGCCCTGGCACTGGTGCTGGCCTTTGTGCTGGCGCTGGCGGCGGGACGCTGGCCGGTGGTGGAGGTGCTGCTGCGGCCCTATGTGCTGGCCATCAAGGCGGTGCCGGTGGCGTCGTTCATCATCCTGGCACTGATCTGGATGCGGACATCGGCGCTGCCGCTGTTCATCTCATTCCTGATGGTCTTCCCCATTCTGTACACCAACGTGCTGGCGGGCCTCCGCAGTGCGGATGGCCAGCTTCTGGAAATGGCCCGGGCCTTCCGGGTGCCCTGGCGGCGGCAGCTGCACAGCATCCTGCTGCCGGCGGTGGAGCCGTTCCTGCTGGCGGGCTGCGCCGCGGCCCTGGGCATGAGCTGGAAGGCCGGTGTAGCGGCCGAGGTCATCGGTGTGGTGGCCGGCTCCCTGGGCGAGAGACTGTACGACGCGAAGATCTACCTCCAGACCGCCGACCTGCTGGCCTGGACCGTGGTGATCGTGGCGCTGAGCGCCCTGTTTGAGAGACTGGTGCTGGCCCTGCTGCGGCGGGGCTTCCGTCGGCTGGAAAGGGGGTGCGGCGCATGAACGCGGCACATCTGTACAAGCGCTTCGGCGATAAGGTCGTGCTGGAGGACGTGAGCCTGACCGTCCCGGACGGGGCGGTGGTGTGTCTGATGGCCCCCTCCGGCCGCGGCAAGACCACACTCCTGCGCTGTATCGCCGGGTTGGAGATGCCGGACAGCGGCACTGTCACCGGCGTGCCGGAGCGATTGGGTTTCGTGTTTCAGGAGGACCGTCTGTGCCCGCAGCTGGACGCCGTGGAGAACGTGCGTCTGGTCACGGGCCGGGCCATGTCCCGGCCGGATATCGAGGCGCACCTGCGGGAGCTGGGATTGGCGGACTGCCTGGACCAGCGGGCGGCGGAACTGTCCGGCGGACAGCGGCGGCGGGTGTCTGTTGCCCGGGCGGTGTGTTATGTGCCGGAGCTGCTGCTGCTGGATGAGCCCTTTAAGGGCCTGGACAGCGCGGCCCGGGACCGGACGGCGCAGTATCTTCTGCGGCACCGGAACGGCGCGGCGGTGCTGTGCGTCACCCACGACCGGGCGGACGCCGCGGCGTTGGGTGCAGAGATCGCGGAAATATGAAAAGAGACGGCATCTGCCGTCTCTTTTTGCTTTATCTGATCTGTCTGTTGCCGCGGATGACGTATTTATACGTGGTCAGCTCGTCCAGACCCATGGGGCCCCGGGCGTGGAGCTTCTGGGTGGAGATGCCCATCTCGCAGCCCAGCCCGAACTCGCCGCCGTCGGTAAAGCGGGTGGAGGCATTGACATACACGGCGGCGCTGTCCACCCCGTTGACAAAGGCCTCGGCGTGGGCGCTGTCTTCGGTGACGATGGCCTCGCTGTGGCCGGTGGAGTGGGCGGCAATGTGAGCGATGGCCTCGTCCACGCTGTCCACGAGCTTTACGGCCAGGATATAGTCCAGAAATTCGGTGTCGAAGTCCTGCCCGCCGGCGGGGGTACCGGGAATGACCGCCGCGGCGCGCTCGTCCAGCCGCAGCTCCACGGGGACCTTGCCTGCGGCGGCTCGGTCATCAACCAAGCGCTTTTTCAGCTGGGGCAGGAATTCCGCCGCCACCGCGCTGTGTACCAGCAGCACCTCTTCGGCGTTGCACACGGAGGGACGGCTGGCCTTGGCGTTTTCCACAATGTTCAGGGCCTTGCTCAGATCGGCGCCGTCGTCCACATACACATGGCAGATACCGGTACCCGTCTCAATGCAGGGCACGGTGGCGCCGGCTACGCAGGCCCGGATCAGTCCCGCGCCGCCCCGGGGGATCAGCAGGTCCACCAGACCCTTGGCGGTCATGATGTCCGCGGCAGACTGGTGGGTGGTGTCGTCCACGATGTTCAGAATGTCCGGGTCGCCGCCCTCGGCGGCGATGCCGGCCTTCAGTGCCTGCACGATGGCGCGGGCGGTACGGTAGGCCTCCTTGCCGCTGCGGAGCACGCAGACATTGCCGGATTTCAGCGCCAGGGCCGCCGCATCTGAGGTAACGTTGGGGCGGCTCTCATAGATAATGGACACCAGCCCCAGAGGGACCTGTACCTTCTGGATGACCAGACCGTTGGGGCGGCGTACCTCGGACAGCACACGGCCGGTGTGGTCCGGCAGGGCGGCAATGGCCCGCACGCCGTCGGCCATGCCCGCCAGTCGGTCATGGTCCAGCCGCAGCCGGTCCAGCATCACATCGGAGATATGCCCCCGGGCATCGCTCATGTCGGCTTCATTTTCCGCCAGAATAGCGCCCTCATGGGACAGAAGACTGTCGGCCATGGACAGCAGCAGGGCGTTTTTGCCTGCCTCGTCCAGGACGGCCAGTCCGCCCCGGGCGGCGCGGGTCTTTTTCAGAATATCGATAGTGGTCATGGCTCACTTCTCCTTTGCCAGAAATCGGGTGCCTACAGGCTTTCCGCCCACGATGTCGTACAGCAGGGCGGGCTTGCTGCCATTGGCGATGACCATCTGGCAGCCGACCTCGGTGACGATTTGCGCAGCCTTTAGCTTGGTGGCCATGCCGCCTGTGCCCAGGCCGCTGCCGCTGCCGCCGCCCAGGGCGAGAATGTGCGCGTCGATGGACGGCACCACGGGGATAAGCTTCGCGGCGGGATCCCTGTGGGGATCGCCGTCATACAGGCCGTCGATATCACTGAGCAATATCAGCAGGTCGGCGTGTACCGCCGCCGCCACGATGGCGGAAAGCGTGTCGTTCTCGCCGATGGTGTTCTCCACGCCCACCTCGTCGGTGGCCACGGTGTCGTTTTCGTTGATGACAGGCAGCGCCCCCAGCTCCAACAGGCGAAAAATGGTGTTCCGCATATTACGGCTGCGCTGCTCGTTCTTTACATCCTCGCCGGTGAGCAGCACCTGTGCCACTGTGTGATTGTACTCGTTGAACAGCTTGTCATAGGTGTACATCAGCTCGCACTGGCCCACGGCGGCGGCCGCCTGCTTCGTGGGCATATCCTTAGGTCGTCCCGGCAGGTTCAGCTTGCCCACGCCCATGCCGATGGCGCCGGAGGAGACGAGAATGATCTCGTGCCCGGCGTTTTTCAGGTCGCTCAGGACCTTGCACAGGCCCTCCATCCGCTGGATATTCAGCCGTCCTGTGGCGTGGGCCAGAGTAGAGGTGCCGACTTTTACCGTGATACGCATAGAAATGCCCCCTTCTGGAAAAGAATTTGGAGCCATTATACTACGAAACCCGGGGGATGAAAAGAAAAATTTTCCTTGACAGGCAAGAGAGCACTGTGATATGCTAACTGTACTAAAACGCATAGTACACTTGATACGGAAAGGAGCGTGTGCGATATGATCGTGCTGGATTACCGGGACAGCCGTCCCCTGTACCAGCAGGTGAAGGACAGCCTGCGGCGCATGATGCTGACAGGGCTGCTGGAGCCGGACGAAAAGCTGCCCTCCGTGCGCTCTCTGGCTACGCAGCTGGCCATCAACCCCAACACCATCCAGCGGGCGTATGCGGAGCTGGAGGCGGAGGGGTACATCTACTCTGTGGCGGGCAGAGGGAGCTTTGTCTCCGCCGGGGACGGCGAGCATCTGCGGCGCATCGCTGAACTGACGGGGCGGCTGGTCCCGCTACTGGAGGAGCTGAAGAGCCTGGGCTATACCCGGGAACAGCTGCTGGTACTATGGGAAGGAGGAGATGAGGTATGATCGAGGTAAAAAACGTCGTCAAGAGCTTTGACGGCTTCCGGGCGCTGGACGGCCTGACCATGACGGTGCCCCACGGCGCGGTGTACGGACTGGTGGGCCCCAACGGTGCGGGCAAGTCCACCATCATCCGCCATTTGGCGGGCATCTACCGGCAGGACAGCGGCGACGTGCTGGTGGACGGTCAGCCGGTATATGAGAACACCGCCGTGAAGAGGCGTATGGCCGTTATCGGCGACGACTGGTACTACTTTCCGCAGTCGGGCATCCGGGAGATGGCGAAATTCCTCGCCGGTATCTACCCCGATTTCAGCTGGGAACGGTACGAGAAGCTGAAGCAGGTGTTCCCGCTGGACGAAAAGCTGATGCTGCGCCGCATGTCCAAGGGTATGCAGAAGCAGGCGGCCTTCTGGCTGACGGTGTGCTGCATGCCGGAGTACCTGATCCTGGACGAGCCGGTGGACGGCCTCGACCCGGTGATGCGGCGGCAGGTATGGTCCCTGCTTCTGGGCGACGTGGCGGAGCGGGGCACGACGGTGCTGGTGTCCAGCCATAACCTGCGGGAGCTGGAGGACGTGTGCGACCACGTGGGCATCCTGAACCATGGTAAGGTGCTGCTGGAGCGCAGTCTCAGCGACCTGCAGGACAACACGGTGAAGCTGCAGGTGGCCTATCAGGGCGTTACCGAGCCGCCGCTGCCGGCGGAGCTGAACATCCTGCACCGCAGCCACGTGGGACGGGTGTACACCTATATCGTCCGGGGCAGCAGTCAGGAGATCATGCGCCGGATGCAGATCACCGAGCCGGTGCTGCTGGAGTCCATCCCGCTGACGCTGGAGGAGATATTCATTTACGAGCTGGGAGGTGTGGATTATGCCGCGAAAGACATCCTTCTGTAACGCTGCGCTGCTGCGCAGCGATATAAAGCGCTACTGGCCGCTGCTGTTTTTGTATGTGGCCGTGTGGGTGGTGATCCTTCCCATGCAGATACTGTCGGCGAGCCGGGAGTGCGACGGCGTGGCGGAGGGCATCATGACCGTGCTGCAGCTGCGGCAGCACAACGTCATCATCCAGTCCATCCCCGCCTCCGTGGTCATGTCCCTGCTGTTCGGCTGCTTTGCGGCCATGGCGGTGTGGTCGTACCTGATGTCCGGCCGCACCGTGGGACTGATGCACGCCCTGCCGGTGACACGGACACAGGCATTTTTCTCCCACGTCCTCTCTGCGCTGGGAGCGCTGACGGCGGGGAACGTGCTGATCTTCCTGCTGACCGCTCTGTGCAGCGCCGGCTTCTCCTACGTGGACTGGGCGGCGCTGGGCACGTGGCTGCTGCTGACGGAGCTGATGGCGCTATTCTTCTTCGCGCTCGGCTCCCTGTGCGCCATGGTCACGGGATGGCTGCTGGCGGTGCCGGTGCTCTACGGCGCGATGAACGTCATCGCCCTCCTTCTGTACGCGGTGATAAGCACGATGACGCAGATGTTTTACTTCGGCTACAGCAACAGCGACATTCCGGAGTTCATCACCTGGCTGACGCCGGTGGGTCGGATCTGGGATGCCGTGGCCAACGGCGGCGCCCAGCCCATCGACGTGCAGTTCCGCGAGCCCATCGGCACCCAAAGCTATCAACGCGTCCAGCTGCCGGCCTCCGCCTTCTCCACCTGTATCATCTACGCCGCGGTGGGCATCGCACTGCTGGCGCTGGTGTGGTGGCTGTATAAAAAGCGCCCCAGCGAGACGGCCGGCGACGCTATGTCCTTCCGGTGGCTGCGCCCCATCGCCCGGTGGAGTATCGGTCTGTGCGGCGGTCTGGGGCTGGGTCTGTTCCTGCGCTATACCGCCTTTATCGATGGCGGCTTCGCCTGCCTGCTGATCTGCCAGCTGGTCATGGGCGTGATCTGCTTCTTCGCCGCCCAGATGCTGCTGCAAAAGAAGTTCCGCATCTTCAACAAGCGCTGGTGGCTGGAGACGGCGGCCATGGTGCTGGTGCTGGCGGCGGTGACGGTGTGCGTGAAGCTGGACATCACCGGCTATCAGCACCGCGTCCCGGACGCGGAGGACGTGACCTCCGTCCGCTTCAGCGCCAGCTATGCGGATTTCACCGCCGATGATCCCGCAGCGGTGGAAAGCGTGATCTCCCTCCACCGCGCCATTCTGGAGCAGTACGATGAGACAGGCGAAAGGCTGGAGAACCAAACCTATCTGGACACGGAGGGCGGCCCGATCACCCGCTATGTGCGTGTGGACTACCAGCTGCGGAACGGCACGAGTCTGTGTCGTGAGTGGAGGGTATCGATCGTCAACGGCTCCGATGTCCACCGGCTGCTGACCCAGCTGGTGAACCGCACCGACAGCCGGGAGAGCCTCATCGGCATCGACTCGCTGGCGCGGTACGGCGGCGTGAACGCCGTGATCAGCGGCTACGTCCGCCGGTACGACACCGACGAGGTGGCCGAGTTGACCCGGCAGCAGGCGCAGGATCTGGCCTCCCTGGCCCTGGCTGACGCAGCCAACAGCTCCGGGCCGCTGGATCCGCGGAGTGACGACTTCTATTCCTATGCCAAGGGCTATGACATGGATATACAGCTCCGCGTGGTGATCGACCGTGAGACCTCCACCACCGTGCCGCTGAACGTGCCCGCCTTTGCGCTGCGGATGCAGAAGTTCATCGACGGGCTGGAGTTCCAGGTGGACGGCACCTATGATAGCTCCACCGTGGCCGTGGACGAGATATTGTACAACTGAGCTGATACGCCAGCCCCCGGCTCTGCCGGGGGCTGGCGGTATACGTGAAAGCAGTCCCCCGGCAAGGCCGGGGGACTGCTGCTGTTTACTCGTTGGTGTAGTTGTCGAAATAGCCCTGAATGTAGACGATGGGGGTGCCCTTGTCACCGGAGCCGCTGGTCAGGTCGCACAGAGAGCCGATCAGGTCGGTGAGGTTCCGGGGCGTGGTGCCCTCGGACACCATGTTGCCCACCAGAGACTTCTTGGCGTCCTTGGCCTTGATCTTCTCGGAGATGGCGTTCTTCAGCTCCTCGCCGCTGAGGTCGGCGAACTCCTTGTCCGCCAGATACTTCAGCTTCAGCTCGTTGGGCGTACCAACCAGACCGCTGGTATAGCCGGGAGCCACCACGGGGTCAGCCAGCTCCCAGATCTTCCCGGCGGGGTCCTTAAACGCGCCGTCGCCGTAGACCATGGCCTCCACCCGCTTGCCGGTGGCGTCGCTCATCGCCTTGCCGATGGCCTCCGCCACCGCCTTGGCGTCGCGGGGAAACAGCTTCACGCGGTCGTCGTCCGCCTTGTTGCTGCCCAGCAGGCCGTACTGGGCGTTGTAGCCGCTGCCGTCCACGGGCGCGGTCAACAGGTCGTCCAGACCCAGCACCACCTTGGCACCGGCGGCGGTCAGCAGACGCTTGCTGCGCTGGCGGCTGTGGATGTCGCAGGTGATCACCGTGTCGGTGTAGGGCAGGATAGCGGTGACGCGGTTGGCGAACACGATCTCCGCCTGGGCACCGGCCTCTTCGATGATGGACTTGTAATAGGCCACATAGTCCACGCCGGTGAAGGGATGCACCACCTCGCCGAAAGCCGCGCGGAACTGCTCCAGCGACAGCACATCGTGCCACGGGTCGATGCCGGCCTCGTCCAGCTGGTCCAGACTCACCAGATGGTTGCCCACCTCGTCGGAGGGATAGCTCAGCAGCAGCACGACCTTCTCCGCGCCCATGGCGATGCCACGCAGCAGCAGGGAGAAGCGGTTGCGGCTGAGGATGGGGAATGCCACGCCCACGGTCTTGCCGCCGGTCCTGGCGCGCACGTCCTCGGCGATCTGCTCGCAGGTAGCGTAGTTGCCCTGGCAGCGGGCCACCACGGACTCGGTCACGGCCACCACGTCGCCGTCACGGGCGGTGATGTTGTTTTCAGCCAGCGCATTCAGCACGGTACTGACGGTGATGTCCACCACGCTGTCGCCCTCGCGGAAGATGGGGGCGCGCACGCCCCGGACCACGGTACCCAAAGTTCTGCTCATAGCGGAAGCCCTCCTGATATAATTAAGGTGTTGTGTTGAAATCGTCAAAGGCAGCGCAAACGCGCAACAGAAGATAGTATATCACAAAATAAACATAAGTAAAATACATAAAATTGATATCTGCATTTTGATTAGCTAATGATGCGGCTGGCGCAGAAATTCCTCTTGCTTTTTCGCGGGGAATGTGTATAATAGTGAGGTACGCAAGTGAATACGGGCTTGTAGCTCAGCTGGGAGAGCGTTCGGTTCGCATCCGAGAGGTCGAGGGT
>ERZ837910.2736-NODE-2736-length-20904-cov-45.232433_pt1 | contig 20904 bp, 19 predicted proteins | sample MGYA00519940_ERZ837910 | MGnify/ENA primary metagenome ERZ837910 (study PRJEB31850, sample SAMEA3708825) | human gut metagenome | biome: human gut; feature: human-associated habitat; material: faeces | place: China | collected 2014 ... | reverse complement strand
CTGTCAAAGAACCTCATGGGCAGCCGCATCAGCTTGGAGAGGAAATCCGAGATGAGCGACACGTTGACACGCGTACTGATGTGGAGCAGTATGCAACGCCGGATTACCTCGATAAGTGTGCGGCTGAATACCAACATGAGCTGGGCTGCCAGAATTAACTGGATAAAGTTCAAATTACGGTGTCCTATGCCTTGGTCTACAATGGTTTGTGTAAGAAAAGGAAAGACCAGTTGCAGCAAACTGCCTGCCAGCAGTCCGATAACGAGTTGCATCATAGCCTTTTTGTATGGGCGGACATAGTGGAACAGATACCACAATGACAGCTTTTCATATTTTATCGGTTCTGCCTCATAAAATTGCGGTGTGACATCCAGCAGCATGGCGATTCCCTTTTCTATTCCCCCTTGGGTAGTGCTGATCCAGCACTTTTTCAGTTCTTGTTCTTCATATTTCAACAGTCCGTAAGCCGGATCGGCAATGTAGAACCAAGTTTTTCCTTTTTTCTTTTCTATTTTGTAAAGCACTACAAAGTGCTCTTGATTCCAATGGATGATGCAGGGCAGTTTGGATTGTTGTTTCAGCTTATCCATAGAGGTGCGGATGCCCGTGGCACGCAATCCTATACTGGCTGCCGCTTCGCTGATGCCCAACAGGTTCACCCCGGTACGCTGTATGTAGGATTGTTCGCGGAGTTGTTGCACGGAGAATGTTTTGCCATAATATTTGGCTATCATTCTCAGGCAAGTGGGACCGCAGTCCATACCGTCCAATTGTTTATAGAAAGGAAATTTGCTCATAATCGTTTCTTCTGTTTTACTTTGCGTGTCAGCCGATTTGTTAGTTTACCACAAGTTACACACAGCGGAATCGTGCAAAGCATAAGAATCAGCTTGCTGGGATTAAGCGTGCGTTAATTCGTGTAATCTGTGGTGAGTATGGACTGTGGTTAACCTATGCAATCCATTGTTTCAATGAATCGTATAGCCCTTTGTTACTATAATAATAGGTTTTGGCAGATCTGTCGTAAAGTATCACTATATTGAGCTCATTACGCATATAATCCATATATTCAAAAAACGTAGAGCGTGCTACACCTACCTTTGTTGCAAATTCTGCGGCTGTGCCTGTTTTTCTAATATGGATAAGATAATCCATATAGAAAATCTTCTTTAGGTCAACTTTTATCATTATATTTTTTCTTTTAAGAGTTAGATTCCAAAGACTCCCGTTAAGTAATTACCTTGGTTATTGGCCATTTGCAGCGTATATTGTCCAGAAGTAAGATTTCCTATTCGGATTACCATATAGGCTGTTTGTGACTCTGAGAAGGTTTGGCGATACACTTCTTCTCCTGTGCTGCTGGTAATGGTAATGGTGATGTCGCAGTTGGGAGAGGGATTCTCAATGTAGATGGATTGGGAATCGTAAGAAGCGGTGGGGATGGGAGAGAGGCTTCTTGCTTTTACTTCCCAACGTCCATTTAAAGGCAAATTTTTTGTAGTCTCAGAGAATGCATATATGTTTTGCATTGATAGGCCACTTAATAGTATGGTAAGTAATGCCATACGTAAGCTTAAAATCTTAAATTTTTGTGTTTTCATATTATTTGATTTAGTTGTTTTAACGATGATAAAGTTAAGGTTTTAGTTTAAAATAGATGTGGACTTGATTTCCTTATATATGGACTGCTTGAGAAAAATATTATGTTGATTATTAGTTATTTATGATTTTGGAATAGTTTCTCTTATGGACAGTCTGTTCCACTAAAATTCCAAAAGCCATAAATCAAGGGTATGGCTTTCGCCTAATGAACCTAATTTTTGAATAATTCGCTCTTTAAGGCGGAACTTTCTTTTAGAAACAGATGTAGGAGAGATATTCAGTATGTCTGCTATATCCAGATTAGAAAAACGAAGTTTGATAAGACAACATACTTGTAAATCGCTTTCCGTCATTGAAGGAATCACTTGGCTTAAACGTATCGTATAGTTATCAAACAACAAATCAATGTTCTTTTTAATCTCGTCCCATTGTAAAATATTGATGGGGCTTTTTTTATCTTTCAAGTTCTTAATAACCCTTATGTCCTTTATCAGTAAGTTCGATAGATAGGTTTCTCTATCGCGTAACCGTTGATTTTCTTTTGTTAAAATTTCTAACCTATTCAGCTCATTAGACTTTTCATTCAAGGTAAAGGAATATTTATCTATATTGTTTTGAAGCGTTTCATTCTCTTGCTTCAGACTCTCGTTTTGCTGCTGTATTTCGACCAATGCTTTATGTTGTTCTTCCAGTTGTTCTTGTACTCCTTTGTTTTCTTCTATCTGCATGGTGAGTTCTTCCATCCGGTTTCTATTGCGGACGATTATCATCTCATTCTCTTGTATTTTAATGGTATTCTGGTTTATTTCTTCTTCCTTTCTCTGAAGTAGACGTTCCTTACGAAGCAGCTTTTTTTGATACACATATACCATGATTGCTATTCCCATAGCTATTCCAATTCCTGCAAGCAATATCATATTAAGCATATTCTTCTTATCCATTTCTAACTGGCTGTTTTCATTGATGATTTTCTGCTGGTCGTATTTCTTTTGTATTTCAGCTAATTCTCTACTTTTATTTAGGGTTTGTATCGAGTCCTGATAATTCAATAGCTGGTCGCAATAAACTGAAATCTTTTCATATTCATGATTATCCCGGCTTACATAATATAAACCTTGATAAGCTGCACGAACTGTATAGATACTTGAAGAATACAATGCTTTGTTAAAATAGTAATAAGAAGAATCAGGAATAGCAAGGTAGTAATAAATTTCACCTAATCCCAAGAAGTTCTGCCCTAAGGATTCAATCTCGTCTGTTTCATTTATCTGTAGTGCTTTCTGTGCATATTTCAATGCAGATTGATAATCCTTTATATTCGTATATATTCCTGCCAATTCATTCATGGCGCCTGAACACAAATAGTTATCTTTAATTTTCTCAGCTAACAGAATCGCTTTCTGATAATATTCTATCGAAGTATTCATTTGGTTTAATGCAGAAATAGCTCTTGCAAGAAAAATATAGGAAGAGCATATATATTTATCATTATTTGCTAACTCTGCATAATGAAGTGCTTTTTCAAAGTTTTTAAAAGCGTCCTCATATAATTCTCGAAAAACATAGAACTCGCCTAGTTCTACATATATAAGGTGTGCCAATTGGTAATCTTCTAGCTTCTCTACTTCCTCTATTGCTGCCAGATAGAGTTTTTGTGCCTCTTCTGTTTTGCCGGCTTTTTTGCACAATATACCTTTATAATACAGCACCATCGCTCTACGTTGCGCATCCTCTTGCTGCATAAAATAATTGTATGCTATATTAATTAAAGTGGAGTCTTCCACTTCTTCTATATAATTTTTGTATTTGGCTTGGGTTAGTAATAAAGCCCATGTGGCCTTTTGCAATTTATCCGAGGATGCAGGCATTTGCATTTCTTGCAATATGTGTAATGCACTATCCGGGTATTCATACATAATGTGTTCCGCCTTCACCAGTGGAGGCAACAAAGTTTGTAAAGTATCCTTTTTTTGTTTGCACCCTGTAAGAAGTATGCTTAGTATTACCATCCAATTTATAACCCTCTTTTTTCTCATAGTTATTATGTCTTTTATATATAATGGTAGTAAATGTAGGTATTATACATGAGATGTGAAAGGAAAGATGTTGAATTCTTATAAATATGTTACAGGTGTAGTCTGTCTTCTCTTTTTATTTCCTAAAATTTTCTATTAAATTTCAGTAGCTTTTTGTTGGAAATGTTTTGATCCTATTGAATGCAAACAGAATACGCTTCTTTGGGATGAATAGTAAGCTTTTTTGTTTTAATGCAAAAAAAAGTTAAAAATATTCTTTTTTTTTTATTCAGTCCGGAATGGTCGGACTATGTAGGATTATACTTGCAATATCAAATTAAATATAATTATATCACTGAATAATTATAGCCCAGACCTTACTGATAAAAGGAGCGGATGCCGAAAAGCTTAATAGAGTAGGCCTTATTAATAAATACTTAAAGTTTATGAAGCCAGAAGAAACAATTTTTGATGATATTAGCGATTCTGAAATGGAATCTATAGCAGGGGGGACTGCTGAAGTACAGTCTGAATCTCAAGGAGAATCAGCCGCAGGTGATGGTTATGCTATTAAATGCTGTAATAATAAAGGGAAGCAGGAACAGCAGAAAACAGTAGATCCTACAACATAAAGTTTGGATTTTACTAGCTAAAGGAGCAAATGCCGAAAAGCTTTAATAGAGTAGGCCTTTATTAATAAATACTTAAAGTTTATGAAGCCAGAAGAAACAATTTTTGATGGTATTAGCGATTCTGAAATGGAATCTATATCAGGAGGTATTGCTGAAGTTCAATCTGAATCTCAGAGTGAATCAGCTGCAGGTGATGGTTATGCTGTTAAATGCTGTAATAATAAGCTAAAAACAAAAGACGAAGAAAAAGTCAAGCCGGATTAACGGTAATGTGGCTGATCTTGATGTTTGTAAACAATCTAATATTAGGGGGAGTTTGCTGAAAATGAAATTTCCCCTAATATTGAATTATAATAAAGAAATATTATGCTATATACGTTAAATAATAATTATGTGCTTCGTCAGGAGTTAAACGATTGTTATCGTTTATATAACAAGAAAACGTTAAGGAGTTATACAATATCGTATAAATTATTCTTTATTCTTGAGCAATTTAGAAAACAATCTTATTCTCTTGAACATTTGATTGAAGAGTTTAATGTGCGTAATATTGATCTGTCAGATTTTTATCATTTCATTGAGAAGGACGAGTTTTTCGACTTGTTAGTTATGGCAAATAACTTTAAAGGACCATTTGTGAAATACAAAATATCTAAAGATCTTTCTTCATATACTGCATATAGTCCTGAGAGAGTTGATTTTTTGATTACTAAACATTGTAATTTAGCTTGTAAACATTGTTTTGAAGGTTCTTCTCCTTCTTTTGAAGTGAAAAGAATTAGTTCGTCTGATACAGATCGAATTTTGTCCCAATTTGAAGCTGCAAATATCCAAACTTTAAAAATTACAGGAGGAGAACCTTTTTCTCACCCTGATATTGATAATTTTCTTTTTAAAGCCATTCAGTGTCACTTCGAAACTATCATTTTGACTAATGCTTTATTATTAAATAAGCAAAGAATTGATATGATTAAAAAAGGGCACATACAATTGGGAATCTCACTTGATGGAATGACAAGTGATACCCATGATTTTATTAGAGGTAAGGGAGCATTTGATAAATTGATAAGAATACTTAAAATTTTAAGTTTAGAAGATATTAAATTTAGCATCACTTGCACAATTAATAAAAAGAATTTATGCCAGATCGATGAAATAATAGACTATTCTTTGAATGAGCTTGGAGCACAAACTTTGTTCTTAAACAGGCTAAGACCTATGGGTAGAATGAATCAGAATACTAATATTGTTTTGTCAGAACAGGAAAATGATAATGTTTATAAATTATATCTGAATCAGAAGGGAAAATATAATAAAAGAATTATCTTAGCAGACGATTCTGCTTTAAAATCAAACTCTCATGACAATAAAATTGTTTGTGCCGCTGGAAATTCACTTATTGCCATTGATGAGAATTTTAATGTGTATCCTTGTATTTATGGAATTGATAATCCTGAATATAAAATGGGGAATTTAATAGATCAAAATTTGGATGTGATTTGGAAATCTTCTAAATGGAATATTTTTAGGGGAAATTTGACTTTGGAGGATTTGACTGATTGCAGAAATTGCAAACTTCATGCGGTGTGTGTAATGAAGAATTGCAGATTGAAACCTGTTTATGAAGGACGGTCATTTACTTCTTCTATATCATATTGTAATAAATAGAAAGAATGAATTATGGAATTCATGTTGTTAATAATAATTATGCATTTATTAGATATAGGACATGGAACAAATAGTGCATGGGAGTATTGTGGATGAAAATAATCTCTCTCGCTTGCATAAATGTTGTTTTGATAAATAATAATGATTATATATTTGTGTAAAAATGACGAAATAGGCACGAATAATTAAAAAGTATAGAATATATGAGGACACTGATTTTATTGCTCGGATTATTATTAAATTCTATTGTTATTGACGCACAGAGTGTTTCCGGCTCATTAGTTGATGAAAAAGGAAATCCTGTCAGTTTTGCTAATGTGGTATTGCTATCTTCCAAAGATTCATCTTTTGTGCAAGGTACAATTAGCAATGAACAAGGAATTTTCAGCATAGACCAAACAAGCGGTAACAATATACTCAGAATTTCTTGTCTTGGCTTTATTCCGGTGACAAAAGCCTATGCTCAATTTCCGGTAACGATTGTGATGCATGAAGATGTTAATCTGTTGGGGGAAGTCGTGGTAAAGGGGAATCGCCCGTCATATAAACTTACTGCTGAAGGGTTGCAGACCCATGTGCAAGGAACAGTGCTTAGCAAAATGGGTACGGCGGAGGATGTGTTGAAGCATATACCGGGACTTCAGAAGAAAAATGATGCGTATGAGGTATTTGGAAAAGGGAGCCCGATAATCTATGTGAATGGAAGATTGCTGCGTGATTTGTCGGAACTGGACCAGCTGAAGTCAGAAGATATTAAGAATGTAGAACTGATTACCAGCCCCGGTGCAAGATATGATGCGTCTGTGAAAGCAGTGGTGAAGATTACTACCCGCCCCATAAAAGGGGAAGGATTTGGATTTGATGTGCGTTCCGGTTATAATCAGTGGGAGTATGCCGGTTTCGTGGAACAGTTGAACTGGAATTACCGGCGTGATAAATTGGATGTGTTCGGCACCGTGTATTATAGAAAAAGTGAAGGGTTTGACGAAAGCCGGTTTACTCAAGATGTGCATGTTGATACGCTTTGGCATCAGGACAATTATCAGTTCGCAAAAACGAATCAACAGGCATTTACCAATATCGCAGGTGTGAACTATGCATTCGATGAAAATAATTCAATCGGAGTAAAATATACATTGAAAGCCAATCCGGATGCCCGCTATCACACTATATTTAATTCGGATGTATATGCCGATGGCACGCATTATGACTATCTGGCGAATGATATCAATGCCACTGCGTATTATAATCCCTCGCATTCGGTAAATGTTTATTATAAGGGGATGGCGGGAAAAACGGAGATTGATTTTAATGCGGATTATCTGTTTGACAAAAACGGAGACAATACGATACAACGTGAAGAAAGCAGTAATAAGGAAGATAGGGTTGTCACTTCTACCAATACATTGAGAAGTGAACTCTTTGCTGCCAAACTGGTGCTGAGCCGTCCGCTGCTTGGAGGAAATGTCATGATAGGGGCTGAATACAGTCATACAGAGCGGCAGGATGATTATGTGAATCCGGAAGGTTATGTGCCGACTTCATTCAGTGAACTGAAAGAGCAGAATATCAGTCCGTTTTTAGAGTATAGCCGCAATACCCCCATAGGGCAACTCTCCGTGGGGGGACGTTATGAGTGGGTGAACTTTGATTATTATGAGGATGGGAAATATATGGAAGGACAAAGCCGGAATTTCAGTAATTTCTTTCCGAGTGTTTCATTGGGTTCTGAAATAGGCGGAGTGCAGTTGCAGCTTAGTTATGCGGCGAAGACGCGTCGTCCGTCCTACCAGCAGTTGAGCAATAATGTGACGTATGCCAATAGGTTCACGCTTCAGTCCGGCAATCCGTTATTGGAACATGAGGTGGTGCATAACGTTTCTTTGATGGGGGCATGGAAGTTTATGCAGTTTAGTGTGGATTATAATGACAGAAGAAATGCAATCATTTACTGGGGGGAACAAATGGAGTATAATCCGGCGGTAACGCTTATTTCTTTCAAAAATCTTCATAGCTTGAAGTCTGTTTCGGCATTCTTGTCATTGGCGCCTAAGTTTGGAATCTGGTCGCCGCAATTGAATTGGGGAGTACAGAAACAATGGCTGGATCTGGAGACTACCGATGGATTGCTGAAGATGAACAAACCGATGTTTACGGGGGCTTTTAATAATACGTTTAATTTTAATCACGGCTGGATGGCTTCGGTGGAAATGAATTATCAAAGTAAAGGCGATATGGAGAATTGCTCGGAAACCAAGAATATTTTTTATGTGGATGCCGGGGTTACAAAGTTCTTTTGGGGGGATAGGATGTCTGTGAAACTGAGTGGTACGGATTTGTTCCATGGCATGAAGTCGGGAAACCGTATGTATTATAACCGGGCATCTTCTTTGCAAATTAATAATTATGATAGTAGGAAAGTGATGCTGACGGTACGCTATAAATTTAATGCTACGCGTAATAAATATAAGGGTAGTGGTGCCGGAGAGAGTGAGAAGGAAAGATTATGAGTGCCTACTTTTCACATTTCATTTGTTCTTACCCAGCTTATATACCATTTGGCGGAATAAAGGTACGTTTAACCATATATATTCGTACCAATGTTCTACCTTTCTTTTCCATAGTTTGCTCCAGCTATATATTTCCCACCATTTTAGATGGAGATTTGCCGAATTCATAAAATCTTGTGTGGGAAAGAGGGTCAGGGCTATTCCTTTTATCCATAATGTTTTCATTTCGTCCGCCCAATATTGCATGAGTCCGAATTCCGGTTCCCAGATAATGAATCGGGATTCATGAATGCCGTAACAGACTACATATCCTGGTACATTGAAATCATTGAGAGTGAAAAGGATGATGGGAAGTTTTCTTTGTGTTAATTGATGAATGTTTTGCAAACATATTTCGGCTTTCATGCCGGAATATATAGCCCCTTGTTTCATTCCTGCCAAGGTAAGCTTTCCATTTATTTTGCACCATTCGGTCAATGTATGTATGTCCGTTTCTTTTCCGTTGTAATATTTTATAACAGTGAGCAGGCAAGCTACCTCTACAGGGCACTTGGCATTGGAACGGACAAATGATTTCTTTATTTTATCAAGTTCGTATTCTGTCATAACCCGGTTTGTTTTATAAGAGAAAACTCATGGAGCGGCCGCAATCACTTAAAAAAAGAAATTCATTGGAGCGATTAACGTTCATTTGGACGTGGAAGTAGGTATGAACGCTGAATTACTTTAATAAGTGTGCGGCCGGAGTCTGCATGAGTTATATCTGTTACGTCCTGCTCTTTCTATTAACATATCGGCTATTTTGTTTATTTCCCGATTCTTACGCTCAAAGAAATCGCATAACTCTTTCGCCTTTTGTGTTAGTGTTGTTTTATTTTGTAATGCATATTCTATTTGTTGCTCCAATTTCATCGGAGTTATGTTTATCATATCTTTAGGCGAATATTTCAGTACCGGTATTTGAGCAAAGGTACAATCCAGCCATGCGTCAGAATGTGAGTCGGTCAAAGCCAAATCGCATAATGGTAATATGGTGTTAAGGTTCAGCGTGCGGAATAATTCCATGTTGTCGGGCAATTCAGACGATTGATATACATTTGGTATGTCGGTCAATAATATGAATTGGTACCGGGGATTTCTGATGGAACTTCTTTTTATAACTCTATAAAAATCTTCTAGAATCTTTGAATTTTTATTTCCTTTTCCTAATAATCCGACAATAATATTTCTTTCTTTGTCTTTTTTAATATCCTGCAATCTCTTTGTCAATGTTTCCAAACGTGGTCCGGAATCGGATGACAGGTAGGGAGTGGGTGGCAGATAAAGTATAGAAATATCTTTGTCCTGTATGTTTTTTTGGTCAGGCAACTGCATGGATATGAAAATATAGTCAATGGCTAGCTGCCAATAGAGGGAGGCATGTGCTGCATGCCGACAATCCAGAAGCGTTAGGTCGGGCTTTAACCAACGGAAATCATCTGGATAAAGTACGCAGTTGCTTATTCCTTTATTATATAGTACAGGCGTAAAAGCAGGGTTTGAGGTGTAGGTATAGTATACCTCTTGTTTCTTTTCCCGCAATATCCCTGCTAATTTGATGGTTAGCAATAACTGGCTTTTGTCCGGTGCTATGTCAAGAAGGAAATTCAGCATATATTATTGCGTTAATATGGATTTGTTTAATGAACTTTTTGGACAAATTATATTCATTAGAAATTGGAACTTTCATGTTCCAATTTCTAATGAATCAAGTTAGTGGTTTAAGTATACTTTAGTTGGGTTATGAAAACAGGTCTGTCACTCTTGAGTGAAATATCCCGTTAAATGTCCGGAAGGTGTACCTGTTATTTCTAGTTTATATTCTTCTGCAGGGAAATTTGCAATAGAAATTGTGATGTAAGCGCTCTGTACTTCAGGAATATCATTTTCATAAACGACGCCCCCTTTTGCCATATCTGTGATGCGGATGGTCATATCACGGTCGGGTGACGCGTTCTTGAGGGTAAGGAGATAGCCATCGGTAAATACAGTTATGGGGCAATTGGTAGCAGCACTTCTAATAGGATCATCCCATCTGCCATCCAATTCTACATCTTTAACAGGAGTTTCTGTTGTATTGGCTTGTACAGGCAAAATACCTATTAATGTAGTTACGATAATAACTATACTCCATATCTTTTTCTTTATACTTTTTAACTTCATGACTTTATGTTTGTTTTAATTGTTTTGTTTGGGGCAAAGTTAGAGGATAAATCTTAAAAACGTGCAGATATCATGTGGACAAATGGAAAAAGGTAATAAGTTAATAACTAGCTTATTACCTTTTTTTATAGGAGGGCGATATAGACAATTGTTTATTTTTAGTATTCCATAAGCCATAAATCAAGGCTTTGATTTTCGCCTAATGAACCTATTTCTTGTACGATGCGTTCTTTTAATCTTAATTTTCTTTTGGACACAGATGTGGGCGAGATGGCTAACATATTGGCGATGTCACCGTTGCTGAACCGTAGTTTTATCAAACAGCATATTTGTATATCACCGTCTGTTAAGGAAGGTATCTGATGACATAGTCTTTTAGTATAGTTATCGAATAATAAATCTATTTTTTCTTTTATTTCTTGCCATAGTTTGTTGTCTATATACTTTGTTGTTTTTAGCTTATTGAATAATTCTGTCTGCTTAATGAGTTGGTTACATAAAAAAGCCTCGCGTTTATGTAGATACTGGTTTTCTTTTGATAGATGTTCCATAGCTTCCAGTTCTTTCGATTTTTCTTTTAATGACTGGGCATAATTGCTTATATGATTTTGCAGGTTATTGTTCTCCAGTTTCAGCGTTTCATTCTGTTGTTGTATTTCTTGTCGTATTTTATTTTGTTCTTTCCATTGTTCTTTTATCTCTAGGCTTCCTTCCATTTGGATCGTAAGTTCTTCTATCCGCATTTTGTTGCGGTTTATCAATGTCTCATTTTCATGTATTTTCATAGTGAAATAACGAATTTTTTCTTCTTTCTCCGATATCTCTTGTTTTTGAGAAACTATTTTTCGTTGGTATAGATAGTTTGTTATTGCTATGATGAAAGACAAAATGATTAAGGCAATGAGCACATTGCGTATGATCCGGTCTTTCTTTATTTGTGACAGATTATTTTCATTAATTATTTTTTGCTGATCATATTTTTCTTGCATCTCTATTAATGCTTTATTGCGATCTGTTTTACCTATTGAATCTTGATAGAACCATAGCTTATTACTGTATTCTACTGCCTTTTTGTAATCTTTTTCTTCTTGACTAATATAATATAGTGCTTGATAGGCGCTACGGGCTGTATGGATATTAGGTGACAGGCAAGCTTGGTTTAGGTAAAAATATGCAGAATCGTACATTTTTAAATAGCGATAAGTATCTCCCAATGAAAATATTCTTTGATCAGTCTTTTTTATTTTAATACAATCTTTTGCATACTGAAGAGCCTTTTTATTTTCTCCTGTTTTAAGAAATAAAAAACTGGTTTCGTTCATGGCGCTTGCCAATATGGTAGGATAGTTATTCACTTGTCCTATTTTTATAGCTTTTTCATAATATTCTATCGCTTTATTATATTGTTTTTTCTGTGAAAATGCTCTGGCGATATATATGAAAGAGAAAGCTATGTATGTTTGGTTGTCGGATAGTTCGGCATTATGATGTGCTTTTTCAAAATATTCCATAGCATAATCATTTAGTTTTCGATACAGATACATTAGTCCTACCTCTGAATTGATAAGAAAGCCTAATTGATAATCATTTGTTTTCTCTATTTCAGTCGCTGCTTCTAGATAAAATGACAATGCATCTTCGGCATGATGACTTTCATGGCGCAAGATACCTTTATAATATAGCGCCAATGCCTTTCTTTGTGCATTATCTTGATTAATGAAATAAGAATAAGCGATATTTATTAAAGAATCGGATTGTTCAATTTGGTTTTTATATTGAGCTTGTGTCATCAATAATGCCCATGTGGCATATTGTTCATTTTCAGAAGGAATGTCAGGTTGTATGCCCTGTAATATATGCAGTGCGCTGTCGGGATATCTGTACATCATTGCTTCTGCCTTTGCCAATTCGGGTTGGAAGGCTGTGGGGTAGTTCTTGTTGTGTGTACAGGATATCAGACTGATAATTATGCTAATTATTAGCCCTGCATATTTGAAACTGCTCATAGTAATCATTTCTATATTATTGGCGATAGGAATCTTATGGGATATGTTGCGTAAGTGAATGAATTGGTTGATTTTATAGGAAAAGTTTGAAGATTGATGTTTTCTGATTTATCCTGCCATGGTATAATATAAAGGGATGTGCCTGAATTATTTTAAATACGGAATAAAAAATCAGGCATGTCCCTTCATTATAGCTGGGGTAACCCTTTGAATTGTCTGTATACCATTTTTAAAGTAGTTAAAATCCTAACTTTAATTTTACAAACTGTTTGATGAATTGTACTGTTCCATCAATCCCCAATACGGACGAATCAATGCATAAGTGATAAGTTTCGGCAGCTCCCCACGTTTTGTAACTATAATAATTATAGTAAGCCGACCGTTTTTTATCTGCTTTTTCCATCAATTCTTCAGCGGCTTCTGTAGAAATATGATGGATATGCATCAATCTTTCGATGCGTGCTTCTTTGGAAGCAGAAACGAATATATTAACGCAACGGGGATGGTCACGCAAAATGTAGTCGGCACATCTGCCGACAAACAGACACGATTGTTTTTCAGCCAGTTCACGTATTACGTCGCTTTGTATTTTGAACAAAGCGTCATTGCTCAGACAACTGCCATAGGGAATGGCTCCGTCGCTGATAAAAGGAAAACGTGTTCCGAACAGACCGCCGATAATGCTTTGAGAAGCTTTTTCATCTGCTTTTTCAAAGAATTCCTTGCATAGGCCGCTCTCTTCCGAAGCTAGTTTGATTAATTCTTTATCGTAAAAGGCGATACCAAACTCTTGGGCCAGTTTTTCGCCTATCTCTTTTCCTCCACTGCCTAGTTGGCGTCCTAGGTTGATAACATAATGCTCGTTCATAGTCGTTGTCTATTGATTATGTGGGCAAATATAAGGAAACTAATTTTTAATTCTTAATTTTCAACTTTTAATTTGTTACCGTGGGTCTTAAAAATCTTGAACTGGCGGTAAAGCATGATTCCTGCGACAACACTTGCCGCCAAGTCTGATATTGGCATACTCCACCAAATTCCTGCTGATCCCCAGCAAAGAGGGAGCAGGATGATGCTGGGAAGCAAGAATAATAATTGTCGGGTTAATGACAGGAAGATGGCTTTACCGGCCATGCCGATACTTTGAAAAAAATTGGACGTTACCATCTGAAACCCGATAATGGGAAAAAATATGACTACAATGCGTAAGCCGGTAGCTGATAGCTGTATCAGTCCCTCATGAGTGGTAAAAGCGGATACGGCCAATTCGGGCATCAGTTCACCTACTAGAAAACCGGTTGTTGTAACGGTGGTGGCACCATAAATGGTAAGTTTTAATACTTGGTTTACACGATGATATTGTTGGGCGCCAAAGTTATAACCGGCTATGGGTTGCATTCCTTGATTCAGCCCCATCACAATCATGACGAACAGGAAAACAATCCGGTTTACAATACCAAATGCGCCAATAGCCAGATCGCCATCATATTCTTTCAAACCTTTGTTAATGAAAATAACAATGAAGCATGCTGCCAGATTCATCAGGAACGGAGACATACCGATAGCGATGGTGTTTTTTACGATTGTACCGCGCAGTTTGTAAATGCCTCGGCGGAGATGAAGCAACTCGTTCTTGTTGGTGAAGGTCTTGAATTGCCACACCAGTGAGATGATTTGGGCCAGAATGGTGGCAATGGCGGCACCCTGGATACCCCAATGGAATAGATAGATAAAGATAGGGTCAAGGATGGTATTGATAATTACTGTGGTGATGGTGGCTGTCATTGCTTTTTGTGGATGCCCCGAAGCGCGTAGTAAGGCATTCAGTCCCAAATACATGTGGGTTATAACATTGCCCAGCAGGATAATGACCATGTAGTCTCGTGCATAGGAGATGGTATCCGGGCTTGCCCCGAAGAAGTAGAGAATAGGATCAAGGAAAAGCAAGGTTAATATACTGAATCCTATACCTATAATAAAGTTCAGCGTAACTACGTTACCCAAAATGTTTTGGGCGGTAGCATAATCTTTCTGTCCTAATTTTACGGAAACTAATGTGGAGGCACCCACACCGACCAGTGAACCGAATGCAGCCGCCAGATTCATCAGCGGGAAGGTGATAGCCAGTCCTGAAATAGCCAAAGGGCCTACACCGTGACCGATGAAGATGCTGTCTACCATATTGTATAGGGAAGATGCCGTCATAGCGATAATGGCGGGAATTGCATATTGTAAAAGTAATTTTCCGATTGGTTGTGTTCCCAATTCTGTGGGGGTTCCTGTTTTTGCCATACTTTATTTTCTGTCTTTTTACCTGTTTAAACTGAATTTGGCTGCAAAGGTACACAAAAAATGAGTGTGAGGGAAAAGTTTGTTTATCTTTGCATTAAAAAAAATAAACGGAATAGAATTAATGAATAGTCAAAAAGGAATAGTGGGCTGCTTGCTATTGGCATGCACCTTACAAATGTCGGCACAAGTAAAAACGTATAAGTATCGTGTAAACTTTCGCGATAAGGCGGAAACAACCTATGCATTGGACAAGCCTTCGGCTTATTTGTCCGAACGTGCTTTGGAGCGTCGCATGAAACAGGGATTGCCCGTTGATTCTACAGATATTCCTGTGTGCCGGAGCTATATAGATATGCTGGTCGGAAAAGGAGCACAGCTTGTATCCAAAAGTAAATGGAACAATACAGTGGTAGTGCAGGTATCCGACACGTCGGTTATTGATAAAGTGGCGGCATTGCCTTTTGTGACAGCTGTCCGGAAAGTGTGGACAGCTCCCGACAGTATTCCTGCCCGCAATGCCAACCGTAAAAAAGAGGTGACCAATAGGGTGACAAAGAGTAATAACTATTATGGGGATGCGTGGCGGCAGATTGCTGTTCATCATGGGGACAGTCTTCACGCTGCAGGTTTTCGTGGGAAGGGGATGCAGATAGCGGTCATTGATGCCGGTTTTTATAATGCTGATGAAATCAGTGTTTTCAAAGGAATGGACTTGTTGGGAACACGCGATTTTGTAAATTCTCACTCGGATATTTATGCCGAGAACTATCACGGCATGAAAGTGTTGTCTTGTATGGCTGCCAATAAGCCGAATGTATTGGTCGGCACGGCTCCCGAAGCTTCATATTGGCTTCTCCGTAGTGAGGATGATGATACGGAACAGCCTGTGGAAGAGGATTATTGGGCGGAAGCTTTGGAATTTGCCGATAGTGTGGGAGTGGATGTGGTTAACACTTCATTGGGATATTATGAGTTTGATGATACGACCATGAATTACCGGTACCGTGATTTGGACGGGCATTATTCATTGATGTCTCATTCCGCTTCTTTGGCTGCCGATAAAGGATTGGTGTTGGTATGCAGTGCCGGAAATTCGGGGCGTGGCACATGGAAAAAAATCACACCTCCGGGAGATGCGGAAAATGTTATTACAGTGGGGGCGGCGGACCGGAATCTGGTTAATGCTGATTTCTCTTCTGTAGGAAATACTACAGATGGCCGTGTAAAACCGGATGTGATGGCGGTGGGAGTTGCTTCGGCCGTAGCGGGTAATGATGGAACGGTTTCTCATGCCAATGGTACTTCTTTCGCATCGCCTACATTGTGCGGGTTGGTAGCCTGTTTCTGGCAGGCTTGTCCCTGGCTCACTGCCAAGCATGTGGTGGAGGCAGTGCGGAATGCAGGAGACCGTAAAGAGTATCCGGATAATATTTACGGTTATGGTGTGCCTGATATCTGGAAAGCTTGTCAAATAGAATTAGAGAAGAAAAAATAATGGAAGAACATCCTCTTTCTTTATATGAACTGAATGCGTTGGTTAAGCGCAGCATTCATGCTTGTCTGCCCGATACTTATTGGGTTCAGGCAGAGCTGAGTGATGTACGTTCCAATTATTCCGGTCATTGCTATTTGGAATTTGTACAGAAAGAGCCACGGGGGAATAATCTGATAGCTAAGGCAAGGGGGACTATTTGGAGCAATGTCTACCGTTTGCTGAAGCCTTATTTTGAAGAGGAAACCGGGCAGGCTTTTGTTGCAGGTATTAAAGTGATGGTGAAAGTGGCTGTGGAGTTTCATGAATTGTATGGTTACTCGCTTACTGTGCAGGATATAGATCCTACTTATACATTGGGGGATATGGCGCGTCGCCGTCGCGAAATCTTGAAGCAATTGGAAGAAGAAGGTGTGCTGACTTTGAATAAGGAACTGGAGATTCCTTTGCTGGCGCAACGCATAGCCGTTATTTCCTCGGCTACGGCTGCCGGTTATGGTGATTTTTGTAATCAACTGGAACAGAATCCCTATGGTTTTGTCTTTTATCCGCGTTTGTTTCCTGCTATTATGCAGGGGGAACGGGTAGAACAATCTGTCATTACCGCATTGGATGCTATCCATGCCTGTCGTGATGATTGGGATGTCGTGGTTATTATCCGTGGCGGAGGCGCCACGTCCGACCTTTCGGGGTTCGATACATATGAGTTGGCGGCTAATTGTGCTCAGTTTCCTATACCTATTATAACCGGTATAGGGCATGAGCGTGACGATACGGTGTTGGACTGTGTTTCTCATACTCGTGTCAAGACACCTACTGCTGCTGCCGAGTATCTTATAAATCATTTGCATGACACTGCCAAGGTTCTTGAAGATTATGCATCGGCTGTACTTCATACTATCTCTACCCGTATGGAACGGGAAAATACCCGGCTGAACCGGATGGTAGAACGTATTCCCATGCAGACGCGGATGAGGCTGAAAGAGGAACATTATCGCCAGGAACGAATCATGAAACATTTGGAAGTAGGCCTGCAATCCCGTCTGACAAAAGAAACCCATTGTTTAAAAATGATGGAAACTCGGTTGGGCATCGTTTCACAGCGTCGTCTGGTAAAGGAAAAGCATCGGCTCCAACTTTTGGAGCAGGAATTGAAGGCGGCATCTCCCGAAAATTTGTTGAAAAGGGGATATAGTATCACGCTGAAAAATGGCAAGGCGGTGATCGATGCTTCTGTATTGCAGCCGGGTGATGAACTTACCACCCGTTTTGCCAAAGGAGAAATAAAGAGTATAGTAACTAAAAAATAAAACGAAGTATGGCAGCAAAGAAACAAACCTATGAACAGGCTATGAAACGTCTGGAAGAAATCGTATCACGCATAGACAGTAATGAGTTGGACATAGACAGTTTAGGTGTGAACCTGAAAGAGGCACAGGAATTAATCAAGTTTTGCCGGGATAAACTTTATAAAGCCGATGAGGAGATAAAGAAAATGTTGGATAATAATGTTTCAATGTGACAATATGCTAATGTGCCAATTGGCTGCGCTATATTCTGCATGGCATATTTGTACCTTAGCACATTGACATATTGGCAAATTATAAAAGCTATAAATAAAAAAGCTGTTTTGATTGGAATTTGCAAATATAAAACGTAATTTTGCTCTCATTCGTAAATAATAACATAATTAAGATACACTATGAAAGAGATTGATTGGGCAAATCTGTCCTTCGGCTATATGAAGACAGACTATAATGTACGTTGCTACTATCGTGACGGTGCATGGGGAGAGTTGGAACTTTGTTCGGAAGAAACGTTGAATATTCACATGGCCGCCACTTGTCTGCACTATGGGCAAGAAGCGTTTGAAGGGTTGAAGGCTTATCGTGGAAAAGACGGTAAAATCCGTATTTTCCGTCCTGAAGCCAATGCGGAACGTTTGCAAAGTACTTGTGACGGTATTCTGATGCCGGAACTTCCTACAGAAAAGTTTGTGGCCGCTATAAAGAAGGTGGTGAAAGCCAACGAGCGTTTCATTCCTCCATACGAAAGTGGTGCGGCTCTTTATATTCGTCCGTTACTGATTGGTACAGGTGCTCAGGTGGGGGTTCACCCTGCCAATGAATATCTGTTTGTGGTATTCGTAACTCCGGTAGGTCCTTATTTCAAAGGTGGTTTTTCTACTAATCCTTATGTTATTATCCGTGAGTTCGACCGTGCCGCACCTTATGGAACCGGACGCTTTAAGGTGGGCGGCAACTATGCTGCCAGCCTGCGTGCCAATAAGAAAGCCCATGATTTGGGATATTCCTGCGAGTTCTATCTAGACGCCAAGGAAAAGAAGTACATTGACGAGTGTGGTGCGGCTAATTTCTTCGGCATCAAAAATAATACTTACATTACACCAAAATCATCTTCTATTCTGCCTTCTATAACGAATAAGAGTTTGATGCAGCTGGCCGAGGATTTGGGTATAAAGGTAGAATGTCGTCCGGTTCCTGAAGAAGAACTGGAAACCTTCGAGGAAGCAGGGGCTTGCGGTACGGCGGCTGTTATCAGTCCTATCCAGCGTATTGATGATTTGGAAAACAAGAAATCGTACATTATCTCTAAAGATGGAAAGCCGGGTCCTGTTTGTACAAAATTGTATAACAAACTGCGTGCTATCCAGTATGGTGATGAACCTGATACACATAATTGGGTGACAATTTTAGACTAATAGAAAAATAGATTCTTATGAAAACAAATTCAGAATTGAAGAATCGGGCAATCGATGCGTTGACCGGTAATTGGGGACTGGGTGCGGTTATTACCTTGGTCTATGGACTGGTGATGAATGCCCCTACGCTGCCCTATCGTATTATGGAGTCGGTGGCTTCGTCTTCCTTTAGTCTCATCGCTTTGTTGCTTTTGCCATTGGGCTTCGGCTATACCGTCCTTTTTTTGGATGTGATTCGTGGAATAAAGCTGGATTTTGCCCGTCTTTTCGATGGGTTTAAAGACTATGGACGGATATTGGGTACAATGCTGCTGACTACAGTCTATACGTTCCTGTGGACGTTGCTGCTTGTCATTCCGGGCATCATGAAGTCCTATTCATATGCCATGACGCTCTTTATTCTGAAAGATTATCCGGAGTTACAGTACGATGCTGCCATAGAGAAAAGTATGGCGATGATGTCCGGTCGTAAGATGAAGATGTTCTTGTTGGATTTGAGCTTCATTGGTTGGGCTATTCTGTGTTGTTTTACTTTGGGGATCGGTTTCTTGTTCCTGGCTCCTTATGTAGAAGCATCACATGCTGCTTTCTATGAAGATCTGAAGAAAGAATTGGGAGAGTCCGTTGAGGCAATTTCTGAATAATATAGAAAATAGAAAGATAAGAAAAATAGACCTGCAAGTGAATTGCGGGTCTATTTTTTTTCTCTTTCACAGGATATTCCTACCTTTGCCTGTGGAAACAAATTAATGATAGACTAATTTTCATGGGAAAAGGAAAACTGGAGAAATTTGCTGATATGCGGGAGTATCCGCACGTGTTTGAATACCCTTATTCGGTGGCCGATAACGTTACGTTCGATATGAAGGGGAATTGGAACCGTGACTTTTTTAAGAACGATAATCCGATAGTTCTGGAACTGGGATGCGGACGAGGTGAATATACCGTAGGGCTGGGTCGTATGTATTCCGATAAAAATTTTATCGGTGTAGATATAAAAGGGGCCCGTATGTGGACCGGTGCGACGGAAGCGCTGAAAGATGGCATGACGAATGTGGCTTTTTTGCGTACCAATATCGAAATCATCGACCGTTTTTTTGCTCCGGGTGAGGTGAGTGAGATATGGCTGACTTTCTCTGATCCGCAGATGAAGAAAGCGACTAAACGTCTTACTTCCACATACTTTATGGAACGTTATCGTAAGTTTTTGAAGCCGGACGGACTGATTCATTTGAAGACCGACAGTAATTTTATGTTTACTTACACCCGCTATATGGTAGAGGAAAACAAATTGCCGGTAGAGTTTATGACCGAAGATTTGTATCATTCCGGTTTGGTGGATGACATACTAGGCATCCGTACCTATTATGAACAACAATGGTTGGATCGTGGTTTGAATATAAAATATATGAAGTTCCGTCTGCCGCAAGAGAAGGAGTTGCATGAACCCGATGTGGAAATAGAATTGGATGAGTATCGCAGTTACAACCGCAGTAAACGAAGCGGGTTGAAAACAAGTAAATAATAACAGAATGATGACTTTATATCCGAAATTGATTTTGGACGCCTTGGCAACGGTGCGTTATCCCGGAACGGGAAAGAATTTGGTGGAAGCGGAGATGGTTGCCGATAATCTTCGCATTGACGGCATGTCGGTAAGCTTTTCGTTGATTTTTGAGAAACCGACCGATCCGTTTATGAAATCTATGATAAAGGCTGCCGAAACAGCTATTCATACTTATGTTTCACCTGATGTACAGGTA
>ERZ837910.2729-NODE-2729-length-20943-cov-14.887256_pt1 | contig 20943 bp, 20 predicted proteins | sample MGYA00519940_ERZ837910 | MGnify/ENA primary metagenome ERZ837910 (study PRJEB31850, sample SAMEA3708825) | human gut metagenome | biome: human gut; feature: human-associated habitat; material: faeces | place: China | collected 2014 ... | reverse complement strand
TATTCGTTCGCTGTACTGTTTAGTTTTCAAAGAATCATCGCTCTTCAAGCGACTTGATTATCATATCACGCGTTTTCGTTTTTGTCAAACTCTTTTTTGAAATTTCTTTCAGCGAAGAGCTGTCTGAAAACTTATGAAGATAACCGCTTATTCCTAGAGATCATCGCACGTTTCAGCTCGCTCATCTCTCGGCTCAAGCGTATACAATTATAACAGCGACCCCTATATCTGTCAACAGGTTTTTTGATGATTTTTTACTCTTTTTTGAAGGAAATCTTTCCTGACGCAAATGAAGTGCATTGCTGACGAAATTTAGTGGCTGGGAGAGAAAAAGAGGACTAGATATTGTGGAGAGAGGGAGAGTTTTGAAAAGGCATGGGCTTTTCTTTTACTCGCCTTCCCAGACGGGGAAGGCGTCCGGCCTCAAATACTTATGCCGGACGGATAGGGTTGATTATTCATTGGGCTTTATATATGGTTCTGCGAGCGAAGCGAGGTTGTACGGTGTACTTATAAAAGAGCTTATTGATAAGAAGGCGTACCTTGGCATTTTTGCGGCGCTGCGGAAGCAGCAAGCGAAAACCTTTACAACCGCAGCAATGCTGCAAGAACTGCATCTCATCCCCTGGCTCCGCCAGGACCTTCTCCTTCGGAGCAAGGTTAACACCCTTAAACCAGCCTTCGGCTGAAGAAAAGGAAAACCATGCAACCTCGTTCCCCCACTCAAAAAGGAGGCCTTCGATGGGTCTCCTTTTTGAATTGCTTTTCTCTTTTTTGAATTCCTTTTCCCTATTTCTTTTTCTATTTTCCTATTTCTTTCCCTATCCTATATATGTCTTTAAAACAGACTGATCTCTCTATCGATCCATGACTCTTGTCTGGCTTCTACCACCTGATCCTCTTTTTCTACGTGGCCTATGAGGAGTGGGGAGTGCGGGTCGTGTTTGTTTCTGTTTTCGATGACGGCTTCGGGGCTTTCGTTGGCGTAGCAGTATTTGCAGAGGTGCGGGCAGGTGGTGTAGGCGCCTATGTCATTTCCGAGGAGACAGGCGCAGCCTTGTCTTGCCTGGTGGGTTTTGATGTTTGGGATTTTCAGTTTGAGGTTGAAGGCTTTTTCCAACTTTTCTTTTGTCATGCAGCCGCTTGTGTCTATGCCTATTTTTGCAAGGCCCGGGTCTTCCAGGCAGGAGGAGACGTGGATGCCGTGCTGCTCTCCTATCTTTGCCATTCTTTCTGCCATGCTGTACTGGATTTCGTTGCTGACTCTTTCTGCTTCGGGGAAGTTCCTGATGGTTTTCTTGTAGAGGTCGATGAAGGAAATGACGCAGGATTCTGTGCTGCCTTCGAGTTTTTCTGCCATGTCTCTGAATGCACAGATGTGGCGTTCGGGTGTGAAGGTTTCGGTGAGGAGGATAGGATCGTACCGCCAGACGGTTCTTTCTTTTCCTACTTTCCCTGACAGTTTCCTGAAGGAGGAGATGACTTCTCCTGCAGGCGGGACGTTGGGTTCTATGTCTCTGTCGTAGGGCGTGATGGTGACGTGCCAGTACTGGCGGTAGCCTGCAAGTTCTCCCAGTTTTCCCAGCATGGGCGCGGGGTTCTTGGTGCAGAAGGCGATGACGTCTACGACTTCGGGGTCGATTCTGTAGCTTGTGATTCTCTGGTAGTTGAAAGGGTTCCTCACCATGACGGAGCCTTCGCGGACGCGGCGAAGGAACCAGTCTGCATAGAAGGCTGGTATGTCGGTTCTCTGGCCAGTGTTCAGTATCATGGTGCTCCTTTCTTCCTTACATGAACTGGTGCATGAACGGGATGTATGCGTACTCTAAGAGGAAATAGAAGAGTCCTCCGGCGGCAAGGCCTGTGATGGCACCGTTGATGCGGATACCTTCGAGGTCTGTGTGGACTTTGGATTCGATGAATTCGTTCAGTTCTTCGCTGGAGAGGAATTTCAGGACGCTGACGGCTGCGCCCGCCAGAAGTGTTCTTTCATGGTCGGCGAGTTCGGCAATGAGGTCTCTAGCTCCGCTGTCGATTCTTCCGCGCAGGATGCTGTCTGCTGCCAGGCGGTCGATAGCGCTTCCTGCAAAGCCGTGCAGGGTGTTCTCCAGTTTCGTCTTTCCGTTTTCGTCTTCGTTCCATTCGGAGAGGAGGCTGTCGATCATGGTCCTCACCTTTTCTCCTGCCGGATATTTTTCAAAGAGGCTCTTTCCGAAATCTTCGAGGGCGTCTTTCGTTTCTTTGTCATCGACGAAAGCATGGATAGCTTCGTCCCAGCGGGCCAGGAGTGTCTGGTGGAAAGGATCTTCCGGCTTTTTCCAGCGCTCGATGGCAGCTCCCAGGGCCGCAAGTCCGGTCTCTGCCATTTCTTCATAGTCGATGGTGCCGGTCAGTTCAGCAGCGGAAAAGAGGAGCCGCTTGAAGAAACCAGCCTGCTGCTTCTGCTCTTCCCCTGCTTTTTTAATAGCTCCGGCGAGGGCTTCCTTCGCTCCTGCTGTCTTCGCTTTTTCTCCGACCAGCGCCAGAAGTTTCTGCAGCCATTCTTCACGGCTCATCCTGGCAAGGATTTCTTCTCTGGCCTTTCCTGCGATCAGGGAAATGACTTTTCCTGTTTCCCCATCGGCAAGGCTGGCCGCTTTTTCTTTGTTTTCGCTGACAAGTCCCGTGAGGAAACGGACGCCTTCTCTGGCAAGAAAGGATTCTGCCGCCTCGCGGACTTTTTCATTGTGGAAGAATTCTCTGTCGGCGAGTTCCATGACAGATCCTCCGAGGGCGCCTTTCAAAAGGCCTGTCTTGTCGATCAGGGAATCGCTGACGGCGGACAGTTTCCTGATGACGGCATCTTGGTTCGACGGAATCAGCGGCTTGTACGGCAGATGGAAGCGCCTCCGGAAGAGGGCTTCGACGGCGATCCAGTCGGCGCAGCAGCCGATAAAGCAGGACTGGGCCAGGAAGTAGAAGATGGAAACGGCTTCGCTTCCGCTCCACGGGCTAGCATGCTGAAGGATCACTGCCGCGCCAAAGAGGATGGCGGAGGCGAGGAAGAGGCGGTTGGCTGTCTGGTATCTTTTCATAGCGCACCTCCTACGAGCGGAATCAGGAAGAAGAGCAATCCCAGAATGGCACCGAAGAGGGAGCCATTCAGACGGATGGCAGCGGTGTCCTCGGAGACAGCTTCCTTCGCAAGGTCTGCCATCGTCCTTCCATCCATAGTGGAGAGCTTGTCCGTGACGGCATTCCCGATCGATTCATGAATCTTCGGGAGGAGCGGCAGGATAAGGCGGACGATGAAGGCATCGAAGGCGCGGCGTTTCTTCTCATCGGCAAAACCTGTCTTGATGAGGGAAAGCGCACCTTCCGAAAGGCGCATGGCCGCCATTTCCTTATTTTCCTCCCAGAGGCGGAAAGCGGTCTCCTTCCCTTTTCCGGCAAGGAGCACGACAACTTTTTCAGTAATGAAATTGTTCACTCTGCGCTTCACGTCTTTATCGTCTTCGAGAGCGCGGATGATTTCCATGCACTTTTCGTCGATCCATGCGCGGGCAGGGCTTCCCTCTTCTGTCAGGGAATCGGCCAGTTTCAAGAGCTCTCTTCGGATGAGTGTCGTCACTTCTTCTGTCTTGTCTTCCATACGGGAGCGGAGAAGGCCGCGGAGAAATCCATTCTGCTCGTAGTCTTTCCATGCAGAAAGGTAGATGCTGCGGATTTCGTCCTGCGTGCATTCGTCTTCAAGAAATCCCTTCGCTTCACGCGCGAGGGCTTCGATGAGCGGCTTGCTTCTTTCTCCTGTACGGAATTCTTCGAGGACGAGAGCGATCTGCCCTGCCCAGTCCGTATCCGCAGCAGCGCCGACGGCTTTTCCGGAGAGGAAACGCCAGAGTTTCTCCTTATCCAGAGAATCCAGTGAAAGGAGGGCTGCTGCGTCAAGGACATTCTTCACGCCGGCTTCATGGGAGAGGATCCAGCGGTAGAGGACATCGGTGGGAACATTTTTCACGACAAGCGCCTTGATCTGCTGTCGCGTCAAAAGTTCCTGCGTGATCATATCCCGCGCGAGGCGGATGATCTTGTCCCGGTCCTTTGCGATAATGTCCGTCCTCTTCCCTATGCCAAGCGGCTTCCCAAAGAGAGAAGCAACGCCGAACCAGTCAGCAAATCCCCCGACCGTCGCGGCAAAGCCCAAGTGAAAGCACCCTTCCGCCAGAAGGGAAATATCTTTATAAGGAGCGGCCGCCGCTGTCAAAACAGCACTGGCCGCCAGGACAACATTCGCCCAAGTTTTCTTCTTCAAGGGAGGCCTCCTTTCGGGGGGAAAATTAGTAAAACCGAACAAATAGGAAAGATTAAAACCTTACAACCAAGGCTAACGCCTTGTAGAACTTCATCTCATTCCCGGTCTCCGACCGGACCTTCTCCTTCGGAGCAAGGTTAACCTTCTTAAACCAAGGCTGGCGCCTTGAGGAAAACCTCGAAACCTCGCTACGCTCGAGGAAATGCAACTCATCCGAGAAATTTTAAAATGCAAAAATTTCCCACCTTCTCCTCCCGGAGCAAGGTTAAGACCGGCCTACGGCCCTTTTTACCGTCTGGGAAGGCAGGTTTTGTGGCATTTCCCGTGGGTGGCCTTTTAGCTTCTCTCCCCCTTCCACGCAAAAGGAGATGGGAATTCGGGTTTCCATCTCCTTTCTTTTTAGTGTCCGCGTTTTAGTTTTTTGAGGTCTGCTGCGGGTTGTTCGCAGATTTTTCTGACTTCGGTGAGCCATCTTTCCCGGAGGGTTGTGGGGGCGAGGACGTTTACGCTGGAGCCCTGGCTTAGGAGCCACATGAGGATTCCTTCGCCTTTTAGTTCTGCGGTGATGAGCCAGCTGCCGTCGTCCTGGAGGACTTTTCTGGCTGTCGGGATGCGGTCCATGACGGCTTCTATGGATCTTCCTGTGTAGAGGAAGGCTACGTGCTGGATGGAGCCGGAGAACATGTACTGGGTCTGGTTCTTGAAGACGCCTTCTCTGAAGCGTTTGTTGTAAGGGACGTCCCATTTGATTTTTGTTTCTTCGACGTCGGACATGCGGTCCAGTCTGTAGGTCCTGGTGTCGACGGTGGGATCGGGTTTATGGTCGTCGCCGAATGGGAGGGCGATGACGTAGAAGTAGTATTCGGAGAAGACGACGCCGAGGGGCAGTGCTCTGTGGGGCGTGCCCTGGGCGCTTCCTATTTTCGTATAGTCGAAGGTGATGACGTGATGTTTCTTGATGGCCTGGGCGACTTCCCAAAGCTGGTCCATGTCGGGTTTGCCGTGGGACGGGTCGAGGTAGTCGAAGAGTTCGCGTTTGACGAATTCCTTGATTTCTTCCTGTTCTTCCGGAAGGACGGCGGACTGGAGAAGGCGGTTCATGAGGGACTCGAGGTCTTTCCTGCTGTAGGTTCTTCCGCCAAGGAGGATCTTGCAGATGGCGAAGAGTTCGCTCTTGGAAATGAAGCGGTTCTCGACTTCGGCGATGCGGTATGTCCTGTCTTCTCTGCTGTAGCGCAGTTCTCTTCTGGGGCCGTCTTCTTTCTCTGCTTCTTCGAGGTACTGACGGATGGCAGCGAGGTAACGGTTCGCGGTTCGCGCGTTCACGTCGAAACGTGTGGCAATCTGTTCTTTCGTAAGAGGATGCCCATGGATCATTATGTCAAAGAGGGCCAGCATTTTCCCTGTCTTGTTGTCTTCTTTTTCATCTTTAATGGCAGCCATGACTATCACACTCCTAAAACGACTTATTATTACATGGTTCAATTATACCAAATCATGCGTTTAGAGTTAAATATGATGAGTGAAAAAGATATGAGACTTGGGCAAAGGAAATGTATGAAATTGAGAAGAGCTGCAGGAAATGTGTGGTCATTTCTACAGCTCTTTTTTCATCGAAACTTATTTCGCTTTTTCCATGGCGGGGTTCTTCAGTGTGAATGCGGCGATGGCTCCGAGGATGCCGGCTATCCAGAGGATCTGGAGGGCGGCGGTGAGGCCCCAGATATCAGCGGCCCAGCCTACGATGGGCGCGAAGATGCCGCCTAATGTCGTGGAAAGTCCGAGGGTAACGCCGGAGGCGAAGCCTGCATTTCTTCCAAGGTAGGTCTGTCCCAGGATGACCATCGGGCTGTATCCGGAGAATACAGAGATGGCGCATGGCACGAGGAGAGCTGTCGCGAGGAAGAGATTTGTCGTATTTGTGAGGAGGAAGTAGGCAGGAACCATGATACAGAATGCGGTGCGGATGATGGTCCTGTAGCCCAGGCGGTCAGAGAGCATGCCTCCGAAGTAGGTGCAGACAGCGCCGATGCCAAAGAGGATGGAAAGGGCGGTCGTTCCCTGAGAGGCTGTCGCGCCGAGGGCTCCGATCCAGAGGAGCGGGATGAATGTATTGCTCAGTGTGAAGCCCATAGAGCGGGCAAGGATGCAAACGGAAAGTTTGCCAAAGGAAGGCCAGTCGTTCGTCTCCCCTGTTTCTCCAGAGGAAACTTTCTTCCTGTCTGCGACGCGTGTGTCGGCGAAGACTTTTCTGGAACGGGAGTAAAGGAGTGCGGCTGCGAAAAGGTTCACGATGCCGAAGATGACGAGGGAATGGATACCGAGATGGTAAGCGCAGATGCCGGCAAGGATCGGCCCGATAGCGAATCCCCCATTTCCACCGACGGAGAATGTCCCCATCGCTTTCCCCTTCTTCTCACCACTGATGCGGTTCACCATGAGAGCGGCTTCAGGATGGAAGAGTGCACTTCCCACGCCGCAGAGGATGGCAGCGGCAAAGATGGCGTAGTAGTTCGTGAGAAATCCCATTGCTGTCACGGCAAGTCCGCAGAGGACGGGCCCCAGCGGGACGAACCAGGGACGGGAAATCTTGTCCGAATAGTAGCCGAAGAGCGGCTGAAGGATGGATGCCAGAAGGACATTGGCAAAAATAAGCGCGCCGGCTGACTGGTAATTAAGGCCGTAGTGTGCGATGAAGTATGGCAGCAGAGCAGGAATCGCGCCCTGCGCCCAGTCCACGGACAGGTGCCCGAGTGCAAAGAGATAGATTGCAGAACTTTGTTGTTTCAAGATGGCGCCTCCTTGGACAATGCAATGGAAATCCCGATTGCGAGATTTTTAGATATGTCAAAATTATAGAGGATTTGGGATGGAGTAGCAAGGGGGGAGATATAGGAAGATAAAACCGAACTTCGTTCGATGGAAAACCATAAAGCAAGGGAAAGGAGGAAAACCATAAAACAAGGAAAACCATACCGCCGCCTTACAGGCTGGGAACTTCATCTCATTCCCCGGCTCCGCCGGTACCTTCTCCTTCGGCGCAAGGTCAACACTCTTAAACCAGTCTTCGACTGAGGAAAACCTCAAAACCTCGCTTCGCTCGTGGTAATCAACCCTATCCACCGCGAAGCGGTCCCCCTTCCCCGTCTGGAAAGGCGAGTATTGGTGGCCTGTACCGTGGTGTCCTCCCACCAAAAAAGAGCACGAGGTTTCCCCATGCTCTTTTTACTTTCGGATTACCGGAAGGTCAGTACTTCTTTGAGTGGTTCTCTTTCGTTGGCTGCCGGGATGACTGCCGGGTGTCCGATGGCAATGATGCAGGATACGTCGTAGTTTTCCGGAAGGTCGAGTATTTCTTTGATTTTTGCTTCGTCGTAGCGGCCCATGACGAGGGTGCCGAGTTCGAGGGCGTTGGCTGCTACGCAGAGGTAGGATGCTGCCATGCCTGCGTCGAAGGACTGCCAGTGGGTGCCTTTTGTGGTGGATGGTGTGCCGTCTGGTTCGTAGCCGGAGAGGCCTTTGATGGCGCAGAGGATGATGAGGGCCGGCGCTTCGTGGATGTTTTCTGTGTTCCACGGGAATTTCTTTGTGCATTCGTCGGCGATGCGGTTCTTCAGGTCTTCGTCAAGAACGGCAATGTAGCGGATGGGCTGGGTGTTTTCCCAGCAGGATGCCATCTGCGAGGTTTCCACGACATTTTCGATTTCCTGCTGCGAGAGCGGTTCTCTGGTGTATTCGCGGACGCTTCTTCTGGAAATCAAACAACTAATAGCTTCCATCTTTTCCTCCTTATTTCGGAAAAAATCTGACTTGGGGATCAGGAATCCCTCTGTTTGGTTCCCTCTATTTTAGCATATTTTTGCATCTTTCCAAATGGTCTTGATGGACTATCTGGAAGGAAATAAATGGGCGCCGTCGAGCTGGTAAATGTCTTCTTTTCCCTGGTCGTCCGGGGAGTAACGGATCTTGACGTAGATGTCTGGTTTTGCGTCATCATGGAGCCATACGCCGATGGTGGCAAGGGTATGGACGCCGTCTTTTCTGCTGCCGGTTCTCCAGATGCTGTCGTTTGGTCCGTCATGCTCATCTTCGGAGAAAGCAATCATGTCGTCCAAGGTATATGGCGCATGGGGCTCGGAGAGGAGTTCGTCGATACGGTGAAGTCTGGTGCTGCTCGATCTTCCTATTTTGTGATTGAATTGTGTCAAATCCGGCAGGAGGAAATGGTTTGTGTGAGCCAGTGTCCCGTTCTCTTCTGTCTTTACGTCCCAGATGCCGTCTTCGCCGATTTCAACGTACGCGATTTCATGGGCGTCTGCCATGAGAAAGAAGCCCGGGCTCTTGAAGTAATCTTTCATTTCGAGCGCTTCTTTGACCGAGGAGCAATTGCCAAGGAGTGCTGCGAGAGTGCCGCGCTTGCCGTAGGCGAGCCGTACGTCTTTGGGAATCGGTTCAGCGACGGCGGAGAAAACGGCGAATCCTGCTTCGTTCACTCCGCCTGTCAGCGACATATGATCTTCGTTGCCGCCGTAAATGCCGTAGTAACGGTATACGTGGCCCTGATGGTACCGCATTTCCTGGTACATGGGGTGCTCATCGCGGTTCTTCACGATGATGGCTCCCCCGCCTTCGACGGCGCTGCCCTGAGCGGCAAAAAGCGTGCATGCCTTCGCCTGCCATGGGAGTAAGATCAGGCCGGCAGCCGCTAGCGCCCATGCGGTCTTTTTCAGTGAGAATTTCATGGAACGTCCTTCCTTCGGGAGCTTTGCAGCCATCCCCTTCCGGATTCGTGCTTATCATACGCCTGTATAGCCGTCATACAGCAAGCATCCGGGATGTATTAAATGAAATAAAACCTTGAATTGAGGGAGAGAAAACTAAAACCTTAACAACCAGCCTGAAGGCTGTAAAAGTAATAAAACCTTCACCCAGCCTTTCGGCTGTGAAAGGAGATAAAACCTTTACAACCAGCCTTACGGCTGATGGAAAAGCTTCGATTTCCTTAATTATACGCTTAGAGTGCAAGGGGGGATGTAAAACATGGAATAAGAAAAAGATGATAAAACCAAACAACCTCGCTGCGCTCGATAACTTCACCTCCTCAGTCGCCTTCGGCGCCAGCTCCCCCGTGGGGAAGCCTTTCGGTTGGCATGTTTTCCGTTTCGCCACACTTGGCGGTTGTGAAGGTTTGATAAGAAATAGCTTATTGATTTGAAAGCGTACCTTGGCACTTTAGCAATGCTGCGTCAGCGACGAGAAAACATGAAAAACCATACAGCCGGCCCATGGCCTGGGAACTACTGTATCCCCGGCTAACGCCGCCCACCTTCTCCTTTCGGAGCAAGGTCAACACCCTTAAACCAGCCTTCGGCTGAGGAAAACCATACAACCGCAGCAATGCTGCGTGGTAATCAACCCTATCCGCCGGCATCAGTATTTGAGGCCGGCACCTTCCCCGTCTGGGAAGGCAAGTGTTAGCGGTTCTTCCGCCTCCTCTACCGCTCTCCTCCTCCCCACTCAAAAGCCCGGGATTTTTCAGGATCCCGGGCTTTTTCTTTTCTACTATATATACTTTATATAATATTCCCTTATTTAATGTGTGCGAGGATGGCTTCGGTCATTTCTATGCCGTTTACTTTTTTCATGCCTTCTTTGTAGATGTCGCCGGTTCTGTAGCCTTCGTCCAGGGTGTCGGAGACAGCTTTTTCTATGGCGTCGGCGGCTTTGTCTTCGTTCAGGGAGTAGCGGAGGAGCATGGCGGCGGAGAGGATGGCGGCTATCGGGTTGGCTATGCCTTTTCCTGCGATGTCCGGGGCGGAGCCGTGGATGGGTTCGTAGAGGCTGGTTTCCTGGCCTATGCTGGCAGAGGGGAGCATACCTACGGATCCGGAGAGTACGGCGGCTTCGTCGGAGAGGATGTCACCGAACATGTTGCCTGTGACTACTACGTCGAAGAAGGACGGGTGGATGGCGAATTGCTGGGCGCAGTTGTCTACGTACATGTGGTCGAGTTTGACGTCGGGGTATTCTTCGTCATGGACGCGGATGACGGTGCGGCGCCAGAGGCGGGATGTGGCGAGGACGTTGGATTTGTCTACGCTGGTGACGTGGTTCTTTCTTTTTCTGGCTGCTTCGAAGGCAAATCTTGCGATGCGTTCGACTTCGGGGACGGAGTAGTTTTCGAGGTCCCATGCTCTTTCGGCGCCGTTATGGATTTCGGATTCGCAGCGGTCGCCGAAGTAGATGCCGCCGACGAGTTCTCTGACGATCATGATGTCGGTGCCTTTGGCGATTTCGGGTTTCAGCGGAGAGTAGTCGATCATGGAGTCGGAGATGCGGACGGGACGGAGGTTGACGTAGAGTCCGAGTTGTTTCCGAAGGCCCAGGATGGCTTTTTCGGGACGGAGGTCGGGTGTGAGGTGGTCCCACTGGTCTCCTCCTACGGCGCCGAAGAGGACGGCGTCGGCTTTGCGGCAGGATTCGATGGTTTCTTCGGGAAGCGGGGATCCTGTGTGGTCGTAGGCGGTGCCGCCTGCTTCTTTCCATTCGAACTGGAAGCCGATTTTATAGATTTCATCGATTTTCTCGAGGACGCGGACGGTTTCTTCCGTGATTTCCTGCCCTATCCCGTCGCCCGGGATGACTGTGATTTTCTTTGCCATCATTTTTTCTCCTTTACGTAATTGATGAGTCCGCCTGCTTTGGCGATTTCTTCAATGAATCCGGGAAGCGGCGGGGCCTGGAAGGTATCGCCGGTGGTGACGTCTTCGATGGTGCCTTTGGAGAGGTCGACTTTGAGGATGTCGCCGGCGTGGATCTTTTCGACGTCTTTCCCGATTTCAAGGAGCGGGAGGCCTACGTTGATGCCGTTTCTGTAGAAGATGCGGGCAAAGGATTCTGCGATGATGACGGGTATGCCGGATGCTTTGATAGCGACGGGTGCGTGTTCTCTGGAGGAGCCGCAGCCGAAGTTTCTTCCGCCGACCATGATGTCGCCTGCTTTGACTTCTTTGGCAAATGTAGGGTCGATGTCGACCATGCAGTGGGATGCGAGTTCTTTTGGATCGAATGTGTTCAGGTATCTTGCGGGGATGATGACATCGGTATCGATGTTGTCGCCGTAGCGCCAGATTTTTCCTTCTAAGACTGCCATATTACTTGACCTCCTTCGGCGCCGCGATGCGGCCCAGTACTGCGCTGGCTGCCGCTGTCTGCGGTCCTGCCAGGTAAATTTCGGAATCGGTCGGACCCATGCGTCCGATGAAGTTTCTGTTCGTTGTGGAGACGCATTTTTCTCCGGATGCGAGGATGCCCATGTATCCGCCAAGGCACGGCCCGCAGGTCGGTGTGGATACGGCGCAGCCTGCATCGATGAATGTATCGATGTATCCTGCATGCATGGCGTCTTTGTAAATCTGCGGGGTGGCCGGGATGACGATGCAGCGGACGTCGGGATGGATCTTGTGTCCTTTGATGATGGATGCGGCGATGGCGAGGTCTTCAAGGCGGCCGTTCGTGCAGGAGCCGATGACGACTTGGTCGATCTTGATTTCTCCGAATGTCCCTACTTCTTTCGCATTCTCAGGGAGATGCGGGAAGGAAACGACGGGTTTCATGGAGGAGAGGTCGATGGTGACTTCTCTTGCATAGCGGGCATCGGGATCCGGAGTGACGACGACTTTTGGACCGTGGTATCTGCTTTCAATGTAGGCTTCTGTTCTTTCGTCGACGGGGAAAATGCCGTTTTTTGCGCCGGCTTCGATGGCCATGTTCGCAATGGTGAAGCGGTCGGTCATGGAGAGTGTCTTCACGCCCGGGCCTTCGAATTCAAGGGACTGGTAGAGGGCGCCATCGACGCCGATCATGCCGATGAGTTTCAGGATGACGTCCTTGCCTGTGATGTCGGAGGGCTTGGCGCCAGTCAGTGTCACTTTGATACCATCGGGGACTTTGAACCATGCGCGTCCTATCGCCATAGCGACGCCAAGGTCGGTGGAGCCGACGCCGGTAGAGAATCCGCCGAGGGCGCCGTAGGTGCAGGTGTGGGAGTCCGCACCGATGGTGACCATGCCCGGGCCTACGAGGCCTTTTTCAGGAAGGAGGGCATGCTCGATGCCGACCCGGCCCTGTTCGAAGTAGTGCGTGATGTGGTGCTCGCGGGCGAAGTCTCTGACGATCTTGGCCAGGCCTGCTGACTTGATGTCTTTGGCCGGCTGGAAATGGTCGGGAACAAGGACGATCTTGTCCTTATCAAAAACGGGGCGTCCGATGCGCTTGAATTCAGCGATCGATGGCGGAGCGGTGATGTCATTGGCCATGACGAGGTCGAGCGAGCAGGTGATCAGATCTCCTGCTTTCACGGAATCCACGCCGGCGTGCGCCGCCAGAATTTTTTGTGTCATTGTCATTCCCATAAGCTTACCTCCTGCAATTCTTTTCCCAATAAAAAAATCCTCCATCTCCAAAGAGACGAAGGATTCGCGGTACCACTCTCATTCATGACCCAAGGGTCATGCACTCAAAACCTGTAACGGCGGATGACCGGCACGGCCTACTATTTTCAGCCTGCGACTCGGGGACGAGTTCAACGATCGGCCGCTGCCGTTTTCCACTATACAACGGCTCCCTGTGAGCGGCGGGGATGTTTACTATTTCCCGTCAATGTCTTTATCTTATGCCTTGTACTTTAGCACAAGATGAGGAGCGTTGCAAATATTATTTTCAGAATTTATTCTTCCCTGGTTTCCATGAAATCTTTCAGGTTGTGCTTGTAGAGATGCAGGATGCCATAGAAGTACTGCTGCTTTTTGACGTAGCCTGTGTTTTCGAACCAGTCCTTCACGAGCTTTCCTCCGACGAGGACGCTTCCGAAGGGAACGATCAGGGCGACGCAGAGCATGATGATGAACTGGAGGATGTCCATGCGCTTCGGGCTTTTGACGATTTCCGCCAGACGGCATTCATGCCGGAGATCTTCCAGGAATTTCTCGTAGTTCTCACGCTCGGAGAGTGCCTTTTCGTTTGCGACAAGGCAGGCATTATGACCGCACCAGCCGTAGCGGATGCCGTATTTCTCGAATTTTGTTTCTATCTTCCCCGGAAGGGCGCGCATCAGGGCTACATTTCCCACGAAAAGGAAATGGGCGTCCTTCGGGAAGAGCCAGTTCTGTATGATCCACTGGTCTTCGCTCAATATGATGAGGCGGATGCCGCCGGGCAGCGTTTCTTCCGGGTGCTCCTCCTCTTCATTTCGAATCATCCGCAGCATGCGGTTGGAAAAGGAAGAGTCCGTCCCGGCTGTTACCACATAGAGTATTTTCTGATTGTCCACATTTCCTCCACAGTCTTTCAATTCCGGATGGATTTCTTTGCCCCTATCATACCACTAACTACGAATTTTTTCGATGACAAAGATTCGCATTAATCGTGCGAGCTTATTCGACGCCGGGGAAGCTGTCGACGAATTCGACTCTGACATCCGGGAAGGAATTGACAATCTCGACGGTGAAATCTTCGCCATAGTCGACGATCTCCCACTCGCCTATGTCGCGCGGGAAGGCATCGACGAGCTTGACGCGGATGTCGGGGAATGAATTGACGACCTTGATCTTGATGTCTCCGAAGTTCCTGACGATTTTCACTTTGCCGGCCAGCTTGATGCCCTTGTAGTACCCGTCCCGGCTGACGGGGTTCGAGGCGGATGCGGCCATCGGAAATGCGGCAAGGATCAGGAAAAGCGCGGCGATGATGGCTAAGATTTTTTTCATGATGTCCTCCTTCCGGGAATGTCCCTTTTCTTTATTATACTCTTAGACAGGACAGAATCCGTCATGTTTCAAGAGCCTTAGAAATAATTTCCAGATTTCTTTCTTCTTCTTCTCCTGACGCGGTTGATATGGCGCTCGAAGTCGCCATTGTCGATGAATTCCGCCAGAACGAGCTGGTCATAGACGGGGACGGTGCAGGAGTAGAAGCCTGCCTTCTTTTCGTAAAGGGCCATACAGGACCTGGGAAGGACGAGGTAGCCGGCGCGGATGGACGGCGCGATCGTCTTGGAGAATGTGTTCATGTAAATGACAAGGCCGTCGGGCGCGAGTGAAAAGAGCGTGTCTTCCGGCTTGGAGAGGAGCGTGAATTCGGAGTCGAAGTCGTCTTCGATGATGTATCCTCCCCTCGCCTTGGCCCAGCGGATGTACTTGGCGCGCTTGGAGGCAGAGGCGGTGATGCCGGATGGAAAGGAATTGAAGGGCGTCACGTGAAGGACGGAGGCTTTCGTGCGGGAGAGCTCTCCGGATTCGATGCCGTCCTCTCCCATGGTGAGGAGGTCCGTCCTTGCGCCATTCGCTTCGTAGACTTTGCGGATCTTATCGTAGGATGGATTCTCCAGGGCGTAGAGGCGGTCTCTTCCAAGGACCTGCACGTTGAGGCCGTAAATGTATTCGGCGCCGGAACCAATCAGGATCTGCTCAGGGGAGACGTCCATCCCGCGGCTCCTCGCCAGGTATCTGGAAAGCGCGCCCCTCAGTTCTTCGCAGCCGCGGCTCGGCGACGGGTTGAGGATTTTTCGGCCGTAGTTGGAAAGGACGGAGCGCATCGTCCTGGCAAAGGCGGAGAAGGGAAAGAGATCCCGTTCCCCTTCGTCCCGGAGCTCTGCCTTGACGGGCGGCGCCGCTTTCCTTTCATGCGGACGGGGCGCGGCATAGGAAGAGTCCTCGCGGTACGTCACGTAGCATCCGCTTCTTTCCCTCGGCTCGATGTAGCCTTCCTCGGTCAGGAGCGAGAGCGCATGCTCGACGGTGATGATGCTCGTCCCTTTCTGGTCTGCAATGCGCCTCTTGGAGGGTATCTTCGTCCCGTAGTCATAGACACCCCTTGTGATCGCATCGCGCAGGTTCACATACAGCTTCATGTAAGCGTTCATTTTCCTTCTTTTTATCCTCTATCTGGTCTTATTTTTAAAATCATTTCTGGTGATTTTCATATACTCAGATTTTTATTATAATCCAAAGCATAAAGAAGTGCAAAAAGGAGTGATTCTCATGAATAACGGACTGACAGCAGCAAGAAGGGCGCCGCGCATTGAGACGAAGCACAATACGCGCTGGCTTACCCTCTGCGGCTTATTCATGGCTATAAACATAGGACTGTCCTCGTTCGGCCTTCCCGTACCGGGCGGTCATCTCTATCTGAATGATATCGTCATCGTGGCAGCGGCATTGATCCTCGATCCCCTCGGTGCTTTCCTCGTCGGAGGCGTCGGCGCGTTTCTGGGAGATTTCTTCTTCTACCCTCTCCCGATGTTCGTATCGCTTGCGACGCACGGCATCCAGGCCATGGCGATTTCCTACCTCGTCCACAATTACCAAGGCGAGCACAAAATGCGCCGGGTGATCTTCGCGGTCCTTGTCGGCGCCGTCATCATGGTCGTGGGCTACTCGCTTGGCCGCGCGTATGTCTACAGCACGCCTGCCTATGCATGGATCAAGCTTCCTTATGAAATCCTGCAGGCTCTCTTCGGCGTCATCTGCGGTCCCTTCCTCGTCTGGAAATGGAAACTGGACGACCTCGCCCGCCGTATGATCGACGGAGATTATTAAGTTCACAAAGAAGGCATCACTTTTCTTGCCTTCTTTTAAATTAACCTTTTTTCAGGAAATTTCCCATTTCCTGTACCATTTCCTATTTTGAAAGGAGCATTCTCATGGCAAACGAAAGATATGAACTGAACAAGGAACTCGCGCAGATGCTGAAGGGCGGCGTCATCATGGACGTCACAACCCCGGAGCAGGCAAAGATTGCAGAGGACGCTGGCGCGGCTGCCGTCATGGCGCTCGAACGCATCCCGGCAGATATCCGTGCGGCCGGCGGGGTCTCGCGCATGAGCGATCCGAAGATGATTCGCGGCATCCAGGAGGCCGTCTCCATCCCTGTCATGGCCAAGTGCCGTATCGGACACTTCGTCGAGGCGCAGATTCTGGAAGCGATTGAAATCGACTACATCGACGAAAGCGAAGTCCTCTCCCCGGCAGACGATGTGTACCATATCGACAAGACGAAGTTCAAGGTGCCCTTCGTCTGCGGCGCCAAGGACCTGGGCGAAGCGCTCCGGAGAATCAGCGAAGGCGCTTCCATGATCCGCACCAAGGGCGAACCGGGCACGGGCGACATCATCCAGGCTGTCCGCCACATGAGAAAAATTCAGAAGCAGATCGCTGACACGGCAGCCAGACGTCCGGATGAGCTGTATGAAACGGCCAAGGAACTCCAGGTCCCCTATGATCTTGTCCTCTACGTCCATGACCATAAGAAACTCCCCGTCGTCAACTTTGCTGCCGGCGGCGTGGCCACTCCGGCCGATGCGGCTCTCATGATGCAGCTCGGCGCAGAAGGCGTCTTCGTAGGATCCGGCATTTTCAAATCCGGCAATCCTGCCAAGAGAGCCGCTGCCATCGTCAAGGCTGTCACGAATTACAACGATCCTGAAATCCTTGCGAAACTCTCCGAAGACCTGGGAGAAGCCATGGTCGGCATCAATGAAAATGAAATCAAACTCATCATGGCTGAACGCGGCCAGTAAGGAGGAGATATGGCAAGAATAGGAATCCTCGCTCTGCAGGGCGCCTTCATCGAGCATGAAAGAATGCTGCGCGAAATGGGCGCCGAATGCATCGAGATCAGAAATAAGAAACAGCTCGCAGAGCCTATCTCCGGGCTCGTCCTCCCCGGCGGAGAAAGCACCGTCCAGAGAAAACTCCTCATCGAAGAAGGACTTCTTCAGCCGCTGAAGGAAAAAATCCAAAGGGGAATGCCGGTCCTCGCCACCTGCGCCGGCCTCATCCTCCTCGCCAAGGAAATCGAAGGAGGAGACCCGGTCTGCTTCGGCACCCTTCCCGTCACGGTGAGAAGAAACGCCTACGGCAGGCAGCTCGGAAGTTTCATTACGGAGGAAGAGTTCAAGGGACTTGGAAAGATCAAGATGAACTTCATCCGCGCCCCCTACGTCGTCTCCGCCTCTCCGGAAACAGAGATCCTAGCAAGGGCTGATGGGAATATCGTAGCCGTCCGCTACAAACACCAAACCGCCCTCGCCTTCCATCCGGAAGTAGGAACGGATGAAAGGATCCATGAGATGTTCTATGAAGAAGTGTTGGAGTGTGGGGAGTGGTGAGGGATTAAAACCTCAAAAGCAAGGGAAAAAGATTAAAACCTTAGAAAGCAAAGGAAAACCGGACAACCAAGGCTGACGCCTTGAGAAAAACCATAAAACCTCGCTGCGCTCGAGGAAATGCAACTCATCCGTCGGCTCCGCCGCCACCTTCCCTTCCAGGGCAAGGTCAAGACCGGCCTACGGCCCTGAAGATCAGAACTCTGTACATCGCAGTTGATAATAAACCGTTCACGACGATGCGGAAGGTTTTGACCTGCCCCAGCGGGGAAGGAGTACCGGCTTATCATTTGCACTGGTCAACGTATTTTGGACACAAAATCTCAAAAATTAGATGTCAAAAAAATAAATAAGTGAAATTAAATGAAATTGTGTAACTCTTAATTTGGACAAAAGGCATTAACCTGCTTAAAAACCATATTTTTCTCTGTACTGCTTTGGTGTAAGGTACTCCAGTGCATATGCCGGGCGCTCTTCATTAAAGAACTTGACGTATTCATCAATCTGACCCGCTACGCCCTCTGTTGAAGTAATATGAAAATCTGAAAACAGCTCGGCTTTCATCCATCCATTAATGGATTCCATGGCTGCATTATCCGTTGGCGTTCCTGCTCTGGACATGGATCGTGTGATGTTATACGCCGGGAGCAGCTGGTTGAAATCCTTTGATGCATATACTGATCCCTGATCAGAATGAAGAATATGCTTAACGCCGGGGAATTTCTTCGTAAATTCAAGGTAGTCGTGCAGTCCGTTAATATATGTCATACGGTCTCCACGCCTTGAGGAAAGTGCGTGGGCGACAATCTCGTTATTCCAAAGATCCATATATATCGTCAGCTCATAGTATGTGTTCTTTACGTAGAATGCAGTCATGTCAGACACAATACATTGCGAGGGCCCATCTATGTTAATCCCTGCAAGCAGCAGATTTGGATAAGTCCTGGATTCACCAGGCTTTTTGTACTTATAGTGTTTGGAAACACTCTTGATCCCGGCCAAACGACAGCATTTATAGGCGTATGATTCAGACATGAAGAGGCCTGTGTCAAGCAGAAGCTTGGCCCTTAGCCAGCGGTATCCGTGGGATGGATACTTCTTATGCCATTCCTTGAGCAGTTCTATGGTATCCAAAAGACGATTCTTTTGTTCAGAAGGATGCCTGGTATGATACAGCCAATAGTAGAAGCTGCTACGCGGAATACCCAGCCTTTCACAAAGCAATTCGACAGGGAAGGAGCCGGAAAGCGCGACGATTACTTCGCAGTCTTTTTGACGTAAGTAATGAGCTTTTTTTTGAATCATCTTCTTCTACTACTTCGTAACCAAGCTTCAGCCGCTCTTCTCTTATCCTGGCATCAATCAAGGCGCTGATGAGATCTTCCTTGGACATTTTCTGGTATTCATCGAGTTTGGCCGCTTCAGGAATAACTTTTGCTTTGGCAAGACCGTAATCACGGGGCTTGGATGTTTTAGGTGGAAGATGGTTTGTGTTCCTATACATCCTCATATATTCTCTAGCAGTTTGAGCACTGATGCCGTATTTGCCTGCAGCTTCGTATTTATTGATTTGATCCTCATAAATCTGGCGACCAATGTTCATACGCTCTTTCTTTGTGTACTTCATAAGACTGCCTCCTGTATGAAATCTGAATGTGGCGTCCAATGTTTTTAATTCTGATTCCAATATACTACAAAGGCTGTCTAAATTCTTATCCCACCCCTGTCCAGTTTTAGCATAGCACTCGACTTGATGGATACAGCCTTTCCTCAGATGCCAGGCTGGCTGCCCCCCCGACGGAGGGAGGTGGCGCCGTCAGGCGACGAAAGGGGGGTAGGAGGGATTTACGAAAGGTTTCAAACAAATAAGAACTGAGCTTTTTCTTTTATTCCGCATGAAGCTGTCTCCGTTAGGAGAAAGTGGACCGTATACTGATTGACTCTATATTAATATCGGTACTGGCTCAATGGTCCTGTACGGGCCGAAAGAGGTGCATTTTCTACGAGTATTAGCGAGCACTCGCCTTCCCTGACAGTAAAGCACTTCCTCTTGCGCCGAAAGTGTTTCGATTCCACAAGCCTTGCCCCTGGTTTCAGATAACGCCGGGCACCTATGCCGGAATCCCCGTGCTGAATGATTCCTGAAGGAGGGACTGTAAACATGACTGCATTTGCAGCTTCCTTGACGCAGAGGCGCGGCCCCACTCAGATTTCGCGAAAAACGCAAAATTTAGGGACTCAGAGCGATTTGCTGATATTGCGCGGGAAGAAGGACGATGAAATGGAAACGCGCTTTAGAGGCGCTCTCAGGGGCAAAAATGAAAGAAAGCATGAAAGCGGATGAAATCCGTCGATATCCGAAGCGATTCATGATGAAAAATGATGGAAATCTGTCATGAAAGATAGGAATTGCCTGCCATTCGCAACAAAATAAGGAAAAATCGGAAAAATCTTTTATAAAATAAATCTATTGGTAATTATAGAGAAACCATGAAATGAGCGGATTTTTCCAAGAAGTATCGTATACAAACTATTCTTTGTTTAGGGCTGACAAAAGTTAACGGCCAAAAGATGTTTTCCTATTAGAAATGAGAGATTTTTGCATGAAAAAGCTATTAATCGGGCGTATAGGTTAGATTTTAAGTTATGTATTAAATGAATTGATAAGTGAGTGAAAGTCATCGAGCCGAAAATATCCGTTGAGATTCAGCGAGATAAACGAAGATAAAATGCATAAACATAGTATACATACCTAAAAAACGGTAAAAGTACTATGTTTTTTTGTAAATTCCGTGCTTTTCTTGTACCATTAACTCAGACGCTTCACAGGGGAGCGTACTTCAAGGCGGACCCGGTCGGGAACCCGGGACGTAGAAAAAGGAGGATAGCAGTCCGGTTGGATTCCAGAATTATGAGGGGGCTCATCAAGATCCGCGTTCTGCAATATTAATTTCTTAAATCAGTTACTTAATGAGTTAGATGGATTTAGAGCATGGACCTTTTCACTTTTCTGGAAAATACTCTTGGCCGCAAAAAGCGGCAGGCGTTCACTCTTGGCCGCAAAAAGCGGCAGGCATTCTTTGAAAACAAGAATAACAATAAGAAAGGTGGTTTTTATGGATCCAGCGATTATCACACTATGTGTGCTTGCGGTTGCAGCATTCCTGTTCGTCACCGAACTGATTCCGCTGGCTGTCACAGCTATGGCAGCTTGTACCGCACTGGGCATTCTGGGAGTACTTCCGTCTAAACAGGTATATGCGGGACTCTCAAACTCCACAGTCGTACTCTTCGGCGGCATGTTCGTCATCGGCGCGGCTATGTTCAAGACAGGCCTTGCCGAAGCAATCGGCGTAGCCGTCGTCAAGAAGGCAGGAACGAATGAGATTCCGCTCATGGCAGCTATCATGCTCGTCACCATCGTACTGTCCGCCGTATCGTCCAACACCGGTACAGTTGCTTGCTTGATGCCAGTTATCATCGGTAT
>ERZ837910.2727-NODE-2727-length-20948-cov-3.553343_pt1 | contig 20948 bp, 10 predicted proteins | sample MGYA00519940_ERZ837910 | MGnify/ENA primary metagenome ERZ837910 (study PRJEB31850, sample SAMEA3708825) | human gut metagenome | biome: human gut; feature: human-associated habitat; material: faeces | place: China | collected 2014 ... | reverse complement strand
CCCATTTTCTATTAGATCCATTGTTTAAAATTATATAGACAGCATCAGCAAAAATCAAGTACTTTTACACGTTAAATCGAAAGCATTGGAAAGCGCATGCCCTATCTGCTGAAAACAGCCGTAAATTTACTCTCTTATTCATCCGTATCTATTGTTTCCCTGTACATCGGGAATGTGATCGAAGCCTTAAACAGATCTCCGTCCACCCCGATGAAAAAGATGCCGCCCATAAGCTGTGTCAGACTCTTTGCAATGGAAAGCCCCAGTCCGCTTCCCTCGGTCGTTCTTGAGGCATCCCCACGGATAAAACGCTCTGTCAGATCTCCCGCATTACTGTTTTCCAACGCAAGGGAACGCTCCGAAACATTTTTGATGGAAAATGTCACTTTTTCCTCCAGTACATGCACATCCACATAAACTCTTGTTTTTTCCAGCGCATATTTTGCAACATTATTATAAAGGTTTTCGATGACACGGTAGAGCTGTCTGCCGTCCGCAAGGATCATCACTTCCGTTTTCGGGAGTTTGGTGACGATTGTAAGCTCTTTCGCCTCAAATTTTTCATTAAACTCGCCTGCCGTCTGATAGATCAGCTCCACTAAGTCAATCTTTTGCATATCCAGTTTGACATTTCCGGATGTAATACGCGATGTCTCAACCAGATCCTCCGTCAGCTGCTTTAACCGCTGTGACTTCGTATCCAGTACTTCAATATATTCCTGTACCTTCGGATTATCGACCCGTTCTCTCTTAATGAGATCCACATAATTGATAATTGAGGTTAACGGTGTTTTCAGGTCATGGGAAACATTGGTAATGAGATCTGCCTTTAACCGTTCATCCTTCATACTGGTTTCAACCGCCTCCCGCACACTGTCTCCGATCCGGTTCACGGCCTTTGCCAGTACCAGATTATCTCCATTCAGTCCGGTCTCATCCACCTTGGCCTTCAGGTCTCCCTTACAGATCCGGTTAATCACCTGCAAAATATTCTGTCTTGCAACTGCATTCCGGAAGCACACCACACCAACCAGTGCATCAAACAGCAGGATTCCGATAAACACCACATAGGACATCATCATTTGGTCTGCAAGAATCACCGCAAGCAGGTTCACTCCGGCAAATCCAAGGAACGGTATCCATACCCGTACCACCATGGATTTGTGATTCTGCATATAACAGACTCCCTTCTTAAGCTGAACAATTGCCCAGCTCAAGATGCTTCCTTTCCAGATCCGGTGTGCCCTGATCCTGCGCACCAGACTATAGTAAAAGAAGGAACAAAGCAGACTTCCAAGCAGTGCAATTCCGGCAGTTAGCAGAACAACGCCGTTTCTCCGATATAAAGTATAGATATCTGATATCCACCTTCCACCAAAGAAAAGTTCTCCGCACACCCCAATCAGAAGGCCAATTGCAATAGCAAAAAATACAAGGAAAATTTCTGTCGGAATCTTATCTTCCACATGCAGTACACAGGTTTTCACTCCGGTCTCTTTATCTTTGACAACACCCTCTTTGACCGTAAGAAGGATCACCATGGCAAGGAATACAAGCAGCCAGATCACCGCAATAATGACATTCTGCGTAAAGTCTGGAACTGCATTCTGATAAGCCGCGCCGGCAGTAACAAAGCAGTCCTTCACTGCGCGGTCCTCGTTCACTCCGATCATGATCTGCAGGTTTTCCGGATATGCATAACCGTAATCGCTGATAAACTGACGGAGTTCTGCTTCCGTAATCTGCGTATTCGTTTCATAGCGCAGATCCTGCGCATCATAAAGAAGATACCGGTCGCACTTTTCTTTCAGAGCCGCCTCTAAAAAAGCAGGATCCGTCCGCTCCGTTCCCAGATTAGTATAAAGCTCTGTTCTATTTCCGATCGTTTTACGGATCAGATATACTACATTGGATTTGGCATCACTTCCGGTTTCATCATAATAGTCGTAGTACTTCCCGCAGAGTGCATAATTCTCTGTCAGATCCCTGATCGTCGTTGCAAGGGAAGCTACCAGTTGATCATACTCCTCCCAGTTTGAAACATAATCCTCAACATTTTTGCCATCGACTGTCTGATAACGGTTTACCAGAAGCTGATGCTGTGATACCTCTGTGTTTTCCCCACCTTCTCCACTCAACCAGTCTCCTGTATAGACATCCTCATAAATTGTCGGAGATAATGAGTTTCCGGAAACATCAATCTTTTCTACTGAATGACTTAGGTCGGTATTATATGAGCTGAAGTTACCGTGATAACTTCCGTATTCCGCATTGGAAATGACGGTATACTGTGTAATTCCACTTAGAAAATCTGCTGCGCAGGTTTCCGTCATCACATATTCAATACCATATTTGCCCCAGCGGATCAGATCCTCTAAATAATAATCTGCCGTTACATACCGGTTTGGCACACCTTCAAACCGGTTGGCATATGCCGTAATATCAATGACTTTATTGGCATCGTATACCCCGTCGGTTTCAAGCTGCCCGCGTATTGCGCCATACCGGACAATCGTGATCGCCTGTTCCTTCATCAGCTCATTAAATATTTTTGAATCTTCAAAGTCCTTCTGCCGTCCTTCGTTATTTAAGAATGTAGACCGCACACCGTTTACGGTCTCATACTGCACATATGAGCTCAGCAATGCCGTCGTAAGCAGTACGACACCTATAACGAGTGCAGCATGCTGTACCATATGGCAGATAACCTTCTGCACCTTGTTCATCCTCTCTCTACCTTTCCTATTGTTTTTCTACTTTGTAGCCTACACCCCAGACTACTTTCAAATAACGAGGTTCCTTGGGATTGATTTCAATTTTTTCACGAATATGACGAATATGTACTGCTACAGTATTATCTGCACCAATGGCCTCCTCATTCCAGATGTTTTCATAAATCTGGTCGATGGAAAAGACCTTGCCCTGGTTTTTCACAAGAAGGAACAGGATATTGTACTCGATCGGAGTAAGCTTTACCGGCTCTCCATCCACGGTCACTTCCTTGGTATCATCATTCATACACAGCCCGCCCACCTGATACAGTGCATTATTCTCGACATTCAGGCTGCCAAGCTGGGTATAACGCCGCAGATTTGACTTTACCCTTGCCACAAGCTCAAGCGGATTAAACGGCTTCGTAATGTAATCGTCCGCTCCCATATTTAATCCGAGGATCTTGTCCGTATCCTCCGATTTGGCAGACAGGAAGATAATCGGGACACTGCTGAATTCCCGGATCTTTAAGGTAGCATGAATGCCATCCAGTCTCGGCATCATAATGTCAATAATCAGAAGCTGGATATTCATCTCCTTAAGTACTTTAATCGCCTGCTCTCCATCGTAAGCCTTATAGATCTGATAACCCTCCTGCTGCAGATAAATCTCGATGGCATCTACAATTTCTTTGTCGTCATCACATACCAGAATATTCGTCATTGTTCTCCCTCACCTTTCTCATTTGACCCTCTTATTAAAACACAGGAATTTTAAATACATGGTAGGAATTTTATTAAGGTTTTATTAATGTTTCCCTGTCAGTTCCAGAAATGCGCACAGATTTCCCCTCTGTCCATGGCTTGCCCGGTGTGAAAACAAAAGCTCCGGGTTGCAGCAGGTACAAAGATCTGTAATTTCAAGATGCTCTTTCCGGATTCCGGCATCCAGTAAGAGCTGCTCATTGGCCTTCCATAAATCAAGCTGGTACTTGCCCTCCTGCTTTCCCTTCTGTAATACCACCGTGTCCGGAAAAGCCTTTTGAAACTCCCCGGCAACATCCCCTCCCACTTCATAGCAGTCTGCACAGATCGATGGTCCAACCGCTACAAGCAGATCCCCGGGATTACTTCCAAACTGACGTTTCATCTCTTCAATGTAGGATTCTGTTTCAGGCGTCAGATGTGAGCGGGAAGCAACGATTACAAATTTATCTCTTGCAGCCTCAGCAGGCAAACGGGTAGCAGATGCCATTAATTCCTCCAATGAAACATCTCCGCGTGAAGTAATGCCGGATAACTTATACGCACCGATATGTTCTTCTGCAAAATAGAGTTCTTGCTTCACCGGAAGATAAATCACCCCCATTACCGGCACTGAATGGCTCACCCATGCTATATTTACAGTAAACTCACCATTCCGCTTTATGAACTCTTTTGTTCCGTCCAACGGGTCTACAATCCATAAAGAATCCCATCCACAGCGCTCAGTATAAGGCAAATGCTTTCCTTCTTCACTCAAAACAGGAAAAGGGGTAGCATTCAAATATCCGGTAATGGTTTCATGAGCTTTATGGTCGGCAATGGTCAAAGGAGAGTTATCCGCTTTTTTTTCAATTTCAAAATCTGATGCCGGGTCATTATAGATAGAGAGAATGTCCGCACCGGCGTGCAGAGCTGCATCTATCGCGTTTAATATATATCGTTGTTCCATATATGGTATCTATACTTATATAGTGTGCAAAATTAAAAACTTTTTCATCCTCAAAAGTTTCCACCCTCAGTTTTATAACTTCTTTTAAACTACATGATATATTTATAAGCACTTTTCACAATCGATAAAACAAAAAAGGTACTTCAACTTAATATTGAAGTACCTTATCCCAAAAACAGTTTCTTTTCCGGCTATTTTTCCAGAAAACAACTAAACTTTTACCTATGCCTATTTTGCATATATTACAAAGTAACGATTGTCTTCATTTATTAACGCCAAATAGGAGCTTTACAAACCATTGATTATCAGACATAGTATAATAACAGTAATTCAGTATACGACTGAAACAGGTTCAGTATACGATTGAAACAGGTTCAGTATACGATTGAAACAGGTTAAATATACGACTGAACTCACAAGCATTGCCTTTTGTTCATATTTACTACTTACAGGTATAAATCACCAATCCACTCAATAATCATAACGAAGTGATTTATCAACGTCTGCTTTTGCCCTTATCGGCACAAACGTGAATCCCCATTCATAATTTTGATTGGCAGGTATTGTATAGCCCGGTTGCACTTTTGCTCCCCAACTATCATAACCAGCCACTCCTTGCTGTTTCATGTCAACAGACACCTCTACAAAATCCCGGGGAATAATGTCATTCACATGAGTCATCTTCCGCATCGCATTTTTAGCCTCATCCAGATCATGGTTTTCGATTTCTTCCGGAGAACGGTTCCGCCATTGATATGGACGGGATGAATCTTCCGCATCAAAATCTTCAATTGTATTTTTCAATGCATTAAAACCAATAGTCTTATCTGCCTGTACCAACAAACCACGTCCGCTCTTATCTGACAAGACAACCCAACGCGTATCTGTACGATGTCCGTTTTCTTGCGGACGAACATAATCCACATACATTGAGTCGGCAATAGTCTTATAGCGCCCTACCATGCTTCCGGCATTACGGTCTATATAGTTTTCTTCCGGACCACGACCGAAATACTCTACCATATTCATATCCTGCGGTATATGAAAACGTATCCCGATACGAGGTACTTCAAGATTGTCTTTCTTTTCTTTCTTTTTACCGGGAGTATAAGTCGCAAGATGAGTATCCTCCGGCACATCAGTCTTCACAGCCTCCTGGTCAGTAGCAGTAAACTTCACGGCCACATTCACCACTCCATCCGGATATATTTTATAATCGACACAATACTGATTTCCGGCAGGTAAATCATATACCACATTCAGTAGTGCATTCTTTCCCTCCATTCTCACAGCAGCATTGCTCACTTTAAAGTTATGGCTTGAAGCTTTCCAGATTTGCAGACGCTTCGGGTTACTGTTCCCGTAATCATTATCATTGGGTGCACGCCAGAAATTAGGTTGCACACCTGTCTCTTTATCAAAATATTCAAACCCATTTACTTTATAGGAAGTAACCATACCGGAAGTACGGTCAAACGCAAAATACACTTTAGGAGAAGAAACGACTAAAGTACTCCCCTCTTCTTTACAACCCAGGTCCGGTCCTGCTGCTTTATATGCAATCTTATTTGCTTCTACCGGCAATCTGAACTGTTCATAAGCAATTTCGTATCCTACCGGTATCAATGGCTCAGGCTGAGTGGTAACCACACTAAAATGTACATAGTATTCAACTCCCGCTTTTCCGTTCACATTCTTCACCGGAATTGAGAATTCTTTTTCCTCCTGAGGTGCTACATCCAAAGTCAAACTTTCTTTTTTAACAGGGATGCCATTGGCACGCAGCTCATAACGAATAGTATATTTTCTCAAATTAGTGAAATAGAAACGGTTTATAGCCCGATACTTACCGGCAGCTACATCAACAGCATCAAATGCTACATTTTGATGTACATACTTCACTTCTGCCATAGCAGGATGCGGCTTACGGTCGGGCCCCACCAGACCATTACAACAGAAATTACCATCGCTTGGCATATTTACTCCATAGTCTCCTCCGTATGTCCAGTATTTACGACCGTTCTCATCAGTTTCCGATATTCCCTGATCCACCCAGTCCCAAATATATCCACCCTGAAGATTTGGGTATTTATAGATTTCTTTCCATTGATCCCACAGATTACCATTTGAATTACCCATAGCATGAGAGTATTCCGATGGAACTACAGGACGATCAGAACCTGTTTCTCCAATATATCGCAACCATTCTGCACTAGGGTATTGCGGTACGTACATATCCGAATTCCATTCCCACTGTGCACGCTCATAATTTACGGGGCGGTCCATTAGTTCTTTATCCTGATCCTTCAGCCAAAGATAAGTCTGATAGAAGTTGTAGCCATTGCCGGCTTCATTACCCAAAGACCAGAATGTTACAGAAGGATAATTCTTATTGCGTTCATACATGTTCATTGTACGATACATGTGTGGCTTCAACCATTCCCGATTATTACCCAGTGTTCCGCCTTTACGCAAGTCATAATACATTCCATGCGATTCTATATTGGCTTCATCGTAAACGTACAATCCATATTCATCACATAATTCATAGAAGCGGCGGTCTTGCGGATAATGGCAAAGACGAACTGTATTCAAATTATGCTGTTTCATCAACTCAAAGTCCTTACGCATCAGTTCTTCCGTTACATAATGTCCGGTGTGTTCATTATGCTCATGGATATTGACACCTTTCAGTTTCAGGGGCTGTCCGTTAATCATTAACACCACATACGGTTTCCCATTCTTAGCTATCTGGTCAATCTGTTTGATCTCGATACGGCGAAAACCGACATTGAAAGGAACGATTTCCGTCACTTTATCTTCTTCTTTCAATGATATCAGCATTTTATAGAGATTAGGGCCCTCGGACGTCCAGGTCTTTACTCCAGGTAAATTTGCACCAAATGTCACTGTCTGAATATCTTCGCCTTTCACGATACAACTCTCCGTAGCATTAGCAACCACTTTTCCGGAAGCTTTATCTATCAACTCATACAACACTTGCAAGTTTTTATCTGTAGCGGCGTTGTTACGAATATCGACAGCCAATTTAAAAATACCGTTCGTGTAACTATCATCCAATGTAGAAACTACCCGGAAATCTTTCACGGCAATTTTAGGTTGAGAGTAAAGAAATACATCACGTTCTATACCACTCAGACGCCAGAAATCCTGACACTCCAGATATGACCCCGTACTCCAGCGAAATATTTTCAGAACCAATGTATTTTTACCATTCTTTATATATTTGTTTATCAAGAACTCTGCAGGATTCTTGGAATCTTCATTATATCCAACTTCCTGTCCATTCAGATAGACATAAACACCGGACTTAGCACCCGCAATATGCAAATAAATATCACGTGACATCCAATCTTGCGGTACAGTAATTTCCCGTCGGTAAATACCTACCGGTATATCTTCCGGCAATTGCGGAGGCTGTGGATTCAGCGCTTTGAATTCATACCCGTGATTGGTATAAATAGGTACACCATATCCTTGCACTTCCCAGTTGCCAGGAACCTGAATATCATTCCACCCTTTCATATCTGCTACTTCCTGCACAGCATCTACCGGCAAATTACGATGTGAATCCGAATAATAGAACTTCCATGTCCCATTCAGTAACTTATAGAAGTTACTATTCTCATATTTCCCACTCAATGCACTCTGACGGCTATCATAGGTCATAAAAGCCGTACGGGGAGACTCCCTGTTCACAGAAACAGTCTGTATGTCCTGCCAATAAGGAAGAGTATGCATTTTATTATCACCTGCATTTGCCAGCACAGAGCTACCTAACATGCATACTCCCAATAAAATTACTATACCTTTATTCATACCATTAGATTATGTTACACAAATTATTTACAAAATAAATCTTTTACTTAATACAAAGAACTTTTTATCATCTTTTTTACATATTCTTGTATCTCATCAAAGCTTCCAAATAGTAATAATCTGCATAGATAAGGGGAACATCTATTTCTTCACCATGTGGAATACTTCCAACGCTATGCATCAGTATAAAATTGCAGTTCGTTCCAGGTTCGGCCAGATAGGCAGGAGATGAAAGAGACTTCAAGATATGTGCCGCAGCGGCACTATACTTCTTACCGTCCGTTACATAACCTGATAATTCTAAAAAGGCAGAAGCAACAATAGCAGCAGCCGAAGCATCACGTGGTACTACCTTAAAGATTTCCGGGTCATAATTCCAATCAGGCACATAGTCTTCTTGTCCTGCATTAAAATCCCAATAAGGAATGCCATCTTCCGGCAAGTTCGGGTGATTCAGCCAGAAATCGGCTGTATGAACTGCCATATCGAGAAAATCTTGCCGGTGAGTTTCACGATAAGCCATTGTATAGCCATAGATAGCCCATGCCTGTCCACGAGCCCAAGCCGAGTTATCTGAAAAGCCCTGGCAAGTGGCTTGATTTAAAACTTCACCGGTTTCGGCATCATAATTCACAACGTGATAATTGCTGTAATCTTCACGAAACTGGTTCTTAGCTGTCGTCTCAGCATGACGATTAGCCACTTTTGCGTAAACAGAATCTCCTGTCACTTTCGTAGCAAAGTACAGCAATTCCAGATTCATCATATTGTCGATAATGACCGGATAAAACCATTCATCCTTGCCATTCCAGGATTTCCGATAATTCCATGATTTAATACAACCTGTTTTCTCATTGAAACGAGTACACAACGAACGGGCAGATTCGACTAATACATCTTTATAAGCCTCATTTCCGGTTAAACGATATGCATTCCCGAAACTGCAATACATCAAGAAACCAATATCATGATGATTGGTCATTTTCTTCAGGGGTTCAAGTGATTCCGTCCACTTTATTGCAGCCTTTTTCCAATCTTCTTTGTTGGTATATTCATATACATACCACAGACAACCGGGATAAAAACCTTCCGTCCAGTCATTTTTACGAGTTACCTTCAGTTTCCCGTCTTTACCTATCGTACGAGGATATTCGGTAGCTTCAGGCACAGCCTTCAACTGATTGGACAGTTGTTGTTCCGCCCTGGTAAAACCTTGTTCTACAATGCTCGTATCTTCTCCTCCACTACATGCTATCAACACTAATACCGATATGCACAAAACGTAAAATACTTTCATTCTATATATTTTATATATTCAATTAATGATTGCATATTAATCAATCTATAAAATCCAATCAAATAAAAATTTATATAAGAAAGGCCAATACCTGTATTACAGAACCAAAATGACCTTTCTTATATGAACTTTATTATTCCCAGCCAGGATTCTGTTTCAGATTACTATTTTTAAAGAGCTCCGTATTTGATATCGGATAGAAATACAATTTATCACTTATCTTTCTGGACTCCAACGTAAACTTCTTATAGCTTACCTCATCATTGCTCTTTGTTATTTTCACTCCATAAACATCTTTGGATTCAGCCAATTCTTTCCAACGACGGAGATCCCAAAAACGATGTCCTTCAAAGGCGAGTTCTACTCTACGCTCATGTTTCACGCGTTTCAGGAACTCATCAGAAGATAGAATATCTGATAGTGCCGGCATATTCACACCCGTTCTGCCACGAACCGCATTCACTGCTGCCAAGGCAGTCATACCACATTTATCCGTAGTATAGTTAATATCACCATAAGCGTTCACCATGGCCTCTGCATAGTTCAACAGAACTTCAGCATAGCGAAATAATACCCAGTTGTGATGAGTTGCAGCAGAGGAAGAACCAGCTTCAAAACTGATGCTGTTATTTACATACTTACGCAAATAATAACCGGTGGAAGTAGCATTCGTTAAAGGCAAACCATTGGCACCGCCTTCATGAATTTCCACTGCATTCTTAGCCGGCCATGTCATACCATTATGCACAATCGTCAAATAGAAACGGGGATCTCTGCCTGTATAAGGATTCTGACTCATAGCTTCATTATTCCAGTCAAACTCCTCACCTGTTGCCATTTCAAATGCACTTGCCAGGTTTTCCGTCGGGCAGGTAGTTGTTTTACCACCTGTTACACCCATAGGAAAGTTGGCTGCTTCAAAACTGGTACTTGTTCCTGTAGGACGTACCAAGATCACTTCATTACTTGCCGTATTAGTAGCACCAAACAGATTTGAGAAACTGGCATCCAGCTTATAACCTAATGCAGAACTCTGACCAATAATTTCATAAGCAGCTTCTGCAGCAGCCACCCACTTACTTTTATTATTACCGGAATTAAATAACGGACTGGCAGCGTACAAAGCGGCACGTGCCTTTAGTGCCAAAGCCGCACCTCGCGTTGCACGTCCATACTCGCTACCAGGCATTTTGGTATAATCTACAGGTAGAAGTGTAGACAGTTCCGTGCATTCCGAAATAATAAAATCGAAGATCTGTTCTGCCGAAGCAGGTTCTGCCGCATTGGCTTCAGCCTGAGTGACAACCTTAGTTATCAGAGGTACATTTTGATAACGTCTGACCAATTCAAAGTAGAAATAGGCACGCAGAAAGCGAACTTCATATTCAAAGTTAGGATAAGTGATCATCCAGTTATCATAATCGTTGGTATTTTCCCATGTTTCAAATTTCAACCCCGTCAGGTTTTCCAAATAGAAGTTGGCGTCATGGATACCATTATAATAATTGGCAAATTGATCATCAACCGTATAATTAGGCGACCAGGTACCATTCACAAAACGCTTTATATTAGATGATTCATAAATATGAACCGCATCATCTGTGGCAGCATCCAGCATGGCACCATCGATATTACAAAAATTCGAAGGCAGATAGCCATAAACATCTGTTACAAATTGCTTAACGCGATTATAGCTTCCCTGAATTTCTTTCAAAGAGTAGTAATCCGATTCATTGCAATCCATAAAATCACAGGATGCCAACAAACTGACAGAGATAAATATCGCAAATAATTTCTTTAGTTTCATAACATTCATTTTTTTAGAAAGATAGATTAAATCCGAATGCATATTGAGTCATAGTAGGATGTTCTGTACCGATGGATTCCGGGTCACGAAGATCAATTCCATCCAGACAGAATAAGTCATGTCCACGAGCAAAAACTTTCACGCCAGCCAGGAAACCAGTCTTCTTCAACAACTTCGTTGGGAAGTTATAGTACAACTCCAAAGTTCTCAACTTCAAAAAAGAAGCATCGGACACCCACATAGAGTAGTATTGTAATTATTATCCGATCCGGAATAAGTCAGGCGAGGCAAGGTTCCGTTAGGATTCGATTCACTCCAACGGTTTTCCCAATAATAAGTAGAGATTGTATTGTTGTTGACAATCGGACGGTAAACACTTGCCGTATTCAATACTTTACTATAATTACCTACACCCTGAAACAGTGCATAAACTCCAAAACCTTTGTACTCCAATCCTAAATCAAATGAATAATAGATTTCAGGACAAGTTGCATTATAACCTAAAGGTACCTGGTCATAGGCATCGATTTTATTGTCACCGTTTTGATCCTTAAACATCAGATCGCCCGGACGTACATCACCTAACAATTGCTCCACACCGCGATTATCTATTTCATCCTGAGATTTATAGATCCCTATCACTTCATAACCGAAAATTTGGTTCATAGAACTTCCTGTGCGTTTGAGATAATCATACGGGCGATATTCTTCATTCTGATTTTTAATTTTATTGCGGGTAAAGGTGAACTGCCCACCCAGATGATATTCAAAGTTACCGATATTATCATCCCACGCCAAAGAAGCTTCAATACCTTTATTGTCGACAACACCATTATTGATCTGAGGCACAGACATACCGAATATCTGGGAAACAGAACCACCACTACTCACCAGAATATCTGTACGGTGATCGTAGAATGCATCTAAGGTCATCGTCAACTTATTCCAAGCCCTGAAGTCAATACCGACATTCAGTTTATGGGATTTCTCATAAGTCAACCCATCAATTCCCAACTGAGTAAACTTCATACCGGATGAAGAAGAAGGCACATTAGTGGCATTCTGGAAATAGTAAGAATTTCCACTGCCATAAATATTCTGGAACAGATTTACACCATAGTCAGCACGACCGGAAATACCATAAGAAGCCCTGACCTTTAAAAGATTCAGCCAATCTCTCTTCATGAAATTCTCCTCAGACAAAATCCAACCTGCACCTATCGCAGGAAAAATTCCCCAACAATCATCCGGATCAAGTATGCTGGAAGCAGAACCCGATAATGAGAAATCAACCAGATAACGGTTATTATAAGTATAGTGTGCACTACCCACTATATCCATAAATGCACGTCCGGAGTTCTGACTTTTTGTTTTTGCCTTATCCATAGAGTACAGCAAAGTTGCATTTAAACTATGTTTATTCCATTGTTTGATATAATTGGTATAAAACTCCAGGTTAAAATGAGTGGCAACCGAACCTACACTCTTCGAGAAACCCAAAGTTCCTTCATTACGTAGGGTTGTATAGATATTCTCACCGGTTGCAAAATCAACAGATGCGGACTCATAGCCAAATTCTTTAGTATTATTGTCCCAATATGAAGCGGTATTATCTATACCTACTTTAAAACCTGCCGACCAACCGGGAAGTATAGCAGACAAATCCTGCTTCATGTTCACATCCGCATACATGGCACGCGTTTGAGAACGCGCATATCCTCTACCGGAAATAAGGGCGACCGGATTATTGGAATAATTAGTTGTACCACCCCATATACCCCTGTCTGTCTTTACAGGAAATGCACCTGAAGGTACCTGGAATAAGGCATTGAAAATCTTATCTGTGCTCTCGCCCGGACGATTATGCTCCGTGAAATTACCCAATAAATTTAACTGTACAGTAGTCGTTGGACTTACCGTGATATCCAGATTTGTGCGGACGTTCAGTCTTGAATATTTCAACTGCGTAGAATAACCATCGTTATCTGATGTCGGTTTCAATAGACCTCTATTATCCAGGAAGTTCAGCATCGTATAGTAACGTACAAACTGACTTCCTCCTTGTGCTGTGAAATTCACATTATCACCGTAACTCATGTCTCTCAAAGATTCATCCAACCAATCTACATTCGGATAAACACCCGGATAAGTCTGATTCTTGAATGCATCCAGTTCCGTACCCGAATAGCGGGGAGCCAAGCCATCATTCTCCATCGCCTCATTCAATGCCATGGCATACGTATACCCGTCAGCAAATTTAGGCAAACGCTTAGGAGAAGCCATATTAAATTCATAAGAGAAAGTGATCTTAGGTGCACCTACCGATCCTCGTTTTGTTTTCACAAGAATAACACCATTTGCACCCCTTATGCCATACAAACTGGTAGCCACAGCATCCTTTAAAACGCTGACTGATTCTATTTCTTCAGAACCCAATTCATCAATCGAACGTTCAAAACCATCCACCAGCACCAACGGACTATTGGAATTCAAAGAGCTATTTCCACGTATATACAGCGTTGCGCCATTCTCCCAAACCGTACCGGCTTTTTGCAAAACCTGTAGCCCGGGAAGCGTACCGAATAACTGGTTAGATGGTTTTATGCTGTTCTTATGTGAGAGATTCGTTGTAACAGAAACTGCACCGGTCATCTCTCTTGCATCCATGGTAATAGTACGTCCCATTTCTACCACCTCATCATTCTGACGGACTATCAGTGTGTCTTCCTGAGCCATTACGCCAAGTGAACACAGTACGCCAGCCAAAAATATATTGATCTTTTTATTCATAATATTTTTCATTTCTAAGTTCCAGAAACATTATTCCCAACCCGGATTCTGTATCAATCCGTATCCCTTATTCACCTCGTCCTGCGGGAAGGCACTAAAGTACCAGATAGAAGAGAATCCACCGGCATTCCACCAAGCACGGTTTCTATCTGTTTCAGCCAGAGAGAAAGGTTCGCAAATATATGTGCCATCCCCTTTATTCTTATATACATTCAGCCCATGTAAAGGTGTATTGAACTTATCTTCCATTTTCCAACGGATGAGGTCGAAGAAACGTACTTCTTCGTAACCAAACTCACAAGCACGCTCACGAAGAACTGCTTCACGGAATTGTTCTTGCGTCATTCCTGTTTTCAAGCCACCCAAGCCTACACGTGCACGTACTTCATTTACGCATTGATATGCCTGGCTGTTAGGGCCGCCATTATATTCATTCAAAGCTTCTGCATAACTCAGATAAAGTTCAGCAATACGCAGATGTGGCCACTGGATAACATGTCCGCTAAGTTCATTACCACGATCCAATCCCCATTTACGACAAGCCAATCCGGTTTTCAGACTTAAACTATGCATGGCTCCTTGTCCCCAGTCTTTCCCTTTCGGATAATTAGTTTTATCACTGGGATACTCCTGAGTCAATTCAACAGTTCTTCCCTGATAAATATCGCCATCCAATATAAAGGTTTCGTTTAAACGAGGGTCGCGGTTCACGAATGGGTTTGCAGTATGTTCAGGATTGTTCCAGTCAAAATCTGAGCCATCAGCCATCGGGAACATATCGAAGTATTCTTTAGTGGGACAATAGCCTCCCCAACGGATGGCATTCCACAACACCAGTTGTCCGGCACTTAAACTTGCCGAATAGATATTCCGATGTACAGAAATCAGTGTTTCGGTAGTTCCACGGTCAAAGTAAGCTTTGCGGAAAGCATAACGATATTCACTAGGTGAAACATCATTTTTTTGTACCAAACGATAAAAGCCATTCTGGCCGAGGGCATTAAAGAAAGCCTCACAAGCATCTACAGCTTTTTTCCACCGTTCGCGGTCGTAATTACCAAACCAGGTCATGTGCTGTTCCGAAGCCTCTCCGGCAGCATAAGGCTGATCGCTGTTTAGCAACGGGCTTGCCACAAACAATAAGACTCTCGCTTTCAATCCGTAAGCACCAGCTTTGGTCAAACGACCATCCCACTGTGCCATATCTTCATCCGAAATTCTCCATGGAAAGTCCTGACAAGCTATGACATCATTCAGAAGTCCTATGATAAAATCAACAGTTTCCTGCAGGGTTGCACGTTTAGGCATTTCGTCATCAGCTGCAATCACCCTATCTACTATGGGGAGTCCACCATAATGACGCAACATGTGTGCATAATAGATAGCAACAAGCATTTTGGCTTCTGCTTTCAGACGCTCTTTCTCAGTTTGGGTCATATCAGGCACACGGTCTACATTATTATAAAGTATCCATGCATGGCGAATTGCCGACCACATGTGAGTCTCGCTTTCATTAAAACGAATCTTAGTAGTCATGTAAGTTGCTCTGGGAGTATTCTCGACAGAGGAATTATAACTACCTGAATAATAAACACGTTGAACACCGGAGTATCCTACATTATCGCAATTCAAATCGGTGAGTCCTTCAATAGTTCCCAACCACATGGTAGTATAATAGCCACTGGTTTCCAAACCATAAGGTAAATATTGATAGCTATACGACAATACGCGACGGGCATACTCTGCCGTAGAAAATACGGTGTCAATCGTAACATCCGTACTGGGCGGCTTCTGCAGGAATTTATCCCCGAAAGCCAAATCCTCACACGCCATTGTCACAAATAGACCTAAGGCCAATAATATAACGTGAAAATGCTTTCTTATATTTTTCATAATAACTGTTTATTAAAATCCTATTTTTAAACCAAAATTCACGACTTTAATCAACGGATAGGCGCGTCCATCCGGATTAGATTCAGGGTCACAGAAGTCCAGATCACTAAATGTCAACAGATTATATCCGGAGAGAGACAGACGCAAAGAACTGATACGGAATTTCTGTAACATAGCTTTGGGGAAAGAATAACCTACCTCAATGTTCTTCAGACGAATATATGAAGCATCACGCAACCATAAATCCGAGTCTTTATAGTTATTGGTTTTACTACCACTCAAAGAAATGGCAGGAGCTTTTGCACTATTCCCTTTTTCAGCTGTCCAGGCATCATCAATCATATATTGAAGAAGTGAATTTGTACCCGTTTCTCCAAATGGAGTACGATAGATACGACTTACAAGACGGGAAGTCTGGAATGCACCTGCCCACGTCATACTCAGGTCAAAGCCTTTCCAGGAAAAACCCAACTGCATATTGCCATTTAGAAGTGGATAGGTAGGATAACCAATAGCCGATATATCATTTGCATCAATCTTACCGTCCTTGTTCAGGTCTTTATACTTCACATCTCCGGCTATGGGTGAGAAACCGGAACCATGATCGGGAATGCCATTTTCTTTTCCTTTCAAAGATTCATAATTAGCAGCATCCTCTTCCGTAAAGAAGCCGTCATTTACATAGCCGAATTGTTGACCAACCGGGCGTCCGGTTTCACACATCCATTCATAAGGCTGGGGAATTTCATCTTTGAAAATAACTTTATTCTTGGCATAGGACCAACTGGTACCGATGTAATAACTAAAATCCCTGATTGCATCTTCCCAACGCGCAGTTACCTCAAAACCTTTATTATCCACTTTACCCATATTTACAATAGGTAGAGAAATTGCCAGATAACCAGGGTTTACCTGGCGGGAAATCAAAATGTCTTTACGATGCTCGATGAAGTAATCGAAAGAAGTTTTCAGATGGCTATCGAAGAAATGCAAATCAACACCATAATTCTGTTTTGCAGCAGTCTCCCAAGTTACATCAGGGTTTCCAACCTTTGACTCTTTGGCACCCGGAAGAAAATTATTGGTAGTAGAACCGAAACTATAAATACCTGTAGTATTATTACCTCCCGCTGTACTGATGATATAACTATCGGGCAAATAAAGGAAACGTGATCCATCAGAAACGATATCATTACCTACAATGCCATAAGATGCACGTAGTTTCAAGTAACTGACATAAGGTTTCAGTGGCTCCATAAACTTCTCTTCAGAGATAATCCAACCGACTGAACCGGCAGGGAATGTACCGAAACGCTTCCCTTCTGCAAAGTTCTCCGAACCATTATAACCAATACTAAGGTCTAATAGATAACGAGTTTTGTAATCATAAGTGACACGTCCCACAAAGCCTACATAACTACGGGGAATACCTGTATTTTTGCTGGGATAATATTTCATTGTTTGATTGTACATAGCCAGAGCAGAGACATGATGTAATCCAAAATCTCTTTGGAAATTCAAAGCTGCTTCAAGATACCAGTCACGGGACTGTCCAGCCTCCTGTGTCCAACCCATAGTCTGTGCTTCCTGTATCTTTCTTATCAAAGTCTCGCCACTTTCTGTAAGGTAGGCCTCATATTGGTCGGCTTTTCCTTCACGGCGTCGTTTATCAGTCACACCACTATTATAAGCTCCTTTAATATGTGCTTTTAAGCCTTTTGTGAGAACATCAAGTTTCTGTTCCAGAGAAAAGTCGAAGTTAATCACATTTCCGCCTGTAGTGGTGTACCCTTTACCGTAATATGTATTCAGTCCATCATTAATAACACCGAAATTGCCAAATACCGATTTATTGACGGAAATCCATTTACCATCCACAATTCCAGCTCCTGAAAAAGGTACAGCACTGTAAATGTTGTCATACAAATAAGAGATATCAGTATAAGTACCGTTGTTATAGTTAGGCTCCGTCTTGTCAGTAAGACGCCCTCCCAGATTGATCTTCATAGAGGTAGTTTTCGTCACATCTATATCCATATTGATACGATAGTTATAGCGGTTATAGCTAAAGCCACGATCATTTTCATGGAAAGTCTCAAAAAGTCCCTTTTGGGTAAATACACCTAAGGAAGCAAAATAACGTACCCGGTCGGAACCACCTGAAATTGTCATATTATGTTGTGTCTGCAGTGCGGAATTTTTAATCAGTAAATCCGTCCAGTCCGTATCGGCATAAAGAATTGGGTTACTATGTGTACGGAAACCTTCCAGCATTGCATCTGTAAACATCAGTTTGTCTTCAGCAACACCATCACGCAGTTGGGCAGCATTATATGTCATAGCATAGTCGTAACTGTTAGCAAACTCCGGAATATTGGTAGGCATCTGAAGACCAGCACTGGTGGAGAAAGTTATTTTAGCTTTACCGGATTGTCCGCGCTTCGTTGTCACCAGGATAACACCATTGGCACCACGCACACCAAATACAGCTGTAGCAGAAGCATCTTTCAATACGGTAATATCTTCCACTTCATTGGGGTCTAATTGGGTGAACGAACGTTCCACTCCATCAACCAGACATAATGGAGCGGACAAACCGGTAGACAAGGAACCTACACCACGCACATACAGCGTTGCATCATCAGCTCCCGGCTGACCGCTACTCTGTACACTGGATAATCCGGGAACCTTACCACTCAATGCATTGGCAATACTTCCTACCGGAGATTTCATAATTTCATCTGATTTCACTGAAGATAAAGCACCGGTAACAGTTACTTTCTTCGTAGTACCATAGGCAATAACCTGTACTTCCTCTAACAGCGTAGCACTTTCAGCCATTGAAATCTTCAGCTTGCTCTCACCTTTATAGACAATTTCCTTGTCTTCGTACCCCACAAAGGACACCACAATGGTAGCACCAATCGGAACACTTAAGGTAAACTTACCATCTAAATCCGTAATCTTACCATTCTGGGTACCTTTCACCCTGACAGTAGCACCAATAATCGGGCCTTGGTCATCAAAGACCTCTCCCGTTACTACTCTTTCCTTGTCTTGTTGTGTTACAGCCACAGCTTCGGAACGTTTTTCGTCTCCTAAGCTCTTGCCGGGACATATGACCAAGAAAGCAAAAATAAAAATCCACAATTTGTTTTTCATAAAAAAGTGATTTTACATAACATTATTAAATAAGGAATAACCATGGTCAATATTTTAGTATCGCATATACACTTACTAAAACAGTGCAAATGAATGAAATCTACAAGACAAGTACCTGACCATTGGGTCATATAGAGGGGCACAAATTGTCTTGCAGACAGTTTGTGCCCCATTTCGGACAAAACTAACAGCACTCTTTGTCGGAGAAGTTTTATTCCCGAATATCCTCTTCTGCCTGAGAATCCTCCCGGGGAGAATCTTTTCTATAAGACAAAGGAGCAACTCCATAAAAAGACTTGAAACAACGGCTGAAATAACGTGGAGAAGTAAAGCCCAGCCGATACGAGATTTCTGAAATATTATATTGTGGTTCTTCCTGCAGCAATCTTAAAGCTTCTTCTAATTTCAGCTTCATTGTAAACTCATTCGGAGTTAACCCCATAACTTCTTTCAGGCGAAGGAACATTTTGCTCCGCCCCATATTCAATTCGGAAGCCAACATATTCATATCAAAGTCCGGATTGTCAAAATTACGTTTTATTACTTCTGATGCCGTATCCAGCAGTTTCTGATCTGCAGCCGTAAAGCCACCTGCCTCCTGGGGGATCATAGCTTCTGTCCTAGTCAGTTTCTTCAGCAGCAATCGTCTGTTTCTTAGCAGATTATTGCAACGTGCCAAGAGTAATTTCACATTAAAGGGTTTTGTGATATAATCATCTGCTCCAAACATATATCCTTCTATCGTATAATCTATTGAAGATTGTGCTGTAAGCAATACAACAGGGATATAGGCCAATTCCAGAGAATTCTTAATTTTATAGCACATTTCCTTACCAGACATCACCGGCATCATAACGTCACTCACTACCAGATCCGGCTGCAACTGTTGAGCCAGTTCAAAACCCATTTGTCCGTTTGACGCTTTATATACAATATAGCTTGATGAAAAAATACCTTCCAACATATCCAATACTCCTTCATCATCTTCTACCAACAATACACGAGGTTTTCCGGATTCTTCTTTCTCCTGCCCTGCATCCATCTCACTCTCTTCAGACTCTTCTTCCGGTAATGGTTCCACCTCATCGTAGACAATAGCTTCCCAATCCAATGCAGGTACCGTTACTTTCTCATGTTCCAACTCTTCCTTAGTAAAATGGTTGTTGCCCAGAAGCAGTTGTATTTTAAAGCTACTTCCTTCTTCCAGTATACTTTCTACGGCAATATCACCTCTGTGAGCCTCAATTATTCCTTTAGTAAGAGCCAGCCCGATGCCACTTCCAGCAATCCCCCTCTGTTGCTTTTCATTCCCTTGATAAAAACGTTCAAAAATTCTGGATAAATCATCCTGGGGAATTCCACATCCGGTATCTGATACAGTTATTTCCATTATCTGCTGCTGCTTCCTGACTGATACCTTAACACTTTTCCCATCAGATGTATATTTAAAAGCATTCGATAACAGATTAAACACTGCTTTCTGCATCTGCACAGGATCAAACCAGACTTCCATCTTCTCATTGGGATGTTCAAACGTATATACTATATTTCTTTTCCGGGCAAGTTCCCAAAATGAACGGTAAACATCTTCCAGAAATGGTACTATATCAACACACTCTACCTTCAATTTCATGAATCCCTGCTCCTGTTTTCTGAAATCCAATAGTTCTGTAATCAAAAAACGTAAATTCATTGCATTCTTATGAATACTATGTAATCTGCGATAAACAGAAA
>ERZ837910.2721-NODE-2721-length-20996-cov-4.345447_pt1 | contig 20996 bp, 16 predicted proteins | sample MGYA00519940_ERZ837910 | MGnify/ENA primary metagenome ERZ837910 (study PRJEB31850, sample SAMEA3708825) | human gut metagenome | biome: human gut; feature: human-associated habitat; material: faeces | place: China | collected 2014 ... | reverse complement strand
GTAGAGCATTCGGCTGTTAACCGAAGGGTTGTTGGTTCGAGCCCAACTCGGGGAGCTAAGATGAAGAAGCGATACAGAAATGAGAAATCATAACTGTATCGCTTTTTTGATGTCTGTAGCCATTAAGAAACGCCATCTAACATTTTGACGGTTTTCCATAACATTTCTTCCTGTTCATGGAAGAAAGATTTCGTTATAATAAAATCAGACAGATCACGGAACATGTGCAGAGTCAGGAGTCGTGTCAAGGCGGAACTTTTTCCGATAGGCGCTTGGCGTCATGCCCTGCTTCTGGCGGAAGGCTTTGGTAAAAACTTCGGCATTCCGGTAACCACAGGAAAAAGCGACCGTTTCGATGGAGAGATCCGTATATGATAAAAGCTCGAGCGCACGCGTGATCCGGCAGGAAGAAAGATAGTCCTGCGGTGAGGTATGGAGATATTTCTGAAACAGGGTATAAAGGTAACTTCGGTTGATGCAGACATATCTGGCAATATCCGAGACAAGGATTTCATTGGAATAATTATTTCGGATAAACTCAACGGCTTTTTCCACGTAAAGATTGCCGCTCTCCCGTGCAGAAGGATCGGCAAGCGTGATTTCGCGGGAAAGAATTGAGAAAAACTGGTACAGACAGCCTTCCAGAAGATACTGGTCAGAGGTGTCATAGGTATTGTGCTTCTGCATCTGAAACAGGAGGGACTGCAGTTCACCGGAAAAACTGCACTGGTAGACAGGGTGCTCCTCGGAAAGACCGAGTTCCTGTACATAAGAGGCAGCTTTTTCGCCGTCAAAACCGATCCAGAGATAGGTCCAGGGATCATCCGCATCGGCTTCATAGTAGGTGCGGACATTTGGCATCAGGAAAAAGCCCTGTCCGGCGGTTAAGCGGTAAGTGCGGTTTCCGATGGTAAAAATGCCTTTCCCGGAAATAATATAGTGGATCACGTAATTGGGGCGGACAGCCGGGCCGTAGCTGTGGAACGGCTGGCAGGCTTCGTAGCCGCAGAAGCAGAGATAAAGATCCGAAAATTTATGCTTTGGGACGGGAAGTGTCCAGGAAGTTTCCATAAGTATACCTCACAAAATGAATCATCAGAAAAGCCGGAATGTCACAAAAGGATGAGATTCCGAAATGTCAGTAAAATTATATCGTGTTTTGCAGGATACTGCAAGCCGCTGTAGAAGATCAAAGGCCCGGAGTAGCAGCCGTTGCGGTTCACGCAGCACCGGAACACTTGCTGTTCGGGTATGTAAGAAAGTGATTTTGGTGTGAGCAGCCCGAAAAAATGCGATAAGATAAAGGAGAAAAAACTATGGCAATCAAAGTAAGTGAAAATGGACGGTTATTTACCCTCCAGACAAAAGACAGCAGTTACCAGATGTTCGCAGATGACAAAAATGTGCTTCTGCATCTCTACTATGGAGAAAAAATCGGTGAGGAAAATCTTTCCGGTCTGATTTTCTGTACAGATATGGGATTTGCAGGAAATCCGGAGGAGGCAGGCCCTAACCGGAAATATTCTCTTGATGCACTTCCGCAGGAAATTCCGGGAAGTGGTGTCGGTGATTTCCGTGATGATATGATTGAGATCCGCCACGCGGACGGCAGCTTTGCAGCAGATTTTCGTTTCGATTCGTTCGAAATTCTGGATCATTCCTATGCCATTCCCGGAATGCCGGCGCTGTACGATACAGAGGAAGAAAAAGGTGAGACTCTTGTTATTACAATGACGGAGAAGGCTTCCGATATTGTTCTGAAGCTGTTTTACGGTGTATTTGAAAAGGAAAATGTGATTACGAGAGCGGCAAGACTCGAAAATCACGGAGAAACGGCGATTGAGCTGGAAAAAATGCTGTCTTTCAGCATGGATTTGATGTATGAAAATTATGAGATGATCTATTTCTCGGGTCGTCATGCGATGGAGCGTACGGCGGAGCGGATTCCGGTGCAGCATGCAAAAGTCGAGATCGGAAGCACCCGTGGTACATCGAGCCATCATTACAATCCGGCTGTGATCCTCTGCGAGGAGGGTGCGGGTGAGACACACGGTTCCTGCATCGGCGCATGCCTCGTTTACAGCGGAAACTTTGTTGCGGCAGCACAGAAGGATCAGAAAAATCAGACCCGTTTTCAGATGGGTATTCATCCGACCAATTTCTGCTTCCATCTGGAAAAAGGAGAGGCGTTCGATACCCCGCAGGCAATCTTAAGCTATTCCGGAACCGGTCTTACCAAACTGTCACAGCAGTATCATGAGATCATCCGCGAGCATATCTGCCGCGGCGCATACAAGCATGCCAAACGACCGATTCTGATCAACAACTGGGAAGCAACCTATTTTGATTTCAACGAAGAAAAAATTCTGAAAATTGCAGAGCAGGCGCAAAAGCTTGGCATTGAGATGCTGGTGCTTGACGATGGCTGGTTTGGAAAACGAGAGGATGATAACAGTGGTCTCGGTGACTGGTTCGTCAACGAGAAAAAGATGAACGGCTCCATGGCGCAGCTTGCAGAAAAAATTCACAAGATGGGCATGAAATTCGGTCTCTGGTTTGAGCCGGAGATGATTTCCGAGGACAGTGATCTTTACCGTGCACATCCGGACTGGGCATTTGCAATTCCTGGCCGTGTGCCGAACCACAGCAGAAATCAGCTTGTACTTGATATGACGCGTGAGGATGTGCGTGAGTATCTGCTGGAGCGTCTGACAACCATCGTTCATGATGCAAAGATTGATTATGTCAAATGGGATATGAACCGCAGCGTCTGCGATGTTTACAGCCATGTGGCAGCACAGAGCCGGAACGGAGAGCTGTATCACCGCTATGTGCTCGGTGTTTACGATTTGATGGAAAGATTCCTTGCCGCATGCCCGAATCTGCTGCTCGAGGGCTGCAGCGGAGGAGGCGGAAGATATGATGCCGGTATGATGTATTATTCCCCGCAGATCTGGTGCAGCGATAATACCGATGCGATCAACCGTCTTTCCATCCAGTACGGAAGCTCGTTCTTCTATCCGATCAGCACCGTCGGCTCCCACGTTTCGGTATGCCCGAACCATCAGACCGGCCGTGTGACACCGTTCCGGACAAGAGGCGATGTGGCGCTGGCAGGAAGCTTTGGATATGAGATGGATCTGAATAAGATTTCAGAGGAAGAAAAAGAGATGGTAAAAGAGCAGGTTGCTGCGATGCATGAATATTACGAGCTCACACACGAAGGCCTGTATTACCGTCTGACCGGACTGAAAAAACAGGATTTCATGGCATGGGAGTTCGTGGCAAAGGATCAGAGCCGCGCACTGCTTACGATCGTAAAGACTGACGCAGAAGGAAATATGCTTCCGGTTCACACGAAAGTGTGCAGCCTTGCAGAGGATAAGCTGTACCGCTGCAGTCTGGACGGTGAAATCCGCTCGGGCCGTACCTGGAACCGTGCGGGGCTGACCCTGCATCAGGTGCTGGGAGAGTATGAGAGTATCCGGGTCGAATTTACAGAAGTAAAATAAAAAAGATAAGAAAAATCTTCAACTGGATTTGAGAGGGAGGGAACCTCAATCTGGTTGGAGATTTTTTTGCATAAAGAAAATCAAAGCAGGAGGGAAGGAACGTACTCTTTACAGTGCAAAAATAGTTGTGATACAATAAGCAAAAGAAGTTTTCTGACAGAAAATAAAGACGGAACTGTCAAGAAAGGAAATTGTACATGAGAAACAGAAAAAACTGTTTAGCTGTTCTTCTGATGACAACTATTGTGGTAATGGGATGTGGAAATCAGCAGGTGGAAAAGGAGAATCCATCGGCTGTCTCCGAAAGAGCATCCAATGTCCAGGATGAGTCAGAAGATGGTGAAAAAGAGTTTCTTTCTACATACCAGAATATTATAATCACACTTCCAGAAGGCTGGAATGTAATGAGAGATGAAAAAATCCAATGCAGTTTCATATCGGAAGATGGGGAAAGTCTTGAGATATCGTATCGGGAAGGAATGGCAAAAGTGATACTTATGGATTTTCCGGAGGACGAAGAGAGCGCTGAAAATTTGCTCTATCCGAATGAAATAACAGGGGAAAACAGCATCAGCGATTTTATGGTGAAAACAGCTAACGAAGGAAAAGATAACGAGAGTTCCTTTTATCGTTTCCAGGTAAAAAATTCCCTGCAGATTCCGATTGCATTTTTCTGCGGGGTGAAAACGGAGAATGAAGGGTATCAGATCATATGGAAAAAAGGAAGCGGCAGCAACGATACACAGCAAATCGTGCCGGAAATACTGGAGTCTCTGCAGTTCCCGGACAATGAGCTGCTGACAGAAACATTTCAGACAGCCTGCAAGGAGCAGAAAAGAGCGCTGGAAGTAGAAAATAATTCGGATGGCGTGAAAAAGCAGAAGGGTAAGAAAACCGTCACCTGTATCTCACCGGTCAATGTACGTACAGAACCCAACGTCAGCACAAGCCAGGTTATCGGAGCTCTGACGACAGGGGAAGAAGTGGAAATGCTCGGAAAAGAGAACGGATGGTACAAGATTTCGTATGAGGGAAAAACGGCGTATGTGTATGAAGACTATGTGAAAGAAAAAGAAAATTAAAAAAATAGTTGTAAAAAAAGGTGTCACAAGCATACCGGAAGATGCTTTTAAAGATTGCAGTAAGGCATCGAATATAACAATAGCTTCTACCGTAAGAGTTATTGGAGCGAGGGCATTCTTTAATACCGGAGTAAAAAAGATAACAATACCTAAAACAACTGAGTCTATAGGACAAGCGGTACTTCAGAATTGTAAGAAGTTACAGGAAGTTACAATGCCGGGACACTTTAATTCAATAGGTGTCAAAAAAAATAAAGAAAATCTTGTTTGTACGTTGTTGTTGGGAGAAGGAAACTCAAATATTGTAAATAAAGTTAAGTTTTCAACTGATTTTAATGCTGATGGATTGACAGATATAGGAGACTGCAAAAATTTTGAAGTTTTATCAACAGATTCAAAGTATAAAAGCATAGACGGATGTATATATACAAAAGATGGAAAGACACTCGTAGCAATACCTTACGGAAAAAGCGAGGTAAAAATTGCAGAGGGATGTGAGGAAGTAAGAGTAAGCAGTTACAGCTATGCTTCATACCGTTATGTCAATTCGAAAGCGGTGTATAGTGGCTATAACGGCTGCGGTCAGTTGAGAAAAATAACATTCCCATCAACATTTAAGACACTCTCAACAGATGATAATATTTCTGTTTATGCAGGTAAAAGACAGCAGAAATATACGGATATTCAGATTGAGTTAAATACGAACTATATTGATGAGGACTGCGTAAAGTTATTTTGGAATTCAAACCAGCTCTGGAGAAAATCGCTGGCGGCTGAATTGGAAAGAATAGGATGTGTTACGATAAAAGATAACATGGTGATTCTTGAAGATGGAGGATTGTGCGGTTATATAGGAGAGAGTGAAAACGTTGAAATAACAATTCCCAATAATGTAAAGTATATATGTGAGAACGCTTTTAACTCATTATCGGACGCAACAGTTCAAAACTTTTCAATAAAGTCCATAGTATTAAATGATAATATCGAAGAAATACCGGTAGGAGCATTTTGCGGAAATAAAAATATAAAAGTGTATGCGAAGAATAATTTAAGAATATGGAATTATGCTTTTAAGAATTGCGGAAACTATGAAATCGTAAAACTTGGTTAAAAACTTTCCGTTTTTTGAGGTTTTATGCAACAAAATATATTATATTTGCGACAGGCATAGCGATAATAGCGGTATTTGGCGTAATAGTGTACATCAAAAAAGTAAAATGAAAAATATTTGTGATTTATTGCAATCATCAGTCTCACATGATAAACTTATTTATTGGAAAAATTGTTGTCAGCTGCACTATAAGAGTGGACAGTGACGTAAAAGTTCTTTATATTTAATATTTTGAATAAAATATGGGAACTGTTACTTAAAGAAAAAGGAAATGAGGATTAGCTATGAGACTTGTATTAGTTGCGATTTTTTTGATATTGTATACGATATTTACTATTCCGATGGCTCTTGTGCTGTGGATAATCGGAAAGTTTGATGAGAGAAAGAAAGAGGTTGTTGCACAGGTATGTGTAAAAGGCGGTTTTAAGGCAATACTGTTCCTGTCGGGTGTCAGACTGACGGTTAAGGGAAAAGAAAATATTGTGAGAGACGGGGCGGCATTATATGCCTACAATCACAGAGGTTTTTTTGACATCTTAGTTGGATACACAACAGCACCTATGCCGACAGCATTCATCTCAAAAAAAGAGATTGAAAAGGTACCGATGATTTCGTGGTGGATGAAACAGATGAACTGTTTATTCCTCGACAGAGAAAATATAAAAGAGGGAATGAAGACCATTCTTCAGGGAATTGAACTTTTGAAAAACGGAACATCTATATATATCGCACCGGAAGGCACAAGAAATAAGGGCGAGGAACTGCTTGAATTTCATGAAGCCAGCTTCAAACTTGCAGACAAAGCAAAATGTCCTATAATTCCGGTTGCCATAAACAATACGGATGAAGTATTTGAAAAACATCTTCCTTGGATTCACAGCGCACATGTAACTATAGAGTATTGTGAGCCGATTTATATGGATGATATGGAAAGAGCAGAGAAAAAACATGTTGGTGAAAAAGTGAGAGAAATAATCGGCGAAAAAGTGAAAGCCAACAGATAGATATTATGGTAATAAAAATATGACTACTTTTTATAAAGGGTACATTAGTTAAAAGACTGGTGTACCCTTATTTTTTTGTAGTGAGGGGATATATTGTGTTGGAGAATTTATTGTGTTGAGGTGCAGTTTATTTTATTAATACATCATATTATTTTATTTATATGATATTTATTTAGAAATAAATATCAGTGAAAAGACATTGTATAAATCATACAAAAATAAAAATTAAATCTGTGAAAAATTACGATAGAAATAGACCGGGTAACCTGATATTATGTCAACAAGGTTTTAAAGGAATTATCAATTCTTCAATTTAATTTGATATTATAAAGTCTTATAAATCTTATTTCAGAAACATTCACAAAAACAAAATCAAAGTAACATTCAAACACATTCACGATTGAAAACACCATAAAAACTAGGTATAATGGAGGAAAAAGAATGAGTAAAAACTATAGAGAGAAAGAATATAACAATAGCAATATCAGCAGTACACCGTATGATGATGTGTTTCGTACAATGTTAAACGATTGCACCAGATTTATATTGCCGCTTTTAAATGAGATATTTGGTGAGCATTACGACGGCACGGAAAAAATAGTGTTTGCAAATGACTATCATTTCAAAAATATGCAGGACGGAGCAGAAGAAAAAATAATCACAGATTCGAGTTTCAAGGTAATAAGTAAATGGGGAGAAAAGAAATATCATTTGGAATGTCAGGCTACAATAGATAACAGTATGATAATACGTTTCTTTGAATATGACTCACAGATAGCACTTGACGACGCAACCATAGAGAAAGAGGGAAAAACAGAAGATGGCAAAAAGAGTGGTGGAGTTTTAACAGTAACATTCCCGCATTCAGCAGTATTATTTTTACGTTCAAATGAAAACACAGGTGATGTAATGAAAATGAAATTTGTTACACCAGGCGGCGAGTTAAAATATGAGATACCTATTATAAAAATGCAGAAGTATACATTGCAGGACATATGGAACAAAGAAATGTATTTGTTAATACCGTTTTACATATTTACACATGAAGCGAATTTTCCGAAATATAATGAGGATGAGACAGAATTAAAAGAACTTGTGGAAGAGTTTGAAGAAATCTGTGCTAAAATGGAACAGCTGGTACAGGAAAATAAGATGACGGAACTTGAAAGCAGAATAATAGTAGAACTGTCAAAAAAAGTAGTAGATAATATAGCGAAAAAGTATAAAAAAATCAGGAGAGGAGTTGACGTAATAATGGGAGGAAAAGTAATAGAAACGGAAGCGAAGAAGATGTATAACCGTGGAAGAAACGAAGGTGAAAATAAAAAATTAAAAGACCAGATAAAAAAGAAACTTGCAAAAGGCAAGGATATTGCACAGATAGCAGATGAGATAGAGGAAAGTGAAGAGACTGTTTTAGAACTGATAAAGCAGATTGAGACGGAAAAACAGACAATATAAATAGATTTAGCTGTCGTGAAATCTTACGGCATAAGACTAGCTTCAAACATTGTTTAAAAAGTAATAGCCACAGCGAAAATAATTCAAACATAAACTTTTTTTGCACAATACCTAAAAATATGTTATACTCAAAAAGATAAAATTTTATTAAAAAGAATTTATGCAGAAAGAGGTTACATTTTATGAACAATGAATTTGTTTTGGTACCTGTGCTTGGTGTAAAAGTGTGGGTTGTAGTTATGATTGTAATTATCGTTTTGCTGATAGCTGCACTTGTCGCTCTTAGTATATATGGCAAAAAGCTGCAGACACGTCAGGAAAACACACAAAAAGAGATAGAGGCAGCGGCGCAGAGCGTATCGTTGTTAGTAGTTGATAAAAAGCGTATGAAACTTAAAGAATCAGGTCTTCCGCAGCTTGTTATAGACCAGACACCTAAGTACCTCAGAGGTCAGAAAGTGCCGATTGTAAAAGCTAAGGTCGGACCAAAGATTATGACACTTATCTGTGATGAAAAGATTTTTGAGCTTATACCTGTTAAAAAATCAGTCCGTGCGACAGTAAGCGGAATTTATATTACAAAAGTTCAGGGACTTAGGACAAACCTTGAAGCAAAGCCAAGGAAAGTGAAATTTTCACAGAAGATTAAAAATAAGTTTTCAAAAGAAAAATAAGAGCAGAGTATATATACTCATAAGATATAAAAAGACAGAAGATTTGAATTTCTTCTGTCTTTTTTTGTTGTAGTTATGTATGAAAACCTTTTAATCTAGCGACTCAATAATCATGTTTATTGTACAATCTGATACATGACTGTAATTCATATCAAGTCCATAATCAATAGAAATCTCTATTTTGTCGTTTTCTTCATTAATATCAACACGTGTAGTATCAAGCCGCATTTGCATTGAGCCAAAAGGAGTCTCATAGAAAGCAGTGTGTGTTTTTCCTTTTTTAAAAGTCATTTCTGTATTTGTAGCACCTCTTTTAGTGAGGGTTACGGTATCGTCTGAAATTTTAAGAAGATTTGATATAATAGCATCTTTTCCGGTATTTTCATCTTTAAAATATTCTTTATAAGAAATAATATGTTTTCCTGCAACAAGGCGGTAGTTGCCTGTCTGTTTTGTCTGTATGCCTTCCTTATCATCTATTTCATGTTGTAAACCATGTACGGTAACAAGTACATTATTATTCATAAAAATCTCCGTTTCATTATAACTGTAATTGTATTTTAAGTATATAATGCAAGGGTCAAAATACCTTTTGACCCCAACATCAGTATATAACAGTATAGCACATGGTAATAAAGAAACACAATAGTTGTCGATTATCAAACATATTTTGCTAATTTGTTTTGATATGCGGTTTTAATGAAATAAATCATATATACCGCTTCGGATTTGAACCTTAGAATTATTTTTTGTGTTCTCTTTAGAGGTGTTTGATTTATACAGTGAATTGTATTCCTCGTTTGTGAGTTCGCTTTTGAGTTTTTCTTTTGACTCTTTTGGTACAGTGGCAGTTGTAGCATCCTCAAAACACAAACTTGGAAATAGGACGCACCACCAGTTATGCCCATCAGCTTTACCTATTTCAACACACAACGCATCATAATATCCTGCCGGAAATGTGAGGTCACCATATGTTTTTGCAGGAAAATATCTGTTTTGTATAAAAACTTTTGCTGAATAAGAATAGCCGTTTTCGTGAATAGTATAATCGGCGGATTGTTTAATATTTTCAAATTTGGAGGAGACATATTGCTTTGCTTGTGCCGACGAAGATATGCCCGAAAGACCGGTTTGAAGTTCTGAGAGGATGCTGTCGCGAACTTTAATTTTGAGTTTCTGGTCATCGTCGCTGTCACTGTTTGCAATAACATGTAGTCTTAGTACATGTCCGGCAATATTTTTTTGGATTTTCGGGTTACTCTGCGACAAAGTTTTGTAAGGATTTTTTTGTATTGTTTCATTGTTGAAAACAGTTGTTGAAAATTTGTTTATGTTGATACAGTTTGTGTTTTTAATCTTTTTTGTTGAAGAAATATTGGTATTTGAGGCTGATTTACAACTTTTATAAGTATTTAAATATGTCTGATAGCTTTTTATACTCATAAATAAAAGTGTAAATGCTACTGAATATATGGCAATAATAAGTATGATTTTTGATAATTTTATTTTGTTCATGTTATTCTCCATTTTTTATATTTGACATGTCTTATCTGAAGTGTTGCCGTGAAAAAATATTTTATACAGGAATATAAAGATGTCGGGGTAAAAAGATATTTTAACCCTTGCATCACATAAAGATTTTATTAAGAAAATGCTGAAAAGGTGCATTATTGATGTAAATATGTTATCATAGCTTTAATTGGGAGGTTAATATATGTCAAATAGAAATACAAGGGGAGACAGCACGAGAGTGTTTAATCCCGATGATATTATTGTTCGAGAAAGACAGACAAGAAATGCTACAGCATCGGGAAATGCTGCCGGAAACAGAAATAGCAGAACTTCACAAAATATGAGAACTGCCCAGCGTGCGAATGGTACCGGTACACTAACGCCTAAGCAGGCGAAAAAGCAGGAAAAGAAGATTAGAAAGCATAAGAGACATAAAAAGTTTTGGTTTGGTTTTAAGATATTTATGTTGATTTGCCTGTTAGCTATATTAGCGGCACTTGTAGTAATTTATTTTAAATTCGGTGATGACCTTTTAAAATGGAAGATGGAAGCTACGGATATAGTGGAAAATTCAACATCAGATACATTTAGAGCATCTGAGACGAGTATTATTTATGCTTCGAACAAATCAATGATAGCAAAGCTGAAAGGTGACAAGGATTCTTATTATCTGACATTTGATGAAATTCCGCAGTCGGTTAAAGATGCAATGGTTGTCACAGAGGATAGAGATTTTTACAAACATGAAGGTGTAAACTTTTTATCAACTGCAAAGGCGGCTGTTATGCTTGTTGAGAGCAAGTTGAGGCATCGGGATATTTCAAGAGGTGGAAGTACCATAACACAGCAGCTTGCAAAGAATGTTTTTCTTTCAAATGAACGGTCGTATGAAAGAAAAGTAAGAGAAATATTTATTGCATTGGAATTGGAGAAGAAGTATACAAAAGACCAGATTCTTGAGTTCTATATAAATAATATTTATTTTGCAAATGGATATTATGGAATAGAAGCGGCAAGTAAAGGGTATTTTAATAAATCTGCCAAAGACCTTGACCTTGCAGAAGCAGCATTTTTGTGTTCTATACCAAACAGACCAAGTTTGTATAATCCGTTAGAACATTATAAAAACACTTTGAAAAGAAAAAGCCGTATTTTAAAACAGATGCTTGATGCAGATTGTATTACTGCTGCTGAATATAGTGATGCAAATTATGAAGAGATAATTTTAAATCCTGCACAGGCGCTTAAAACGCAGAATTATATGACAACATATGCAATCAGTTGTGCGACAAAGGCACTTATGCAGGCGAGAGGCTTCGAGTTTAAATATAAATTTGACAGCACGGAAGAACAGAAACAATACGAAAAAGAATATGATGAATTGTACGACGATTGCCATAATTCATTGTATACCGGAGGGTATCGTATTTATACATCTTTAAATAAGAAGAAACAGAAGAAGCTGCAGAAAGCGGTTGATGACCAGCTTGCAGGATTTAAAGAAAAAACAAAGAAAGATAAAATTTATAAATTGCAGGGAGCGGCTACATGTATAGATAATTCAAATGGTCTTGTTGTAGCTATCGTAGGAGGAAGAAAACAGAAAAATATTACAGGTTACACATTAAACAGGGCATATCAGAGTTACAGACAGCCGGGAAGCTGTTTTAAGCCGGTTGCTGTTTACACACCTCAGCTTGAGAGAGGATACACCCCTGACAGTATAGTTGATGATACTTATTTCAATGGTGGGCCGCACAATGCAGACGGAAGTTATGCAGGAAAAATTTCGCTCAGATATGCGGTTGAAAAATCAAAAAATGTAATTGCGTGGAAATTATTTCAGGAGCTTACACCTGAGGTTGGACTGTCTTATCCTATTAAAATGGGATTTGCAAAGATAGTAGATTCAGATTATTATCCGGCGGCATCGCTTGGTGGACTTACGAATGGTGTTACAACTGTTGAAATGGCATCAGCATTTGCAGCTATTGAAAATGATGGTGTGTTCAGAGAGCCGACATGTATAAGCAAGATTACTGATTCTGAAGGAAAAACCATAGTAAACAACAAGAAAAACCGGAAGGAAAAACATGTTTACAAACAGAATGCAGCCAGAATGATGACAAGTATTCTGCAGGGCGTACTTGTAAGTGGAACTGCAAGGGGAAATGCACTTGACAATATGTCGTGTGCAGGAAAGACAGGAACAACGAGTGATAAAAAAGACGGATGGTTCTGTGGATACACACCATACTATACAACTACAGTATGGGTAGGCTATGATAATCCTAAGACGCTTTATGATTTGTATGGAAATACTTATCCACTCAGGATTTGGCGTGAGTTTATGTCTGACATACATCAGGGGCTTGAAAATAAAGAATTTGAAAGTTATGAGGGACAGAATAGCAGCGGTTCATCAGGTCAGGATTATAGCGGTGATTATACTTCAGACGGAAATACAACCGTGACGGCAGTACCTACAATGGATCCTGATGCAATGGATAATACAAATCCGACGGAGACACCGGACAATGACAGTGAAAATAATACGGACAAAGATACGGAGGCAGCCCCTACAAAGAAACCGGCAGATAATAACGATAATACAGACGTTGGAGACTCAGGTGATGATGGGGATGATTCACAGCCTGATGATGTAGGTGGAGATGATGCTTCGATACCTGATGATGTAGGCGGGGATGATACTGTGAATTAATTGTGAAACTTTCACATCAATGGAGCGATCCGTGGCATCAGTTGATGGTAAGTTACTTTCTGGGCACAACGCATTATATGTTCAAAGTCAAATAGTACGAAACGAGGAGAGATATGGTAAGTTTTAGTTTATGTATGATTGTAAAAGACGAGGAGGCAGTCTTATCAAGGTGTCTCGACAGCCTGCATGATATAATGGACGAGATAATTATAGTAGATACGGGATCGACCGACAAGACAAAGGAAATTGCAAGGAAATATACCGATAAAATATTTGATTATAAATGGTGTAATGATTTTGCAGATGCAAGAAATTTTGCGGCATCAAAAGCCACAGGAGATTATATATATACGGCAGATGCAGATGAATATCTTGATGCCGAAAACAGAGATAAACTTTGCCAATTAAAAAAGATCATGCTGCCTGAAATAGAAATCGTACAAATGCTTTACCATACACCTGCCGGTTTGAGTACGGTGTACAATTTTGAGGAGGAATACAGACCCAAATTATATAAAAGACTTAGAACATTTACATGGATAGACCAGATACATGAGACATTGAGAATAGACCCGGTAGTGTATGACAGTGATATTGTGATTGAGCACAGACCACTCACAAATCATGCACCGAGAGATTTTGCGGCATTTGAGAGAATTGCCGCAGATGGAAAAAGACTTTCAAAGAAACTGCATCATATGTATGCAATGGAGCTTTTCCGTTCCGGAAGTGATGATGATTTTCTGAAATCGGAAAATTTATTTAAGAGGACTCTTGAAGAAGATGGAAGAACCATAGATGAGGTAAAAGAAGCTTTTTGTGTGCTTGCAAGATGTTATAGAGTAAAAGGTGATATAGTCTCATTTATGGAATGTGCACTTAAAGATGCAGCCACTTCATCATGTGCAGAGATTTGCTGTGAGCTTGGAATGTATTATGAAAGCGTGGGAAATATTTCAGAAGCTGTTATATGGTATCAGAATGCACTTACAGAAACAGAGAGTATTCTTGATATAAGAAGTTCACAGGAAATCCCTAAGGAGGCACTGGAAAGATTAGAGTAATGTATCAATGACATTATTATGATACCGGGTGCGGTGCAGACTATTATTTTTGGATGAATGGAGTTTTGATATGGAAGAAAAGACAACATATATGACGATTAATGAAGAAACCGCTGAGGAAATTGAGAATAAGATGCCGGAGGAAAGCGAACTGTACGACCTTGCGGATTTGTTTAAAGTTTTTGGTGATTCGACCAGAATAAAAATTCTCTACGTTCTGTTTGAGAATGAAATGTGTGTTTATGATATAGCTTCTATTCTTAATATGACTCAAAGTGCAATCTCTCATCAGCTTCGCATATTGAAGCAGAACAGGCTTGTCAAGTTCAGAAAGGAAGGAAAGACAGTTCTTTATACACTTGCGGATGAACATGTTTTTACGATACTCAGTCAGGGAATAGAACATGTAGAAGAGTGAACATAGAAAGAAAAAACTCTGTATGTATTTTCATATGGAGTTTTTAGACAAGGGGGGAAGATTGATATGACACCAGAAGAAAAAGCACGTCTTATAATTGATGAAAAGTTATGTCAGGCAGGATGGGTTATACAAGATATGAATCGCCTGAACCTTGCTGTGTCTTTAGGTGTTGCTGTGAGAGAATTCCCTACAAGTACTGGAGAGGTAGATTATGCATTGTTTATTGACGGTCAGCCAGCAGGTGTAGTAGAGGTTAAGAGAGAAGAAGCTGGTCAATCAATCACAGATGTAGAGATTCAGTCCGGGAGATACGCCCATAGTACCTTTAAATGGGTTAGGGTAGATTATTTTATCCGCTTTGTATATGAAGCGACAGATAAATTGATTAGATTTACAGATTATAAGGACATGAAATATAGGTCAAGAACAGTTTTTTAATTTCATCGTCCAGAGACACTTCGTGAGTTACTGAAACAACCAGATACGATTCGTAATAATATGAAGCATTTTCCAGTTTTGGATGAAACAGGTTTTCGTAAATGTCAGATAAATGCCATAAAAAAATTGGAAGAGTCGTTTGCCGATAACAGACCAAAGGCATTAGTACAGATGGCTACTGGTGCAGGGAAAACATTTACAGCTATAACTGCATCATATAGATTGCTCAAATATGGAAAAATCAATCGGATTTTATTTTTGGTGGATACCAAGGGATTGGGTGAACAGGCAGAGAGAGAATTTCTTGCCTATACTCCGACAGATGATCCAAGATCTTTTTCACAGATTTACGGTGTAAGAAGATTGACAAGCTCATATATTCCAAGCGATGTACAGATATGTATCAGTACAATACAAAGAATGTATTCCATTTTGAAGGGCGAAGAACTGGATGAATCTGCGGAAGAAACTTCTTTTGCAGAATTGACGACAGCTGAAAGTAAGGCACCGAAAGAGGTGGTTTACAACGAGAAATATCCTCCGGAATTCTTTGATGTAATCATCGTAGATGAATGTCATAGATCCATTTACAATGTGTGGAGTCAGGTTTTGTCTTATTTTGATGCATTTATTGTGGGCTTGACTGCGACACCGGACAATAGGACATTTGCGTTCTTTGATGAAAATATAGTTAGTGAATATCCGAGAGAACAGGCCATTGTGGATGGTGTAAATGTTGGAGAGGATATTTTCTTGATTGAAACAAATGTTGGAAAAAATGGTGGACATTTGATGAAACAATTAATTGAATATAGAGACCGATTATCAAGAGCCAAGAGGTGGAAGCAGCTAGACGAGGATATACATTATCAGCCCACACAGCTAGATCGAGATATTGTAAATCCAAGTCAGATTCGGACGGTCATTAAGGCATATAAGGAAAATCTTTATACGAAATTGTTTTCAAGAAGAAAAGAAGTTCCTAAGACATTGATTTTTGCAAAGACAGATAGTCATGCAGATGACATTGTTCAGATAGTGAGAGAAGAGTTTGGGGAAGGAAACGATTTTTGCAGAAAGATTACCTATTCTGTAGATAATTCTGAATCTGTACTTAGCTCTTTTAGAAATGATTATAATCCTAGAATCGCAGTTACCGTTGATATGATAGCAACCGGTACAGATGTTAAGCCGATTGAATGTTTGATTTTCATGCGTGATGTGCGTAGCAAGAATTATTTTGAGCAGATGAAAGGCCGAGGAACCAGAACACTAAGTAAAGACGAACTTCAGAAGGTGACTCCATCTGCAACAGAAAATAAGGACCATTTTGTTATTGTGGATGCAGTTGGTGTTACTAAATCAAGAAAATCAGATACCAGACCGTTAGAGAGTAAGCCATCAGTTAGCATGAAAGAATTGATGATGAATGTTGCTTTAGGAGCTAAGGATGAGAAAATATTGACTTCTCTTGCAAACCGTGTGATTCGGTTAAATAGTCAGATGACACCAGCAGAGAGAAAGCAATTTGAAGAGAAAGTGGGTACTCCGGCAGGAACTGTCGCGGAAAGACTTTTGAACGCCTTTGATGAAGATGTGGTAGAAAAAAGGGCACAGTTCAAAACCAGTGTTGAAGAGCCTGACGAAGAGGAGAGAAAAGAAGCCCAAAAGGAACTAATAAAGCAAGCAGTAGCACCGTTCCATAATCCAGATGTACGTGAATACATAGAGAATGTAAGGCGTAATCATGATCAGATTATTGACAATGTAAACATTGATTCTGTAATCTTTGCTGGTTTTGATACTCAGCAGGAAGAAACAGCAGAGCGTGTGATTAAGACATTCCATGAGTTCATTGAAGAAAACAAGGATGAGATTGTGGCATTGCGAATTATCTATGATGAAACTTATAAAAACAGACCTATGGCAATAGAACAGCTGAAAGCCTTATATGAGAAACTTAAATCAAAGGGAATTACTGTGGAACGACTGTGGGATTGTTATGCTATTAAGAAGTCTGATAAAGTGAAGAGAGGAACAATAACACAGCTGACAGATTTGATTTCCATCATTCGCTTTGAAATGGGATATATAGATAATCTGACGCCATTTGCAGACAAGGTGAATTATAACTTCATGCAATGGACGTTGCGGAGAAATGCTGGTGCTATACATTTCACGGAAGAACAGATGGAGTGGCTGCGCTTGATCAAAGATCATATTGCAACTTCGCTCAGTATCTTGCCGGAAGATCTGGATCTGACACCGTTTGATCGGAAAGGTGGACTGTTGGGATTTTATGATGCTTTCGGGGATAGTTATGAAGAAATATTACAAGAAATGAATGAGGAATTGGTGGCGTAAATGTATAAAAAGATGAAATGGAGCGACATTCTTACAATTATAAGTGGAAAAAATCAAAAGGGAGTTGCTTCCGAAGATGGTGAATATTTTATTTATGGAAGCGGAGGTATAATAGGACGTGCAAATGATTATCTATGCCCAGCAAATACAGTTATTGTTGGACGGAAAGGAACAATAAATCATCCATTATATGTCACAGAACCATTTTGGAATATTGATACAGCTTTTGGTGTGGTAGCAGGTGAAGAGTTGCTTCCTAAATTTTTATACTATTTTTGCTTGCAATTTAATTTTAAGGAATTAGATAAATCAACAGGGAGACCCAGCGTGTCGAAAGCAGATTTATTAAAAATAGAGATGCCAATACCGAATATTGAAGAACAGGCCCGTATTGTCTCACGCATCGAGGAATTATTTTCTGAGTTGGATAAAGGTGTAGAAACACTGCAAGTTATTAAAGAACAGCTGGCTGTGTATCGGCAGGCAGTGTTGAAAATGGTATTTGCATCAATGAATGAAAGAAAATCAATACAAGAAGTATCTTCTTTAGTAACAAGCGGTTCACGTGGATGGGCAAAATATTATAATGAAAAAGGTGTTCGATTTATTCGAATTACAGACTTGACAAGAGATAAAATTAAATTGAAAAACAATGCAATTCAGCGTGTGCTTTTACCAGAAGGCGTTGAAGGAAAAAGAAGCCGGTTGCAGGGGAACGATGTTTTAATATCTATTACGGCTGATTTGGGCAGTATTGCATTGGTGCCCGAAGATGTTGAAGAAGCCTATATTAATCAACATATAGCAGTAGTGCGTTTTGTAAACAGTCATCAAGGAGAATTCATGGCGTGGTATCTAAAAAGTGATTATGGACAAAAAGAATTACTACGTAATAAAAGAGGAGGTGGAAAGTTAGGATTAGGATTAGACGATATTAGAAATACGCTAGTTCCAATTGTATCGGATGAGGTAGCGGATGAAGTTGTTTCTGAAATCGAATCACGCATGTCTGTTTGTGATAGTATCGAGCAAATCGTAGGCACAGCACTTTCACAAACAGAAGCCATGCGTCAAAGTATACTAAAAAAAGCCTTTGAAGGAGGATTAAATTAAATGAGTGAACAGACATCTACAATAGTCTCAAAGGTTTGGGGAATGTGTGGTCCATTGAGGGATGATGGCGTATCCTATGGTGACTATCTGGAACAGATTACATATTTAATATTTTTGAAGATGGCAGAAGAGTATTCTAAGCCACCTTACAAGAGAGATACTGGTATTCCGGCAGACTGTACATGGTCTGATATGAGTTCGTTGAAGGGGGCAGAACTGGAAGAAAAATATAAATCCATACTTGAAAAACTTGGAGAGCAGGGAGGAATTCTTGGAAAAATCTTCAAGGGAGCAACCAATAAAATTAGTAATGCAGCGATTCTTTATAGAGTTGTGCAGATGATTGATAAAGAAAAATGGGTCGCCATGTCTTCAGATGTAAAAGGTGAAATTTATGAGGGTTTATTACAGAAAAATGCTGAGGATATTAAGAGCGGAGCAGGACAGTATTTTACTCCACGTCCACTGATCAGAGCAATGGTAAAATGTGTTAGTCCTGAGCCGATGAAGACCATCGCAGATCCATGCTGTGGATCAGGGGGATTTTTCTTAGCGGCACAGGCATTTTTGGCAGATCCAGAAAACTATTCACTGGACAGAGAGCAAAAGGAATTCTTGAAGAATGAGACCTTCTATGGAAATGAGATTGTTCCAGCAACATATAAAACAGCATTGATGAATCTGTATCTACATAATATTGGAGATATTTACGGAAAAGTGCCGGTTGTTCAAGGAGATGCACTCCTAACTGATCCAAGTTATCGTGTGGATTATGTACTAACCAATCCTCCATTTGGAAAGAAATCTTCCATTACTTTTACCAATGAAGAAGGGAAGCAGGAAGATGAGGAGCTGGTTTATAACCGTCAGGATTTCTGGACAACAGGATCTAATAAACAGTTGAATTTTGTACAGCATATTAATACGATTTTGAAGGCAACCGGAAAAGCAGCTGTGGTAGTTCCGGATAATGTGCTGTTTGAAGGCGGAGCAGGTGAAATCGTTCGTAAAAAATTACTGGAGACTACGGACTTGCATACAATTTTAAGACTGCCAACCGGAATCTTCTACAAGCAGGGTGTAAAAGCAAATGTAATCTTCTTTGATAAACGCCCAGCTAGTGCAGAGATGCAAACAAAAAAAATATGGGTATATGATTTCCGTACTAATGTACACTTTACTTTAAAACAACATCCTATGACTGATGCAGATTTGGATGATTTTGTTAAATGTTATAATCCTGAAAATCGATACGAGCGTACAGAAACATGGTCTGATGAAAATCCGGATGGTCGTTTCCGTTGCTATGATGTTCAGGAGATACTTGAAAGAGATAAAACCAGTCTGGATATTTTTTGGATTAAAGATAAATCTCTTGCAGATCTTGACAATCTGCCGGAGCCAGATGTGCTGGCATCAGATATTATCGAGAACTTGCAGAGTGCCTTAGAGAGTTTTCAAGAATTGCAATCACAGATAGGAAAATGATAAATGGAAACAATTTTTGAGAAGAGGTATTGTAAAGAATTAAAATATATAGGTCGATACGAAACAGATGGGTTGCTTTTATATAACATTCAGCGAGAGTGGGCATTACAGCGTGAAAAAATAAAATATAATGTGGAAATTAAGACTGTAATGAATCGAAAAATTATAATTATAACAATGTCTACCCCTGTACTTTTGAATAAAGTGCATGAATTGCTTTGCAAAATTTTAAGATATGAATGTCTTTTTGATGGACGTTTTTTTAAAATGCAAAAATATGAAATTGATAACATAGATATTACTGCCGAGACGAGAAAAAGTATTCTGTCTTATTATGAGGGAGAAAAAGCTTATACAAAATTTAGTCAACCTATGAATGATACAATATATAAAAGAGGATTTTGTGCATGGGAGCGTTTTAATAAAAAATTACTCAGTATGAATCAAATGTTTTATTATATTGGCTTTGGCAACGGAATGACAGCTGATTTAAGATTGGCGTTGTTTGCAGAGATATTTGAACCATTATCAGAACACCTTGAATATTTGCAAAAAGTTCAAATTAATTGTTCACAGCAGTCTAGGCAGAGAAACGCTAGGTGTCCTAAATGTGATTTTGAATTCAAAATCTCAACGCAAAATAGACCAAGTTTGAGAGATAAGATAGAATCGGTTATTCGTGCATATGGACTACCAATTTTTGGTGGAGATGATGTTCTGAAAATCTTAAAGAAAACTGTTAATACGAGAAATAAAATGCTTCATGTAAAAATAAAAAAGGACATATTAACGGGTGGACAGTGTGGATTTTATATTAGAAAGTATGTGGAATTGTACCGAACAGCTATACTTTCAGAACTAAAGTTATGGAATTCAGATATGGAAAATGACCTTATGATTGCAATAGAAAGATATAATTCTGAATTTCCCCAATTGAGAATTAAACAAAAAAGGAACAAAAATCATAGATAGGAATGGAGATGACACTATGGAACTTGAAATGGATGTAGAGGACTTATTAAACAAAAGA
>ERZ837910.2712-NODE-2712-length-21044-cov-5.546048_pt1 | contig 21044 bp, 14 predicted proteins | sample MGYA00519940_ERZ837910 | MGnify/ENA primary metagenome ERZ837910 (study PRJEB31850, sample SAMEA3708825) | human gut metagenome | biome: human gut; feature: human-associated habitat; material: faeces | place: China | collected 2014 ... | reverse complement strand
TAAAGAGGGCGGTAGAAGGCACAAGAAAAGCACAGGGAGTGGTAGCACAGGTTCTGGCAAAGAACAGCCTGGACGAGATCGATGTGGTATCCGGTGCGACCTGTTCATCCAGTGCCCTTTTAGAAGCCTGCAGACAGGCACTTGAGAGTGCAAAGATCGTGCAACAAAGTGAGTAAAAAGTAAGGAAGATTCTGATGAAAAAATTCTGGATAAAAATGTGCAGCCTTGTGCTGCTACTGTTTCTGATCGGCGGTTACAATACCGTGCTTGCAATGCGGGAGCAGCGAGATGAGATCGCCAGGCTGACCGCAGAGCTGGAGGGCAGCAAGATGACCGTTTCAGCTTTAAAGGAACAGCAGGCAAAGACAACAGAAAATACAGCGGCAGAGGCTTTAAAAGGTGCAGATGCCAAGAATACAGACGGAGGCTGGAAGGACGGCACTTACGAAGGGGAAGGTCAGGGATTTGGCGGCAAGGTCGTTGTGGAAGTGACGATCGAGAGCGGAGAAATCACGTGCATTGAAGTCAAAGAAGCACAAAAAGAGGACAGTGCATACCTTGAAATGGCAAAGGATATCATCGAGGATATCGTAGATGCACAGTCGGCGGACGTGGATACGATCAGCGGAGCGACCTTCAGTTCAACCGGAATCCGGGAAGCAGTTACACAGGCACTTGAAAAGGCGGAATAAGAAATGAACAAGAAACTTGACAGAAAAAAGCAAAAACAAGTACATCGTTATGTAAGAGCTATCATACAGCTGATCTTCTTTCTGCTGGTACCATCCGCTTTTACAGCTGCATTTTCCGGTGTAAAATATCTGTTTACGCAGATTGGCAAAGGAGATGCGATCGGCATGACAAGTTTTGTCACAGCTCTGTGCGTCCTCTGCCTTTATACCATTCTGTTTGGTCGGTTTTTCTGCGGATTTGCCTGTGCATTCGGAAGTTTCGGAGATGCATTGCATGGTATTTATCTGTGGATCTGTAAAAAAATCAGGAAAAAACCGTACCGTATTTCAGAGAAGATCACAAAGTATTTATATTTGCTGAAATACATCGTACTGGCTATGATCAGCCTGTTATGTTATGCAGGCGTTTATGCAAAAACAAAGGGCACCAGTCCGTGGGAAGTTTTTTCCATGATCCGTGCCGGAAACTTCAAACTTGGCGGATATGCCATCGGAATTGTACTGCTGACCATTCTGATGATCGGCATGTGTGTGCAGGAACGCTTTTTCTGCCGTTTTTTCTGTCCGATGGGTGCCGTCTTTTCCCTGCTTCCGGCACTGCCGTTCCTGACACTGGCAAGAGACCGTGAAAACTGCATCAAAGGATGCAGGGCATGCACGAAAAACTGTCCGGCAGAACTGGGACTTCCAAAGAGCGGTTCGATCGAGACACCGGGAGAATGTTTCCAGTGTCAGAAGTGCGTGGACATCTGCCCGAAAGGAAATATCCATACGAGAGTGCCGAAACTTCGCGGCAATGAAGTGTGGTTTACGGTTTTCAGAGCATTGCTGCTGCTTGGCGTGCTTTACCTGTTCCATCTGGCATAGGCAAAAGGGAGTAGCCCTCTTTTATGCCGGGCGGAACTATTTTTAAGGTTATTGGTTAGCAAATGCTAATTTTTAATAAAACAAACTAATTATTATTCGAGGAGGAATACTCATGAAAAAAAGAACCATCAACATGAAAAAGTCACTGACAATCGCAGTCGCAGCAGCAATGATGCTCGGTATCTGCCCGACAGCAGCACCGGTCAATGCAGCAGATTCAGATTACAAATACGTTTATGCAAGTCTGGACTGGGCAGAGTACTGGCAGAATGAAAATGTTTATCTGGCAAGCGGAAGTACACTGAAATCTTCCTCCGAAGAAGCGGATGCCAGAGGAGAATATGATAAAGGTGCATTTGACGTTGTAACGCGTGCAACGAAAAACCACGGACTGCACCGCGGAAGTTTCCAGTGTGATGCTGTGATCCATGATACCGATGGAAAAGCATATGAAATCTCTTACTGGACATCCGAAGAAGTGTCGGCAAAGGATGAAAATGGACAGGATACTACGAAAAAAGTTGTCTATGCAGTCCTGACAGACGGAAGCAAGATCCAGTTTGATAAAGGTACGATCACCTACACCGAAAACGGTGAGACAAAAACGGCAACCATGGAGGATTATGAAGTAAAAGGAATCAAATATGTACCGGTTGCAGTCAAAACAGAAGATTATGCAGATTTCTGCAAGAAATACAGCGTAACAGAAGATACAGCTGCAATCGAAGGCGGATATACGGAGAATGCACTGAAAGCATATACAAAGACAGCAGAAGTAACTGCAGATACCAATGGTCTGAAAGTTGCAACAAAAAATGCAGACGGAACCTATTCTTTTGCGGCAAGAAAGACAGGAAGCAATTCCGGTATCAGAAATGAAGCACAGAAAACAGTCGATGAGACAAAGATTGTAAAGACGGTACGTTCCGCGGATGATGCTGAGACTTACGGTGCATTTATCCGTGTTGACCTGACAGGAGATGCTTATGGTGATCTGGGTGCAAATATGCAGACAGTTCGCTGGGACTACTATGGAAATGACAGCACTTACACAAACAAACTGGCAACCTACGGAACAAAATTTGCAGCAGACAACTGGATGCACAAATCCATGGGTGTTCAGCTTGGACTGACGAAATCCCTTCGCTGCCAGCTGCCGGAAGGAACCGACGGAACCGGATACTGGAAAGTAACTGTATATGCACTGGGATATCAGGATTATACCTTTGAAGTACAGGCAACATCTGAGAACATCGTATCTGACAATAAAGGTGATGAGAAAGTAGATACCACAGAACTGCAGAAAGTGGTAGACGAAGCAAAGAAACTGGTAAAAGCAGACTACACCGCTTCTAGCTGGGCATCTTTTGAGACAGAGCTGGCAGAAGCAGAAGATGAGCTGAAAACACCGCATACACAGGCAACAGTAAACGAAGCGATCGCTCATCTGCAGAATGCGATCAAAGATCTGGTAAAAGTACAGAAAGAAACCGAGACAAAGACACCGGAAACAAAAACAGACATCAACAATGATAAGAACAACCAGACACAGACTGCTTACAAAGCAAAAGTAAAACTGAACTCTGTCAAGAACACAAAAGGCAGAAAAGCAGTCCTGAAATGGAAAAAGGTTAAAAATGCAGACGGTTATGTTGTATACCGTGCAACAAAGAAAAACGGAAAATACGCAGCAGTAAAAACCATCAACAAAGGAAAGACGGTTACCTTTACCAACAAAAATCTGAAAAAAGGAAAAACATACTACTATAAAATCAAAGCTTACAAAAAAGTAAACGGCAAAAAAGCACTTGGTCAGTTTTCAGCAGTAAAGAGCGTTAAAATCAAAAAATAAGCGTAAGTTTTCAGATTTTTCGGGCGGGCACACTTGACAGGGTGTGCCTACTTTTGTATAATAAAACAGCATGCGGTCATGGCGGAATTGGCAGACGCGCTGGTTTTAGGTGCCAGTGGGCAACCGTGTGAGTTCGAGTCTCACTGGCCGCATTCTTTACAGAAAAGAGACAATTTTTTCTATTCATCTGCTTGACAATTTCAGACAGTTGAGATATAGTAAATATATACAAAAAAGCTTTGGATTTTTTTAGGGTTTTCAGAAGCTTTACATATAAGTAGAGTAGATATCGTACGTAAAGTGTCGTTGGAGGGGGAGGCTTCCGACGAACGAAGGTTATACCGCGTTACGGTCTCGCTTCCGCTACTGCACAAAGAACCAGGATATTTTATCCTTTATTTTTGTGCGGCATTTTTTTACCCAAAAACAGCTAATTACCGCAAAAAGCGGTTAATAAAGAAAGGAGTAATGAACATCATGGGATTCAAATCAGACATTGAAATTGCACAGGAGACAACGATGGCTCCAATCACAGAAATTGCAGACAAAGCAGGTATTGACCGTAAATATCTGGAGCAGTACGGCAATTATAAAGCAAAAATTGACTACAATCTGTTAAGAGAAAAAGAAGGCGAAGACGGCAAGCTGATCCTGGTTACCGCAATCAACCCGACTCCGGCAGGAGAAGGAAAGACAACCACATCTGTAGGTCTGGCAGACGGAATGTCAAGACTTGGTAAAAAAGTTATGGTAGCTCTTCGTGAGCCGTCACTTGGACCTGTATTCGGTGTAAAAGGCGGAGCAGCCGGCGGCGGATATGCTCAGGTAGTTCCGATGGAAGATATCAACCTCCACTTCACAGGTGACTTCCATGCGATCGGTGCAGCAAACAACCTGCTGGCAGCCATGATCGACAACCACATTTTCCAGGGCAATGCTCTGAATATCGATCCGAGAAAGATCACCTGGAAACGATGCGTAGATATGAATGACCGTCAGCTTCGAAGCGTTGTAGACGGCCTTGGCGGAAAAACAAACGGAATGCCGAGAGAAGACGGCTACGATATCACCGTAGCATCTGAGATCATGGCAGTTCTGTGTCTGGCAAGCGACATCTCAGATCTGAAAGAAAGACTTTCCAGAATTATCATCGGATATACCTACGGAAAAGTAGCAGAGCAGAAACCGGTAACAGCAGGAGATCTGCATGCGCAGGGCGCTATGGCAGCACTCTTGAAGGATGCCCTGAAACCAAACCTGGTACAGACACTGGAAGGAACTCCGGCTATCGTTCACGGCGGACCATTCGCAAACATCGCACACGGCTGTAACTCCGTAACAGCAACTAAGATGTGCCTGAAATTAGCAGATTACACTATCACAGAGGCAGGCTTCGGTGCTGACCTTGGTGCTGAGAAATTCCTCGACATCAAATGCCGTATGGCAGGCCTGAAACCGAATGCAGTTGTAGTCGTAGCAACTGTTCGTGCCCTGAAATACAACGGCGGCGTTCCGAAAGCAGAACTGAACGGCGAGAACCTGGAAGCTCTGGAGAAAGGTATGCCGAACCTTCTGAAACACGTAAGCAACATCACAAACGTATACAAACTGCCATGTGTCGTTGCCATCAACGCATTCCCGACCGATACCGAAGCAGAGCTGAAGCTGGTTGAGGAGAAATGTAAAGAGCTCGGTGTCAACGTTGTTCTGTCCGAGGTATGGGCAAAAGGCGGCGAGGGCGGTATGGCTCTGGCGGAAGAAGTTGTCCGTCTTTGCGAGCAGCCGAACGATTTCACCTATGCATACGATCTGGAAGGCTCCATCGAAGAGAAGCTGAACGCCATCGTTCAGAAGATCTACGGCGGAAGCAGAGTTGTCCTGACCGCAAATGCACAGAAACAGGCAAAACAGTTAGAGGCTCTCGGATTTGGCAACTGCCCGATCTGTATGGCAAAAACCCAGTACAGCCTGACCGATGATCAGACCAAACTCGGCGCACCGACCGGATTCGAAGTTACCGTACGTAACCTGAAAATTTCTGCAGGTGCAGGCTTCATCGTAGCCCTGACCGGTGACATCATGACCATGCCAGGTCTGCCGAAAGTTCCGGCAGCAGAGCGTATCGATGTAGACGCTACTGGAAAGATTACAGGATTGTTCTAATAACACAGGATATTGTCTTGAAAAGACAGAATAAAGCGTGAAATAAAACACAGAAAAAAAGAGACATTCCTTCGTGAATGTCTCTTTTTTTACGTTTTTATTGCAAAATATTACAAAAGATAATATAATTTCTAATGATAACATGGAGAGAAAAGCAGATATAATATAGTAAGGGAGTTACTTGCCAATGACATCGAAGAAAAAATTGAGAAGTCTTCTGGGCGGTACACTTTTTATGGCGCTGATGCTCAGCGTACATCCGACGACTGTTTCCGCGAGTGCTGTGGGGAGCAGCACGGTGATGGACCAGTCTGTGGAGACAGAGGATCAGCAGAGCGGGATACAGAGTGAAACGCAGACACAGGCTTCACAGGACAGCGGTGCTGCTGTGCGGGCCAGTCAGAATGGCTGGGTTAAGGCAGGCGACAGCGGCTGGTATTTTTATGAGAACGGACAGCTGAAAACAGGATGGCTTTACCGGAATGGAAACTGGTACTGGCTGGATCCGGACCGGAACGGCCGCATGGCAGAAAACAGCTGGTTCACATACGATAATAATCTTTATTATGCCAAGGGAGACGGAGCAATCTATAAAAATGGTTTTCAGGAAGTAGATGGAAACCTTTATTATTTCCAGAGCTGGGGCGGCATTCAGAGAAATGTGTATCTCAGCATCAGTGGAAAAATGTACTATGTACAGGAAAATGGTATCGTTGCCCGTGGAATAGTCAGAACAATGAATGGACATGGTGATCTCTGCGCATTTGATGATACTACGGGAGCGCAGATCACACAAAAAGGCTTTCTGAAAAAAGGCACATCATATTATTGGGTAAGAGAAGACGGCGTCCTGCAGACCGGCTGGCTGCTGTACGATGATAACTGGTACTGGTTTGATGATAATGGTGTCATGATGGCATCCGGCTGGAAAGAAATCAACAACAATCTGTATTACTTCCGGAGCTGGGGCGGCATTTATAAAAACGGTTTCCAGAGCATCGGAGGAAACGAGTATTATTTCCGGAGCTGGGGTGGTGTATATCGAAACACCTTCTTTACCGTAAAAGGAAAAACCTACATAGCGCAGAATGACGGATCGATCTATCATGCCAGCCAGACCGGCTGGGTTCAGCTGGGAGATCAGACTTATTGGATCAATCAGGATGGTTCTGTTCAGACCGGCTGGCTGAAGCTGGAAGGCAAATGGTACTGGCTGAAAGCGGACGGCACACGTGCTGCATCTGAATGGATCACGTATGACAACAACCGATACTATTTTGACGGTGACGGTGTGATGTACACCGGAATGAAAGAGGTTGACGGAACAAGATATTATTTCCACAGCTGGGGCGGCGTTTACCATAACGAATCTTTTACCTGGCAGGGAAAGAAATACTGGGCAAAGGATGACGGAACCTTCTATACAGGTGTCTGCGATATCAATGGAAAGAAATACTATTTTCTGGAAGACGGCGAGCAGATTACAAAAGAGGGCTGGTATCTGACCAACGGAACGTATTACTGGATCAACAAGGATACGTCGCTTCAGACCGGCTGGGTGAAATATGACAACAACTGGTACTGGATGAAAGAAGACGGTACGATGGCATCGTCTGAATGGATCACCTACGACAAAAACCGCTACTATTTCCGAAGCTGGGGCGGCATGTACACCGGAATTCATACCATCGGCGGAACAAAATACGCATTCCAGAGCTGGGGCGGTCTGTACCATGATCAGACATTTACCATCGGCGGTAAAACATACTATGCCAATTCAGATGGAACATTTGCCACCGGCTGGGTGCAGAACGGCGGAAAAACGTATTATTTCGATGAGGACGGCACAAGCCATACGGGCTGGCTGCTTCTGGACGGAACGCATTACTGGATCAACGCCAATGGAACCAGAAGAGATGACGAGCTGTTTCAGTACGACGGAAACTATTATTATGTAGACAAAAACGGCGTTATGGCGACAAGCGGCTGGGTATACTGGGATTATAACTATTATTATCCGAGAAGCTGGGGCGGCATGTACAAGAATGCGTTTATTACCTATGATAATAACCTCTATTACCTTGGATCTGACTCGAAAATGGCAATCGGCTGGCAGTCGATTGGCGGAAATACATACTATTTCCGAAACTGGGGCGGCATGATAACCGGAAAACAGGTGATCGACGGAAAAACGTATGTGTTCGATGAGGACGGCAAGCTGGTACAGAGTCCGGACGGATTTGAACCGTCCGCGCAGATCGGTGTCCGCACCGTACGGAACTTTCTGAAAAATGCACTGCTTCCGCTTGGAAACACCCTGTATATCTGGGGAGGCGGCCACACAGACGCAGAGGCAGAGAGTTACGGCGTCAATGCGCAGTGGAAACAATTCTTCAATACACAGAATTCCACCTACAACTATTCCGATCATCTGTATGAGTACGGAAAAGGTCTTGACTGTTCCGGCTATGTCGGATGGACCGCACATCAGGTGACGAAAGAGTATGCAACGACAACCTCCACTGGAATGCCGGCCTACTTTGCAAGAAAAGGCTGGGGAACCTGCGTGACAGGCGATACATCCCAGAAATTTACGCCGGGTGATGTGGTCAGCAAGAGCGGTCATGTCTGGATTGTCATTGGCCAGTGCTCGGACGGCAGCGTGGTTGTCATTCATGCGACACCGCCGTATATTCAGCTTGGCGGAACCGTTTCTTCAACAGGAAGCATTAACAGTGAAGCTATTGAGCTGGCAAATGAATACATGAAAATGTATTATCCGGTTGCGTATGAGCGGTATGGTGTAAAAGTTCTTGACCGGTCCTATCTGACCGGTGTGAATCATTTCACCTGGAGCAGCAGTATCTTAAGTGACAGTGAAGGCTACCGCAGGAAGAAACCGGCAGAAATCCTGAACGATCTGTTCCAGTAAAATATCTTCTATAAAAAATAAGAGAGAATACAAAAAAACTTTGTAGTTCGTGTATTCTCTCTTTCTTTTTGCGCTGGAATTGTCTATACTAGAAGGTGCGTGAAAGACGCAGATCAGAAATACAAAAGAAAAAATCTGGAAAATAAAAATACAAGGGGAGTAAACATGCGAAAGAGCTGGAAATGGGCGCTCTGTCTTGGCGTAGTGTCGTTGCTGCTGCTGGGCGGCTGCGGAAAAGAAAAGACGGAACCAGTGGATCTGGTGCTGGTAACCGACGGCAGTGAGGTAGCTTCCGATGCCGTGTATCAGTCAGCATGGAACGGTCTTGCGCAGTATGGAGACGAGAGCGGTCTGAAATATGAAGCAAGTGTTCCGGCAGGACGGACAACAGAGGACTATGAAAACACCATCAAAGAGGCGGCGCAGAAGGGAGCATCCGTTATCGTCTGTGCCGGAACGAGCATGAGCCGCGCCGTTTACGATGCACAGCGCGACTGGAAGGATGTCCGTTTTCTGCTGCTGGAGGCAGAACCGGTCAGTGAGAGCGGCCGCAGCCGTCTCCGCGGAAATACAGAAAGCCTGGAAATTGATGTATCAGAGGCCGGCTACCTGGCAGGATATGCGGCAGTACAGGCCGGCTACACGCACCTGGGCTATATCGGACAGAAAAACGAAGAGAACGGAACAAAGTACGGGACAGGTTATGCACTCGGTGCAGAGGCGGCCGCTGCGGATCTGGGACTTGGAGAAAACAGCATCACGCTGGATTATACGTATCGGAAAAGCAGCAGCGTATCACCGTCGTATTTGGAAAAAATCAAAAGCTGGTATGGTGATGGCGGACAGATTCTCTTCTCGGACGGTGCATCGTATCAGAATGTACTTGGCGCAGCAGCATCTGCGGCAGGCGGAGCACTGATCGCAAACGGCGGCGTGGAGGAGTACGCCAATGCCGTGTTGAAAGTACGTCTGGATTATGGAACTGCAGTTTACAATGCGTTAAAAGAAATGAAACAAAAGGATTTTGAAGGCGGGAAAATTGTAACGCGCGGCGTGGCCGATCAGGAAATCAGTCTGGAATGGAATCAGGATGCGGTGCCGTACTTTACAGAGGATCAGTACCGGGCACTCTGTGCGAAATTCTCCGCAGAGGACTTTTCAATCCCTGACGGCGATGCGCTTTCCTCGCCGGATCAATACAAATTGAGTTGTGTGAGTGTACAGAAGGTAAAATAACATGTATCGTTACTGTTCACGAATTGTTTACAAAAAGTCGAGATATTTTTCCTTGCATCCATTTGTGAATTGTGATATTATGTAAAAGAATTGGGAAAAATATTTCAAAATTGTTACAGAATAATTGAATTTCTAAGAAACAGGGAAACCTGAAACAAAGAAACCTACATACAACGAATCAATTTGGGAGTGAAAGAATGAGAAAAAAATTTCTTGCCTTAAGTTTAGCAGTGATCGTAAGTGCAGCTCAGGTAATGACAGTAAGCGCCTCGAAACAGGAGCAGTTACAGCAGCAGCAGGCAGCACAGGCAGAGACCAGCGCACAGCTTGACAACGCAAAAGCAGAAATCGACGATCTGGAAACCAAAAAGAATCAGATTACCGGCGAGATTGATGACCTGGACGCACAGCTTGTCGTAACCATGGCATCCGTGGAAAATCTGAAAAATGAAATTGCAGAGAAACAGACAGAAATTGAAACAACACAGGAAAAACTGGCACAGTCCCAGGCTGAAGAGGACGAGCAGTACGAGCTGATGAAAAAACGAATCCAGTTCCTCTATGAGAGCGGCGGAGACAACGGCTGGGCAGCACTTCTTCTGGAGGGAAAAGATTTAAGCAGCATTCTCAACCAGGCTGAGTACACCCAGAAGTTATACAAATACGACAGAGAGTGCCTGCAGGAGTACATGGATCTTGTACAGCAGGTAACAGACTACAGCAATCAGCTTGCAGATGAAAAAGCAGATCTCGAAGCCAGTGAGGCAGAGCAGGAAGCACAGCAGCAGTCCCTTGAGGCAATGCTTGAGCAGAAAAAAGCCGTTTCCGATGACTACGAAAACCAGATCGCAGACCTGAACGACATGGCTGCACAGTACAACGCAGTACTGGCAGAGCAGAACGCAAAGATCCAGCAGATCCAGGAGGAGATTGCAGCCGAAGAGGCAGCAAGAAAAGCCGAAGAGGCCCGTCAGGCAGCAGAAGCAGCCGAGGCAGCCCGCCAGGCAGAAGCAGCAAGACAGGCAGCAGCAGAAGCAGCCGCAAGCAGTGCTGCAAATAATACAACAACGGCAGACAACACACCGTCCAGCACAGGAAGCTCCACCACGACAACAACACCGTCTAACGGAGGAAGCTCTTACGATGATTCTTCGTCCAGCGATACCAGCAGCTCGGATGATTCCAGCAGCTCCAGCAGCACCGGAAGCGCAACCGGAAGTGCCATCGTATCCTATGCAACACAGTTTATTGGAAATCCATACGTATGGGGCGGCACAAGCCTTACCAACGGAGCTGACTGCTCTGGTTTTATCATGAGCGTTTACGCACACTTCGGATACGACCTTCCGCATTCCTCCAGTGCACTGCGTGGTGTAGGACGCGGTGTATCTTATGCAGAGGCTCAGCCGGGCGATATTATCTGCTACAGCGGCCACGTAGCCATCTACATCGGCGGCGGTGCAATCGTACACGCAAGCAATGAGCGCGACGGTATCAAGATCAGCAGCAACGCAGCGTATACCACGATTCTTGCGGTAAGACGTGTGGTTTAAAAAAGAATTACATAGTAAGAATTTTCAGATCCCGGGAGAGAAAAATCCCGGGATCTTTTGCGTTTTGCTTAAAATTGAGTGCATTCGCGTTAAAACTGTGATATACTAAAGCACATCGGAGATACAAGGGCGTATTGACCAACAGAAGGTCAGTATGCCCTTTTGCTTGTTAGGAAGAAGGGAGAATCGTTATGAAACTGGAAAATTATTTTCGTCGTTTCGGTATTCGGAACGGATCTGGTGCGGAAAGTAGCGTCAGTGCTGTCCATCTGCATTATTGCCGGTCTGCTGATCGTCTACGTCCCGAACATTATCGCCGGAGCCGGAAAGATCGGCGATACTGTAAACACCATGAAAACCGCAGACCTCCCATTCGGCAAAGCCCTGTACGCCGCATTCCTCTACGGAACCTTCCAGCTTGCCAATGTCGCAGTCTTCGTCCAGCATGCCAAGTCCTTCGAAGAACCGCAGGCAAAATCAGACGCACCCAGATCCTCGCCGTCCTCGCTTGCTGCATCGCAGACTTCCTCATCGCCCAGCTCGGCCTGCTGACGCTGATCCAGAAAGCGTACAGCATTCTCGCCTACCTTGCAATCCCGGTCATTCTCGTGCCGTATGTGGTGCATATGATTGCGACGAGGTTTGATACGAAATGAAATATGCTGCCTGTTATGCATCATAGAGTAAAAAGAAATTGCGGAGTCCTGCAAAGAAAAGGGCTTCGCAATTTTTGTGTTTACAGGAAGGTTTGACTTAAAATGCAGGATAGGCAAAAACGAAAAATTACGCTAAAATAAACATACAAGTATTCTGAATAAAACAGAAGAAAAATCAGGGGGGATCTGATATGGAGGAGCGGAAAAGACAACGGGAAAGAAAATCAGCGGCATACTGGCTGAGCAAATGTTCTGTTTTGTATCCGATAGGCGTCTTGTATGTGATGTATGTAAAACAGGTTGAAGTATATATTACAGAACTGTCAGTTCATGTTTCGGCGGGGACAATGCTTTTTGCCTATGCGCTGTGCCTGATTTTGTGGCTGGCATCACCCATTCGAAGCTATTGTGCAGATGGAACTGGAAATGAGATTTTGTTCCATGCGTTTCTGCCGAATATACTGATGCTGTTTTTGTTTGCTCAGTATTCGCTGAAAATTGTGTTGTTTCTTGCTGCGCTGGATGGGATGTTTCTTATTACGGTTCTAAGAGATTTGCATAGAAAAAAAGGAAAATACTCTCCGAAAAAATTCTGGAGATTAAAAAGAAGTGACATAAATACATTTCTGTTTGTTTCGGTATGCGTGTGTATGGTGCCAACGTGTATGATGATATATCAGAAGTTTGAATCTCCGTCCGGAGCGGCAGAACTTTACGAACGAGAAAAGAACTATAACCTTGTTCAGAATCAGGAGACCATTTTTGGGGAAAATAAAGAATTTCTGCTGAGCTTAAAAGAGAGCGAGTGGAGTCAGAAAACGCTGAAAGAAAGAATAAGTGATGCACAGAGGATGATTCAGATTGAAACAAAACGGCTTGGAATTCCCGAAATTCCGCTGCAGATGAAAGAGATAGAGTCATTGAATTGCATTGCGCTGTATACAAACGCAAACGAACAGAAAGAAATCTGGTACGATCCAGGGTATTTAAGCTCACAGACGGCAGAAGAATTTTTTACAACGATTTGTGAAGAATGTTATCATGGAATGGAACATTATCTGATCGAGCATATGGACTGGAGTTCGGAAATTGCAAATACGGTTTATTTTGATGAAATGAGGAAGTGGAAGATCAATATAGATCATTACGTATCTGGAGATAAAGAGGGCGAATCCTTTGAAGCATATCATTCGCAGCCTCTGGAAGCCTCTGCAAAAAAGTATGCCAGTTCGGAAACGGAAGCACTGATTCATTTTATTGCTGTGTATGGCAATAAATAATTTCTTTTTGACGGAACCCAACACAAAGCGTGGTCCGAGAAAAATAAAAAAATTAGCACTCTCCTCTTGACAGTGCTAATAACTAGTGTTATAGTACGACTAGAACAAAGAAAGAAAAGAAAATTCACATCAACGCTCTTTTTGTTCGGAGCGAATGTTAGCACCCAAATAGATAAGGAGGAAGCCGATTATGAATATTAGTAAATTCACACAAAAATCGCTGCAGGCTGTACAGGACCTGGAAAAGACCGCATACGATTTCGGCAACCAGGAAATAGAGCAGGAGCATCTGTTGTATAACCTCCTGCATCAGGACGACAGCCTGATTCTGAAAATGATCGAAAAGATGGAAATCAACAAAGATCATTTTCTGAACCGTGTCGAGACGGCGCTGAACGACCGCGTCAAAGTATCCGGCGGTCAGCCGTATATCGGTCAGTATCTGAATAAAGCACTGATAAATGCTGAGGATGAGGCGAAAGCCATGGGAGACGAGTATGTTTCCGTAGAACACCTCTTCCTGGCAATGCTGAAAAACCCAAGCCCGTCCATGAAAAAACTGTTTCAGGAGTACGGCATCACAAGAGAACGTTTCCTGCAGGCATTAAGCACCGTGCGCGGAAACCAGAGAGTTACCACCGACAACCCGGAGGCAACATACGACACCCTGGAAAAATATGGACAGGATATCGTAGAAAAAGCCAGAAACCAGAAAATGGACCCGGTTATCGGCCGTGATACCGAAATTCGGAACGTTGTCCGTATCCTGTCCCGTAAGACAAAGAACAATCCGGTTCTGATCGGTGAGCCTGGTGTTGGTAAAACCGCAGTCGTAGAAGGCCTGGCCCAGCGAATCGCCAACGGCGATGTACCGGAGAGCCTGAAAGATAAAACCATTTTCTCCCTCGATATGGGAGCCCTGGTAGCCGGAGCAAAATACCGCGGCGAATTCGAGGAGCGTCTGAAAGCTGTTCTGGAGGAAGTCAGAAAGAGCGACGGAAAAATCATTCTGTTCATCGATGAGCTGCATCTGATCGTCGGCGCCGGAAAGACCGACGGCGCGATGGATGCCGGAAACATGCTGAAACCTATGCTGGCACGAGGCGAACTGCACTGCATCGGTGCCACAACCCTGGATGAGTACCGCCAGTACATCGAAAAAGATGCCGCCCTGGAGCGCCGTTTCCAGCCGGTTCAGGTTGATGAGCCGACCGTAGAGGATACGATTTCCATCCTGCGTGGCTTAAAAGAGCGCTACGAAGTTTACCACGGCGTAAAAATCACCGACGGTGCCCTCGTTGCAGCCGCAACCCTTTCGAACCGTTACATCAGCGACCGTTTCCTGCCGGATAAAGCAATCGACCTGGTCGACGAGGCATGCGCTCTGATCAAGACAGAACTGGATTCCATGCCGGCCGAGCTGGATGAGCAGCGCCGTAAGATTCTGCAGATGCAGATCGAGGAAGCCGCACTGAAAAAAGAGACCGACAATCTGAGCCGCGAGCGTCTGGAAACACTGCAGAAAGAGCTGGCTGAGTTAAAGGATACCTTCAATTCTGCAAAGGCACAGTGGGAAAATGAAAAGAGTTCCGTTGAGAAACTGTCCAAACTGCGTGAGCAGATCGAGGACATGAACCGCCAGATCCAGAAAGCAAAGAATGATTACGATCTGAACCGCGCCGCTGAACTGCAGTACGGTGAACTCCCGAAATTACAGCAGATGCTGGAAGCAGAAGAGAAAAAAGTTAAAAATGAAGATCTCTCACTGGTACACGAGAGTGTAACGGATGAAGAGATTGCCAGAATTGTCTCCCGCTGGACCGGAATCCCGGTTGCAAAACTGACCGAAGGCGAGAGAACTAAGATCCTCGGCCTGGAAGATGAACTTCACACGAGAGTTATCGGCCAGAATGAAGCAGTCACCAAGGTTTCGGATGCGATCATCCGTTCCAAAGCCGGAATCAAGGATCCGACAAAACCGATCGGTTCGTTCCTGTTCCTTGGACCTACCGGTGTCGGTAAAACAGAGCTTGCGAAAACGTTGGCAGAAAAGCTGTTTGATGATGAGAACAACATGGTTCGAATCGATATGAGTGAATACATGGAGAAATACTCCGTCTCCCGTCTGATCGGAGCGCCTCCGGGATATGTAGGCTACGAGGAGGGCGGCCAGCTGACTGAGGCAGTGCGCAGAAAACCATATTCTGTTGTTCTGTTCGATGAGATTGAGAAAGCGCATCCGGACGTCTTCAACGTTCTGCTGCAGGTACTCGATGACGGCCGTATCACCGACTCCCAGGGCCGTACCGTAGACTTTAAAAATACGATCCTGATCATGACCTCCAATATCGGATCCCAGTATCTGCTGGACGGCATTCAGGACGACGGCAGCATCTCCGAAGAGGCGAGAAACCTGGTCATGCAGGATCTGCGTGCACACTTCCGTCCGGAGTTCCTGAACCGTCTGGATGAAACAATTATGTTCAAACCATTGACAAAAGACAACATTGGTCATATCGTAGATCTGTTGCTGAAAGGACTGAACAAACGTCTGGCAGACCAGGAGCTTACCGTCGAACTGAGCCCGGCTGCAAAACAGTTTGTCATCGAGGGCGGCTACGACCCTGTTTACGGTGCCCGTCCATTGAAACGTTTCGTACAGAAAGAGGTAGAAACCAGCACCGCAAAACTGATCCTTGGCGGTCAGGTCAGCGAGGGCGATACGATCCTTCTGGATGTGGAAAACGGCGGCCTGAAAGCAATGATCAAACCAGGTGTGGAGGTAGTAGACGAATGATGCCGAAAGATCCCGTAATGCTGCTGAGCTATGTCAATACGCAGTTAAGAGATTTTTACCCGTCGCTCGCAGAATTCTGCGCGGCCATGCAGACAGAGGAATCCGATCTGCGGGAAAAACTGGCGCTCATCGACTATGAGTACGATGAGAAAACGAACCAGTTTGTATAAGAATAACCAGGCCCTGAAAAAAAATGGCGGAAAAAGGCGTTCCGTATGTGGAAAAAACACATACGGGGCGCCTTTTTTACGCAAAGCGTGTTTCTTATAACTGACAGGAAAAATCATATCTATAATAGAAGAAATGTGGTAAAATGGAGGAAAAGAAAATCCGCTGAAAATGGGGAAACAGCGGATCTGGAGAAGGAGGAAACAAATATGTATTTTGGTGTACAGATGTATGGGGTATCCAAAGAATGGAAACAGGATCCCGAAGGATTTTTAAAGAAAATCTATGAGGCAGGCTACCGCCAGATCGAGCCGTGTCTCGGATTCCGTGTTGATGCCAGGGACTACGGTTTCTGGATCCCGGAGGATCTGGAGCAGGCAATGCCGCTGCTTGCAAAATACCACATTGAGGTTCATGCGGTCCACATTTTCCTGGATGAATACCACTATGAAAGAGAACTTGCCATTCTTACAGAACTGGCGCAGAAATACCACATTTCCTGGTTTGTCGTAAAGAGCCCGGCACGCCTGACAAAAGATGTTCTGGATGAAACCGCTGCAAGATACCGCGAACTGGCAGAAGAACTGGAAAAAGCCGGAGCAGGTCTTCTGATCCACAACGAAAAAGAAGATATCTGTATCCGCGTGAATGGAAAAACAGCGTACGAATATCTACTGGAAGCCTGCGGTGAAAAAGTCGGAGCAGAAGTAGATGCCGGCTGGATGTACTGCGGCGGCGTCGACCCGGAAGAGTTCCTCTGGGCGCATGCGGACCGAGTCAAAGCCGTTCATTATAAAGATATGAAAATCACCGGCCAGGAAGCGCCGCTTGGAAAAGGCATGGTTGATCTGAAAGCCTGCTTCCAGTTCGCCCGCGCAAACGGTGCACTGCAGATTGTGGATATGGATGCGGCAACACTGGAGGATACCTGCCGCGCCGGAAAAATGCTCTCCGGATGGACAGGGGACAGAGACAACACCGACAGCATTCTCTGCACGATGGATGTGGAGACCGGAGAAGAAACCGTGCTGCATGAGTTTCCGGGAATCATCGAGGCACCGAACTGGCTGAACGATGGAAACACCCTGCTTTATAATGCGGATGGAAAAATCTACCGCTATGAGATCGACAAAGACCATGTGGAGCAGGTTGATACCGGTTTCTGCGTGCAGTGCAACAATGACCACGTTCCGTCACCGGACAACCAGCTGCTGGCGGTAAGCTGCATGCCGCCGGAACTCACAGATGGAACGTATGAATCCCACATCTACGTGCTCCCGATGACAGGCGGTGAACCAAAAGACCTCACCGGACCGGGTCTCAGCTATCTGCACGGCTGGTCGCCGGACGGAAAAGAGCTTGCGTACTGTGCCTTCCGCAAAAAGCCGGAGGAGGAGACTATGCGCATTGAGATCTGTACGATTCCATCAGACGGCGGCGAGGAAACCTGCCTGACGGACGGCAAAGGCTACAACGACGGTCCGGAGTATTCACCGGACGGAAAGCACATCTGGTTCAACAGCACCAGAAGCGGTCTGATGCAGGTATGGCGGATGAACCGTGACGGCAGCGGTCTCACCCAGATGACCGATTTCGATGCCAACAACTGGTTCGGCCACGTTTCGCCGGATGGAAAACACGTCATTTACCTGACCTTCGCTAAAGGTGAGCTGGAACCGAATGAGCATCTGCCGAACATGTATGTATCGCTTGGAATGATGGATTATGACGGACAGAATAAGAAAAAAGTGCTGGATCTTTTCGGCGGCCAGGGCAGTATCAACGTCAACTCCTGGGCACCGGACAGCCGCAGAATTGCGTATGTGAAATATGTGCTTCATCACAAATAAAGGAATATCTTAAGAAAATCTGACGGGCCGTAAAAATTCATGGAAGTATTGTGAAAAAACGTTGAAAGTATTTTAGCGGAAATGCACAAGAATTCTTACGAATTTTTACGGCCCGTTGACTCTTTTTCTGACACACGTATAATGAAAGTAACAAGAGAAACTGCGGCCCCTGGCGGCTGCAAAACAATCAAAAGGAAAGGAGGATTTGTGTTATGAAGAAAACGAAAAAAATGCTTTCGTTTGTACTGTCCATGCTTCTGATCGTGACGATGTTCCCAACCATGGCATTCGCAAAAGAGGAAGCCAAAACGTGGAAGTTCGGAGAGCTTTCGCTGAAAGCAGGCGACGTTCTCGGCAAAGATACGGAGATTAAAAATGATGCAGAGAACAGAGAAATCCGAATACTTTCAGAAAAAACAAATCTGGATGAAAAGAAAGATGACAAAGAAAGAATAAAAACAGAAAAAGAGGCTGTGATCGCAGCGGCGGCTTCCTGGAATCTGAAGGATCTTACGGAAAAGGCCAAAAAGGCTCCGGCAGATTATCTGCTTAAAAAGGCAGACAGCTGGAACGGAAGCTGGATTGTAACAAAGATCGCAGAAACGGAAACAAAAGATGCCATTGAAATCCAGATAAGAACCTATGAGTACGCAGCTGTAACAGAAATCCAGGGCATACCGAAAGAAATCCCGGGAACCACCGCACTGACGGGCAAAGCAGTTCCAGAAAATGCAGATCAGAAACAGATCACATGGGAAATCACGGATGCCGGAATGACAGGTGCTGTTTTAGACGGCACAAACCTGAAAGTAACGAATGCCGGAACCGTAAAACTTCTGGCGACAATCAAAGACGGAAAGAAAACCGGCGTTGACTTCACACAGGAATTCACTGTGATTGTAAAAGCCGCAGATTACACCAAAGTAACAGAAGCGCTGGCGCTGATACCGGAGGACATGGGCCGGTATACAGAAGAAAGCGCGGCAGCTGTTCAGAAAGCAAAAGATGCGGTAAAAGAGAACCTGCCATCAGCTGAACAGGAAACCGTAAATGGTTATGCGGCAGCCATTCAGACAGCAGTAAACACACTGACGCTTCTTGGCGCAGATTACACAGAAGTTGATGCAGTACTTGCCAAAGTTCCGGGAGATCTTTCTATCTATACGGAAGAGAGCGTGGAAGCACTGAATGCAGTCATTGCATCCATCGACCGCACCAAAACGATAGAAGAGCAGCAGGCAGTTGATGCTTATGCGGAAGCACTGGAGAATGCAATTGCAGCACTGGTACGCAAACCGGTTCCGGCAGATTATCAGGGAGTGGAAGAACTCCTGGGAAAGATTCCGAAAGACTTATCCATTTATACCGAAAAGAGTGTAAAAGCACTGAATGCGGCAAAAGAAGCCATTGTATGGGATCTGGATGACAGCAGGCAGGAGGAAGTCGATCAGTTTGCAGAGAACCTGAAAGCAGCTCTTGACGGACTGACCCTGAAACCGGCGGACTACAGCACCGTAGACGCGGCTCTTGCCAAAGTTTCGAATGATCTGAGTATTTATACGGAAGAAAGCATTCAGCCGCTTCAGACAGCGATCAACAGCGTAGAAAGTGGAAAAACCATTCTGGATCAGGCAGAAGTAGACGGCTGGGCAGCAGCAATTGAAAATGCACTGGCAGGACTGCAGGTTCGGAAAGCAGATTATTCCAAAGTAGAGGAAGCCATCAAAAAGATTCCGGCGGACCTCCGTCTGTATACCGATGCGTCTGTAAAAGCACTGGAAGATGCAAAGAACAGCGTCGTAACCGAGCGGCCGGTCACAGAGCAGGAGAGCGTAGACGGTTACGCAAAAAAGATCGAGGCAGCGATTGCCGGCCTTACGTATAAAGATGCGGACTACAGCAAAGTAGATGCCGCAGTGAAGAAGATTCCAAACGATCTGAAGAAATACACGGACGAGAGCGTAAAAGCAGTCAATGATGCAAAAGCAGCGATTGTACGCGGAAAGAATATCACGGAGCAGAAGACGGTGGATGGTTATGCGGCAGCGCTGGAAAAAGCGATTGCCGGCCTGAAACAGAAACCGATGACTGCGCAGAATCTTCCGAAGATTACCAAAGGAGTCAATCAGTCAGGTATGCAGGGCAAGGAGCTTTCCTTCACCGCAGATTTTGAAGCAAAGGATCTCAAAAAGGTTCTCATCGACCAGAAAGAGATTGATGCGAAGAATTATGTGACGGCTGGAAAAGAGAATACGCAGGTTACGCTGAAGGCAGAGTATACAAAGAGTCTGGCAGAAGGCAAGCATACGATTTCGATCGTTTCAAGCAAGGGCCAGGCGGATACCGTATTCTATCTGAAGAAAGCAACAAAGAGTCCGGACACGGGAGACCGCACACAGGTGATGCTGTGGGTGATCCTGCTCGGCGTTTCTGCAGCAGCAGTGGTCGGAGCAGTTGTTTATCGTAAACGTGAGAAATAAGAGTTGAAAGGGAAAGGGCGCCGGAAGGCGCCTTTTCTTTTGGACGGTTTCGGATAGATTGTAAATAGTCAGATAAAATACAAAATATGCAGAATTAACTATATTTTTCTAAAAATAAGAAAATTCGAAAAAAGGTGTTGACTTTTGCTTTGGGCGGTGTTATTATAACTAAGCTGTCAGCGAGAGCTGATGCGAATGAGTTTCTTTGAAACAGAAAAACCTAGTTCGGAGCCGGGTGGCTGCCGCGGGTTGGAAAAACTGCTTCAAAAAAACCTGAAAAAGTTCTTGACAAAAGCAAATGAGTTTGATAAAATAAACGAGTTGCTGATCGAGAGAACAGCAAAGAAGTTCGAAAGAGCTTCAAAAAATAAATTAAAAAAGTTCTTGACAAACGAAAAGTTCTGTGATAAAATAAATGAGCTGATCCGAGTCGGAACGGCAGAGATCCTTGATAATTAAACAGTGAAACACATCCTCGAAAGTTCTGAATAAGTAATTCAAAACGATCGAAAGATCCT
>ERZ837910.2709-NODE-2709-length-21059-cov-4.261998_pt1 | contig 21059 bp, 14 predicted proteins | sample MGYA00519940_ERZ837910 | MGnify/ENA primary metagenome ERZ837910 (study PRJEB31850, sample SAMEA3708825) | human gut metagenome | biome: human gut; feature: human-associated habitat; material: faeces | place: China | collected 2014 ... | reverse complement strand
CGGCCCGCTGAGCGGGCCGCTTTTTCGTACGACGGACCAACCACGCCTGCCGGGCGGTTGGTTCATTGCATCCGGACCGGTTTTCAGTCCGGACCGGCTTCTATTTCAGCGGAATATAAATCTCCGTTTTCAGCTTTTCCGCCGGCACCCGGTCGGGATTATTGCGGTAGCGTTCGAAACCGGGGCTGTCACGCAGTTCGCAGCCGCTTCGGGGCAGCCACTCCCGAAAGATTTTGTGATAGGCGCCGCCCAATCCGGCATAAGGACCCGTATGGACGAACATCGCATAGCGGCCTCCGGCGATCGTCTTGACGCCCACGGGGCCGACGGCCACCGGGCCTTTGGGAATCGTCAGGCATACGTCGCACCGCAGGTCACCGGATTTCGAAATGTCGGGATCGTTGTGGTAAACGACGATGGACTCGATCCCCGCCGAGAAGAGTTTCTGCTCTTTGACGTATTGCCAGAGCCGGGCGAAACAGTCGCCGTAATCGACTTCGCCGTAATCCCCCTGAGCGCGGAGATAGGCCACGGTCTTTTCGGGAATTTCCAGCATTTTGGGTTTCGACAACCGGATTCCGGCGTCGGAGTGCATGCATTTTGTCATGGACGGAAGGTTTTTAGCGGTTCGGTACTCTTTTGGCGAGATGCCGAAAAACCGTCCGAAAGCCTTGGTCAGCGACGACGGGGCGTCATACCCCACACGGTAGGCGATCTCCGAAACCGGAAGATCGGAGTAAAGCAGCAAGCGTGCCGCCGTCTCGATGCGCGTGCGGGCGATGAACTCCCCCGGAGGCTCGCCCAGAAAGGCCGAAACGATACGGTGGAAATGGCAGAGCGAAAACGACGACACCTCGGCCAGCGTACGCAGGTCGAGCGTTTCGTCCAGATGGGTCCGGATGTATTCGACGACGGTGTTGATCCGCCGCTGATAATCGGCTGTCGTGGCTGGTTTGTTCTTCATCTCGGCGACAAAGGTATTCTCCGCCGGGGAAACGGACTTTTCCGATTTTGCGAATTTGCCTTACATCATCCGCCCGAAAGTCCTCCGGCCTAAAAGATAACGCAGCACCACCGAGCCCCGGTAAATCTTCTCTTCCGCGGACCCTTTGCGGTTCTGCCGGATGGTCTTCCGCTTGCGGGACAGATCGCGGTGCCACCGCAGGAAATCGCGGTAGGCGCGGAACACCGCCCGGAAATTGTCGCTCCGCCCCTGCACCAGATAGGACAAGGCTGCCAGCAAGTCGAGCGCAGGACGCACGACGGCAACCGTAACCCGCTGCACGGACGAAGAGCACTTGTAGAGCATCGCCAGATTATTGCGGTGGTTGTAGAAGACTTTGGTCGGCGAATCGGTCGTGAGCGTACCGCCGCCGAGGTGGTAGACCCTGCTCTGCGGCACGACCCGCACCCGGTAACCGGCCAGCTGCATGCGCCAGCAGAGGTCGATCTCCTCCATGTGGGCGAAAAAGTCGGCGTCGAAGCCGCCCAGCGCATGGAACACATCGGCCCGGCAGCAGAATGCGGCGCCGCTGACCCAGAAAACGTCGCGGGCGTCGTCGTACTGGCCCTCGTCGGTCTCGACCTGTCTGAGGATGCGCCCCCGGCAGAACGGATAGCCGAGAAAGTCGATAAATCCGCCCGAAGCGCCTGCATATTCGAATTTCGTGCGGTCGGTCCATGAGATCAGTTTCGGAGAGACGACGGCTACGTCGGGTTCGCGTTCCAGCACGTCGAGGACCGGAGCGAGCCACCCTTCGGGCGTCTCTATGTCGGAATTGAGCAGCAGATAATAGTCCGCCTCGACCTGCTTCAAAGCCCGGTTATACCCTCCGGCAAACCCGTAATTGGCATCGAGACGCAACACCCCGACGGAAGGAAATTCCGTCGCCAGCACCCTCAGCGAATCGTCCGTCGAGCCGTTGTCGGCGACCACGACCTCCACGCCGGCTGGGGCCGCAGCGACGACACTGGGCAGAAAACGGCGCAGGTGCTCCGCGCCGTTCCAGTTGAGTATGACTATTTTAGCGACCGGCATTTGTACGTTTGTGTTTCCAGCGGCGGTGCGACCACATCCAAAGTTCCGGGTGTTCGCTGATCATCGCTTCCAGCTTCCTAACGTAACGTTCCGTAATTTCGTATTCGGCAACCTGCTCTTCACCGTCGTAAATCGGCTCGAACGACATCTGGTAGCGGCCCCGCCGCAGACGGTCCATCCTGACGAAATAGACCGGCAGCTTGCAGCGCAGCGCCAGCTTCTCCCCGCCGTCGAAAAAAATCGTATCCTGATTGAGGAAGCGGAACCAATGGCTGTCGGGACGGCGCGGCGGATTCTGGTCGGCGATAAGCCCCATGACGAGGTTTTTGCCGTCCACGCCGCATTCCCGGTTGCGCAGGTAGAAGCGCAGAGAATCCTTCATGGCCACGGTCATCGAATTTTCATAGTTGCGCAAACGCTGGTAAAGCCGCTCCATGACCTTGCTGCGCAGGGGATGATACACCGCCACCAACATCTGCGAGCGTTCGTAAAGCCCCCAGTAGGAACAATACTCCCAACAGCCGAAATGGGCCGTCATGGCGATCCAGTCGCGGCCGTGCACGGCCTTGTAATGTTCGTCGAATCCCTTCACCGTCAGCACCGTGCGGGCCTTTTCTTCGCCCATATGGGCCATATTGACCGTATCGACGAATATCTCGGCCAGCGTCCGGTAGAAATTGCGGCGGATGACGGCCAGCTCCCCGACGCTCTTTTCCGGGAACGAATTGCGCAGGTTTTCGTTCACTACCTTCATGCGGTAACGCAGGCAGTAGTAGAGTATGAAAAAGAGCAGGTTCTCGACGACGTAATATTTGAACCAGTACGGCAGCACGGCAAAGAAACGGGCGCCGAGCCACAGGGACTCCAGCCATACCTTCTGCGCAAAATTCAGCTCAGCTCGTTTCATTCGGCAAGGCGTTAGGGTTCGACAAAAAGTTTCACGTTATCCACCTTGGTGCGTATCCTCAGCCAGCTGGCCAGCGTCGTCCGGTCGATCGAATCGGCGGGCGCCTTGGGGGTAACGACGCATACGAGGGTCGTATCGAGCGGCGTGCCCGCGACATCGAAGGTAATGCCCTTCATCAGCGATATGGCCTTGATATTCTCCATCATAACGCCCACTTCGCGCGAAATGTCGTCCACTTCGACGTTCGTAACCCGGTAGCGTTTCAGCTGAGCCGTCATTTCGCCGATGCGCCGGTTCTTTTCCTCCAGCAGTTCGAGGTAGCTCTGCTGCAGCGACGCCACGTTTATCTCGTCGGTCTTGTTGGCCTGACGCACCACCAGTTCGGCCTTCTCCAGTCCGAAGTTGCGCATCTGCGCACGGGCATTCTCGATAATTTCCTCGCCGATGGGTTCTCCCACGAGCAGCAACTCGATCTGCGACGGGTCTTTGCCGTGCGCATAATGCTTGTTGCACTCGATCACGCGCGTATGCGGAAACCTGAAGACCTGCGCGACGTATTTGTCGGCCACGGCTTCGAACAGCGAGACGCGGACCATATGGAAACCGATGACGACGCTCGGAATGAAAGTCACGAGCGTAATAACCATCATCAGCCGCTTGACGTTGCGTTCGCGCACCTTGTCGATAAAGGCGTTCTTCTCGTACTTCAGGAAACGGACCATGAGGTAAGTCGCCAGCGCGATGAAGACCGAGTTGATGAAAAAGAGGTAGAACGCCCCGACGAAGAATTTTATCTGCCCCGTCGCCAGACCGAAGCCCGCCGTGCAGAGGGGCGGTATCAGCGCCGTGGCGATCGCCACACCGGGGATAACGGTCGAGGTGCGGTCCTGCCGCGTTTGCGCCACGATACCGGCCAGACCGCCGAACAGGGCGATCAGCACGTCGTAGGTCGTCGGCACCGTGCGGGCCAGCAGCTCGCTGCTGTTCGACGAGAGGGGCGACACGAGGAAATAGACCGTCGAGGTGATAATCGCCACGATGAACATCAGCGCATAGTTGCGCAGCGCCTTTTTGAGCAGCTCGAAATCGTTGATGCCCAGCGAAAGGCCGATGCCCATAATGGGGCCCATGATCGGCGAAATGAGCATGGCGCCGATAATTACGGCCGCCGAATTGACGTTCAGGCCCAGCGACGCGATCATCGTCGCAAAAATCAGCACCCAAAGGTTCACCCCGCGGAACACCACGCCCTTGCTGATGGCCGCCACGTCCTCGTCGCGCTGCGCCTTGTCTTCGTCGAGGCTGAAGCGCCCCCGCAGGAATTCACGCATCTCCCCCACCCAGAGCGAGAAGGAGCGTTTTACATTATGCGTATCGTTCGTATTTTCCATTTCAACATGCACTATCTTTCATTTATTCCTCTTCGTCCGCCGCCGTCTCCCGCCTCGGTTTGGGTTTTCCGGCCAGCACGATCACGAACTCCCCCTTGGGGTCCGTCGTGCGGAAGTGTTCCAGCACCTCGGCGACCGTACCGCGAACGGTCTGTTCGAATTTCTTGGTCAGCTCGCGCGACACCGAAACCCTGCGTTCCGGCCCGAACACCTCGGCAAACTGTTCGAGACACTTCACCACGCGGTAGGGGGACTCGTAGAATATCATCGTACGCTCCTCCGCGGCAAGCGACTGCAACTGTTTGGCCCGGCCCTTCTTCTGGGGCAGGAAACCCTCGAAACAGAACCGGTCGCACGGAAATCCGCTCTGCACCAGCGCCGGAATCAGCGCCGTGGCGCCGGGCAGCGTCTCGACCTCGATCCCCACTTCGACGCAGGTCCGCACCAGCAGGAAACCGGGATCGGAGATGCCGGGCGTGCCCGCATCCGACACCAGCGCCGCATTGCGTCCGGCCGCGATCGACTCGGCGACCATCTTCACCGTGGCGTGTTCGTTGAACTTATGATGGGAATAGAGTTTCTTCTCGATGCCGAGATGTTTCAGCAGAAACGAGGTCGTCCGCGTATCCTCGGCGAGTATGAAATCCACGTCGCGCAGGACATTGACCGCGCGCAGCGTAATGTCGTCGAGATTGCCGATCGGGGTGGGAACGATATAAAGCTTTGCCATGCAGCTATGCGAATTTACGTTCCAGCAGTTCCATCAGGAATTTGGCCCCGTCGGAATTGGCGTTCCACGCATAATTTTCGGCGATATAAATCATGCACTCGTCGAAATCGTCGAAACCGTTGAGCGTTCCGATCGCCGCTTCGTAGGCCGCCGCATCGCCGCCGAACAAGTCGCGGATCATCAGGAACTTGTCGTTGATACCGATGGCGCGGCGCAGGTCGGTAACGTGTTCACTGCGACGCAGCTCGGACGCCACGTCGCGCGGCGGCGCGATCGTGTCGGCCAATGTCTGCACATTGTGGTTGATCACCTCGCCCAATACGGCGCCGGAGGCATTTTTCGCTTCGAGCGTGATCTCTTCGAAATCAGGCTCGTCATCCCCGGCATTGTCGGGCGCAGTGGTTTCGGCCGTTTTCGGCTGCGGAGCGGCAACCGGAGTCCGCGATGCAAAAGCGTCCGGTACGGGTGCAGAGGTTGTCGCGGAGCCGAGAGAGGTTGTCGCGGAGCCGAGAGAGGTTGTCGCGGAGCCGAGAGAGGTTATCACAGAGCCGACAGGAGTTGTCACAGAGCCGAGAGAGGTTGTCACAGAGCCGACAGGAGTTGTCGCGGATGTTGCGGGTTCCGTCACGGGCGCCGTAAATGGAGTTGCAGAAAGAGCGGCCCCGGCAGTTGCGTCGGAAACGGAGACTCCGGCGGCGGCAGTTCCGGCCGATGCAGAGTCGGACGCTGCGGAACCGGATGACGCGGAACCGGCCACCGCCGGTTGTGCGAACGACGCTTCGGCCGCAGGCTTCCCTCCCGCAACAGGTTTCGCGGTAGGCTCAGGGGCCGGAACGGATGCGGGTTTCGGGGCAGGCGCAGGTTTCGGGGCAGGCGCCGCAGGCTCCGTATTATATAGCGACATGATGACGCGCTGTTTATGGCGGTGACGGACAGTCTCCTCTTCCAGTTCGAACAGTGTCGGAGCTATGGGTTGAGTTCCCTGCGCGGAATGCGCTTCGGCTTTGGCAGGAGCTTCCTGCGCCGGAGTCTGTTCCGCATCGACGGACAGCGCAGGTGCGACGGCTGATTCGGCGGCAGGCTCTGCAACCGACTCGGAATGCGACCCGAAGACGGACTCGGCAGCGGGTTCTAAGACGGGGTCGGCTGGAAACTCGACGACGGACTCCGCAACGGACTCGACAACCGACTCGGCAGCGGGTTCTGAGACGGACTCCGCAACGGATTCGGAAAGCGACTCTGCGAAAGATTCGGTCGCGGATTCGACGACGGGTTCAGCAATGAATTCGGGCTTTTCGGACGCTCCCTCCGGTTCTCGGACAGTTTCCGCCAGCGGCACTGACTGCTCGGCAGCAGGTTCTGCGGCATTTCCGGCAACGGGTTCTGCCGGAATCGTCTCCTCAATGGAAAACTCGGATTCAGGCTCAGAAGCGACCGGTCCGGATTCGGTCACGGGTTCAGCGGCAGAGATTTCCGGTTCTGAAATCGGGTTCGTCCCGCCGTCGGAATCGGACTGCGCAACAAATGCTTCGGCAGAATCGGCAACAACTTCAGGTTCGGCAGCCAGTTCTTCGGCAGGTTCGGAATGCCCTGCGAAATTTACGCCCGGTTCGACGGTCTGTTCGGACCCGAACTCAGGCTTCGATTCCGGCACCGTCTCCGGTTCCGGCTCGGAAACGGATTCCAGCTCGGAGACGGATTCCGACTCGGAGACCGCGCCAGCTTCGGCGGCAGAATCCGACTCAAAGGACGCCCCCACCTCGGCAAAAGATTCCGACTCAAAAGCCGCACCCGCTTCGCCAACAGCATCCCGTTTGGCGGCAGCATCCGGTTCGAAGGCTGAAGCCGGTTCGGCCTGCGCCTCAACCGCAAGCGGGTCGAGCGGAAGTATTTCGCCGAGGTCGATGCTGACCGGAATTTCGGTCGGAGCAGGCTCCGCCGCGGCCTCTTCCGCCGCATTTCCGCGGCCCGCCGCAAGATCCGCATCCGCGCCGAAACGCACGGCATCGTATAGCTTCCGCAGTTTTTCGAGTACCAGATCCCGTTCGAGGGTCGCAGCCTCCTGCGGGGTGTTCCAATTGTCTATGATTTCAGAGAGCTTCTGCAATTCGCTCCGCACGTATTTCAAATCCATGATCCGTACACTTTTTGCCCTCAAAGATAGGAAAAATTTACGAACTGCCCAGCGGAATCGCCCATATAATATCGCAGCCCCTCCCCACTGCCGCCGGGAAACGGAAAAGGGGACGGCATACGCATCGTCCCCCCTATTCCGTCTGCGGAAAACATGTCACTTTCCGAAGATATGTTTCGCATAATTATATCCGCAAGCATCGTAAATCTTCGCCAGCCGGCGTACGCGGCGCAGGTAGTCGCCGTAATCCTTCCGGTCGAGACTCCACCCCACTTCGGCCAGCGCGCTCAGGCGCGGCAGGAGCATGTATTCGGCATGGGGCCACGTGGCGATGTACTCGGTCCAGAGGTTGGCCTGCACGCCCAGTATACAGCGCTGTTCGTCAGCCGTCAGCATCTCGTAAGGATCGAGCGAATAGACCTTCTCCACAGGCAGATAACCGCCGATGGCGAGCGGTTCTCCGGCCGTATCGCGCGTCTGGTAATAGTCCAGATAGCAGTGCGTCGTCGGAGCCATGATGGCGTGGTTGCCCATCTTCGCAGCCTTGATGCCGCCTTCGGCGCCCCGCCACGACATGATCGTAGCCGTCGGCGTCACGTCGCCCTCAAGAATCTCGTCCCAGCCGATCAGCCTGCGTCCGTGGGCGTTGAGGAATTTCTCGACGCGGGCCGTGGCATAGTTCTGCAACCGGCGCGGCCGCTTCAGCCGCTCGGCCTTCATGCGCGCTTTGCAATGCGGGCATTTCTTCCACATCACCGTCGGGCACTCGTCGCCGCCGATATGGATATACTCCGAGGGAAACAGCTCCAACACCTCTTCGAGCACGCCCTCGATGAATTCGAACGTCGTCTCCTTGCCGATGCAGAAAACCCGGTCATCGATGTCCCACGTCTGGCGCACTTCGTACTGCTCGCCCGTACAGCCCAGCCACGGATAGGAGGCCAGCGCCCCGACGGCATGCCCCGGAAATTCGATTTCGGGAATCACCGTGATGAAACGCTCCGCAGCGTAATTCACCACGTCGCGGATCTCATCCTGCGTATAGTAACCGCCGTAAGGCGTTTCGTCGAATTTGCAGTTCTCGTCGTACGTGCCGCCCGGATCACGGCCGATCAGCGTACGGCTGCGTACGGAACCTATTTCGGTGAGTTTCGGATATTTCCTGATTTCGATGCGCCACCCCTGATCGTCGGTCAGATGCCAGTGGAAGACGTTGAGTTTGTGCAGGGCCATGATGTCGAGCGCCTCCTTCACCTCATCGACCGTGAAGAAGTGACGGCCGACATCGAGCATCATGCCCCGGTAGCCCAGACACGGTTTGTCCTCGATCGTGACGACGGGCAGTTCGACGGCCCGCACGTCGTCGGCTTCGTACGCTGCCGTCGGAAGCAGCTGACGCAGTGTCTGCACGGCATAGAACGCCCCCTGCGCTCCTCCGGCGACGATGTCGATCCGGCAGGGAGTTACGAAAAGGCGGTAGGCCTCCGCAGGCATCGTCTCGTCGCGGGTGACGTTCACCGCATGGTCCGCGGCCTTGTCGGCATGCCTTACCCGCGGGCCGCGGCCGAACAGCGGCATCAGCACCTCGTTCAGCGCGGCAGTCACGCCGGCCAGACGCTCGTCGTCGAACAGCAGGACCACCTCGGCGTCGGAGGTCAGGCGGAAGGTGCCCTGCCCCTCCACGATATGCTCCGGGAGCGGCACGACGGCCACTTCGCCGTCGGTCGGAATCACCCTGCCGCAACTGCAACAGCCACACAATACGGCGAACAATGCCAAAACAGGTAAAAGTCTCTTCATATCGGATCGTTTTCGTGGGTTTCGGTGCAACTTACCCGGTAAATATAACGAAAAAACGGATTTCGCCAAAGCACCGCGTCATTTATTCGCAGGCCGAAGCTCCCAGCAGTCCTACGTGGTCGATATTCGAACAGCAGATATGCAGTCCCTCGACGGTCTTGGCATAGGGGAACCGTTTCAGCTGTTCGTACATCGCTTCACGGAAAAAGCCGAACGCATGGGCGATGCTGCCGCCGAAGACGATCGCTTCGGGGTCATACGTATAGAGCACCAGCATCACCAACTGGCCGACATGCCCCCCGAACTCGCGCCAAAGCGCCAACGCTTCGGGATCGCCCGCCGCGGCGCGCTCGTAAGCCTCCTTACCCGTCGTGCCGCGGCCCACGAAGAAGCGGCTGCTGCAATAGTATTCGTAATCCCGGTCCAGATACGGGATGCTTCCGATCTCCCCCGCCCCGGTATCCCGGCCGCAGTAGAGTTTCCCGCCGATCACGACTCCCGCGCCGACGCCCGTGCCTAGCGCCACACACACCACGTCGCTGAATGCGCTCGCCTCGCCGAAGCGGCAGACGCCCAGCGCAAAACAGTTGCAGTCGTTGTTGACATGCACCGGCACGCTGAAACGCTTTTCGAGCAGGTCTTTGAGGTAAACCTCGCGCCACGAAGGGATGCCCACCACATTATATACGATTCCCCGCGCAGCGTCCACCACCGACGGCACGCCGATACCGATCCGCGAAACCTCAGGTCGCATAAGCTCCCCGATAAGCGACGCGATATGATCCACCACCTCCCCTTCGGGACGGTCGGCTTTGCAGGGTTCGGAAAGCAGCCGCACGATATGTCCGTCTTTCACAAGGCCGGCGCGCACATTCGTGCCGCCCAAATCCACGCCTATTCTCATCTCTTGTCTGTTAATTGCTGTTCTTGACTTTGCTGATCCTGCCGTCGCGGAACTCCACGTGATCGACGATCCGTCCGTCGCGCTCGTGAATCCATGTCTCGAAGCCCCGTTCGCCTTCGGTCAGCACCAGCAGACGCACGCCGGGACGCAGGTTGTTGTAGGTCGTATCGTCGCCCGAAAAACGTCCGTATCCGAGCGCTATACCCTTCTCGGCAACGACGTAGTCGATGTCGTGGTCATGCCCCACGAACACCCCCGTCACGTCGCCGCTCTCGACCATCGCCGCGAACATGCCGGGATTCAGCTCGCCCGGACACTCGTCCTCGGCGGCGCGGCCGATATGCGTATTGCCGGGATTGCGCCACGCCGCGACGTATTCGGGCAGGGCGATATGGAAAAAGGCCAGCGCCGGCAGCGGTTTCCCGCCGTTGGCCGCGGTATAGGCGGCGCTCCGGTCGCGGTACCAGCGTATCTGATCCTGCGTGAACCAGCCGTAGCCGTCGATACCCTCGACAGTCGAATAGTCGTGCGAATCGAGGCAGTAAAGCAACGCCGCAGGCGATTTCTTCCCGGCGATCTCCAGCACCACGTCGGCCAGTTCGCCGTCGGCGTTCAGCGTGTTGAGCGTCCCGGCATACGAAGTGACGATGCGGCCGATTCCGGCGCGCGGAATATCCTGTTCGGCGTCGTGGTTGCCCAGCACCACGCAGAACGGCAGGTTACGCTCCGCAACGGGCGCCAGCACGCGCTTCCACCCTTCGGCGGCAGGTTTTCCCGTCACCACGTCGCCCGTGAAGACGACCAGATCGGGCCGCTCCGCATCGAGGATATAACGCATCTGAGCGATCGTCTTCTCCGCCTGCGCCTGCCGGTAGGGATTCCCCAGATCGAGGTGCACGTCGGTGAACTGCGCGATCTTGAATTTCCCCTCCCCGTTGAATTCCAGAGCGGGCCTCTGCGCCTGCGCCGAGCACCACAAGGCAACGGCGCACATAAGTGTCGTTATCTTTTTCATAAGCAGGTTGGGTTGCTCAGTTCAGTTTCACGCTGCCGCTCTTCTCCACGCGGACCGTACGGCTCCGGCCGTCGCCCCACGTCACTGTCAGGTCGAAGGGCACGTTGGTCTCAACGCTCACGGAGGGCATCTCGCCGGCCGAAGCGCGCCGTTTGACCTTCAGCCCCACGACGCCGTCCGGCCCGTAGGGATAGCGTTCGATGCCGTGGGCCTCGGTATGCTCGATGTCCCACACGATGCGGCCTTCGGAGTAATCCGACTTCACGCCGAGGATATACTCGATGAAGACGGCGATGGGCGGAAGTCCGGTCCAGCCCACGAAGTCCTTGCGGGCCATGAATCCGGGTTCGATCTTCTCCGGGGCGTAGTACTCCCAGAAGGTGCCGGTACTCTTCCACACCTCGAAGACTGCGGCGTAATGGTTCGCAGCGATCTCCCGCGCAAGGTCGTGATAGCCCTTACGGTAAAGGCCGTCGATGGTCATGTAATTCGTACCGGGCCATACGCCGCCCTGCCAGTAGCGGCCCAGCGGATTGTATTTCGGATGGTCGGCCGAGAGCGACGGCACGCGGTGCGGACGGTCGAACTCGGTCGTATCGCTCAGATGCGCCACCATGCGGTCGAGCCGCTCCCGATCCAGCGCATCGGCCTGCAATGCCCAGAATGCGCCGATTCCCTTGGTCGTGCAGAGCGTTCCGTCGCCATAGCGGTCGTACAGGAAAGCCGTCCGCTCGTCCCAGAGATGTTCGTTCACATAGGCGCGCAGCCGCTTCATCTCGTCCTCCATATCCTCGATCTCCTGCCAGCGTTCGATATAAAAACCGATGTTCAGCAGCGATTCGTCTACCAGCATCTGCTGCAGGTTGGTGTCGAGCCAGACCATATGTCCGTGCGAAAAGATCGGGTTGTATTCGGGCTTCACGCGGGGCATGTTGTCCATGCCCGTTCCCCAGCCGCTCGACCAGTAGGTGCCGTCGGGCCACGTGCGGTTGAGCCGCCACCATTTGGCGTAGGCGCACAGCGCGGGGAAGACCTTGTGCAGGCGGTTGATGTCGCCGAACTGGCGGTAGTACGTCAGTTCGACCCACGGCAGCAGGTTCGGGCCGGTCGAAGTCGGATCGTAACGCTCGAAACAGTCGGAACCGTCGGCCCGGATTTCGCGGCAGATGAAGCCGTCGGGATGCTGCTTCGCATAGAAATTGTCCAGCGAACGCTGGAACGGGAAGAAGCGGTAGCCATAGCGGGCGAACATCATCATGAACGAGGCGTCCCACATGAAAATATTGCCGTTGTAGGCGATATCCAGATACGGCGAGACGAATCCCGATCCCTCCTGCGGCTGGCGGATGTTGCCCACGGCGATCCGCCAAGCATGCCAGTACATCTCGATCTCCTTGTCGTGGCCCTCCCACACGGGTGCGGGCAGGATCTTGCGGGCTTCGGCGAACGAACGGGGCTTGATGGTTTCGGGCTTGGCGGTCCGGAATTCGTTTTCGGCCACGAAGACCTCCTTTACATAGGTATTCTTGTAAGGCAGTTCGTAAGGACCCGATTTAAGGCCCTGCGCTCCGGCCGCTCCCGCTGTGAAGACCAGCGGCAGAAGCGCCGCGATTTGTTTGCGTAGCGTCATAATATGCGGTTTATTTTATCAGCGATTTGATCCTGCGGGCGATCTCCGTATTCATATACGTACCGCAGAACTTGTCGGCTCCGGGACCGTATGCGAATACGGGAAGCATCGCGGGGGTATGGTCGTCGGAGACATAGACGCCCATCACGCGCCCCGTCCGCTCGTCGCCGTCCACCAGCACCAGCCCGCCCGTCTCGTGGTCGGCCGTGACCACGACGAGCGTCTCGCCGTTTCGGTCGGCGAATTTCAGCGCTTCGGCCACGGCGAGGTCGAAGCTCAGCATCTCGATAATTGAGCCGGGCAGGCAGCGCGAATGGCCGGCATAGTCGATCTTGGCGCCCTCGACCATCAGGAAGAAGCCTTTGCCGCCCTGCTCCTGCAGTTTGGCGATCGAAGCCCTCGTGGCGTCGGCCAGCAAGGTGAGGTTGGCCTGCTCGGCGGCATCGTCCATCGTCTCGTCGATGCAGATCACCTTGCCTTTCCGGGCGTTGATCTCATCGACCGAACGCACGAAGTCATACTGTTTTTTCAGCTCGGAGATCAGCTCCACGCCGTCGCTGCGGCGGGTGAATTCGCGGATGCCGCTGCCGCAGAGCAGGTCCACGCGGCCGTCCATCAGGCAGCGGGTCAGCTCGTCGGCGTTGTCGCGTTCGACCGAATGTCCGTAAAAGGCCGTCGGCGTAGCGTCGGCAACATTGCCGAGCGTCAGCACGCCCACCGGCATCCCCTTGTCATGGAAAAAGTCGCTCAGCGAAGGATACGGCTCACCTTCGGAACTCATCGAAATATGGCGGTTGTCGTGACGTTCGCCCGTCGCCAGCGCACTGCCGCCCGCGGCCGAGTCGGTCGTGAAGGCATCCAGCGCATTGTTCTGCTGCAGGCCCATATACTTCATTTGCAGCGTCGTAAGGCCCTTGTTGGCATAAAACGCGGCCACGATCTGCGAAAGGCCCATGCCGTCGCCGATCAGGTAGATTACGTTTCTGACTTTCCCCTTGCCGCCGTCGTTTCGATAGGTCGGCGTGTAAACGTCGATACCCTCGGTGAGCTGCAGTTTATCGTTCTGAAATCCCCTGAAATCACGCGTGGTCTTGTCCAGACGCTTCGTGCCGGTCACGCCACCGACGGACGTACGGCGCTGTCCGATCTGGAAATTCTTGTTGCCGAAATCGTCGAAGAATCCGGCGCAGACCTCCGGACGGTCGGTGTTGATGTAGTCGATCCCCATGTCGTAGAACGTATAATAGACCGTCGTTCCTTCGGGAGCGCCCCAGAAACGCACGGGCTTGCCCCAGCCGTGGGCGCGGTCGATGATCTTTTCCAACTTCACACGCTCGGCGGGAATGATCGAACCTTTGCCGTTCCACTGCGAATAGTTCCTGAAGTTTACGCTTACGAGGGCGATGCGCTCCAGCTGGTCCGGGGTATAATCGGTTTCCCAATTACCGTCGAAACGGACATAGGCGGGATATTTGCCGAAATCCTCAGGCGCGGGAACCCGTCCCGTGACGGCGATACGCACGGCTTCGGGATTCACGACCGGATCGAAGACTTCGGGATAACGGCCCAGCAGCGCCGTAACGGCCTGCAGCGTCGGTTCGGTCGCCGATTTGAGTTCGACCATCAGTTGCAGACGTTCGTCCGAATCTTTCCATGCGCGGCCGCCGTTGCGTCCAAAAAGCGTCACGATCGGCTCGACGTAGAGCGACTCGAAAGTCATGTCGGGCGAAAGGTCCTCGACATCGTGCCCCACCAGCAGCCGGCCGTCGTGCAGGAACACGTCGGCTTCGATCGAGTAGACCCCCTGCGCATAAGCCTGCCAGAAGGGAGCGCGGCGGCAATAGTCGTTGTGCGAATGGATCAGCATGGGGCGTTCGGCCGCAGCCGTTACGCAGAAGCACAATGCCGCAGCCAGCAAGCAGCTTTTCAGTATCCTTTTCATCGTCGGAGTCATTTAGCGATTTTGACAACGGCCATCACCGGAGCGTGGTCGGAAACATAGCCGCCGTCGAAGGTGTCGGGCAGCACTTCATAGCGGACGGTCTCGAAGTCGCCGCTCACGAAGATATAATCCAGCAGGGGACGCTCGGCTTCGGGAATCTGTCCGAAATCGGAGAAACTCCAGTCGGTTCCCGACCGCTGCGCCGCGATCGCCTTCGCGTCGCGCAGCATGCCGTCCTTCTGCACATGGGCCACCACCGACGATCCGGGTTCCGAGTTGAAGTCGCCCGTCAGGATCACGGGACGTCCTCCGCTCAGGGTTTCGATGCGTTTCATCAGCAGGCTCACGCCCTCGTCGCGCGCCACCTGCCCGACATGGTCGAGATGGGTGTCGATGAAGAAGAGTTCCCGGCCGTCCCTGTCGCGCAGCACGACCCATGTGGCGATTCGCTCGCAGGCGCCGTCCCAGCCCAGCGACCCCACCACTTCGGGGGTCTCGCTCAGCCAGAACGTTCCCGAATCGAGCAGCGTGAAGCGGTCCTTCCTGAAGAACACGGCGCAGTATTCGCCCGACTCGGCGCCGTCCAGCCGTCCGACGCCCACTCCTTGATACCCGGTCAGCAGACCGCTCAGATCATTGAACTGGTTGGAAAGCAGCTCCTGCGTGCCGAGCACGTCGACCTCCTGCGCCTTAATCACCCCGGCGATCCGTTCGCGGCGGAAACGCCAGTTGTTCTGCCCGTCTTCGGGATTGTCGTAACGCATGTTGAAGGTCATCACGCTGAGCGAAGTCGCCGAGCCGCAGGCGGTGAACGCAACCGCCGCAAGAAGATAGATCAATCGTTTCATAGTCCCCTATTTTTTATGTAAATACAATATTTCCGTCAATTCGTCAGCCGCAGATTCGCTTCGGGAATCGCTTCGAAGCCCTCCGCTCCGGGCGCTTTCCAGCCCCACGCGAGGTCCTGTCCTTCGTAATCCTCGAAATAGAGCAGCGTGTAAGGGTGCAATCCCGCTTCGAGCGCCACGCGTCCGGTCGCCATGACCGAAGCGTGCGACCCGTCGTTGTCGACCACCTTCCGGTCGCCGATCACGAGCACGCTGCCGTCGTCGCTCTTGGTCATGAACTCCCAGACGCCCCGCTCCGGAATGAGGATCAATCCCGTAAAGACATAGGCGAAGTGGTCCTCCTGCGGAGCTTGGGCGATCGAAGGCGCGGGCATCGTGCCGGACGACACGTATTTTCCCTTCCGAATATCGTTCACACACGAGAAAACGCCTTCGTAATAGCTGTAAGCGACGCCGGGACGCGTGGCGGTCTCTGCGGGCATACCCCGGCGGAACACCGCCTTCTCGGCTTCGAGCGTCAGCGTACGACTGGGCGCAGCGCCGGGTTTGAATCCTTTGGCCTTGAGCGTCAGCGAACGGTCCACCGGCACGGGAGCGGCGTAGAGCGCCGACGTTTCGGTGGGTTCCGAGCCGTCGAGCGTATAGCGGATTTCCGCACCGGAGGTCGTCGTCGCCAGAGCGACGGCGAGCGGCTCGGTGAACAGACTCACGTTCTGCGTGGTATAGGGAATCGAAACCACCTCGCCGCGGGTCAGCGAATGGGGCGCGGCCGCATCGTCCGTCCCGCGTTCGTAATCGGGGCGCGGCCGGAGCGCAAAGTGCAGCTCGCCGCCCTGCATCAGTTCGTCGTAGGTGATGTAGTTCCGGTCGATCGGCTTCCCGTCGAGCGTCACCGAAGCGATATAGACGCTGCGGTGCGGATTGTCGGCCGTAACGGTCAGCGTACGGCCGTTGGCCAGCCGCACGACGGCTTTCGGGAACTGGGGCGCGGTCAGCGCGAATTCGTTCGAGCCGGGACATACGGGATAGAAGCCCAGACTGGAGAAGACGTACCATGCCGACATCTGACCGCAGTCCTCGTTGCCGATGATGCCTTCGGGCGTCGGGGCGTACATCTCGTGCAGCAGGCGGCGCGTCAGCTCCTGCGTCTTCCACGGCTGTCCCACATAATTATAAAGGTAAGCCATATGGTGGCTCGGCTCGTTGCCGTGGGCGTACTGCCCCATCAGGCCCGTCACGTCACTCACGTCGAGCTGCATTTCATCCGATTCGAGCGTGAAGAGCCGGTCCATTTCGCGGATGAACGCCTCGCGGCTGCCGAAGAGCTGGATCAGGCCATTCACGTCGTGCGGCACGAAGAAGCGGTAGTGCCACGGCGTGGCCTCGGTATAGTCGCGGCCCGTGGCGAACTCTTCGAACGGCGCGGACCAGTTGCCGTCGGACCGGCGGCCCCGGAAAAAGCAGGTCGAGCCGTCGAAAACATTTACATAGTTGAGCGCCCGCCGCGCATATTCCCCGAATATGTCGTCGCGGCCCATGGCCTGCGCCATGCGGGCGATCGCCCAGTCGTCGTAGGCGTATTCCAGCGTACAGGAGACCGATTCGCGCTTGATATTGGAGGGAATATACCCCTGCGCCGTATAATAATCCGAACCTTTCTTATTGATGTTCGACGAACGGATCATCGCCTCCAGCGCCTTGTCGGCGTCATAGCCGCGAATTCCCTTCAGATAGGCGTCGGCGATGACCGACACGGCATGGTAGCCGATCATCGTGCCCGTCTCGCCCGAAGCCAGCGGCCAGATCGGGAGTTCGCCCGTTGAATCGTACATGTCGAGCATGCTGCGGATCATGTCGTTCACCAGCGCGGTATCGACCAGCGTCTGGAGCGGGTTCCACGCCCGGAAAGTATCCCACAGCGAGAACGTCGAGTAGTAGGACTTCCCTTCGGGCATCCGCGCGACGGTCTGGTCGTGGCGGCGGTACTCGCCGTTCACGTCGCTCATCAGATTGGGCGTCAGTTTCGTATGGTACTGCGCCGTATAGAAGTTGGTCATCTCGTCGCGCGAGCCGCCTTCGACGACGATGTCGCCCAGCGCTTTGCGCCACTGCCCGACGGCGCGGGCATGCACGGCGTCGAAATCCAGTTCGGGAACCTCCGCAAGCGAATTCATACGGGCGTTTTCGACGCTGACGGACGACAGTCCCACGGCGATCGTGAGCGTCCGCACGTCGGGCGCGAAGGTCAGCACGGCCTGCTTGTCCCCCAACAGCTGCACGTCGGCGAACGGCTCCGAGAAGCGGGCCGCGAAGAATACATACTGATCGGGCACCCACCCCTGCGTGCGGCGCATGCCGGCCAGCTCGTAGGGAGCCGTCCGGCGGAGTTCGCACAGGTCGATCTTCTCCTCGGTGACCGTATGCAGCAGATCGACGATCACCCGCCGGGGACCTTTGCCCGCAAAGGTATAGCGGTGTACGCCCGTACGGGGCGCGGCGGTCAGTTCGACCCCGATATTCACGTCGGGCAGCGTCACGGCGTAGTAGCCGCACGAAGCCCGCTCGTCGTCATGCGAAAAGAAATAGGGCTGCAAGACACACTCGCCGTCGTGAATCACGATTTCGCGCGTGGTCGGATGGAACAGAATGTCCGCAAGGTCGGCGCATCCCGTACCGCTCAGGTGCGTATGCGAAAAGCCGTCGATCGTCGTGTCGCTGTAATGATAGCCGGCACAGGCGTCCCAGTTGCCGGCGCGGGTGTCGGGACTCAGCTGCACCATGCCGAAGGGCGTGGTGGCGCCCGGATAGGTATGACCGTGGAATCCGGTGCCGATGAACGGGTTCACATAATCGACGGGATCGGCGGACCGCGGCGAACAGCCAAGGGCCGCGAGGGCCAGCAGCAGAATGGTAAGTTTTTTGGTCATAACAGTAGTCGGTAGTGCGAACCGTCCGGAAAATGCAAATCAAAGGTACGGATTCCGGAGCGATATTGCAACTCCGCGCCCTTCTCTCTTCGTCTGTCCGAAGCCGGTCGCAGTTTAGGTCATACAAATATAGAGAAGCGATTGCGCCCTGCCGTGGCTATTTGCGCTTTTACTTCCTCAAATCGCGCAGAACCGTCATTTCCCACCCGATACCTCCGCAACGGCTCGTTCCGCCGCCGAAAAATCGCAGAAACCGCCCGGATTTCCGAAAAAAAAGCTACCTTTACCGTCGAACGGACACTACCCGAACGATGGCACGCGTAATTTTCCTGACCGACTTTTCCGAAGCGTACGCACGAGAACTGCTCCTCGGCATGGCGCGCTATGCGCACGACACGGCGCAGGCATGGAGCCTGTGCCGCCTGCCGCTGTCGATACGCGACAAATTCGGCATCGAAGCCGTCGTGGAGTGGGCGCTGCGCATGAAGGCCGACGCCGTGATCGGCCAGTTCTACAACACCGACAACGTCGAACTGTTCCGCAAAAACGGGATCATAGCCATCGCACAGGACTTCAAGAAACGCTTCACCACCATCCCCAACATCACCGGACCGCACTATTCGGCGGGCAGGATGGCCGCCGAGTACTTCCTGCAAAAGGGCTTCCGCAACTTCGCCTTCTACGGCACGCGGGGCATCGACTTCTCGGACGAACGCTGTCAGGGCTTCCGCGAGACGATCGAGGCGGCGAATCCCGAATTCACCTTTTCGTCGCTGCGCAGCAGCGCCCAGAACGATTTGTGGTACTACGACTCGACGCAACTCATCACGTGGCTGCAGTCGCTGCCCAAGCCGGTGGCGATCATGGCGTGCGACGACAACCAAGCATATCATATCACCGAGGCGTGCCTGCAGATCGAGGGGGGGGGGGAAAATTCCCGCATCCCGAACGACATCGCCATTCTGGGCGTGGACAACGACGAGACGATCTGCAAGCTCTCCACCCCCAACCTTTCGTCGCTCAATCAGGGCGTCGAGCAGGGCGGCTACGACGTGGCGCGCCTGATCGATCGGCTGATCCGCAACCCCGAAGCGGAGTGGGAGGACGTCATGGTGATGCCGACCCACATCGTCACGCGGCAATCGACCGACATCTACGCCAACAACGACCCGCACATCGCCGAAGTGCTGCGCTACATCCATGAGAACATCAGCCAGAAAATCACGGTCAACGAACTCGTGAAGCTGGTCCCCCTGTCGCGCCGCCTGCTCGAAACCCGTTTCAAGAAGAGCATGGGCACCTCCATCTACGACTATATCATACAGGTCCGCATCGAAAAAATGATGCAGCTGCTCTGCGAAGGCCAGAGCGTCTCCGAAGCGGCCGCCGAGCTGGGGTTCTCCGACATCAAGAACGTCTCGCGCACCTTCCGCCAGCTCAAGGGCATCACCCCCTCGGAATACCGCGAACAGTTCGCGCCCAAAAGACGGTAATCCGCCCGGCGGGCCGTTCCCAATATCCGGACGCCCGAATTCCCAATACCTCCCCTCCTGTCTTTTCCGCCGGTTTCATTAATTATACGGCCAACTGTCATACCCGCCCGATCCGCAAATCCATGCACAAAAAAAGCAGCGGCTCCGCAAAGCCGCTGCTTAGTTCTGTTCGACCGTCCTGCGGTCAGAGCGTCACACCGCCCCGCAGGCGGATATCCTCGCACGACGATCCCACGAAGATGTTGAAGTCGCCCGGCTCGGTCACGAACCCGTGCGAGAAGATGTCGTAGAAGCGGAAGGCTTCGTCGGTCAGCGTCACTTCGACGCGCTTTTGTTCGCCTTTCTTCAGGAAGATTTTCTCATAACCTTTCAACTCCTTGGCAGGACGCGGCACGCTGGCTTCGACGTCGCCCACATAGACCTGCGCCACCTCGGCGGCGTCCATACCGCCCGTGTTCTTCACGGCGAACGACACGACTACCCCGCCGTCGCGCTTCTCGACCTTCAGGTCCGAATACTCGAACGTCGAATAGCTCAGTCCGTAACCGAAGGGATAGAGCGGCTTCACCCCGCTGCGCTCGTAACCGCGGTAGCCGACAAACACGCCTTCATTATAAGTAACGCGCTTCTGCAGGGTGTTCTTGCGGTGGGTGCGCGCCACATTCTCGTAATAGCTGCCCAGCGTCGGATTGTCCTCGGCGCGGCGCTCGACGGAGATCGGCAGGCGGCCGCTGGGCGAGATCCGCCCCGTTACGATCTCGGCGATCGCCTGACCGCCCTGCTGTCCGGGATACCACGCCATCAGAATCGCTTTGGCCTTGTCGTCGAACGTCGAAAAATCGACACCGCCGCCGCTGTTGACGACCACGATCAGATTCTCGTTGAGCGCCGCGAGCCGGGCGATCTCTTCGGACTGCCCTTCGGGCAGCGCAAAGGTCCGGTCGGAATTCTCCTTTTCGTTGGAGCTGTCGAATCCGGCGCAGTAGATCACGGCGTCGGCCCGGACGATCCGGGCATCCTCAGCGCGGGGATCGGCGGTCATATAGCCGAACGACACCTCGGCCGACGAGGCGTTGTCGAAATATTCCAACCGCAGCGCGTATTTCCGGCCGGCCTTCATTTCGACGCTCCCCTTGCGGGTCGTCGCGCTGTGGTTGCCCCAGTCGGCGAGCACCTCTTCGCCGTCCACGAAGAGCCGGTAACCGTCGTCGCCGCGCATGACCAGCGAAGCCGTGCAGTCGGATTCGGGAACGAACACGCCGGTCCAGCGGATCGAGAAGCCGTCGGCGGGAAGCCCTTC
>ERZ837910.2700-NODE-2700-length-21126-cov-4.854919_pt1 | contig 21126 bp, 23 predicted proteins | sample MGYA00519940_ERZ837910 | MGnify/ENA primary metagenome ERZ837910 (study PRJEB31850, sample SAMEA3708825) | human gut metagenome | biome: human gut; feature: human-associated habitat; material: faeces | place: China | collected 2014 ... | reverse complement strand
CAATTTTTAAAGTTAATACGACGTATTTTGGAGTTCATCTATAATCAGTCGTATTATACCGTGATTTTTTAAATTATCAATAAATAATTACTGAGCGGTCGATTTTTATAACCAAGAGGTCAAATTTATGACTTTTCCTTTCCCTATATAATAATACTTCTATAAAAAAATCTAATTCTGTTGATTTTTAAAGGCTTTTGTTAGATAATGAGCATCGACGTAGTATCTATAATTGTTTATAAAAATATGTATTAAAGGAGATTAAGTAATGGATAATCAAGAAATCCAAAATGAAGAGATTGAAATTAATTTAGCTGAATTGTTTCAAGTATTAAAAGAACATTTACATATCATTATTATTTCAACATTGATTTGTGCTATATTAGTGGGAGCTTTTACTATTTTCTTTGTTAGTAAAAAATATGAATCAACGGCTCGTATTTTCCCAAAGCCAGAAGTTAACGAAGGAATCGTTGACTATTCACAAATTAGCTCAAATAATTCGATGACTAAAAACTATGTAGCTTTACTTGGAGGAAACAATATTCAAAGTAAAGTTGCTAAAGAATTAAACGTTGATACAAATGTTGTTTCTTCTGCTTTATCTATTTCAAATGAAACAGATACCCAAATTATTTCTATTTCAGCAACAACAACTGATCCACAACTCAGTAAAAAAATTGTTGATACAACGGTTAATGTCTTCACAAATGAAGTGAAAGAAACTTTAAATATCAACAATATTACAACAGTTGATGATGCAAAACTTCAAACATCACCTGTTTCACCAAGTGTTCCTAAAAATATAGTTATTGGTGGTTTAGTAGGTGCTATTTTAAGTATTGGTATTATCTTTATTAGATTTATGTTAGATAATCGTTTACATACTAAAGAAGACGTTGAAAAATATTTAGAAATTCCAAATCTTGGCGTTATTCCTTATTTTGAGGATTAGTTATGGCTTTTATTGATATACATGGTCATTATGCATGGGATATAGATGATGGAATGCCATCACTTGAAGATGCTAAAAAGGCTTTAGAAAAAGCTAAAAATAATCGTATTTCTACGATTGTCGCAACACCTCATGTTGTTTCTGGAAAACATACTTTAAAAGATTTAGAAATTATTAAAGATAGAATTCATGATTTAAAAGAGCTTGCTAAAGTTTATAATATTGAAGTTTTAGAAGGGTGTGAACTCTTTTTAAATCATGATTATCTAGAAGCACTTGAACAAAACATCTTTATACCTATTGAAAATACCCATTATTTACTTGTAGAATTTGATGTTAGAAAAGAATTAGGAAATGAAAATGAAGTAGAAGATCGTCTTTATGAAATTCAATATAAAGGATATACTCCCGTTATTGCCCATGTTGAAAGATACTTTAAAGATTCTTTAGATATCGAAAGAATTCAAGATTTTATAGATAATGGTTATCTTATTCAAGTTAATGCAACAAGCTTTTTGGGATATCATGGTAAACATGCTCAAAAGTTTGCTTATCAATTATTAAATCAAGGATTACTTCATGTAATTGCAACGGATACTCATCGTTGTGACGGACATCGTTCTCCTTGTTTACAAGAAGTCTTTGATTTACTTGTAAAGAAATATAGTTATGAAGATATTCATACATTAATGTATGAAAATCCTCTACATATCATCAACAATGAAGAAGTTGATCCTATTGAAGGAAAAACATCCTTCTTTAAAAAAATATTTAAAAGGAGATAATTATGGCAAAAAAAACGAGTAAAAGAAAAACATTAAATATTTTAGATAAAAATAAAAAACATAGCCAATTTGATTATACTGAAATCTTTCGTCATATCCGTACAAACATTGAATTTTCTACAGTAGACAAAGACATTAAATCAATTTGTATTACTTCATCACAAGCTGGTGAAGCAAAAACAACACTAGCTATTAACCTTGCTTATATTTTTGCAACAAAATATAATAGAGTTTTATTAATTGATTGTGATTTAAGAAAAAATACTTTACATAAATATATGGGATTATCAAACAAACATGGTTTAACAGATGCTTTACTTGAATATCGTCAAACTAAAAAATTAAATGTTGAATATTTCCAAAGTGTAAATGATCCTTCTTTTGCAGGTACTATGGCTGTTTTAACAAGTGGGATTCATATTCCTAATCCTTCTGAATTATTAGGATCACATGTATTTAAAGATTATATTAATGAATTAAAGAAAGCCTTTGATTTCATTATTATTGACTGTGCTCCTGTTGGAATGATATCTGATGCCATTCCTGTAGGAAATGCCGTTGACGGAACTATTTTTGCTATTTCTTCACAAGATACTAATAAAAAAGATGCTGCAAATTGTGTAAAACTACTTCAAAGAAATAATGTAAACGTTTTAGGAAGTGTTTTAACAAAAGCAAAATCTCTATCTGGTAGTCATTACTACTATTACTAATATGAAAAAAGTTACTTTTTCTATTACTGTTGTTGTTTTACTTGCTATGATTGTTGGTTTAATTGGTTATGACCGTTTTTCAACAAGTCAAAACGCTAAAAAATACCAATCAGAAGAAAAAACAACAACTACAACAAAAGAAGAAACAACAAAAACAAAAACAAAAAAGGAAAAAAATAGTCAACGTATTTATTGTATTGGTGATAGCTTTACCTTGGGGAGTGAATTTGCTAGTTACCCACTTAATTTAGAATCACTTACAAATAGTGAAATTATTAAATTCGGTGGAAACCAAGATACAACTTTTGATTTATCTATTCGTGTAGGAAGAACAAAGATTTTCGCTAATAATATCACCATCCTTGGTGATAAAGAAGCTGTAGACCTTACTTTCTATAATGAAAAAGGTGAACAAGTAGAAGCTTTAAAAAATAGTGGATCAAACTTCGATGAAGTTACCATTCAAGGTATTAAAGGAACTTTAGCTTACGATTCATCTCGTAATATTCATACATTTACAAGAGACAAATCTGGAAAAGCTGTTACCCTAACAGCTCCTGCACAAATCGAAGCAACACTTCCTGAATTCAATGAAAATGATATCGTTATTATCTTTTCTGGAAACTATGATAAACAAAACAACCAAGATGTTTATCGTACAATCACTTATCAAAGAGCTATTTTAAACCAAATTAAAACACAAAAATATATTGTTGTATCAATGACATCAAAAAGACAAAACAACCTTGTAAGAGACGATAATAACATCTTAAAAGAAGAACATAAAGATCACTTCTTAGACTTTAGAACTTATCTTCTTACAAATGGCTTAAAAGATGCAAATATTACAGCTACTGAACAAGATCAAAAAGATCTTACAAATAGCTATATCCCATCAAGTCTTCTAAAAGAAGACAAATTCGCAGGTAATGATACATTCAATCAATTACTTGCAAACCAAATCTATCAAAAATTACAAGAACTACAATATATCAAATAGAAAATACCTCCACTGGAGGTATTTTTATATAAAATAAAAGCTCTAGTCTCCCTGAACCCTTATAACGAGAGGTTACTACTAAAGCTTAGTTAACAACTTGTGTACTCATTAAGTACACTTTTATATTATGCTCATTCTTATAGCTCGATATTATCAAAGAAATAATTCTTCATATATTCATCTTTTATTCCAACAAACCTTGGACAATCTGTCCAATGATTTTTAGTTTACAACAATATATAATTTAACTAATTAAAATTATATTAAACATAAGGAAATGAATAATTTATGAAATTAGTACCTATAGGAATTGAAAACTTTAAAGAAATGATTGATAAAAATGCTTATTATGTAGATAAAACAAATCTTATTGAAAATGTATTAAACGAACAGAGTGTCTTTTTACAAGACCTCGAAGATTTGGAAAGACTCTTAATATGTCGATGCTTTATTATTTCTTTTCTATTAAAGAAAAGGAGAATGCTTATTTATTTAATGGATTAAACATTTCTAAAAATAAAGAAGCTATAAAACATCAAAATCAATATCCAACACTTTTCATTACTTTAAAAGATATGAAAAATAGTTCCTATGAAAAACAAATGAATCGCTTTAAAGAAATTATTTGTTTGTGTGCTAAAAACTTTCTTGAACTTCTTGATAGTGATGAATTACTTGATTCTGAAAAGAAACTTTTTCAAAAATATGTAAATAATGAATTAGAAAGAGAAATCTTTAATATTTCATATTTTCTTTATAAACATTATCATCAAAAAGTCATCATTCTTATTGATGAATATGATGTACCTTTACAATCTGCTTATCAATATAACTATTATTATGAAATGGTAGAATTTCTAAGAAATGTCTTTTCTTCAGCACTTAAAACCAATGAGTCCTTAGAAAAAGATATTATGACGGGTTGTCTTCGTATTTCTAAAGAAAGTATCTTTACTGGTTTAAATAATTTTACTTCTTATTCTATTTTAAATAACATCGGTAATGAGTATTTTGGCTTTACAAAAAAAGAAATCTTACAATTATTAAAAGATTATAATCTAACAGATTATGTAGATGAAGTTAAAGAATGGTATGATGGTTATTTATTTGGAAACATCGAAATCTATAATCCTTGGAGTACACTTATGTATGTTGATTGTAAATTAAATAGCTCAGATAACAAACCTATTTCCTTCTGGGCAAATACCAGTGGAAATGATCTTGTTGTCAACTATATTCAAAATGACAGTGATGAACTTCATGAAGAATTTGAACAACTCATTCAAGGAAAGTCTTTAACGAAATATATCAAACCTGAACTTACTTATCGAGAAATGGATAATATTAATAATATCTATAGTTTTCTTTTACTTACAGGATATTTAAAGATAAAAGAAGATTTAGGAGAAAATAAGTATAAACTGATTATTCCCAATAAAGAAGTCTATGAAATCTATAAACAAACATTCATGTCTTATTTTGAAGACTATACTTTTGTAAGAAAAGAAAATCTTTATCAAAGTCTTGTTAAAGGAGATGTAGATCAAGCAAATGAAATACTAGGAGATATCTTATCTAGAAGTATTAATTACTTTAATAATGAAGAATCTTTTTATCATGGTTTTCTATTAGGACTCTTTAGTGGTAAAAAGATCAAATCAAATCGAGAAGCAATGCATGGAAGATTTGATTTATGTATCTTACCTAAACAAATCTTTCAGACAGCACTAATCTTAGAATGTAAACATTCTAAGAGCGTTAAAGATTTAATAAGTGATGCAAGTGAAGGAGCCCAACAAATCATTGATAATAAATATGAAGAAGAAATCATCAATGAGGGATATCTTCATGTAAAAGGATATGGCATATCCTTTTATAAGAAATACTGTTATATTGTAAAAGTGCAAGCTTAAGCCTGCACTTTTATTTATTATGTAAAGATATTTCATTAATTACCTGTTTATATGTTTTTCCTTGTCGATCAACAAATAAAACAGAACCATCATCTAATAGCTTTTGAAAACAAACTTCTCCATAATCACCATATTCTACCCATTGGTCTTTTAAATAAGAAATACTATTAGCGTATTCTAAAACCTTATGAAACTGATTTGTTTGATATAAATTATAATAAATCAACATAAATGTTTTCAGTCCAATAGCAAGTTTAGATATTTTATACTCTTTATGAGTAATTTGTTTCATTGATTGAAAATCTTCATTATTAACATTCAATCCTATTCCTACAATGACTCCTTTTAAATCAGGATCTAAGATCGTTTCTACTAAAATACCACAAATCTTTTTTCCATCAACATAAATATCATTCGGCCATTTAATCGTTGCTTTAATACGATAACGATCAAGTAAACCAACCACACTACACGTTGCTAATTGTGTCATTTTCCAAGCATCTTCTATTTTATGAAAATCTTTAAATAAAAAACTCATAATCAAATTCTCATTTGCATGACTTTCCCAAACATGACCATTTCTACCTCTACCTTTTGTTTGATATTTGGCAGTGACACATGTTTGCATAGGTAAATTTTGATATTCTTTTTTTAAATAATCATTTGTTGAATCAACTTCTTCTAGCTCTATCAGTTTCATAGTTTCACCTCTTTATCATGATAAAATAAAAAAAATTGCAATTCAAGATTATTGAATTGCAAATGTAAGTTCAGCTTTGCAAACAACTTTACCATTTACTTTTGCAATAGCTTCACCAATTCCTACGGGTCCTTTTTGTTTAGTAAGAACACATTCCATTTCTAAAACATCCCCTGGTGTTACTTGCCCTTTAAAACGACAATTTTTAATACCACCAAAAAAAGCAATTTTTCCTTTATTTTCTTCTTTTGATAAAATAGCAATACATCCTACTTGTGCCAAAGCTTCGACAATCAAAACTCCTGGCATGACATGATGACTTGGAAAATGTCCACAAAAATGCATTTCATTAACACTGACACATTTGATTCCTTTAGCATACTCACCTGGTTTATAATCTGTAATTCGATCTACTAAAGCAAAAGGATAACGATGAGGATTGATTTCTTGTATTTGATTACTATTAAGTTCCATTACTCTTCTCCATATTTCTTAAAAATAATTGAGGCATTATGCCCTCCAAAACCTAATGAATTTGACATTACATAATTTAATACTTGTTTTCTTCCATGATTTGCAACAATATCTAAATCGCATTCTTCATCAAAATTTTGATAATTAATAGTTGCTGGAATAAAGTTATCTTCTAATGCTTTAACACATAAAACACCTTCAATTCCACCAGCAGCTCCTAAACAATGACCTGTATTTCCTTTTGTTGAAGATACAGCTACTTTATGAGCATGATTTTTAAAAGCTTTTTTGATTGCAGCCGTTTCTAACTTATCATTCATTGGTGTTGATGTTCCATGAGCATTAATATAATCAATTTGATTAGCTTCAAGAGAAGCATCTTGAAGTGCATTGATCATGGCTTTAGCACCTCCAATACCTTCAGGAGCTGGAGCTGTCATATGATAAGCATCACAACTAACACCATAACCTACCATTTCGCAATAAATATGTGCCCCTCTTGCTTTAGCATGTTCAAGTTCTTCTAAAACAAGCATTCCTGCTCCTTCACCCATGACAAAACCATTTCTTTCTTTATCAAAAGGAATGGAGGCATGTTTGGGATCATGTGATTCACTTAAAGCTTTCATTGATGTAAAACCACCAATACCAAGAGGTGTAATGCTTGCTTCGCAACCTCCAGCAATGGTTACATCTAAATAACCATCACGAATATTTCTAAAGGCATCACCAATAGCATTTGTTCCTCCCGCACAAGCTGTTACAGGACATGTAGCAAGTCCTTGTGCTTTAAAGGCAATGGCAATTTGACCAGCTGCTAAATTAACAATGGTCATAGGAATAAAGTATGGAGAAACACGATCAAATCCTTTCTTTAAACCACGTTGATGATTTTCTTCAATAGATCCTAATCCTCCAATACCACTTGATACTACTACCCCAAAACGATCATGATTTATAGAATCTATCTCTAATTTGGAATCTTTGATAGCTTCTTTAGCTGCAATCAGTCCATATTGAATAAATTTATCCATTTTACGAACATCTTTTTTATCTAAATATTCAGTAGCTTCAAAGTCCTTTAATTCACCTGCTACTTTTACCTTCATATTTGAAGTATCAAATGATTGAATCAAATCAATCCCACATTGATGATTTAAAATACCCTTCCATGTATCATTTACATTATTTCCAATAGGTGTTAAAGCACCTATTCCTGTTACGACAACTCTTCTTTTCATATGCTTCTCCTTTACATAGCCATGCCACCATCAACATGCAATGTTTGTCCAGTAATGTACTTTGCTTCATCACTTGCTAGAAAAACAACTGCATTTGCAATATCTTGAACACTTCCAAATGTTCCTAAAGGAATTTGACTTTTCATTTGTTCTTTAATATCATCACTTAAAACATCTGTCATTGCTGTTTGAATAAAACCTGGTGCTACTGCATTAACAGTAATACCTCGACTTCCAACTTCTCTAGCAAGAGACATTGTCATTCCAATAATTCCTGATTTACTAGCAGCATAATTGACTTGTCCTGCATTTCCCATAACGCCTACAACAGATGACATGGAAACAATACGTCCATATTTTTGTTTCATCATTAATTTTGTCGCATGTTTCATACAATTCCATGTTCCTTTTAAATTTACATCAATAACTGCATCAAAATCATTTTCTTTCATGCGTAACATTAAGCCATCTTTTGTAATTCCTGCATTATTAATTAAAATATCCAATCTTCCATATTCATTTTTAATTGTTTTAAACATCTCTAATGTTTCATCATAACTTGCTACATTTGCAGGTAAGATTTCACATTTTCCTCCAAGACTTTCAATTTCATTTTTTGTCATTTGAGCAATTTCTTGATTATTCCCTAAATCTATATAATTAATTAAAACAAAAGCACCATTTAAAGCTAATGTTTTAGCAATTTCTTTACCAATACCTTGTCCTCCACCTGTAACAAGAGCAATTTTATTTTCTAATCTCATTTTATTCTCCCTTCAAAGCTTTCACTGTTTTTTTCAATGATTCCATATCTTCTATTTGATAAAGCTGAATACTTCGATCTATCTTTCTAACAAAACCACTTAATACCTTTCCTGGTCCTACTTCAATGATCGTATCAACACCTTGATCTATCATATAGCGAATACTTTTTTCAAAGTAGACTGGTGACATCACTTGTTTTTCTAAAATTTCTGGTATTGATTGATCTTCGATTTCATGACCTAAAGTATTAAAAATAACAGGTATTTTCATTTCATGAAAAGTTTCTTTTTTAAATCTTTCTTTTAAAGCAAGTGACGCTTCTTTTAATAAAGACGTATGAAAAGGTCCACTCGTATTTAAAGAAATCACTCTTCTTGCTTTATTTTCTAAAGCTAATTCTTTGACATTTTCCACAGCTTTCTTTTCACCAGCAACAACAAGTTGACCAGGGCAATTATAATTAGAAATAGAAACAACTCCTAATGAACTTGCTTGATGACATAAATCTTGTAAAAGTTCTTCCTTCATTCCTAAAACGGCAATCATTTCACTTTCAATTCCTGATACTGCTTCTTGCATGACTTTTCCTCTAAAGCGTGCAAGATCAATAACTTGTTTCCTTTCAAAAACACCTGCACAATATAATGCTGAATATTCCCCTAAAGAAAGACCTGCTGTATAATCAGGCACAATTCCATGTTCTTTTAATAAATCTGTAATGATTGTTGCAACCATCACCATACATGGTTGGGTATATGGTGTATAAGATAGTTTTTCAAGTGGTCCATTAAAACATAATTCCTTTAAATCTTCATTTTGATCAAAGATTTCACGAGGATAAAATGATTTTCCCATTCCCACAACTTGACTTCCTTGACCAGCATAAATAATTCCTAATTTCATTTGTCATCCTCCATTAATTCATGAATCACTTCATCAACATGCATCAAATGATCTTGCCTATAACCATGAGCTCCTGTAAAAATAAGACCATCTTCTAAATTTCCTTTAACAGCTTCTATTAAAGCTCTTGAAATACAATAAGGTGTATTTTTAACATCACAAGGAATTAAACATTGATAACATTTTTTAACAGGTATTTTTTCTTTCTTGGTTTTTTTAACAAAACTATTTTGCATTGCTCTTCCTGGCATTCCAACAGGAGAAGAAACAAAACCAATATCTTCCTTTATAGCTTTTAAGAAGGCTTCTTTATATTTGATAGAAGCATCACATTCATACGTTGTAATAAAACGTGTTGCTACTTGAATACCATCGACACCTAGATCAAAGAAATGCTTAACATCACTTCTTTGACTGATTCCTCCTGCTACAAAAATAGGAATGTTCAATTTATTATTTTCTACAATTTCTTCAACATCTTTAAAAATTTCTTCTAAACTTTGGCATGTTTGATTTTCTAAGTCTTCTTTTTTAAATCCTAAATGTCCTCCTGCTTGACTTCCTTCAATAACAATAAAATCTGGTGTACGTTGATATTTTTTAAGCCAATGTTTTATGATTACCTTACAGGCTTTACCACTTGAAACAATTGGAGCAATTAAAACATCATGATCTTTTACCAATTCTGGTAAACGTAAAGGAAGCCCAGCTCCTGAAATAATAGCATCAACTTTACTCTCTAATGCTGCATTGATCAATTCCTCATAATCTTTTAAAGCAACCATCGCATTGATGGCTACTAAACCTTTTCCTTGAGAAAGCTTTTGTGCTTTTAAAATTTCTTTTTTTAAAGCACGAATATTTGCTTGACGATGATTACTTTCAAAATCATCTTCCTTGTATCCTGGATGCGCTGTAGAAATAACCCCCATCGCCCCACACTTAGCAACATGTCCTGCCAAATTTCCTAGAGAAACACCAACACCCATTCCTCCTTGAATTAAAGGGACAGTTAAGCTTTTTTGATTGATTTCTAACATTTTAAATCTCCAAATTTGAATAAGTTTCTTGTAACTCACTCATCATTTCTTCTAAAATTTGTTTAACGGGTTTAATTTCATGAATCATTCCTGCAACTTGTCCTGCCATCAAAGAACCTTCATCAACATTTCCCTCAAAAACAGCTTTTTTTAATGAACCTAAAGTATATTTTTCAAGTTCCATCATATCTGCTCCAGCTTTTTCTTTTTGAATATAAGCTTTTGCCATTTTATTTTTTAAGATTCTTACTGGTGTTCCATTAATTCTTCCTGTAACAGTTGTCGAAGTATCTTTCGCTTTTAAAATCGCTTGTTTATAATTTTCATGAATTGGACATTCTTTACTTGCGAGTAAAACTGTTCCAATTTGTACACCACAAGCACCTAAAGCATAAGCCGCTAACATTTGCTTGCCACTGGCAATTCCTCCTGCAGCAATAACAGGAATAGAAACATTACTTACAACTTGAGGAACAAGCGCCATAGTCGTTGCCTCACCAATATGTCCCCCTGCTTCACAACCTTCAACAATTAAACCATCCACGCCTGCACGTTCTAATCTTTTAGCAAGAGCCACACTAGGAACAACAGGTAAAACTTTAATTCCTGCTTCTTTCCACATTTTTATATATACACCTGGATTTCCAGCACCAGTTGTCACAACTGGGACATGTTCATCAATAACGATTTGTGCCATTTCTTTGGCATCTGGATTGAGTAACATAATATTGACACCAAAAGGTTGATTTGTTAATTTTTTACATGCTTGAATTTCTGCTTTTAACATTTTAGCATTCATTCCTCCAGCTCCAATCAAACCCAAACCTCCTGCATTAGAAACACTTGCAGCAAAGGCACCGGTAGCAATATTGGCCATTCCTCCTTGAATAATAGGATATTTAATATTTAATAACTCATTTAATTTCATTTTGTTCTCCTTACCATTCCATTAAAATTGCACCCCAAGTAAGTCCTCCACCAAAGCCAACGAGAATGATTTTCATTCCTTTTTGAAGTAACCCTTGTTCATTCATCTTCGCTAAAGCTAATGGAATACTCGCTGCTGAGGTGTTTCCATATTCTTGTAAGTTCATATAAAACTTTTCACTTGAACATTGATATTTTTTATAAACATGTTTAATAATTCTTTCATTTGCTTGATGACAAATTACATAATCAATATCATTTAATGTCATCTTTGCTTGGTTTAAGACATGATCAATACTTAAAGGAATTGCTTTAATAGCAAATTTAAAAACATCTTGACCTTTCATTTTTAAATAATCATTTCTTTTAGAAAATAGTACTTCTTCATTTCCATCACTATCTAAATAACTATAAAAAAGCTTTTGACTTTTTTTAATCAGCGTAGCGGCTGCACCATCTCCAAATAAAATACACGTATTACGATCTTGATAATCTACAATAGAGCTTAATTGTTCACTTCCAATAACAAGTCCATATTGATTTTCTTCTAACAAGCTTTGAGCAACTTTTAAAGCATAAACATAACCACTACAAGCAACATTAATATCAAAACACATCATTGATTGATGATTTAAACCTAAAGCTTTTTGTACAAGACAGGCATTACTTGGCGTATTATTTTCTGGTGTCATCGTAGCTACAATAATTAAAGCAAGTTGACTTAAATCTTGATTTTGAGTTGCTTTTTTAGCAGCTTCAATAGCTAGAAAAGCACTTGATTTATCTGAAAGATGTCTTTTTAAAATACCAGTTCGTGAAACAATCCATTCATTAGATGTTTCTACCATTTGTTCAAGTTGTTGATTATCTAAAGTCTTTTCAATTTTGGCATAACCTGTAGAAACAATTTCAATTCCATTCATCTTTTTCTCCTTTAAAATACTTGTCCTATCTTTCTATATTTTTCATAACGTTTATTAATCAATTGAGATGTTGATAACTTTTGTAATTCTTTAAGATTTGTATTTAAATATTCTTTTATTTGTCGATAAACTTCATAACTTTCAACAGTAGCCCCTTTTAAATCTTCATCTATGATATGATCAATAATATGACGCTCATAAAGATCCTTAGCTGTTAATTTCATTAAACTTGCAGCCTCTGCAACACGCTTTCCTTCTTGATCTTTCCATAAAATAGAAGCAAATCCTTCAGGAGATAAAATCGAATAAACACTATTTTCTAACATGACTAAGCGATCACTCACACTTAAAGCCAAAGCTCCTCCAGAACCTCCCTCACCAATAACAATAGTAATAATAGGAACTTTTAAAAGAGACATTTCTAAAAGATTTCGAGCAATTGCTTCTCCAATTCCATGCATTTCTGCTTCCATTCCTGGATAAGCTCCTGGAGTATCGACAAAAGCAATAATAGGACGTTTAAATTTTTCTGCCTGTTTCATTAAGCGCATTGCCTTTCGATAGCCTTCTGGTGAAGACATTCCAAAATTACATTTTAAATTATCTTCTAAAGTTTTTCCTTTTAAATGACCAATAATTGTTACAGGTTGTTGATTAAATAACCCAATGCCTCCAACAATTGAACCATCATCTTTTGCTAAACGATCTCCATGTAATTCAATAAAATCATCAAAGAGATGATTGATATAATCTTTAATATTTGGTCGTGTACTTTTTCTAGCAAGATAAACATGATCATAAGGTGAAAGATGTTGATAATATTCTTCTTGTTTTTTGATTTGACTTTCGATTTCTTTTTTTCTTTCTTGATTGCAATCAAGAAGTTCTTTTTGTAACTTTTCAATTTCTTTTTCTACTTGACTTAAAGACATCTTTATGCCCCCTTACCATGCATTTTTAAAATTCTAATAAGTGTTGAACGCATTTCTTGACGTTTCACAATTAAATCAACAAATCCTTGTTCTTCCATAAATTCCGTTGTTTGAAAGTTTTCCGGTAATTTTTGTTTAAGCGTACTTTCAATGACACGTCTTCCTGCAAATCCAATCAATGCTTGAGGTTCACCAATAATAATATCTCCTAAGCTTGCAAATGAAGCTGTTACTCCTCCTGTTGTTGGATGGGTAATATAGGAAATATAAAGTAAACCTGCTTGATGATGTCTAGCAAGAGCTGCGGAGGTTTTTGTCATTTGCATTAAAGAATAAATTCCTTCTTGCATTCTAGCGCCTCCTGAAGCTGTAAAAATAATGAGTGGATACTTTCTTTTGGTTGCATGTTCAATAGCTTTCGTGATTTTATCACCTACAATAGAAGACATACTACCCATTAAAAAACGTGAATCCATCACACAAGTAATCACCTTTGTCCCATTTATTTTTCCACTTGCTACAACAACAGCTTCATTTAAACCTGTTTTTTGTTGTAGAAATTCTAATTTTTCATCGTATCCGGGAAATTCTAAAGGATTTACTCTTTGTGTACTTTTATAGAGTTCTTTATATTTTCCTTGATCATAAATCATTTCTAATCTTTCATAAGCAGTGATCTTTAAATGATTTCCACAATGAGGACAAACTGACATATTTTTTTTAAGTTTACTTGTAAGAATCAATTCTTTACACTTTGGACATTTTGTATAAAGTCCTTCAGGAACTTCTTTTCTTTCATTTTCTCTTTTTTTTCTTAATGACTTAAATAAATGAAGTTTTTCTTTTCTTTCCTTAAATAACTGTTCCATCATCTTTCATTCACCAACTCATCTAAATGTTTTTCAATAAAACTTGTATCAAAATTTCCTTTGACATAATCACTTTCATGTAAAATCAAATACTGTAATTCTTGATTCGTATCAATACCATCAATCACTAATTCACTTAAGACCCTACGCATTTTACGAATTGCTTCAATACGATTTCTTCCATGAACGATTACCTTAGCAATCATTGAATCATAATGAGAAGACACTTGATAACCTTGATATAAAGTTGTATCAATACGTACCCCAAAACCTCCTGGAATATGTAAACTACTAACAATCCCTGGTGAAGGTCTAAAACCTTCTTGAGGATTTTCAGCATTGATTCGACATTCAAGGGCATGTCCCTTTAATTCAATATCACTTTGTTTATAATTCAATTTTAAATGTGCAGCTATTCTAATTTGTTCACGAACCAAATCAACCCCCGTTACCATCTCTGTTACTGGATGCTCAACTTGAATACGCGTATTCATCTCAATAAAATAATATTTTCCATCCGGTGCTAAAACAAATTCAATCGTTCCTGCATTGGTATAACCTACTGTTTTCGCAGCAAGAACTGCATATTCATTCATTTTCCTGCGGGTTTCTTCATCAATGGCAGGGGACGGGGATTCCTCGATCAGCTTCTGATGATTTCTCTGTACCGAACAGTCACGTTCTCCCAGTGCCACCACATTTCCATGACTGTCTGCCATGATCTGAATCTCCACATGGCGGGGATTTTCTACAAAACGTTCAATGTACATAGTATCATCCCCAAAAGCATTGGCTGATTCTCTCTGTGCCATATTAAACTGAAATTCAAATTCATCCTCATTGGCAGCCACACGCATTCCCTTGCCACCACCGCCTGAGGAAGCCTTGATCATAACCGGGTAACCGATCTCATCGGCAAATTTTTCACCAGTTTCTGCATCGTAGACAGGCTCTTTTGTGCCTGGAACGACAGGAACGTTGGCATCCATCATTGTTTTGCGGGCGTGGGATTTGTTTCCCATGCTGTTGATGACATCGGCAGTCGGTCCGATAAAGGTGATACCATACTCGTCACAGAGACGGACAAAATCTGCATTTTCGGATAAAAATCCGAAGCCCGGATGAATGGCATCAGCGCCGACATTGCGGGCAGCTGTGATGATGCGCTCCATATTCAGGTAATTGTTGCGGGCAGGGCCTTCTCCGATGCAGACACGCTGATCTGCCAGCTGTACGTGAAGACTGTTTTTATCTTCTTTGGAGTAAACGGCGACGCTGCGGATGCCCATGTTGCGGCAGGCGCGGATAATGCGGACCGCGATTTCTCCACGATTTGCGATTAATATTTTGTGAAACATCAGCAGGCCTCCTTAGTCATCCAGTTTTTTTACCTTAAACAGTGGCTGGCCATATTCGATCTTCTGCTCATTGCTGGCCAGAACGGCTTCGATTTCACAGTCAAAATCACTTTCAATCTCATTCATCAGTTTCATTGCTTCCACGATGGCAAGCGTCTGACCTTTTTTGACCTGATCTCCAACAGAAACAAACGGATCTGCATCCTCGGCAGGTGCTGCATAAAAAGTTCCCACAAGAGGAGATTTTACGATCATACCCTCCGGCTCGCTGGACGCTGCCTGTACAGTTTCAGCATTTACAGTCGCCGGACTGGCTGCTGCCTGTGCTGCTGCAAGACCCGCGATCGGCACATCCGGCTGATTTCCTGCAACCACTACCGTTTCTTTTTTCTTCTTCAGATGAATGCTGGTTCCGTTTTCTTCGTAAGCAAAATCTGTCAGTTCAGAATCTGATACTGTTTTTATTAATATAAGAAGATTTTCAAACTCCATAATCTATCAACCCTCGTATTTCTTCACAAGAAGTGTCGCATTGTGTCCGCCGAAACCAAGAGAATTGCTCATTGCATAGCGGATCTCTTTTTCCACCGGAGCACCGATCGCATAATTCAGGTCACACTCTTCATCCGGCTCTGTGGTTCCAACGGTCTGATGGATAAATCCCTCTTCCAGAGATTTTACACATGTTACAAATTCCACACCGCCAGCTGCACCGAGCAGATGTCCGATCATGGATTTGGTTGAATTTACAACCAGATTTTTTGCCGCATCTCCAAATGCCTTGTGGATCGCTCTTGTCTCAAACAGGTCGTTGTGGTGCGTGCTTGTTCCATGTGCGTTGATGTATTCCACCTCAGATGGCTGTACGCCGGCTTCTTCCATTGCCAGTTCCATTGCTCTTGCTGCGCCTGCTCCGTCCTCTGCCGGAGAAGTGATATGGAAAGCATCAGCTGTTGCACCGTAACCGACAAGCTCGGCGTAAATCCTTGCGCTTCTTGCCTTCGCATGCTCCAGTTCCTCAAGGACCACGATGCCGGCACCTTCACCAAGCACAAAACCACTTCTGTCTTTGTCAAACGGGATAGATGCTCTTGCGGCATCTTCTGTTTTGGTAAGGGCAGTAAGGGCAGTAAAACCTGCAACACCTGTCGGGCAGATACAGCTTTCCGTTCCACCTGCCAGCATGATCTCGGCATCCCCGTACTGGATCGCGCGGAATGCATCACCAATGCTATGAGTTCCGGAAGCACAGGCTGTCACAACATCTGTACATTTGCCGCGGAGTCCGAACTGAATGGAGATATTTCCTGCTGCCATGTTGGAGATCATCATCGGTACCATCAGAGGATTTACTTTTCCAGGTCCTTTGGTGAGGATTTTTTCATAGTTATTCTCTACCTGCGGAAGACTTCCGATACCGGAGCCAACGATCACGCCTGCGCGGAAAGAATCTTCTTTTTCCATATCGATCCCGGAATCTTCCAGGGCTTCTTTTGCTGCCGTCACTGCATACTGGCAGAACGGATCCATACGTCTCGCAGATCTCGGATCCATATGGTCTTTTGCGTTAAAATCCTTCACCTCTGCGGCAATCTTTACTTTGTAATCGGTGGTATCAAACTTCGTGATCGGTCCGATGCCGACTTTTCCCTCGCGGATCCCTGCCCAGAAATCCTTTACATTATTTCCAATAGGGGTAACTGCACCAAGTCCGGTGACAACGACTCTTCTCTTACTCATATGACCATTCCTCCATCGACCTGAATTACCTGTCCTGTGATGTATGCAGCATCGTCAGATGCCAGAAAAGCGACTGTTTTTGCGATATCCTCCGGCTTGCCAAAATGTCCGAGCGGAATCTGTGCGGCAGATGCTTTTTTTACTTCTTCGGATAATACTGCTGTCATTTCTGTCTCAATAAATCCCGGTGCCACTGCATTTACAGTAATTCCACGGGATGCAAGTTCTCTCGCCGCACTCTTTGTCATGCCGATGATCCCTGCCTTGGATGCCGCGTAGTTTGCCTGTCCTGCATTTCCGGCAATTCCAACTACAGATGCCATGCTGATGATACGTCCGCTGCGCTGGCGGAGCATCTGTCTGGAAACAAAACGCATCATATTAAAAGTTCCCTTGAGGTTGACATCGATCACACTGTCAAAATCTGCTTCTGACATTCCCATCAGAAGGCCATCCTTTGTGATTCCTGCATTGTTCACCAGGATATCAATACTTCCATGTGTCTTTACGATATCTTTTACAGCACTTTCGCAGGCTTTATGATCAGCGACATTCCACTGTCTGATCTCTGCTTCGCCGCCTTTTTCCTCAATTTCTTTCTGCACTTCTTCTGCACGTTCCAGAGAACCGTTATAATTGATCACAACTGTTGCACCTCTCGACGCAAGTTCCAGGGCAATGGCTCTTCCGATTCCTCTGGAAGCACCTGTTACAACAGCAACTTTCTTTTTATTCTGCTCTGCCACTTATTTTCTCCTTATTTAAGTTCCTCACACACCGAAACAGCTTCTTCCCAGCTTCCAATGTGATAGGATTTTACATTTTTATCGATCTTTCGAAGGAATCCTGTCAGTGTTTTGCCCGGTCCGATCTCTACGAAGGTATCCACGCCTTCGCGGATCATGGTCTCCACACTCTGCTGCCAGCGGACAGATCCGCTGACCTGCGCTACCAGAAGTTCTTCGATCTTTCCGCAGTCTGTAATTACCTCTGCGTTGATGTTCGCCACATACGGAACTTTCAGGGGATTCATACTGACTCCGGCAAAAACCTTCGCCAGTTCTTCTCCTGCCGGTCTCATCATCGGTGAATGGAAAGGTCCACTTACTTTAAGCGGAAGTACCCTTCTTGCACCTGCCTCTTTGAGAGCTGTTCCCGCCTCGGCAACTGCTTTCGCTTCACCGGTAATGACAATCTGTCCCGGGCAGTTGTAGTTTGCAATGGAAACGCCCTCTCTGCCATTTAAGACATCCTCAATGACTGCTGCATCAAGTCCGAGTACTGCGGACATTGCCCCGGTTCCTTCCGGTGCTGCATGTTCCATAAAAATCCCTCTGGAGCGAACAGTGCGTACTGCATCCATGTCGCACATTCCGCCTGCCACTGCGATCGCACAGTATTCACCAAGGCTTAAGCCCGCTGTCATATCCGCATGAAGTCCCATTGCTTCGACAGCTCTCGTCATTGCAAGACAGGCTGTTACCATCGCTACCTGTGTATATTCTGTTTTGTCCAAAAGATCATTTTCTTCGAAACAAAGTTTCTTAAGGTCAAGATCTACCGCTTCAGATGCCTGATCAAAAACGGCTTTGGACAGAGGACTTTTTTCATAAAAATCCTTTCCCATTCCAACTGCCTGTGCGCCCTGTCCCGGATAAATAAAAGCGATCTTACTCATCTGCATTTACCCCGTTCATCAGCTTGCCTGCATCGACAACAGTTGTTTTGATGATGTCTTCACAGGAACGTTCCTCTTTGATCATGCCTGCAATCTGACCTGCCATCAGGCTTCCGTTCTTTGCATCACCTTCCTGAACGGCTTTTCTGAGGCTTCCCAGAGTAAGCTGTTCCAGTTCCTCAAACGGTGCGCCTGCTTTTTCCAGTTCCAGATATCTGCGGACCATGTCGTTACGGAGAACACGGATCGGATGTCCGGTGCTTCTTCCTGTTACACGACTGTCGATGTCTTTTGCTTTGATGATGCTGTTTTTATAATTTTCATGGATCACAGATTCTTTGGATGCTGCAAAAACGGTTCCCATCTGGATTCCTTTTGCGCCAAGCATGAATGCTGCTGCCATTCCTCTGCCATCTGCGATACCGCCTGCTGCGATCACCGGAATCTTCACTGCGTCAACGACCTGCGGAACCAGTACCATTGTGGTAAGCTCTCCGATATGACCGCCTGCCTCACAGCCTTCGGCAACGACCGCATCTGCACCGCAGCGTTCCATACGTTTTGCAAGTGCTACGGATGCAACGACCGGGATAACTTTGACTCCGGCTGCTTTCCAGTCTGCCATGTATTTCTCAGGGCTTCCGGCTCCTGTGGTAACGACTTTGACGCCTTCCTCCACGATAACCTTAGCAACTTTTTCTGATTCCGGATTCATCAGCATGATATTGACACCAAACGGTTTGTCTGTCAGTTTCTTTGTCTCACGGATCTGCTCTCTGACCCATTCTGCCGGCGCACCGCCTGCTGCAATCAGTCCAAGACCGCCTGCATTGGATACAGCTGCTGCCAGATGACATTCCGCAACCCATGCCATGCCACCCTGGATCACCGGATATTCAATTCCTAATAATTCTGTGATCTCTGTTTTCATAATAAAATCCTCTTGTCCTGTGACTCTTATGCCTGATGCTCTGTCAGGTAGTTCATTGCGTCTGCTACGGTTGTGATCTTTTCAAGATCTTCACTTGGAATCTCTACAGAAAATTCTTCCTCAAGTGCCATTGCCAGCTCAAAAAGATCAAGGGAATCTGCATGAAGATCATCCATGAAGGATGTCTCTGCAGTGATCTCTGCTGCGTTTGCTCCTAAAGTGTCTGCTGTAAGTTCGATGATTTTTTCTAACATTTTTGTTTTCTCCTTTTTCTATATAAATTTAAAATTATATGATCTCTATTTTTCTGTATCTATTTAATATTGCGATATTGGATATCTGCGAATTGCCTCATCCTTTCGTATTGCTGTCAATTTCCCATTCCAATACACTCGCTCCCCACGAAAGTCCGGCGCCGAATCCTGCCAGAATAATTCGCTGTCCCTTTTTCAGGACGCCTTTTCTATCCAGTTCATTCAGCAAAATCGGAATGCTCGCGGATGACGTATTTCCATAATCCTGAAGGTTCATTGGAAACTTCCCGATATCCAGGCGAAGCCGCCTCGCAACTGCATCCACGATCCTCGCATTCGCCTGGTGAAGAACAAACCAGTCAATGTCCTCTATAGAAAGTTCATTTTCTTTCAAAACTTCCTGTATCACCTGCGGAACATTGCGGACCGCAAACTGAAAGACATCCTTGCCATTCATGGTAATGTATTCTGTTTTTGCTTCTTTGCAGTCTCTGTCAATACTTCGGATTCTGCCTGCGGCTCCCGGTCCGGTAAGTGCCGGTCCGCCTTTTCCATCGGAGTGTGCCGCCGGTCGGTAGCTCTTGCCCTCTGCTGCCTTTAGAAGAACCGCTCCGGCCCCATCTCCAAACAGGATGCAGGTTCCGCGATCCGTCCAGTCCACCAGTCTGGAAAGACTCTCACTTCCTATGACCAGGATCGTCCGGCAGATTCCGGATGAGATATAAGCCTGGGCAGTATTATAAGCAAAAAGAAATCCGCTGCACGCAGCATTGAGATCAAATCCGACTGCTCTGACCGCTCCAAGTATTTCCTGTACCTGACAGGCTGTACATGGAAAAACCCGGTCAGCTGAACCCGTTGCCACCAGAATCATATCTACTTCTTCCGGTGAAACTCCGGCTTCCTCAAGTGCCTGGCGGCCTGCTTCCGCTGCCATGGAAACTGTCGTTTCCTTTTCCACAATGCGCCGTCGCTCCACACCAGTCCGTTCCCGGATCCATTTATCACTGGTATCTACAAAACCT
>ERZ837910.2697-NODE-2697-length-21148-cov-4.610013_pt1 | contig 21148 bp, 15 predicted proteins | sample MGYA00519940_ERZ837910 | MGnify/ENA primary metagenome ERZ837910 (study PRJEB31850, sample SAMEA3708825) | human gut metagenome | biome: human gut; feature: human-associated habitat; material: faeces | place: China | collected 2014 ... | reverse complement strand
ATTTCAAACTCACCACGGAAGAGAATATCCGCTTTAAGCAGATGCTTTGTAAGGCCGGATCGGAGCATAACCGGAGCCGTTTTATCGTCAAAAGAATCTTCGCCGAGGAGTTCGTTGTCGTCAGACGCGACCCGTCGAAGACGCAGTTCGTCGCCCGGCTGAATGATTTTTATTTCCAATTCCAGAAACTTGCGAACAACTACAATCAGATTGTAAAGGCTGTCAATTCGCACTTTTCCAACGTTGCTATCCCGCATCAGATCGCCATGCTGGAACAACGCACCCGCGAGTTGAAAGCTCTTAGTATCGAGATTCTGAACCTTGCCAAACAAGCTGCGGAATGGTTGCGAATATAAGATCGGGTTCCTCGCCCGGCGGGGCTTTGCACTATAACAAGGAAAAGGTCGATAAGGATGAAGCCGAGGTGCTTTTCTGGCAGAAGATGCTCGAACCGTTCGATAAACACGGACGACTGGATGTCGACGCCTGCATGGAGAGTTTCTGGCCCTACCTCGAAGCTAACAGAAGAACGACCAATACGGTTTTCCATGCTTCGCTGAATCCCTCGCCGGAAGACAGGCTGACCGACGATCAGCTCCGGGACATCGCGCAGGAATACATGGAACGGATGGGTTACGGCAAACAGCCTTATATCGTCTTCAAGCATAAGGACATCGACCGGGAGCACCTCCATATCGTATCGTTGCGCGTCGACGAGCAGGGGCGGAAAATCAGCGATTCGCACGAATACGATCGCTCCATGTCCGTATTGCGGGAATTAGAACGCAGGTACGATCTGCATCCGAGTATCAAAGGCGAAGAACAGAGGGACACCCCCGATCTTCGGAAAGTAAACTATAAGGCGGGAAACGTCAAACAACAGATCTCATCCGTCGTCAGGTCGTGCCTGCGGAATTACAAATGCTCGTCCTACGGCGAGTTCCGCACGCTGCTGGAATTGTTCAACGTCTCGGTCGAGGAACGTACGGGAACGATCGAAGGCAGAAATTACGCGGGTATTGTCTACGGTGCCTTGACCGACGACGGTTATGGAACAGGCACACCCTTCAAGTCGAGTAAAATAGGGAAAGACGTAGGTTATAAAGCCCTGCAAACATATTATGCAAAATCAAATGAAAAACTGAAAGCACCGGGAGCGCTCGACCATTTGCGCCATACGGTCAAAGACGCCATGAGCCCACACAATACACGGGATGAGTTCCGGCAACTGCTCAAGGCGGACGGTGTCGACACTGTTTTCCGGATCAATCCCGCAGGGAGAATCTACGGCGTAACGTTTATCGACCACACCAATGGCATTGTCGCCAACGGTTCGGTGCTGGGCAAAGAATTCTCGGCCCATGTTTTCAACGATCTGTTCCCGACCTCCCGAAAAGAAACACTGCATACCGCAGAACAGCACGCGGAACAGAAACACGAACAACGAAGCCGCACGGCAAATCCTATCTCAGGAGTTATCGACACGTTGTTGGACTTAGCCGATGTGCGGGCTTTCGAGGAACAGCAAAGAATCCAGCGACGGCGGCGGAAGCGTCGGCTATGATGGAATACTGTTTTTTGCATGGAGGATGCACGTTGTTAACCGTGTGTCCTCCACGTTTTTTCATGTTTTCGAATAAGCGGAGGACTTTATATCCCGGAGCATGGACTGACATGCCTGCGGAGAGGTGCCCGATTCCGAATATCTGGCCTGAGTGATTGTTCGCTGTTCGTCTTCGGCTTGGTGTTTGTATAATTTATTGAATACTAATGGCATGTCGTTGCCGCGATTTGTCCGCTGTCCGGGCGGACGAATCCTCATTTACGGTATTTTTGCGGCCGTATTGAAAAAAGAATGGAGTATATGACAAGCGTAAAATTGAAACTGAACAAAGATCGTGTGCGATGCGACGGAACCTATCCGCTGGTGTTTCAGCTGATCCACCGAAGGCAGAAAAAACTTATTTACAGCCCGTTCAAGCTTTATGAGGATGAGTTCGACGAACAGCACGGCAAGGTGCGTTTCGTGTCCGAGGAACGACGGCAGGAGCGTGACGTGCGGCGCATGAACCGCGAAATCAGACAGCAGTGGAAAAGTATCGGCCGGCATATCGAGACCTTGGAGCAGCGCCGCGAGACTTACAGCGTTGCGGATGTGGTTTTCCGCTACAAGGTCGAGCACGACAGTCTGAGCCTGCTGCATTATATGGACCTGCAGATCGCCTACCGGGAGCGTCTGTCCCGATTCGGCTCGGTCGCGGCCTTGCGCAACACACGGTCGTCCGTCTCGTCGTTCATCGGCCTGAGAATAGTGGGCCTTTCGGATGTGAACGGCGCTTTCATCCGTGATTACGAGGAGTGGCTGCTGCGCCGGGGCGTGTGCTATAATACCGTCTGTTATTATATGCGCAATCTGCGCTCGGTCTATAACCAAGCCGTGCTCGACGGCTACCCGATGTCCGCAAACCATCCGTTTCGCTTTCTGCATTCCAAGCCGCAGCATACCGTCAAACGGGCCTTGGGGCGTGAGGCCATGCGCCGTATCGCCGACGTAGACCTTTCGGACTATCCCCATCTGGATATGGCCCGCGATCTGTTCATGTTCAGTTTCTTCAGCCGGGGCATGCCGTTCGTCGACATTGTTTTTCTGAAGAAAAGCGCAGTCAACGGGGGCGTTATCAGCTATCGCCGTCACAAGACCAACCAATGGCTGCATGTGGAGGTGACGCCCCAGCTGGCCGGTCTGATGGAGAAATATGGCAATGAATCCGAGTGGGTCTTTCCGGTTCTGAAAGATGCGAAGGACAAACAGACGCAGTACCGGCTTTATCGTGTAGCCCTTGAGCGGGAGAACCGCAATCTGAAACGGGTCGGGGAGTTGTGCGGTCTCGACACCGTCCTGACGGCGTATGTAGCCCGTCACAGCTGGGCGACGCTGGCCAAGGAGACCGGCGCCGCGATTTCGGTCATCAGTGAGGGACTGGGGCACACGTCGGAAAAGACGACGCAAATCTATCTGAAAGAGTTTGACCGCCGGGTCGTCGATCAGGTCAACAAAACGGTCTCTTCGCTGTAGGTCCCGGACCTGCGGCGAAGCCCATTTTCAGGGAGGAAAATTTGCAAAATAATTTCCCAATTCCTATCTTTGCCGTACGATTCCCTATTCGCAATAGAGCATTACATAGCCTTGTGATACTCTGTTTCATCCCAAGTCATTTCAATCAATAAAACAGGTAGAGAAAACCGGCCTTTCGCCGTGATTCTCCGGCTGTGTGTCGAGCGGTATGTTTCCGAAAGGAAACAGCCGCTTTTTTTGTATATCCGGCACATCCGCAATAACTTGCACATGTTTTCGGCGAGCGGCGAATCCTTTTGCGCTGTCGTCCGAAGGGGGCCGGGATCTGTTTTCCGGCTGACGGTTGCACAGGGGGATACTGCCGTACCGATACTTATGTTTGCATAGGTTTCCGCCGAAATCGGGAGGCTGCCGGCAATGTTCCTGCCGATTTGTTTCAGCAACCGCTTCCGTCGTTTCCTTTTATGCGAAAGGACGCAACTCATGTCGATACGCAGCGCTGCGAAACCGGCGGAGTCACCAAAATCCCCCCCCCCCTCCGGGCGGCGGGGAGATTATGTGCTTAAAGTATTGTATGATAGAATGGTGCGCGATGTCGAAATCCTCGTTCTGCGAGAATATCACCGGGCGACTGTTTTTGAGACTCCTGCCGACAAATCCTGCCCCCGCGTCTTCGCAGCAACGCGGGGTGACAAGGTTTTCGTTACTATGCAATAAATCGTGACGCAACAATTTATTATCCATAAATGACGCTTTTTATGGCTTTTGTTCCGGCAATGTTTCAGAATCCTGCATCTTAATGATATCTGAATAAGATCGATACCGTTTCAAATCCGATATAAAATGCATTGCGGCATACTCTGAAACATCGTATGCTATTCATCTGCTTGTAAATCACTGTATTCCCTTCTGAAAATACAGCCGATGCTCTATTGCGAATAGAGCATTGCGGAAAAATCGGAGGTCGCATAACGGCAATACCGTCATAAGTTTCCGAATGATAGTGTATTGACACGACATATGTAAAATAAGTTGATGCAGATGAAAAAGACTGTCTTGTTTTTAATATCGGTGTTGTTCTTCGGGGCTCTTCGGGCTCAGGAGTCTCCGCATACCGATACCCTCGGCGTTAAGGTTTATTTCCGGCAGGGGTATTCGCTTCTGGAGCCTTCCTATCGGGACAACGGGGTGCGCTTGGCTGCTTTTGCCGCGCATGTCGAATCTTTGCAGCGGGACACGCTGGTCCGTGTGAAAAGCATCCGTGTCACCGGCACGGCTTCTCCGGACGGTACCTCCCGCTCGAACGAGCGTCTGTCGGAGAATCGTGCGAAGAACATCATCGCATGGTTCGAAGAGCGTTTTTCATTTCCGGGAGTCTCTTTCGACGCGCATGCCGAGGGCATCGACTGGGCCGGACTGACGGCCTTGGTCGAAACCTCGGAGATGCCTTACCGCAACGAGGTGCTGAACATTCTGTACAATACGCCCGAATGGATTATCCGAGACGGCAGGGTCGTTGACGGTCGCAAACGCCAGTTGGGGCTGCTGCGCGGGGGCCGTGCGTGGTGGTACATGGCTGAACACTTCTTCCCGCAGTTGTGGAGCGGCGGTATGCACCTGAGCTGCGAAATCGAGCGGCGCATTCTCCCGCAACCGGAGCCAGAACCAGCGTTGGAACCGCAGCCGGAATCGGCGCTTGCAGAGGAGCCGGGTTGCGAATCCGTCCAGACCCCTGACCCCGTCGTCGGGCAGACCCCCGCTCCGGAACCTGCCGCGGAGATCGCCGCACAGCCTGTGGTTCCGGAGGGCAAACCCTTCTACATGTCTTTGAAAACCAATCTGCTTTACGACGCGGCGCTGGTGCCCAACATCGGTGCGGAATTCTACGTGGGCCGCGGGTGGTCGCTCGGCGGCAGTTGGATGTATGCCTGGTGGAAGAATGACCGGCGTCATAACTATTGGCGCATCTACGGCGGCGAGCTCGACGTGCGCAGATACTTCGGCCGCCGCGCCGCGGAAAAGCCGCTTACGGGACACCATATCGGCCTTTACGGCCAAATGCTGACCTACGACTTCGAGCGGGGTGGCAAAGGCTGTCTGGGCGGCAAGCCGGGCGGCACGCTCTGGGACAAGATGAGTTGGGGCGTGGGACTCGAATACGGCTATGCGCTGCCGATCGGCCGTCGTCTGAACCTCGACTTCGGTATCGGCGTCGGCTATCTGGGCGGCGAGTATTGGGAGTATAAGCCCGTCGACAACCACTACGTATGGCAGGCGACGAAACATCGGCATTGGTTCGGACCCACGAAAGCCGAGGTCTCGCTCGTATGGCTGATCGGCAGCGGCAACTTCAACCGGAAAGGAGGCAAACGATGAAAAAGATATTCCATGCGGCAGCGGCCGCCGCTGTTCTGGCCGCCGCGACATCCTGCGAACATAAGGAACTGTGCTACGACCACTCGGATGCGGTCGATGTGGAGGTGGTCTTCGACTGGTGCAACGCTCCGGACGCCTCTCCCGAATCCATGTCGCTCTACCTGTTCCCGGCCGGCGGCGAGGCTCTGCGCTATGAGTTCACCGACTGCCGGGGCGGTACGATCCGCGTTCCGGTCGGGAGTTACGAAGCCCTGTGCCTGAACAGCGACACGGAAAACGTCACCTATCGCAATGCGGAGTGTCGGGAAACCTTCGAGGTGACCACGCGCACCGCCGATCTGCTGTCGGGGCTCTCCGTTTTAGGCGTGCTCTCCGACGGCGTGCCCCGTGTCGACGGTACGGAGAGTGAACGGGTGATTTTGCCTCCCGACATGCTTTGGAGCGATTACGCGGAGAGCGTCGAGTTGAAACCGACGGCCGGGACACCGACCGTGACGCTCAGTCCGGAGATGTCGATCTGTCGCTATACGGTCGAGATTCGCAACGCCGCGAACCTGAAATACGTGTCGGGCATCAGCGGTTCGCTGTCGAGCATGGCCGAGAGCCTGTATCCGGGCGTGGGCTGCGACGCGACCTGCAAGACGGGCGCAACAATCCCTTTCGATGCGGCCGTATCGGCCGACAAGAGCACCGTTACGGGCGAGCTGTTCGCTTTCGGATGCCCCTCGGCGCGGAAGACCCACACGCTGACCGTCTACGCGGTGCTGTCCGACGAGAGCAAATGGTATTACACCTACGACGTGACGGATCAGATTCACTCCGCGCCGGATCGGCGCGACGTACATATCGTTCTGGACGGACTTCCGCTGCCCAAACCTATCGTCAACGGCGGCGGCTTCCAGCCCGATGTCGACGATTGGCAATCGGTAAATGTCGATATAGAGATGTAAAAATCCTTCCCGCTTGGCGGAAGCAAAAATCAACATAACCTTTTTTTAATTTTTAACATTATGAAAAAATCCATGTTTTTGATTGCCGGAGCCGCTCTTGCTCTGGCATCGTGCTCGAAGGACGAACCGGTGAGCACGAACAACGGCAATGCGATCGATTTCCGTGCTGTCATGCAGACCCGTGCTACGGCAACGACGACGGCCAACATTGCTAAATTCTTTGTTACGGCGTTTGACAAGAACGGCGCTAACTATTTCTCCGATGCGGAGTTCACCAAAGACGGCTCCTTTTTTACCTCGACGCCGTCCTATTACTGGCCCAGCGACGGCAGCGAACTCTCGTTCGTCGCTTACTCGCCGTCGAAAGATGAGCTGGGCGGCACTTTGACGCTTAGCAAAGACAGCAAGACGCTCGTCGATTTCGCACCCGCAGCAGCTATTGCCGACCAGAAAGATTTTATCACCGCCGCAGCCACCGGCAGCAAGAGCAATGAATCGAGCGGCGTAGCGCTGACTTTCGCACACCAACTCGCCCAGATCGAGCTCAAAGCCAAGAATGCCAACGAGGGATATGTGTTCAAGGTGCAGGGTGTGCGCATCGGAAAGCCTATTTCAAAAGCCTCGATAGATTTCGAAACCGGCATATGGAAGCTGGCAGGTGAAGAAAACAAGGCAAACTACGAAGTAACCTATACGGGGCAGGAAAAGACTTTGGGAGCCACGGCCGTTTCGATCATGGCTACGGATGGCAACAATGCTATGCTTCTGCCGCAGCAATTGACCGCATGGAGTTATGAGGATAAAACCAACACACTTAATGGTGCATACCTCGCTGTGAAAGTACAGATTACGACCAAGGACGGCGCCCGCGTCTTTCCGGCGGCTTCCGTCGGCGAATACGACTGGGTAGCTGTCGCTATCGGTACGAAGTGGGATGCCGGCAAGAAATACATTTATACGCTCGATTTCACCAACGGCGCCGGTAAGGTCGATCCTGAAAAACCCGAACCCACCGATCCTACCGATCCGGACAATCCGGGCGAGGATATTTTCGGAGGAGCCATCAAGTTTACGGTTACCGTAAACGATTGGATAGACGCTGCGGAGGATATCGAAATGTAGCGAACCGTTCGGCTGCATGCGGCCGAACAAATGGATCGGGTGGGGTTGGACCGCAGAAACACCACGTGCATTGAGAGGCGTAATGTGCGGGTGTGTGCGGGGAGGACGCAGGAAGCATCTTCTGTCCCCTCCCGATCGCTGAAGACGGAACGGAGTGCGTTCCGCAAAGCCGATTCAAACGAAACCAAGATTCGAGTTATGAGAAGATTTTCATTCGACAATCTCCTTGCCGCGGTCGCAGCGGTGGCCATTCTTCTGCCCTCTGCCTGCTCGGAAGACCCGGCGGCGAACAACGCTCTTTCGGGGCCGACGACTGATGCGGCCGCCATGCGCTTCGGAACGACGGAGATAAGTTCGCGCGCCACGCTTTACGACAAGGAATCCTTGCAGCAGGACGGCGCGGCTTTCGCCGTGTGGTGCGCCATGTACCCGACTTCGGGCGACAAGACGAAATACGTTACGCTCTTCGACCGAATGCCGGTTACCTATCACACCGCCGATAACGGGTGGAGCTACGAGGGGGTGCAATATTGGAGACCGGGCTTCACCCATAATTTCCGGGCTTTCTTCCCAGCCGAGATCGACGGAGCGCCCGTCGCTGTCGAGGTGCGGGATCTCGACAAGGGCGATGCGATGCACCTTGAGATTTCCGAGTTCGACCTGACGCAGGGCATCGACCTGCTGGCGGCCTCGACCGAGCCCCATGTCTGCGTCCCCGGCGCCAAATGGCCTGCGGTGAACGGCGCCGAGGTCCGTACGGTGAACCTCGCATTCCGCCACCTGCTCTGCGGCATTGCGATAACGGGAACGGCGGATGCGGCTCTGGACGCCTCCGAGCGCGTCGTGATCGAAAGCCTGAAAATTTACGGCATGAGCCGCAAGGGCAGTTGGTCGGGGGCCGGTTCGGGTGCGGCCGGCACGTGGACCCCGTCCTCCGATGTTACGACTGAGACGAACCCCTATGCCGTGCCGGTGTCCCTGCAAGGTTCGGGGTCCGTTGCTCTGGCGGCGAGCCAGTCGTACGATTTCGTGACTTCGGACGATATGCTGCTTATGATGCCTCAGCCCGTCACGGAGGATTTCGTGCTCGAAATCGGCTACCGATACCAAACCGCGGCGGAGAACCTCTATGTGGTGCAGGCTCCGCTCTCCGCGGCATCGCTCGCGGCAGGATGGGAGGCCGGGTATAAATACCATTACCGCTTTACCGTGGGCGGCAGCGACGGTATTCTGTTGGACGCGCCAAGCATTACCCCGTGGACCGATGGCGGTGATACGGATGTCGATATTCTGTGACACGGTTTATGAAAATTATGACAAGATGAAAACGAAAATCACACCTTTCATCCTTATTCTGGCCTTGCTGGCTTCGTGTGGTAAGGACGGGTCTCCGGACCTTCCGAAGCAAGGACCTGCTCCGGACGGCACGCAGACGGCCATCGTGCCTACGGCGATCCTGAGCGTCGACGCCTCTTCCATGAGCCGCGCACTGAGCGGTCCCGTCACGGGTGACAAATTCCCGAACGGTACGGAAGACCTGTTCGCCGTAACCGCATACAAGGGCGCTGCGGCCCCGACCACGGATTACAGCGGCGCTTACTTCGACAACGCGGCGGTCAGGTCCGATAACGCGGGTGTCCTGAGCTTCTCGGCTCCCCGATATTACCCGCCCGGTGCGGAGAAACTCTACTTCTACGCTTACAGTCCGGTCAGCGCCGGCGGCTATGCGGCAGGAACGGCAAGCGCCGCCCCGACCGTTACGTGGACCATCGACGGACAGCAGGACATCATGTGGGCCAAAGAGGTGACCGGCTTAGGCAAAGCCTCTGCCGGAGCCCAGCCGCAGCCCGCCTTCACCTTTACTCACAAGTGCAAGCAAGTCCGGTTCTTCGTGAAAAGGGACCGGGATTTTCCGGCCGGCGATGCGCTCACCTCGCTGAAGATCACCGGTGCCAAGACCACGGCCGTGCTGACCCTGAATACGGGCGATGTGGTATTCGGCGGTTCGGGCGAAATCCCGGTTTTCGACGGTTCGATGACGATGACCGAAACGGCGGCACAAGCCGGCGATGCCGTGATGTTCGAACCGGGGCAGACCTTCACGGTGGAGGCCGCCGCCGGGGGAGCTGTCTTCTCGGATGTCCGGATAACGCTTTCGGGCGATGATGCCGGACAGGCAGGGCAGAGCTGCAAGGTGACGCTGACCTTCCATCGGGAGGAGATCACGGCCACGGCCTCGGTAGTAGCCGAATGGAAAGACGGAGGTGAAACCGATATGGAGACAAAGCCCATAACTTATCCTTACGGCATCAACGGCAACACCATCGTGGTAGTGGATGTCTATGGCAACGCCGACCCCGTCCTGTACCCCACCCACGAGCCGTGGACCGTAACCCCCGCCCATGCGGAGAAAGACTGGGATGCCAACGATTCGGGCTTGAATACCTGCAGTCAGAAGTTCATGGTGGCCAAGGCCGATGCCAAAGGCAAGGGTGGCAGTGCGACATCCATTACCTGGTACGAGGCTTCGGGTACGACGCATGCCACCTACAACCCCAACGGTTACTCGGCCTGCGCCCAGTACAGCGAGGCTTCCGACCAGAGCGACAAGGGTACGTGGCGGCTGCCGACCGTACGGGAATTGAGATTGATCTACGATATGAAAGCCGAGCTTGCCGTTGTCATACCCAACTTGAATTATCTCTCGGTTACTGAGTATAGTATGATGACCAAGATCGTGTACTACGTGTCCTTCACCAACGGTTATTGCGGCGTCACCGGCATGAGCATGAAAACCTACCGTGTGCGCTGCGTCAGGGATCTTTAAAGGCCCTGCGGGTCGCCTTAACCCTTCGGTCCTTTAACCCTTTGGCGGCGGCCATACGCAGAGGGCCGGATTCGGAGACGAATATATGGAACGGATAAAAAGCGAGATGAATACAGATATATGAAAAAGACAGGAATAAGGAACAAGGGAATGCGGGCCCGCCTCGCGGCAGGCACATGGCTGCTCTCTGCGGCCCTGCTTCTTGGCGGTTGCTCCAAGGAGTCCGCCGACGAAGGCACGGACGGCTGCCGGGTGGAGATTACGCCCCGGAGCGGGCTTCCGGTCTCGGTTTCCGCGCAGGGAACACTCACGCGCTCGACTGCCGATCCTTTGCAGGAGATGGATATGTGGTTCGCGCGCTCGGACGAGCGCAGCGCAGGTGTGTGGGGCGCTTACGGTACAGCAGCCTTGAAAGCCGTCCGCACGGGCGGCAGCGGGGAACAACCGCTGACGTTCGATCCCAGTCAGTATTACCAGACCAACGGCCTTAAAACCCGCATGGCGGGCTGGTATCCCGGCGGGGCGACGGCGGTCGGCGACGCATCGGGAAAGGGCTATTACGATGCCGCAGCCGGGACTGTGAGCTGGAGCATCGACGGCAGCCGGGACATCCTCACCGCACCGCTGGGAACAGGCAGCAAGACGGAGGCTATGCCGGTTATTGAGTTCGGCCATGCCCTCGCGCAAGTGCAGGTGTACGTCTATGCCGACCCCGGAGTATCGGCACAGTGGGGACAATTGAGGTCCGTACAGTTGCTCGACCAGAACGCCGTTTGTACGCTGAAACTGTCCGGTGTGACCGAAGCGTCGGCGCCCGTTGGCGGCACGGACGGCGGCAAAATGCCGTTCGCCCTGGCCAATGCCACGCCGCTGGAGATTCCCGAAGGTAAAGACAATGCGGTCGCATTCGGCGATCCGGTGATGATCGTCCCGCAGGACCGCAAGAACTACCAACTGAAGCTCCAGTTATCTGCCGGAGCGCACAGGCCCAAACAAGCTTTTGCACCCGGCCGGGCCTATCTGGCCGGCGAAGCGGTCAGATTATATGTCAGGTTCTCGCCGTTAGCCGTGGAGGTAGATCCAACCGTCACAATCGCCGACTGGGTGACGGATGGAGAGTTGAATACCTATCCGAAAGTTATAAACGGCAATACGATCGTGGTTTCGGATGACCTCGGCGAGGCCGACCCGAAACGGTATCCTACCCACGAGGCGTGGACCGCAACTCCCGCTCATGCGGAAGACGCATGGGATTCCAACGCTTCGGGATTGAATACCTGCAGTCGGAAGTTCGAGGTCGCTTCGAAAAGAGCCCCGGCATCAACAACATGGCAGAACGCCCAAATCAACTGCAAAGCATACAGTCAGGCTTCGGATGATGCCGGTACATGGCGCCTGCCTACCATAAGGGAACTGGGGCTGATATATAGTAAGATAGGCGACCTTACGGCCGTGAGCGACATCGGAACCGGCTATTACTGGGCGGCTACCGAGGCTGTTTTCGTCAGCGACGATGCGTGGGAACTGAGGCTTGACACCGGCGGCAGGACCAAATACTCCAAGAATGCCAACAACAGCGTTCGCTGTATCAGGGACCTTTAGCGCACCTGCCCGGTAGCGGCCGCACGAGGGCGGGATGCCGAAAGGAATGACGGAATACGCAACAAAGGAGAGATAAACAAAGGATATAATGGAAAAGACAAGAATAAAGAACAAGGGAGTGCGGGCCCGCCTCGCGGCGGGTGCATGGCTGTTTGCAGCGGTCCTGCTTCTTGGCGGTTGCTCCAAGGAGCCGGCAGAGGGTATGGACGGTCCTTCGGGGCAGGTCGCCCTCGACTTCTCGATAGAGGGTATCGAGAAGATGCTGCCCGTCACCAGAGCCGCCCTCGCTACGGGCACTACCGTGCGGGTGATCGCCTACAAAAGCGGTGACTCGAACCCTGCAACGGAAAACTACGCGAACGAATGCGCCTACTACTGGAACGGTACAAAGCTCGTACCGTGCATGGTAGATGCCAACGGCAACAAGACCGCCGATCAGCCCGATTGGGCTATGACGCTCCTCCCCGGCACCTACGACTTTTATGCCGTATCACCCGCCCTGCCGCTGGCTGCGGACAAGACGAAGCTCGCGACCGCCATCGCCAACGGAGTGGACTATGCCGCCTCGGACAAGACGACCGGGACGATCCCTATCCAAACTACCCCTTATGCGATTACGCTGAACGAGCTTCAGCGCAAATGCTCCCGGTTGACTTTCGTGATTCGCAAAGAGGACTACATAAGTTCGACCAGTCTGTCTGTTCTGTCCTTAAAGGTGAAGGGGCTGGCTGCGGCCAAGAGTGGCGTGACGGTAGGCGGGGACATAGCTCCCGCCTCGTCCGGAACGCAGAGCCTCGACTTTTACAGCTACGATTTTACCGTCAGTGGAACGACAGCTACCCAGAAGACTCCTTCGGTCGTCCTGCCCCTGAGCGATGCGACGCTCTCACTGGAGATTAATCTCGTAGTCGACGGTACGCAGTTGAAACCGTCCTTACAAGGCATGTTGTCTTGCACCCTCGAAAAAGGCAAAGCCTATACGATCACCGCGACCTTTGCGGAAATCATGGAGATTACCCTGTCCGAATGGGATGCCGAGAATGGCAACAACCCCAGCCTTGGCAATCATTATCCCTATGTATCCGACGGTAATACGATTGTCATGCAGGACCGCTACGGCTTTGCGCAGGGGTATCCCCTGCATGCGCCGTGGACGCAGACTCCAGCCCATGCGGAACCCGCCTATGGTTCCAATAATTCGGGCTTGAATACTTGCGGTCAGAAGTTCATGGTGGCCAAGGTCAATGCCAAAAACAGCGAAGGCAATCAGGCGTCCATGACTTGGTACAGCGCTTCGGGGCTGTCGAATGCCTCCTATAACCCCCAAGGTTACTCGGCCTGCCCTCAATACAGTGAAAAACCGGACCAAAGCGACAAGGGTATGTGGCGGCTGCCGACCATAAGAGAGCTGAAGGTGATCTCAGATATGAGCGCCCAGGGAAAACTTACTGCCCTCAATCTACCAGCCGTAAGTTACTGGTCGGCTACCGCCCGCTCGACCGGGACTACGGTGTGGTACGTAAACTTCAGCAGCAACAACACGGGCAACGCAAGTTTCTTCGACCGCTACTATGTGCGCTGCGTCAGGGACCTTTAGCTGGGGCGCCTTAACCTTTTCGCCGGCGGCGGTCATACACAGAGGGCCGGGTTCGGAGACAGACATATGGAACAGATAAAAAGCGAGATATGGAAAAGACAAAAATAGGAAACAAGGGAATGCGGGCCTGCCACGTGGCGGGCACATGGCTGTTTGCTGCGGCCCTGCTTCTTGGCGGTTGCTCCAAGGAGCCGACAGAGGCGATGGGCGGCCCGACAGACGGTCAGCCCATGGAGATCACCCTCTCGCCCGAGTCTATGGGCGAGGTGGCGATGGATACGCGCGCTGTGAGCGGCGTGGACGAAAACAGGATAAAGGACCTGTGGGTGATTCAGTTCAACGCCGACGGTACGGCGCTCCTGCAAACGCCGCAGTATATTACGACGGTGACCAGTTGGGGAACCTCCTATAAGGTCAGGGCGAAGATCATCAAAACCTCGGACAGCAGCCTCTACTTTATCGCCAATACGGGCGACAATACACTTTATAGCGATGTCACGACTGCGGCCGACGTGGAATCGAAGACCTTGGCGGTCACGAACGAAGCCAGTCTCGCTTCGGGAAATGCGCTGCCCATGTGCGGCTGTTATACAGGCAAGCCCTCGGCCTCAGTGTCAGATGTTGCCATGAAACGTGCCGTGGCAAAAGTGACCTTCAAACTGGCCGCCGATATTCCCGGCGGCAGCTTCGTGCCAACGAGCGTCAAGGTCTATAACGCACCCATGGCGCTGCAACCCTTCCGTGACACTTCCAAGCTCGACCCCGGGACATCGGAAGCGGATTGCTATCCCGCTACCTCGGTAGGGTTTATCGGTGAATTCGCCGATCTGACCCCGGAAGACAAGACGCTCACCGCCACGGCCAAGGAGTGCGGGTGGTGTTACCTGCCTGAGAACGGGCGCGGCACAGGTTCGGCCACCGACCAAACGCAGAAGACTGCCGCAACGGCGCTGGGCGGCGCCGAGGGTCAGGGCAACTACGCCACCTACATAGAGATCGTCGGCGATTATACCACCGACTTGGGGTATAAATATACCGGGAACATATACCGCATCTACTTAGGTGCGGACGCCGTCAGCAATTACGACGTCAAGCGCAATACCCATTATACCGTTACGGCTACCATCAAGGGGGTAAGCGAAATGGACGCCCGCATCACGATCGGAGCCGAGACGCTGAACCCTTCGCCCGATTTCTACGATTACACCGACAACCTGACCGGATGGTTCGTCTATGCCAGGACCGATGCGAGCACAATGCTCATGTCATGGCAGGATGCCCTGCTCGAATGTGCCAAGACTCCGGGGTGGCGGCTGCCGACCATGGCCGAACTGGAGATCATCTACTGCATGCGCGATACGTGGGAAGTTGCAAGTAACGGTTTTTACGACAACTATTACTGGTCGGCTACTGAGTATGACAGCAGCAATGCGTGGTACGTGTCTTTTAGCGACGGCGTCTCGACAGACACCTACATCGCTAAAAGTAGCACCCTCTTTGTGCGCTGTGTCAGGGGGATATAGCGGTCCGGAGGGGAGTTTGGATGCGAACGCGACTTAAAATAATGAAATCAATGATAGCAATGAAAAATATACTGAATCTCTCGCTGCGCGGGTGGCTTTTTGCCGCGCTTCTGATGACTGCCAGTGCGAGCCATGCCCAAAAGAAACAATATCCTTATCTTCAGGACGGTAAGATCATTGTTTGCCGGGAGGGTGCGGATGGTGTAAAGTCCAGCCTGATCCATCCTAATTGGGACAGCACGCCCTCCCATAACGAGCTGGACGCAGCCAATAACCGTTTCGCCGCCAAATTCGAGGTGGCCGCTTCCGATGTCGATACTTCGGCAACGTGGGATGACGCCGTCAATCTGTGTCCTTCCGGCTGGCGGCTGCCTACGATCCGGGAGCTTCGGTTGATATATGTCTATCGCAACGAGTTGGGTACCTTCGATCTCTCCGCCATGAGCACCGGCTACTGGTCGGCTACCGAGTCCAGTTCCGACAGCAGCAACGCGTGGTATGTGGTTTTTGGCAGCGGCGAAACGGGCGGCAAATACCCTAAGATTGCTAACTCCCGTGTGCGCTGTATCCGGGATTTATATCGGCCCGGATGGCTGCCTTAACTTTTTGACACTTTATGCGCCGGTTACCATGCCCAGACAGCCCGACATGGCTGTGGGAACGCCCCGCAGACGGCGGCTCCTTCGCCTGCGGGGTACGTCTCGTCGGGGAATAAGTTCTTCACGCATGCAAACGACCTATTATGAAATCGCAAAATTCCATCTTTTCATTCAATAATCTTCTTGCTGCGGCCACGGCAACAGTCCTGCTTCTGCCCTCCGCCTGCTCGGAAGACCCGACGGCGGACAACGCCCTTTCGGGTCCTATGCTGCGCTTCGAGGTCGTCGATACGCACGGCTGGCAGACCCCGTCGCAGAGCCGCGCTACAGCAGACACAACGGTCCTGCACACGGATATTTTCATTTTGCAGGGGGGGGGAATTTCTGGCTGCCGACACGCTCTTCCTGCATGCGAGGGTTACCGACGGCATCGAATCGAACCGGTCGGACGCGGAAGTGCCTCAGACCCGTGCCACGCCCGTCGAAGAGGACACTTTCTACGAATCGTTCGGCGTGTTGGCGTCGGCCTATACCGGATCGTGGAGCGAAACTTCTTGCCTGATGGACTATATGTATAATGTCGAAGTAACGAAGGCATCCGGCTGGACGACGAATTATTTCTGGCCGACCGGCGGCCGGAAAGTCCGGTTCTTCGCCTATGCCCCCTATGGCGGGAGCGGCATCGTGCTCTCGGACAAGACGAAGGCCGGAACCCCGACGATCAGGTATACGGTTCCGGCAGCCGTCGCCAGCCAAAATGACCTGCTGGTCGCCGCTCCTGCCGCAATGGATGGAAATACCTCCGCAACCGCGTCGCTGCCTTTCGGTCATGTGCTTACCGCCGTGCGGTTCGTCACGGGCGACGACGTGCTGGCGGGCAAGATCACGAAAATCACGCTCAAGGGCGTTTACGGTTCTGCAACGTTGGCGATGGGTACCCCAGCGTGGAGCGATTACGGCAAGACGGCTAATTTTTCGCAGTCGTGCTCGGTCAATGTGGACGGTTCCGCCGATCAGGAAATAACTTTGGCCAAGGCTACTTTTATGTTGCTGCCGCAGACACTTCCGGCCGGTGCTTCGATCGAGATCGCCTATATGGACGATTTGACTTCGACGCAACGGACGCTGACGGCTTCGATCGGTGGTGCTGAGTGGCCGATGGGCAAGACCGTCACCTACCGGATCTCCACGACGAGCATCTCCGTCGTTCCGACTTTTACGGTAACCGCTCCTGCCGATTTCACCTATGTCGGGGGCAGTAAAGATTATTCGGTCACCAGCTATGCCACGGTTTCCCGCCCCGGTGACATCACGAAAACCGTGGCTGTGCCGTGGACTGCCGAGTTCGTCGAGGATGACGGCAGCGGAGGCTACAACGTGATCGCCCGTCCGGAATGGCTCACAGCCTTTACCGCGAGCGGCAACGGCGGTACGTCAGCCATGACGTTCTCGGCTGCGATCGCAGCCCAAAAGAGCCGTGTTTCCAATCCGCATAATGATGTACTGATGGCGGCGGCTCCCGTCAGCGGTACGTATGACCTTTCAACCAAGGGCGGCACAACGCCGATGAACACGGCGAACTGCTATGTCATCAACGCTCCCGGCACCTATTCCCTGCCGTTGGTCTACGGCAATGCCATTAAGGACGGGACGACCAATTCTTCGGCTTACATCTCACGAGCCAGCGGGAATTACGTGCTGAAGACCTTCGTAAACCACCTCGATGCACCTATCACCAGTCCCTATATCTACAATAATGCAAACTGTACACCGAAAGATGCCGTGCTGGTCTGGCAGGACGAAAAAGATCTGGTAACCCGTATAGCGCTTTCCCCGGATAAACACAATATCACGTTTGTCGTAAATCAGGCCACAATCAGACAGGGGAATGTCATTATCGCTGTAAGAAACGACAGCGGTCAGATCATGTGGAGCTGGCATATCTGGGTGACTGACTATAAACTCGGCGATGGAATTAAAACCGTAACCAATTACCAAAATGTCCAGTATAGGATGATGCCTGTAAACATCGGCTGGTGCGACGCCGCAAACAGAACCTATGATGCCCGCAGCCTGAAGGTGCGCTTCACGCAGACAATAACCGGTGCATCACAAGTCATAACGCTCTCCCAAACATCGTATGCGATCAGGATTACTGGCAATAATCCTTATTTCCAGTTCGGACGCAAGGACCCTATAATGACAGTTATACAGGAAGGTAATGAATCTGTCCAAATAAAACCTTGCTATTCTGTCAGTTATTCGTTTGCGGCACTCTCGGCGCCAGTATCTATCGGGGAGGCCATACAGAATCCACATGTGCACTATACTAAGTCGTTAGGTGCTTGGTGTGCCACCACATATTATAATCTTTGGAGCGCTAATACCGCCAAGACTGAGATCAACGATGATGCCGTCGTCAAAACCATTTACGATCCCTCGCCTGCAGGCTATCATTTACCGGCTTCGCGTGCGTTTACGGGGTTCACGTATGACGGCAGTGATATATACGGAAATGGCTTCTTGAGTATGTACAATTCGCCCTATACTTCGTCAGCCGATATTGCCAATAAATTCGGATGGGAGTTTTACTGCAATAAAATGACGGGTAAAGGCAGCTACGATACATCCGGTGGAACAATCTTTTTTCCAGCTTCGGGCTATCGCAGGGATATTGGTGAAGGAACTGGAATCGGTACTTCCTTCGCTTGTTGGTCGGCAGGGTCTTATATTCAGAGGCGCGGTTTTGGTCTGCTTGTGTCGGAAACCAGCGTTTTGCCTGGGAGGCGAGATGCCTGTGCTTGCGGTTATGCAGTGCGTCCTGTCCAAGATTAATGCTCTGTGAATGGATCTTCCCGCCAAGGCACATAAAAAGGGAGACGGAACCGGAGGCGCCGATCCCCGGACCCTGGCGAAGTACCGCGAGGCGGTCGAGTTGTACGGTTCTACGTCGTTGAGCGTTCGTGCAATCTGCGCTCGTTGCGGTGTATCGTATGCGGGTTTCCGGAGCTATCTGTACAAGTACCGCCGCGACCTGCTGCTGTCGCGCCACGGCGTAGCGGTCCCTTCGGTGTCGGACGCCGCGCGTACGCGCCTGCGGGGATGTCGGGGCCAGACCGCGTCGGCCCGTGCCAAGTACGGCGACGCGATCGCGGCCTGCGGCGATGCAAAGTATTTCGAATTCAACGTATCGCAGATCGCGCACCTGTTCGGATTGAACCCGACGGGTTTGAGCAATCAGCTTCGTGCGCACTGTCCGGGGCTTCTCGAACGCCGGGAGCTGGAGCGTCGGCGGCTGGGTTTTGCGGACAACCAGCAGCGGGGCGTTCGTCCGTGGTGCCGGGAGCAGTACGCCGCAGCCGTCAAACTGCTTCGCACAACTGAACTTACGCTGCCGGAGGTCGCCGAGCGGTACGGGGTCTCTTTTACCGGGCTTCGCCAGCACGTATGTTTCTATCACAAGGATTTGCAGCAGACGCGCAGCGATTTGCGCGAGCGTGCCAAGACACAGAAAAGAAAAGGTCACGTCACGGGCAGCGGACGCCGCCACGAGCCGACGCCCGAAAGCCGTGAACGCTACCGGGAGGCGGTGCGGCTCTACCGGAATACGGCCATGACGATTAAAGAGATCGCTGAGAAACAGGGATTGAATCCGTTTTCATTCACGAGCTACCTGCAAACGTGGCACCGGGAGGATGTTTTCGCCCGCCGGGGTGCGGAGTATCGGGAGGGTGCGAGCCTTTCGCAGACCAAGCAGTACAAGAAACCCACGGCTGCCAAATACGCTCCGGCCATCGAGCGGCTGCGTGCGGAGAACCGTCCCACGTCGGAGATCGCCGCGGAGTTCGGGCTGCATCCGGAGGTCTTCCGGCAGTACCTCAAAGAGCACGAGCCGGAACTGTATGCCCGTCAGGGTATGATGCGCGCCCCGAATGGACGCAGTGTCTCGCGGCGCAGCATGGAGAAATATGCCGAGGCCCTGCGATTGTACGAAACCTCCGGCGAGGAGCTGAAATCCATCGCCCGGCGGCTGGGGCTGAATTACAATTCGCTGGGCGGGTTCATCCGCCGCAATTTCCCGGAGCTGATCCTCCGCCGTCGTCAAAACACGGAGCAGTGCGGCGGCGATGAAACGGAGCGATCTGCGGTTCCGGCATCGCTTGCAATATGAAGCAGGATTGAGTTTGCCTGCCCGTTACCGAGCCCCGGAGTCCGAAACTCCGGGGCTTGCCGTTTTTTGTCGTAACACCTTCTTCCGTTCGCGGGGGCCGCCCTGCAACTCTGCACATATGGAATTATAAGACAGAAACGTAAAACTGAAAAATCTTGAAAAATGAAAACTCATAAGAATAAGAAGAATCCGTCAAAGAATCTGCGTTTTTTGGAGAACAGCCATTTTATGAAATTGTTGTGCACGTCGCTGGAAAGCGACTCCGGGCAGTGCGATCTTGAGCGCTTGAAAGCCTCGTATGCGCGTTTCGTCGGGAGCGTGCAGCGTCTCGTGGCGTCGGAGCAGTGCGCTCCGCTCGACATGCTGCACGCCCTGTCCCGTGCGCGGAACCGGCCCTTGCGGCTGCGCTCCTGTGAGGAACGGCGTCCGGCGGCGCTTGTCGCGCTTTGGGAAGGAGCCGTCTCACATCTGGAATTCGAGATGCGGATGGTCCATCTGCGTATCGAGCATCCCGCGGTTATGGATCGGCTGCCGCAGAGCGAAAAACCCCGCTCGGCGCTCTATTTGGCCGAGCCGTTCACGCCGACGGACCTCATGGAACTGATTACGGCCTTGCATAGTGCCGGCGTGGGACGGCGTATCGACGGTACCCGTGCCAATGTGGAACAGTTGGTCGAGCTGTTCCCGTGGATGTTCAACGTCCGCATCAACAACCCCATCCAGTGCCGCCGTGGGGTCATCAACCGCAAGTTGCGGTTGACACGGTTTCTGGATCTGCTGCGCAACTCTCTGATTGAAGAGAGCCAGCGATAAGCGTCGGCGCCCCTCATTCGAGGGGCGCTCTTTGTTCGCTTCCTGTATTTGGGGCGGACTGGAACGGACAGGGGCGGACATCGGCAACGTTTTTTCTGTCGCTGGTGTATTTTCAGGGCTTTAATGTTTCGATCATGCAGCAGGAAGATGATTTAAGAGCCCTTGAAAGTATCGTACAGTTCGCCCGTGGGCTGGGCGTGTTTTTCCTTATCCTCCATCTCTATTGGTTTTGTTACGAGTGGTTGTCCGGAAGCGGCCTGACATGGGCTTTCGTCGACCGCCTTCTGCTGAATATCCAGCGGTCGACGTCGCTGTTCTCTTCTCCCATGGTTACCAAATTCTGCGCTTTTCTGTTTCTCGCCGTTGGTTGCTACGGAACCAAGAGCGTCCGTAACGGCAAGGTCGGCAGGCGGCATATCGTCGGTGCTGTCTGTCTGGGACTCCCGCTGTTTTTTCTGAACGGCTTCCTGCTGTCGCTGCCCGCGGACATCG
>ERZ837910.2684-NODE-2684-length-21226-cov-4.231449_pt1 | contig 21226 bp, 18 predicted proteins | sample MGYA00519940_ERZ837910 | MGnify/ENA primary metagenome ERZ837910 (study PRJEB31850, sample SAMEA3708825) | human gut metagenome | biome: human gut; feature: human-associated habitat; material: faeces | place: China | collected 2014 ... | reverse complement strand
TACCGGTGCCAGGGCCGCCGGTAATCAGCAGAAGTCCACAGGAAGCCGCTTCCCGGATGGCCTGCTCCTGCTGCTGGGAATAGCTCAGCCCGCTTTCCTCTGCGGCTGTATGAATGCGCACATCCAAATCCTGCTCTGTCGGGAATGAGGCCGCAGACAACTCTTTGAGGCGGGCAGTACAATATGTTTCGGCGCTGTAAAGCTGGGGAAGATAAATCACTTTGATATCGGAAAGCACATCTGTCACCACGCGCTCCCCTTCTACGGCTCTTGCAAGAACACGGGCAACAGTTTCTGCGTCAATGGACAATAGCTGTGCCGTTGCCGCTATCAGCTTTTGCTCTGGAAGAAAGCTGTGCCCTGCGCTGAGGTTGTATGTAAGCTCAAACAGGATGCCTGCCTCTACTCGCCGCGGATCATCCCCGGCAATCCCAAGGTCGATAGCAAAACGGTCTACCGCGCTGAACGCAGCATCCAAGCCATCCTCCATCAACAAATAGGGGTCATCATACAGCAAGTCCATGGTCTTGTCTCCGTAGACCTTGTAGGTGCGCACCGCAAGCTCTGCCGGAAGGTGATGCACGGCAAAGAATTCAATCAGCTGGCGCATTCCCACTTGCAGGCGGAATTCTGCGCCAATCTGCCGCGCACGCTGCAAAGAAATCCCTGCAACCTCAGAAAGTCGCTCCGGCTCCCGTTCCATTACAAGCAGGGTGTCTTCTCCGAAATGGTTGACAATTCGCGCGGCGCTTTTGGGGCCAATCCCCTTCACCACCCGACTGGACAAATAAGCAAGTATCTCCGATGCGCTCTGTGGCATCATTCGATCGAGGAACTCTGCTTCAAATTGCTTCCCGTAATTGGAATGCGTACTCCAACGGCCTGTTACCATCAGCTGCTCCCCCACCACGGGAAGCGGGATCGTCCCAACAACGGTGACATTCTCTCCGCCCCCAACATTCAGGCGCAGAACGGAGTATCCATTTTCATAATTTTGGTAAACCACGGCGCTGATTGTACCCTGAAGAATTTCCATTTCCTGATCAGTCAAAATACTTCCTACTTTCTGATTCACATGAATCCATTATAACAGTGTACGCTAGTTTCTTTTCCGTTTATCTTTATATTATACTATAACCGCATCCGGAAGGAAAGTCATTTCTTTTTTATTTTTTCATGAATGTGACGATTATTCCTATTGCATCCTTTGGCAAAATCGGTTATAATGTAGCATACATGATGGGGAAGGATGGCACATATGAAGGATTTGAATCTGCTGGTCTGGTTGACGCAGCTGGGCCTTTCCGTTGGAATCCCCTTGGCTGTCTTTATCGGCGGCGGTGCATGGCTCCATCACAGTTGTGGCTGGGGAAGATGGACGGTATGGGTTGGACTGGTGGTTGGCCTTTCCTCCGCTGTCAGCGGATTTCGCCAGTCCCTGCAAGCAATGGAGCGAATGTCCAAACGCCGCGACAAAAAAGAGCCGCCCCCTGTTTCCTTCAATAATCACCTGTAAGGGTACATCATTCATCCAATGGGAGGAAATCTATGGAGTCTCGTAAAATCGTATATCGGGAAACCGGAATCGTTGCCCTGGGTGTGGCTGCCTGCACCGGCGTGATGGTTCTTGTTTTTGCGCTAGGAGGATGGTATTCTCAAAGCGTCCTCTATGGTGCACTTCTCGGTGCTCTGCTCAGCATCGGAAACTTCTTTTTTATGGCGATGGGCACCTGCCTGGCTGCTGACAAGGCGGAATCCAAAGATGTAAAGGGCGGCACGGTGCTCATGCGCAGCTCTTATATTTTCCGACTCCTTGTATTATTCGTTTTACTGGTGGTTTGTGCCAAAAGCGGAATCTTCAACTTGATTGCGCTGGTGCTCCCACTGGTTTTTGTCCGTCCTGTACTGACGGTGGCAGAATTCTTCAGAAAGAAAGAGGGTTAATTGTCATGAGCATGAGTGTTGACGGTGCATTTATCTATTTTACCATTCCGATTTTCGGAGGAATTCCCATTACGCAGACGACGGTATCCCATCTAATTGTGACCATCTTCCTGTGCACTGTATGTATTGTACTGGGAAAACGACTGACCAAGCGTCCCAACGGCGTGCAGGTCATGGTGGAAAAAGGTGTGATGATGGTACGCAACATGGTGGTTGAAACCATGGGAGAGCATAACGCCCACTGGACCCCCTTCGTTGCGACGATTTTCCTCAGCTCCATCTGTGGCTCTTTTATTGGCTTGACCGGCTTCCTGCGCTCTTCCACTGCGGATTTAAGCTGCACACTGGTGTGGGCACTGATGGTAACGGCAATTATTTGGTATCACAACATCAAAAATAATGGTTTCCTGGGATGGCTGAAGGGCTTTACCGAACCCATCGTAGTGATGACCCCCATGAATGTCATTTCCGAGATTGCACAGCCTGTCTCCATGGCGTTCCGTCATTTTGGCAACATTGCCGGCGGTGGCGTTATTACGACCTTGATTTACACCTCCCTGAGCCTTGCCTCTGCGGCGGTTTTGAACCTGATTTCCGCCAATGGCCCGGTGGCATCGATTGTGTTGCTGGTTGTTGGTGCCGCACTGCTGGTTTGGCGCAAGAAGAAGCCCAGTGTAGCCAAGCTGATTTTTGGCATTCTCTGCACGGTTCTTGGCGTGTTTGGCCTATTGGAAGCATTTGACATTCTCTCCGGTGTGCCCGTCCTTGCTTACGGCATCCCCGCTGTGCTCAGTTGCTATTTTGACCTGTTCTCCGGTTTTGTCCAGGCCTATGTGTTCACGCTTCTCACTATGGTCTATATCTCCAATGCTCTGCCGGAGCCCCAGGCAGCCTAAAAACATGAACTTTTCGGCGTATGCGGCGAGAACCGTACATCCCGATTAGTATAGAAAAACGAAAAAATTACCTAGGAGGAACTCATTATGGAATTAGCATCTGCAATCGCAATCGCCGGTAAAGCCATCGGTGCAGGACTTTGCATGGGTATCGGCGCTATCGGCCCCGGTGTCGGCGAAGGTACTGCTGTCGCTCACGCACTGGACGGTATGGCTCGTCAGCCTGAAGCTACCGGCAACCTGCGCAGCAATATGATTATGGGCTGCGCCATCGCTGAAACCACCGGTATCTACTCCCTGATTATCGCCTTCCTGATTCTGTTCCTGCTGTAATCCTTTCCATCACATCAGAAAGGAGCAACGCAAGTGTTTGAATCATTTTTGGGTGTCAATCCTTGGACTGCGCTGTTCATCCTGCTCAATACACTCACCATCTATTTTGTGGCTAAAAAGTTCTTGTTCGGTCCGGTGATGAAAATGATTACCGACCGTCAGCAGGAAATTGATAACCTGTATGCCGATGCCGGTCATGCCAAGAAGGAGGCGCAGAAGCTTCAGGAAGACTATCAAAAGAAGCTGAATGAAGCCTCTGTCACTGCCGACCAGATGCTCCAGCAGGCTGTCAGCCGCGCCCAAAGCCGGGAAGAAGAAATTCTCCGCAAGGCAAATGCCGATGCTGCCGCCATTATGACAAAGGCTTCCGCCGATATCGCATTGGAGAAAAAGAAAGCAGTCAACGATGCCAAGAATGAAATTTCCGGCTTGGCACTGGCAATTGCCGGCAAGGTGGTTGAAAAGGAATTGAAGCCAGCAGACCAATCTGCTATGATTGACCGCTTCATTGAAGAATTGGGTGACCAGGTATGAGCCAGGCAGGAACTGTTTATGCCCAGGCGCTCTATGAGCTGGCAAAGGATAAGGGGCTGGACGAAGTTATCCATTCCGAGCTGACGATGCTGGATGACTGCTTTGCCGAGGATCCGGACTATATCCGGCTGCTCCGCACACCCAACTTATCCAAGGAGGAACGCTGCCAAATTCTTGACCAGGGCTTTCGGGGAAAGATTCAGCCGTATTTGCTGAACTTCCTCAAGATTCTTGTCGAGAAGGACTATATTTATTTGCTGCCTGATTGCAGCCGTGCCTATACCCGACTGTATCAGCAAGACCACAATATACTGAGTGTCACGGCGTACACTGCTGTGTCGCTTAGTAAGGTGCAGGAAAAAGCACTGACAGAGAAGCTCTCTGGCATTACGGGCAAGACAATTTTGCTGCGTAATCAGGTAAAGCCCGAAACCATCGGCGGTGTCATGCTGAGCTATGATGGGAAATGTCTGGATGACACGGTTTCCCATCGGCTCGATCGGATTCGGGATTTGCTGAAAAACACCGTACTCTGACGAGAAAGCAGGGACTGTATGGAACTTAGACCCGAAGAAATATCGAAAATTATCCGAAGTCAAATTGAAAATTACGAAAACAAGATGGAAACCTCTGAAACCGGCGTGGTTATTCTGGTCGGCGATGGCATTGCAAAGGCCTCCGGGTTGGATAACTGTATGGCCGGCGAACTGGTAGAATTTCCTGACGGTTCTTACGGCATGGCACAGAACCTGGAGGAAAACACCGTTTCCATCGTTATCCTTGGTTCTGACCAGGGCATCAAAGAGGGTGACGTTGTAAAGCGCACCGGCAAGGTTGTGTCCGTTCCGGTTGGTGCCAAGCTGATTGGACGTGTGGTCAATGCACTGGGTGAGCCTATTGACGGCAAGGGTGCAATCAAGGCTGATGATTACAAAGCAATTGAATCCCCTGCCCCTGGCATCATCGAGCGCCAGCACGTCAATCGTCCCCTTCAAACCGGCATCAAAGCCATCGACTCCATGATTCCCATTGGCCGCGGCCAGCGCGAGCTGATTATCGGTGACCGTCAGACCGGCAAGACCACCATTGCAACGGATACCATTCTGAACCAGAAGGGCAAGAATGTCATCTGCATTTACGTTGCTATCGGCCAGAAGCGGTCTACCGTTGCCCAGTTGGTTGAAAATCTGACCCGCAACGGCGCAATGGACTATACCATTGTTGTCTCTGCAACTGCATCCGAATTGGCTCCTATGCAGTATATTGCCCCCTACTCCGGCTGCACCATGGGTGAATATTTCATGCACCAGGGCAAGGATGTTCTGGTGATTTATGATGACCTGAGTAAGCACGCAGTGGCATACCGTGCCATTTCCCTGCTGATTCGCCGTCCGCCCGGACGTGAAGCCTATCCTGGTGATGTTTTCTATCTGCACTCCCGTCTCTTGGAGCGTGCCGCGCAGTTGGCCCCTGAATTGGGCGGCGGCAGCTTGACTGCCCTTCCCATCATTGAAACCCAGGCTGGTGACGTGTCTGCATACATTCCCACCAACGTCATTTCCATCACTGACGGCCAGATTTTCTTGGAAACCGAACTGTTTAACTCTGGCGTTATGCCTGCTGTCAACCCTGGCATCTCTGTTTCCCGTGTTGGCGGTGACGCTCAGATTAAGGCAATGAAGAAAGTTTCCGGCTCCTTGAAGCTGCTGTATTCTCAGTATCGTGAGTTGCAGAGCTTTGCACAGTTCGGTTCTGATTTGGATGCTGATACCAAAGAGCGTCTGGCTCTAGGCGAGCGTATTGTGGCTGTGCTGAAGCAGAAGAACAACTCTCCCAAGGAAGTGGCGCAGCAGGTTTGCATCATCTACGCTGTTACCCACGGTTACCTCCACAGCATTCCCGTTGAAAAGGTTCCAGAGTTCGAGAAGCAGCTGGAGGAGCACATGGAGAATCACCATGTGGACGTGCTGGAAGCAATCCGTTCCACCGGGAAGCTGGAAAGCAGCACCGAGGCAGCCCTGAAGGCCGCGCTGGACGAGCTGGTTAGTCAGTTCTCTCCTGTGTAAGGAGGTTTTGATATGGCTGGCGTATCCACCAAGGAAATCAAGAACCGCATCCGCAGCATGGAAAGCACCAAGCAGATTACCAAAGCAATGGAAATGGTGGCTGCTTCCAAACTTCGCCGTGCCCAGACGCAGGTTTTGTATTCCCGCCCCTATTTTGAAATTTTTCACCAGACCATTACCGATATTTCCCTGTCCAACCAGGATTTTTCCTCTGTGTACTTGCAGGAGCGCCCTGCATCCAAGATGGTTTATATCGTCATTGCCGGTGACCGCGGTCTTGCAGGCGGTTATAACAGCAACGTGTTCAAGCTGGTTCAGGAACGCATCAGCGGTAAAAATGCCGAGGTGCTTCCCATTGGCCGGAAGGCTGTAGACTATTTCCGCAGCAGTGGTGTTTCTGCTTTCACCGAAAACTATGCTGAGGCAGCTTCTGTGTCCATCGGCGACTGCTTCTCTATTGCAAGAGCGCTGTGTAAGGCTTATCAGGAGGGTGTCTACAGCGAGATTTATGTGGCCTATACCAATTTTGAATCTATGCTGTCCCAGACCCCTTCCGCTATGAAGCTGCTTCCTTTGGAAAAGCCCACCGGCGATGTGCGCCCCAGTGACATCCTCTATGAACCCAGCGGTGAGGCGGTCTTTGATGCCATCATCCCAGAGTATCTTGGGGGACTTCTTTATGGCGCACTGTGCGAGTCCCGTGCCTCCGAGCAGGCCGCACGCCGAACAGCGATGGACAACGCTACCCAGAATGCAGAGGATATGATTGCAGACTTGAGCCTCAAGTTCAACCGCGCCCGTCAGGCTGCCATCACGCAGGAAATTACCGAAATTGTGGCTGGTTCCTAAGAAAAAATTTATTGCATTTTGCATTCTGCATTTTGCATTCTGCTCCCCCATTTTTCACAAAAGGAGTTGAATCCAATGGCAAACAACAAAGGAACAGTCATCCAGGTAATGGGTCCTGTTCTTGATATTCGGTTTGCGGATGACCAGCTGCCCAGTCTGCTCAACGCAATCCACGTTAAAAACGGCGATACCGTCATTACCGCAGAAGTCGCCCAGCACATCGGCGACAATGTGGTGCGCTGTATTGCCATGTCCTCTACCGATGGCCTACAGCGAGGCACCGAGGCAATCGACACCGGTGCACCCATTTCCGTCCCGGTAGGTGATGCCTGTTTGGGACGTGTGTTCAACCTGCTGGGTGAACCCATTGACAACAAGCCCGCCCCGAAGGCGGAAGCGCACTGGCCCATTCACCGCCCTGCTCCCTCCTATGAGGAGCAGCAGCCCGCAACGGAAATTCTGGAAACCGGCATTAAGGTCATCGATTTGATTTGCCCCTATGCCAAGGGTGGCAAAATTGGCCTGTTCGGCGGTGCCGGTGTTGGTAAAACTGTTCTGATTCAGGAGCTGATTTACAACATCGCCACTGCGCACAACGGCTACTCTGTGTTCACCGGTGTTGGTGAGCGTACCCGTGAGGGCAACGACCTGTACAACGAAATGACCGAGTCTGGCGTTATTTCCAAGACTGCCATGGTCTTTGGTCAGATGAACGAGCCCCCCGGAGCCCGTATGCGTGTTGGTCTGTCCGGTTTGACCATGGCAGAGTACTTCCGTGATGTGAAGCATCAGGACGTGCTTTTGTTCATTGATAACATCTTCCGCTTTACTCAGGCCGGTTCAGAGGTTTCCGCCCTGCTGGGTCGTATGCCTTCTGCCGTTGGCTACCAGCCCACGCTGGCAACCGAAATGGGTGCCCTCCAGGAACGTATCACCTCCACAAAGGATGGATCTATCACCTCTGTGCAGGCGGTTTATGTCCCTGCTGATGACCTGACTGACCCCGCTCCTGCCACTACTTTCGCCCACCTGGATGCCACCACTGTTCTTGACCGTGGCATTGCCTCTCTGGGCATCTATCCTGCTGTTGACCCCCTGGACTCCACCTCTCGTATTCTCTCCCCTGAAATTTTGGGCCGGGAGCATTACGAGACCGCCCGTGCCGTTCAGAGCATCTTGCAGCGGTATAAGGAACTCCAGGATATCATCGCCATCATGGGCATGGATGAACTGAGCGAGGAGGACAAGCTGACGGTCAATCGTGCCCGTAAGGTACAGCGGTTCCTGTCACAGCCTTTCCATGTCGCTGAGCAGTTCACCGGCTATCAAGGCAAGTACGTTCCCTTGAAAGAGACCATTCGTTCCTTCAAGGAAATCATTGAAGGAAAGCATGATGACATTCCTGAGTCCTACTTCCTGTTTGCTGGCTCCATCGATGAGGTGGTTGCCAAATACCGGGGCGGTGAGAAAGCATGACAAGCTTTCCCCTGAAAATCGTCACCCCGGACGGGCTGATTTTTGATGGAACTGCCGAGCAGCTCATTGTCCGCAGCTCTACCGGTGACGTTGCCATTCTGGCAGGTCATACGGATTACGTCACGTCCCTCGGTATGGGGCGTGCCGTAGTGGTTGCAGATGGCGTTCGCCGCACTGCCGCCTGTATTGGCGGAATGCTCAGCGTTGTCAAGGGGACTGTCACCCTGGTTCCCACCACCTTTGAATGGGCGGAAAAAATCGATGTAGCGCGTGCGGAAGCTGCTTACAAGCGGGCAGACGAGATGTTGAAAAACCCCAACGCCTCGGAAACCGATTTGAAGCTTGCAGAAGCAAAGTTGCGCCGCGCCCTGGTGCGGAAAAGCGCCGCCTCCCTGAAATAACGCAAAGGCTGCCTCAGTCATGAACCGAGGCAGCCTTTTGCTATCCAGTTTTAGAAATTCACAGCATTTCTGCAATCCTTCTTGCGACATGAACGCCACTGGCGGAGGCGTGAGAAAGAGAATGGGTCACGCCGGAACCGTCGCCAATGACGTAAAGGCCTTTGTGATTGGTTTCCAGATTCTCGTCCAATTCCACTTCCATGTTGTAGAACTTGACCTCCACGCCATATAGCAAGGTATCATCATTTGCCGTACCGGGGGCAATCTTATCCAGCGCATAAATCATTTCAATGATGCCGTCCAAAATCCGCTTGGGCAGCACCAGGCTCAGGTCGCCTGGAGTCGCTGCCAAGGTGGGAGTGACCAAACCTTCCTCAATGCGCTTGACGGTGCTGCGTCTGCCACGAACCAAATCCCCAAACCGCTGGACAATCACGCCGCCGCCCAGCATATTGGAGAGCCGCGCAATGCTCTCGCCGTATCCATTGCTGTCCTTGAACGGCTCAGAGAAATGCTTTGCCACCAGCAGCGCAAAGTTGGTGTTCTCTGTCTGGCGGGCAGGGTCTTCATAGCTGTGGCCGTTGACGGTGATGATACCGTTGGTATTCTCGTTGACCACAATTCCGTGGGGGTTCATGCAGAAGGTGCGAACGTTATCCTCAAATTTCTCGGTGCGGTAGACAATCTTACTCTCGTATAGCTCATCTGTCAGGTGGGAGAAAATTACTGCCGGGAGCTCCACACGAACGCCCAGGTCAACACGGTTGGAGCTGGTTCCGATTTTCAGGTCTCTGCAAACCTTTTCCATCCACTTGCTGCCGCTGCGTCCGACGGATGCAATCAAGTTGCGACAGGTATAGCGCTTCTGCTCTACCACCACATCATAGCCGTCACCCGCCACCTCAATGCTGGAAACCGGGGACTCAAAGAAAAAATCCACCTGCGTCTTCAATTCTTCGTACAGACGGCCCAGCACCACCAGATTGATGTCTGTGCCCAAATGGCGAACAGATGCATCAAGAAGCTTCAGCTTATTTTGCATACACTTCTTTTTCAGGTCAGTTCCTGTTGTGGTGTAGAGCTTTGTCCCTTCGCCGCCGTGGGTCATGTTAATTTCATCTACATAGCGCATCAGTTCAAGAGCCTGCTTGCGGCCAATGTGCTCATAAAGCGTTCCGCCAAAATCATTCGTGATGTTGTATTTCCCATCGGAAAATGCACCGGCACCGCCAAAGCCGCTCATAATAGAGCAGGTATGGCAGCCAATGCAGCTTTTGATTTTCACACCGTCAATGGGGCAGTGACGCTTTTCTAGGGCATAGCCAGCCTCAAAAATGGCCACTCGCAGCCCAGGACGCTGTTTTCTCAGCTCATAGGCAGCAAAAATTCCGCCGGGACCAGCACCCACAATAATTACATCATAATCCATGTTTTGTCCTCCATCATGGTCTTGGATAATGCCATTCTACCGCAAGAGGACACAGTTTTCAAGTCAAAATAGATTTTCTTTTCTGATTGTTCAGAAAAGATTTCCTAATTTTGTACGGCGTGGTGCATTACAGGACTATCCGTTTGGAGTGGGAGGAACTGGTATCCATTTCGCAGCCCCCATTGTATGATTTGCTCCACGGCATCTACACTGTAAGAATGAATGTCATGTTGAAGCACGACACTGTATTTATGCTGCTCCACTCCGTTTACCACATTTTTGAAAACCTGGTTGCTGCTGGTGGCCCCCCCAGCGTCCTCACTGTCTACGTTCCAGTCAAAATAGGAAAAGCCGCACGCCTCCACCGCCTTTGTTAGATACGTCATAATGCCCTTGCTCCTTCGGCTGACTGTATTGGAGCTTCCTCCCGGGAAGCGAAGCAACCAGGTCTGTTCTCCAGTGGCATTCTGAATGATTTGCTGCATCTGAAAAAGATCTTGAAAATACGCCTCTGGGTTTGCATATATCTGCTGGTATTTGTGGGAACAGGTGTGAATTCCAATGCTGTTCCCTTCATTTACAATCCGCTGCATCAGTTCGGGATATCCGGTATCCACCACGAAAAAAGTGGCATGGACATCGTATTTTTTCAGCACATCCAGCAGCCGCCCGGTGTCCGGGCCTGGGCCATCATCAAACGTCAGATAAATGGTTTTCCCATTTGGATAAATGATGGTTGGAGGGGTACACGGAATCGTTGCAACCGTGCGTTCCGCAATGGCTTCATGCCCATCGCTGTCTGTGACGCGGTAGGTAAGATGGTAGGTGTTCGGCTGATAGCGTACAAACGGATGGTCAATGGACACCACAACCTGTGCGGACAAGTCCCCGTCCCGCATATCGGAGGCTGTATACCCCGGTTCCTGGAAAGCCTCTCCTAAGGGAATTGCCAGCTGATTGCTGCCAACCAAGGATAGAGATGGGGGATAATCGTCAAACAGGGGAATTTTTCGTTCTACGGAAGCAAGATTGCCAGAGGAATCCATCACGGTATAGGTTACCTTCCCCGGCTCCTCAACGCGTTTTACCTGTGCAGTGATGTCGCCGTCATAATTATCAAATGCGGAAAAGCCAGCCTCTTGATACTGTGGCGTAGGCTGCAAGTCAGGACTGTCCGGCACTAAGGTGATTGTTGGCTGCATAGTATCCACAACCTGCACAAGTCTGACTGCATCCGCCTCCATTCCCATCCATCGAACACAATAGTTAATGACATACCGCCCCAGCTTTTCATCTGTGACTTGCCCCGTCGTAATCGCGTTTATGTCAATCTCGATTCCGTTGGTGAAAAAGTCGTCTCCGCGCAGCACAACGCGATACCCGGGGTCATGAAATTGCTCGCCGTATTCAACTTGGAGTTCTTTCCCACCCAAAAGCTGCAATTCCAAGGCCATATGATGGGTTGCATATGCAATACAATAAGCTGCTGCACCAAAGAAAAGAAGACTAAGCAGAAGAATGCCACAGATAGGCCATGCCTTGCGTTTTGAATATCGGATATAATCATTCTCCATAAACGTACTTTTCCCCCTCATTTGTATCGTAACCCCTATGTTATGTTATTGCGTAAAATGAATATGGAAATGACGCTAGCGGATTAGTCCTCTCTCACATCAATGTTCAGTCCTAGTTCCCGAGGGCGGAAACGTGGACATACGTTTTCTGCCGTGACAATGACAGATGACGCCAGATGCGCCCCAATCTCGCAGGCTTGAGCCAGATCTTTGCCATAGGTAAGGCCAATGGCAGCACCAGCGCAGAAAGCATCTCCCGCTCCGGTGGTATCCTTTACTTGGACGGTTCTTGCAAGGCAATGGCCAAAATGGCCGCTGCAATCTGCATATACCGCACCGGCACTTCCCATCGTGACAATCAAGCTGTTAATACAGGCGGCTTTTGCTTTCTCTGCGATAATTTCCATCAAGGAATCCGGTGTTTCGGCAGAATAGTCCGCTGAAAACAGGATGCCCGCTTCCTGCTGATTGCATACAAAGCAATCCACTTTCATCAGAAAATCCCGGCGTTCCAGCGCAATGCTCATATTGGAAACCACCGCAAAAACTTTTTTGTGATACTTGTTCGCCAGCCGGAACACCCGCTTGATGATTTCCTTTTCCAAATCAATCTCAATGATGATGCTGTCTGCCTGGCTGAAAATCTCGTCTCCCTGCTCATCCAGAATATCTGCAATGGGAGATAAATCCGGGCGCTTGGAAATGGATGCCACTACGTCACCCTCGTTGTTGAATACCGCCAGCCAGGTGCCAATGCCGTTGGAGGTTTTGCGGATGTAATCCACGTTGACCTTGTGGCTTTTCAGCTTCCGCAGCACATCCTCTCCGGTACCGCTTCTGTCCACCAGACTGACAAAAGTGGGGCGCAGCTCGCAGTTTGCCACATCCTCTGCCACATTGCGCCCAACGCCGCCGTGGATTTGCTCTACCCGCCCCACATTCCGCCCTGCCGGAATATAGGCATCCTCCGGATAGCCCTTGATATCTACAAAAATAGCGCCAATAACAACAATTCCCATCGAAAATCCTCCCTGCTTTTTTTGTACATTATACCATGTTTTCGCCTGATTTCAACAAAATCTTCCCGCGTAACGCCCCTTCCCTATTGCTGCAAAATATGGTATAATGAACACAAAACAATTTTTGGAGGACATATCATGCAATCAATTGCGCAAATTCTGGCTCAAGAGCTGAATCAAAAGCAGGAGTATATTGAAAATGTCATTTCTCTGCTGGACGAAGGCAATACCATCCCGTTTATTGCACGCTACCGCAAGGAAATGCACGGAACCATGGATGACACCACCCTGCGTAATTTGGAAACCCGCCTGACCTATCTGCGCAATTTGGAGCAACGGCGGGAGGAGGTCAAAAAATCCATTGACAACCAAGGAAAACTGACAGAAGCCTTGGTTTCTTCCCTGGATGCTGCCCAAACCATGGCGGAAGTAGAGGATTTATACCGCCCCTATAAGCAAAAGCGGCGAACCAGAGGCTCTATTGCCCGTGAAAAGGGACTTGCCCCCTTGGCTGAGGCGATTTTTGCTCAGGACGGTCAGTCCCCAGAACTGCTGGCAAAGGACTATGTCAGTGAAGAAGCTGGTGTCAGCACAGTGGAGGATGCCCTTGCCGGTGCCAACGACATTATTGCCGAGGATCTCTCAGATCGTGCAGACATCCGCAAGGCGCTGCGGGAAATGATTATGCGGCGTGGAAGTCTGGTGTGCAAAGCAGCAGATACAGAGGCAGACAGTGTATATACCCTGTACTACGACTTCAACCAACCCATCCCCCGCCTACAGAACCATCAGATTTTGGCAATCAACCGCGGCGAAAAAGAGGAAATTCTCAAGGTCAGTATTTCTGTCCCCGGAAACGAGGGCGCAGCTCTGGTATGCCGCGCTGCATTAAAGCCACAGCGGGATATTTCTCTGTTTGTTCGTGCAGCAGCCGAAGATTCCTATGAGCGATTGATTTTCCCCTCTATTTCCCGGGAAATCCGCAACGAGCTGACCGACCGTGCCAGCCAGGGCGCCATCCACAATTTTGCGCTGAACTTGAAGCCTCTGCTGATGCAGCCTCCGGTAAAAGGCTTTGTCACCATGGGATTGGATCCCGGATACCGCAACGGCTGCAAGGTTGCTGTTGTGGACGCAACCGGGAAGGTTCTGGACACCGCTGTTGTTTATCCCACCTTCAGTGAACGAAAAAAGCAGGAGGCAATTGCAGCGTTGTCTGTTCTCATGCGCAAGCATAATGTCAGGCATATTGCCATCGGCAACGGTACAGCTTCCCGAGAGACAGAAGCCATGACCGTAGAACTACTACGCTCTTTCCCGGATGCCAGCTATGCCATTGTTAACGAGGCTGGCGCATCCGTTTATTCCGCTTCTCCCCTGGCTGCGGAGGAATTTCCCAACTATGATGTAAACCTCCGCTCCGCCGTGTCCATTGCCCGGCGGCTCCAGGACCCGCTGGCCGAGCTTGTAAAAATTGACCCCAAGGCCATTGGCGTTGGGCAGTATCAGCACGATTGCCCCCAAAAGGAGCTGGATGCAGCACTGGGCGCTGTGGTGGAGGATTGCGTCAACGCAGTCGGCGTGGATGTCAACACCGCCTCCCGGAGTCTGTTGGAGCAGGTCTCCGGCCTCAACAGTACCACCGCCAAAAACATCGTGCTGTATCGGGAGGAGAACGGCCCCTTCACCAGCAGAAGTCAGCTGAAAAAGGTGCCTAAGCTGGGACCCAAGGCCTTTGAACAGTGCGCAGGCTTCCTGCGTGTCCCTGAAAGCAAGGAGATTCTGGACAACACCGGTGTGCACCCCGAGAGCTATCCCGCTGCTAAGGCGCTCCTGAAGCTCCTGAACACTGCCGACTGCACTACCCTGCCCCGGCAGCTGGAGGCATACGGAAGTGCCAAAGCCGCCTGTGACTGCGGTGTTGGGGAACCGACACTGATTGACATTGTAAAAGAGCTGGCAAAACCGGGCCGTGATCCCCGCGACGAACTTCCCGCTCCCATTCTGCGTAAAGACGTGCTTGAAATGAAAGATTTAAAGCCTGGCATGGAGCTGACTGGCACGGTGCGTAACGTGATTGACTTTGGCGTTTTTGTGGACATCGGCGTTCATCAGGATGGCCTGGTGCACATCTCCGAAGTCGCCAGCCGCCGCTTGCAGCATCCTAGTGAGGCGGTTAAGGTTGGAGATGTTGTCAAGGTTGTTGTGCTGAGTGTGGATGAGAAACGCCATCGCATCAGTCTGAGCATGAAGCAGGCCAAAACAGCGAAAGAAAAGCAATAAAAGTTGCTGTAAAGTGTTACAGTATCCGTTACTCTTGACATTTTTCGTAACCTGCGGTATAATCCGAGATAAGTAAATCCGTGATTGGAGTTTTTTTATGCGAAAAATTATGCGCTTTGTGGTGTCGGCATTGCTGGCACTGTTGGTTGTTGCCAGTGTTTTTTGGTATTTATTTGACTATGACCGTGCTTTTACCCGGGATTTTCTCCTGAAAGAAGCGCGGGTTAATGACGCTCGTGGGAATTCTGCGTTGTCATCCTGGTTTTATAAGTTGGCCTATACCCACTCCGGGAATGATGAGGATGTCGCGCTGGAACTAGCAAACCAGTACAAATCCGACAACAATTACACAAAGGCTGAGGTCTCTCTTTCCAAAGCCATTAGTGCTACACCCAGCGCACGGCTGTATACAGCGCTCTGCAAAGCCTATGTGGAGCAGGACAAACTGATGGATGCTGTTGCTCTGCTGGCAAATATCCCAGACCAACGGATTCACGCAGAATTGGAAGCCGCACGGCCTACAGCTCCCACTCCCTCTCAGGCACCTGGGTTCTATAACACCTATGCAAGCATTGCGTTGAGCAGTTCTTCGGGAACAATTTATTACACCACAAACGGTGAATACCCCAGCATTAACAGCACTCCCTATGAAGCCCCCATTAAGCTTCCTTTGGGTGAGACCATCATCTACTGCATCAGCGTGGACGATACCGGCCTTGTAAGCCCTGTAAGCGTGCTTGCTTATACCGTTGGCGGCGTTGTGGAGCCTGCTGTTTTTGCAGATTCGACGGTGGAACTGGCAGTGCGTGACCAGCTGGGCAAGACCAGAACGGAAACGCTCTACACCAATGATTTGTGGGTGATTACCGATTTTACCGTCCCCGCTCAGGCACAAACCCTGGATGATTTGTCTCTGCTGACTCATTTGGAGCATTTGACCATCACCAATCTGCCAAACGGAAGTCTGCAAAACCTCATTGATTTGAGTGAGCTTCGCTCCCTGGATTTAAGCGGATGCCGTTTCGCTGCCTCTGAATTGTCTGTTTTGCAGTATCTTACAAAGCTGGAAAAGCTCGTGCTTTCAAACTGCGGTCTGAGTACCATTGCAGATTTGGCAAATGTAAAAACCTTGACCTACCTGGACATCAGCAACAATACCATTCGCAATCTGGAACCACTGACAGGAATGGAACATATGCAGGAGCTGTACATGAAGCTCAACGCCATCACCTCTCTGGATATGCTGTCCTACCTGTACAATCTGGAAAAGCTGGATGTTTCCTTCAACTCCGTCAGTTCTCTGGCTCCGTTGGCGCAGTGCCCGAAGCTGACCTGGTTGGATGTGTCCAACAACACCATTTCCAGCATCAACGGTATTGGTAATTTGCAGCTGCTTTCCTCGCTATCGCTGAACTACAACTCGTTGACGGACATCTCCATCCTGGGGGGCTGCCTCCAGCTGAAGGAATTGAGTTTTACCAACAACCAGATTGCGGATATCTCCGCACTGGCTTCCCTGAATAACCTTGAAATCATCGACTTCTCCTATAACAATGTCTATGCGCTGCCAGAGTGGAATCAGACCAGTGCGCTGCGCGTTGTCCAGGGCTCTCACAACAGCGTATCCAGCATTTATATGCTGGGTGGTATGTCCAACCTCACCTACGTGTCCATGGACTACAATAAGCTGACTGATATCTCGGCGCTTGCAAACTGTCAAAACCTTGTCCAAGTGAACGTCTATGGCAATACCATCGGTGACGTTTCCGCACTGACCTCCCACAGCATCATTGTCAACTACGACCCCACCCTTCAGCAGTAACCCCTTCTTCTTCGCAGCACCGTGCGGCATCATGCCCACGGTGCTGCTTTTTATAATAATTCCCGGCAAAATCCTTAGTTCTGCCATATTTCTCGGTCATAATTTTTTCATATTTGGCAATTTACAGCACTCTTGCAAGATGTTATACTGATACTGTCAAATAGAAAGAGAGGTAACGTTATGAAGCAAACCTATCACCTTTCCGAAAAGGCTTTTCAACTGGACGGAAAAATGCCCTTAAAGCAGGCCATTCCCCTGGGCCTGCAACACGTTCTTGCCATGTTCGTTGGCAATCTGACCCCCCTGCTGATTATCACCGGTGCCTGCGGCATTGCCGGCGGTGAATTTGCGGATTTGCAGCTGCACCTGCTGCAAAATGCTATGCTGGTGGCAGGCATTGTCACTCTGGTTCAGCTTTTCGCCATTGGCCCCGTGGGTGGCAAGGTTCCCATTATCATGGGCACCTCCTCCGGTTTCATCGGAGTCTTCAACAGTGTAGCTGCCACCATGGGCGGCGGTGTGATTGCCTACGGTGCCATTATGGGTGCCTCAATCATCGGCGGGCTGTTTGAAACCGTGCTGGGCTTCTTCCTGAAACCCCTGCGCAAATTCTTTCCCCCTGTTGTCACTGGTACGGTGGTGATGTCCATTGGTTTGAGCCTGATTTCTGTGGGCATCAATTCCTTTGGCGGCGGCAACAATGCCAAGGATTTTGGCTCCATGGAAAATCTGCTGCTGGCGCTGTTTGTGCTGGTGATGATTCTGGTGTTCAAGCACGGCTCCAAGGGCTTTGCCAGCTCCTCCTCCATCCTGCTGGGCATCCTGTGCGGCTATGGCGCTGCCTTTGTGATGGGACTTATCCTGCCCACCACTGCTGTAACTGCTGATGGCGTTGAGTATACCAAAGCCTGGGTGCTGAATTGGAGCAAGGTGGCAAACGCCTCCTGGTTTGAGATTCCCAGCCTGATGCCGGTGAAGCCCATTTTCGACATCCGTGCCATTGCACCGGTGCTGATTATGTTCGTAGTAACCGCTGTGGAAACAGTGGGTGATATTTCCGGCGTGATGGAAGGCGGACTGGGCCGGGAGGCTACCGATAAGGAACTGTCCGGCGGTGTCATCTGTGACGGCCTTGGCTCCTCCTTTGCAGCCCTGTTCGGTGTACTGCCCAACACCTCCTTTAGCCAGAACGTCGGTCTGGTTGCCATGACCAAGGTTGTCAACCGCTTTGCCCTGGCAACCGGTGCCGTGTTCCTGATTCTGTGCGGCCTGTGCCCCAAGTTGGGGGCACTGGTGTCCATCATGCCCCAGTCCGTGCTGGGCGGTGCAGCGGTAATGATGTTCTCCTCCATCGTGATTAGCGGTATTCAGCTGATTACCAAGGAGCCTCTGACTCCCCGCAGTCTGTCCATTGTCTCCGTGGCGCTGGGCGTGGGATACGGCATGGGTGCCAACACCGGCATTCTGGCGCAAACTCCCGAAGCTATTCGCCTGATTTTCGGCGGCTCCGGCATCGTCCCTGCTGCCATTGTGGCAATTCTGCTGAATGTACTGATTCCCAAGGAAAAGGAAGAAAAGTAAAATTATCATGCCCTCTCACCGTGTGTATGGATTTGCCCGTCCGTGCACACGGTTTTCTTTCGTTGAACCAACGCAGCAACTGTAGGTTCGCTTATTTACCTCCTGCCTTCGCTGTAATTACTCCTGTCTTGACAAGCATCCCCGGAATGAATATAATGAACCCAACGAATTTCTGCGCTTTCAGGCAGGACAAGCGTCAGACTCTTGTAAAAATTGAAACAGTTGGTGGATGCTTTATGGCGCAGTTTACAAAATATGCCCTGGAAAACTCCCTCAAACGGCTGCTGCTGGAAAAGCCGCTGAACAAAATCACCGTCAGCGACATTACCGAGGACTGCGGTATCAATCGCATGACCTTTTATTACCACTTTAAGGACATCTACGATTTAGTGGAGTGGGTCTGCCTGGAGGACGCCAAGCAAGCGCTGGAGGATAAGCGCACCTCAAACACCTGGCAGCAGGGCTATCTCCAAATTTTCCTTGCTGTCCGTGAAAATAAGCCCTTTATTATGAACGTCTACCACTGTGTCAGCCGGGAAATGGTTGAAAAATACCTGAGTCCACTGTCCGAGAGCCTGCTGATGGGGGTCATCAATGAGCTTTCCAATGGGATGGTGGTACGAGATGAAGACAAGACATTCATTGCTCAGGTGTACTCCTATGCCTTTGTGGGACTGATGCTGGACTGGATTAAGGGCGATATGCAGGACGACCCGGAGGAACTGGTTTCTCGGTTTGCCCGGGTGATTTACAATGACCTAAACGGAGCGCTGGAACGCTTCCGGCTGGACGGTTTTCATCAAACAACCTGAATTGATAAAAAAACAGACAGTTTTGTTCCCGTGGTGAAGAATTCATCACGGGAGCTTTTCTGTTTATTGTGGAATTCTGGGAATGTGGGTACAATAAGGCCATCAAATAAAACAAATACCGAAAAGGAGAAAATGTTATGTATTATTCTGCCGGAACTTATGAAGCTTTTGCCCATCCCGAAAAGCCCAAGGACGTTGATAAAAAGAGCGCCTATGTGATTGGCACCGGTCTTGCCGGTCTGACTGCTGCATTCTATCTGGTGCGTGACGGTCAGATGAAGGGCGAGCGGATTCATGTGTTTGAGAAGCTGGACCTGGCTGGCGGCAGCTGTGATGGCCGCAAGGATATCACCAAGGGCTTCTTCATGCGTGGTGGCCGCGAGATGGACAACCATTTCGAGGTCATGTGGGACACCTTCCGTGATGTGCCCTCCATCGAAACGCCGGGTGTGTCTGTGCTGGATGAGTACTACTGGCTGAACAAGCACGACCCCAACTATTCCCTGTGCCGTGCCACCGTCAACCGCGGCGAGGATGCCCATACCGACAAGCAGTTTAAGCTGGACAGGGAGTCTGCCATGGCGCTGACCAAGCTGTTCATCACCCCTGAATCGGCTTTGGAGGGCGTGAAGATTTCCGAAATCATGCCCAAGTCCTTCTGGGATACCAATTTCTGGCTGTACTGGCAGACCATGTTTGCCTTCCAGCGCTGGTCCAGTGCGCTGGAAATGAAGCGCTACCTGTGCCGCTATGTCCACCACATTGACGGTCTGCCTGACTTCTCTGCCCTGCGTTTTACCAAGTACAACCAGTACGAGAGCATGATTTTGCCCCTGGTGAAGTATCTGGAAAGTCACGGCGTTGCTATCGAGTACGGCATGGACGTGAAGAACGTCATCATCAGGAATGAAAACGGCAAGCGGATTGCCAAGCAAATTGTCTACGTCAAGGACGGCGAGCAACAGACCATTGATTTGGTAGAGGATGATTTGGTGTTCATCACCAACGGCTGCTGCACCGACACCTCCTGCTACGGCGACCAGACTCACGCTCCCGACCTTTCCGGCATTCAGAATGGCAAGGGCGAGTCCTGGGATATGTGGAAGGCCATTGCTGCTCAGGCTGACCATGGCGAATACGGCAACCCCGATGCCTTCTGCACCGATGTGGATGCCACCAACTGGATGAGCGCCACCGTGGCTACCTCCAACGAGGAAATCATCTCCCACATCATGAACATCTGCCAGCGTGACCCCAGAGCCGGTAAGGTGACCACCGGCGGCATCGTTACCGTGAAGGACAGCACCGAGAATTGGTATCTGAGCTGGACCATCAACCGTCAGCCCCAGTTCAAGTCTCAGGATAAGAACATGGTGCTGGTGTGGCTGTACGGCCTGAACACCAACACTCCTGGCAACTTCGTGAAGAAGGCAATGCGGGAATGCACCGGTGAGGAAATCTGCCAGGAGTGGCTGTACCACATCGGCGTGCAGGATGACCGGATTGAGCAGCTGGCCAAGGAAGCCTGCAACACCACCACCTGCTATATGCCCTATATCAACGCTTTCTTCCAGCCCAGAAAGTGGAGCGACCGTCCTCTGGTCGTGCCGGAAGGCTCTGTCAACTTCGCATTCCTGGGTCAGTTCGCCGAAACCCCCAGAGACACCATCTTCACCACCGAGTATTCCATGCGTACCGGTATGGAAGCCGTTTACACCCTGCTGAATATCGACCGTGCCGTTCCCGAAGTTTGGGGCAGCAAGTATGATGTCCGTGAGCTGCTGCGGGCTGCTTACTATGGCATCGACAAGAAGCCTCTGACCGAGGCAAAGCTCACCTTCATGGAGCGTGAAATTTTGAAGATTGCCTTGAAGAAGGTCGAAGGAACGGATGTTGAGCTTCTGCTGAAGGAAAGCGGCCTGATAAAGTAAGCGGCTTCCTTTTCTAAACACTGACTGGTTTACCCCTTCGGTGATAGAAGCGTTCTTTATGATATGTCCCCCAGTGCTGATACCGGCACTGGGGGACATTGTCTTGAAAAGGAAATTATGCGGGCTGTTCCGTGTAATACTGCGCCTGTGCACTCCACAGTTCAAAGTATTTTCCGGCTTTATCCTCCAGCAGTTTCTCGTGTGTTCCTTGCTGAATCACTGCGCCGTGGTCGAAAACAGCAATTTCATCGCAGAATTTGCAGCTGGACAGGCGGT
>ERZ837910.2667-NODE-2667-length-21294-cov-5.396770_pt1 | contig 21294 bp, 19 predicted proteins | sample MGYA00519940_ERZ837910 | MGnify/ENA primary metagenome ERZ837910 (study PRJEB31850, sample SAMEA3708825) | human gut metagenome | biome: human gut; feature: human-associated habitat; material: faeces | place: China | collected 2014 ... | reverse complement strand
CGGTCAGCGGCGCCATCGTCGGGTCAATCGCACCGTTTGTCATCTCGGCGTACTCGAGCGCTTTCTCAAGCGCGGTGTAGGTGTCATCGCTCACCTTGGTCGGCTGACCGTTCGCGTGATTCAGCTTGTAGAGATCGCCCGCCTGCTGCGTGCGCGAGAGCGCCGCGTCCAGCTGATTGACGCGCTGCTCGATCTTGACAGCCATGTCCTCAGCCGCGCTTTCGCTCTTTTCGCTTGACACATCGACCGACATGTAGGTGTCCATCGCAAAAAAGTCCTCGGTGGTAGTATAGAGCTGTGTACTGCTGCCGCTTGAGCCGCAGCCAGACAGCGCAAGCAGCGGCATCGCCGGTGTAAGATAGCGTTTCATAGCATTGCTCCTTTGTTTATACAATACGAAATCACTGTACATTATACCGCACGTTCCCGCAGTTCGCAAGTATCATATAAGACAAAAAACAGCACCGAACCGCAAAGTTCGATGCTGTTTGTGACTTATGCAGCCAAAGGATTAAAGGCCAAGCTCCTTCTGGAGAGCCTCGATCATTTCCTTGTACTCCTCGTCCTTCAGGAATACCGGCTCCGGATTGGTGATCGCGAAGCTGCCGCCGAACTCAAAGCCACCCTCGTACTTCGGTACGATGTGGAAATGCAGATGCGGATTGCTGTCGCCGAAGGAGCCGAGGTTGATCTTGGTGCAGCCCCACAGCTTCTTGATCGCACCGGAAGCCGCTGCCAGATCAGCACAGTAGTCGTTGCGCTCCTGCTCGTCGCACTCGCACAGCTCCTTCTTGTGGCTCTTCAGCGCCAGTGCGCAGCGGCCCTTGTGCGCCTGATCCTTGAACAGATACAGCGTGCCGGCCTTCATGTCGCCGACCTTGAACATGATCGCCTCGCGGCCCTCATGATGCTCGTCACAGTAGAAACATCCCATTGTAATTATCTCCTTTACTGTGGACAGGTCTCGCCCGTCCTGTATTTGTCTTTATTATACAACCTGCGCACCGAGATTTCCACTCTTTTTTATCTCGCGTACAGATTGGTGTCCCACGCCGGGACATAGGGGTGATGGCGCAGGTACAGCGCATAATCTGCGCACAGGCTGTGGATAAGCAGCGGAAGTTCGAAGAAATCCTCGCTGCGGTGATATGCCGCGATGTTCAGCTTCGGCCTCTCGCGCTCGATGGTCTGCCGCGCACCGGCGATTGCCTCGCGCTCCGCGCCCTCGACATCCATCTTGAGATAAGTGCACGGCCTGCCGTTCAGCACGCTGTCGAGCGCACGCATCTGCGTCTCGCGGCCCTTGTTCGCGACGTGCGACTGACGGCCTGCCTGATCGGAGAAGCAGCGGATCTCGTCCCTGTCCCACGCGCCCGCCTGCACGAGCGTCACATCTCCCTCGATATTCGCCGACGCCCACTCATTCAGCTTGCGGAAGCTGCGGCGGTCGGGCTCGAGCGCCGTGACCGAACCAAAACGGCCGTCCGTGTAGTGCAGCAGCTCGCGGATCGTGTCGCCGTTGTACGCACCGAGATCGGAAAAATGCTCGTCTGCGCCCGGCCGGAGGATGTTCTCGAACACCTCATCCTTGCCGCTTTCGCTGTTTCGCAAGTATTTCAGCCTGCCCGACAGCTTGAAGCGCACGGTGTCGAGGAATACCTCGCGCGAACGCTCGTCCGCGAGCAGGTCATAGCATTCCTGCATGGCGGCGCTGTGCTCCCGCACAAACGCCTCGTCGAACAGCGCCCCCGGCACGACCGGCACATCAGGCGCGACAACGTCGTATTTCGCGTCAAGCTCGTACATTTTCGCCAGTACCTCGGGGCGCTGGCTCGCGAACGAAATGACGATCACGATGTCCTCGCCCAGCTCCGCCACCGTGTCCGACAGCTTGCGCACCGAAAAGCCGTGAAACAGGTTGCCGCGCGCAAATTCGTCGCTCGCGAACACACCGCTTGCGCGGATGCCGAGGCGGTCAAACTGCGCAAGTATCTTATCCGCCCCGTCCCCCATGCCGTAAAGCACGATGGGGCGCGTCTCTTCCTTCAGTCGGCTCCAGACCGACTGCTCCAGTGATAAAAAGTCCATGATATGCTCCGTTTCGTTTATTTCCGCGTCCGGACAGAGGAAAATCCCACGCCGGAGAACGTCTTTTTTCGTTTTTCTGTTCATATATTATATCTGCTGATGCTGCATGGTTACAGTTGCCGCGCGGGAGCGCGCATGAAATACAATTTGCGCAGCAAATTGATAAAAACCGGGAGCATGTATCTCGGTTTTTATGCCTCTAAAGAGATAAAAGTTTCTGCATAGGAACTTTTATCCGTCCGTGTTTTGCGAAGTCAAAACACAGATTGTCGGCGAAACGTCAGTTTCGCGACAGTTTCATTATAAGGTGTTTCCATTCTGCTGTCAAAGAAAACCCTTGAAAAACAGTTGCGAAAACCTATGCGGTTCGGTATAATTTTATTGTGATGAAAAATCAGGGAGGTGCCGCCATGTCAAAGCCAAACGGCATTCTGGCAATGAATCCGGAAAAATATCGTGAGATCGACGGAGTTGTGTTTGATCTGGACAGCTATGCGCGGCACTGCAAGCCGCCCGAGCAAGAGAAAAAGTGCGAAGATACGCCGAAAACAGACGAAAACCCTGCCGAAATGCCGTCCGTCGCGCCTGCGCCCGTGTTCGCGGTCGACCCCTATCCCGACGGCTGGTACCCGGCCGAGGACGGCCGTCCGCCGGTGCCGGTCATGGGCGGTGCGCTGCCGCCGCGCGAGAGCGAAAGCGACGTCATCCGTGAGGAAAACGGCGTGAAAACCGTCGTTCAGACGGTGTATTTCGCCGCAGGCTCGGGTTCCGGCTCCGGCTCGTACACGACCTCGTATACCACGAGCTTCCGCTCGTCCGGTTCGGGTTCGGGAGGCTCCTATGTGTTCGGCTCGTGCGTTTACACGGTCGGCGGCTACGGACTGGAGCTGATCTGATGCGCGGCTTTCACGTGAACTGGACACGCCCCTTTTCGGTCCGCGCGCCCGGCATGCCGTATGCGGTCGAGCCGTTCGAGCTGCTCACGACCGCGCTCTCCGCGCTCTGCTGGCGGCGCGAAAACGGCAGCATCTGCATGGTCTGCGACAGCCGCGCGGCGGAATACTACGCTTCGCTCGGACTGAATTTTCTCTGGGACGACGGAATGCACCCCCTGCTCGACGCGATGCCGGACGACATCAACGCCACGGCGTTCTGGGCCGCCGGAAAGCTGTACGCAGTCGCCGCGATGAAGGCGCCGTGCGTCATGCTCGACACCGACCTCATCTGCTGGAAAAATATCGACACACTGCTCGATGGCGTGGACGCCGCCGCGGTCCACCGCGAGGACATCGTGCCGTCTATTTACCCCGACAAAAGCGCGTTTTCCCGCTCGCGCGGCTTTGATTTCGATGAATTCGACTGGACGGTACAGCCGCTCAACACCGCGCTGTGCTACTTCGGGAGCGACGAGTTCCGCCGCTATTACACGGATACCGCCATCCGCTTCATGCGCTCCGCGCCGCAGGCGGACGACACGCTGACCTACATGGTGTTCGCCGAGCAGCGGCTGCTCGCCATGTGCGCCGAAAAGAAAGGTATCCGCATCCGGGCGCTTTCCGACCTGCCCTCGCTGTTCGGCGGCGGTCAGGGCGGATATTTCACGCATATCTGGGGGTTCAAGCAGCAGATGCGTGAAGATCCGGCACTCTATGAGGATTTCTGCCGCCGCTGCGCCGCACGGCTCTCGCGCGACTTCCCCGATGAGGCGGAGAGGATTGCGCAGGTGCCGATGCTTTCGGTATTTTTTGCAACATAAAAAACGCACAGAGGACGGTAAAATTCCCTCTGTGCGTTATTTTTATGTTTATTGCAGCGCGAGCACGAAATCCGCGAGACGTTCGGTGGCGTCGGGGTGCGCGACCGCCTTCATCGTGTGGCGCACGGTCTCCAGACGCACCGGATTGGTGAACAGCTCGTAAACCGCCTCATCCACCGGAAAATGCTTGGTGATGAGCGCCGCCATGCCGTTATTGACGAGAAAATCGACGTTCCTCTCCTCGTGACCCGGGATGGGGTCTGCCAGCAGCATGGGCAGGTTCTTCGCGAGCGCCTCCGAGACCGTCAGGCCGCCCGGCTTGGAAATGATGCAGTCGGACGCGCTCATCATCACCTCAACGTTGTGCACAAAGCCATAGGGGCGGATGATGCAGTTTCCGTTGTAGCGCGCGGCGAATTTTTCAACGTGCATCTGCATTTTCTTGTTGTTGCCGCAGACGACGAGCATCTGGAACGGCATACCGATCTGCACGATCTTTTCGATAGTCTTTACGTGCTCTGCGTGTCCCATACTGCCGCCCATCAGCAGGATGGTATGCATATCCGGATCGATACCGAGCTCCTCCGCTGCTGCACGGCGGTCGAGGCGCAGATTGAACTTCGGATGCACCGGAATGCCGAACGGCAGGATGCGTTCACGCGGCACGCCGCGCTGCACGCAGCGGTAGGTCAGCAGCTCGCTCGCCGTGACGATATACTGCACGCGCGGCACATCCTCCCAGTACGGATGGAGCGTGTAGTCCGTGACGATGCCGATGGTCATGATGTCCGCGAGCTTTTTGCGCTTTTTCAGCTCATCCACCATCTGCGCGGCGAAAACATGCGTGCAGATGATGACGTCCGGCTCGCGGTCGGAAATGACGCGCGCGAATTTGGTCGCGCCGAGGGCATTGATGATATTGATGATGCTCGGCGCAGAGGAGAAATAGCTCGCGCCGTTGTTCTCTGCCAGCTGATAGACCAGACGATACAGCGTCTGCATATGCTTGGAGGAGAACAGATATCCCTTGTCGATCGTGGTTTTAATGAGGTTGCTGATATAGGCGTACACATCGAGCGTGTCCACCTCCGCCCCCTTGTTTTTTAGCATATCTCCGATCGCCTGCGCCGTGGCATGATGACCATAGCCGGCGGTAACGGACAAAATCAAAACTTTCATGCTTACTTCCTTTCCTGCATGGGGAACGCTGCATCCTTCGCAGCAGCTATGTTCATTGTACACGAAACCGTCCCGCATTGCAACCGCAAACGCAGTTTATCCCGGTAACAATATGGAAATACCGAACATTTTCGCCAGACTTTACACACTTCATCAAGCCGTCATTTCCTGCCGTTTTTCTTTTTTCGTGCATTCGTTCATTTTTTGTTCGTTTCCCTATTTTATTTTATCGGAAACTGTACTATAATAAAAGGAAGCACAGCTTTCGCTGAAAAAAACAGAACAAACAGGAGGCTTAGGGAAAATGGCCCTGTCTATCAAGCCCTATATTGAAAATAAGGAAAGAATTCACCTCATCGGCATCGGCGGCGTATCCATGAACTCGCTCGCAGAGCTTCTGCTGAGCAAGGGTGTGCCGGTCTCCGGCTCCGACCGCCTGCGCACCGACGTCACCGCGCGTCTTGAGGCGCTCGGCGCCGCGATCACCTATGAGCACAGGCCGGAGAACGTCGAGGGCGCGTCCCTGATCGTGCGCACCGCCGCCGTTCACGACGAAAACCCCGAAATCGTCCGCGCACACGAGCTCGGCATCCCGGTCATGGAGCGCGCAGAGGCCTGGGGCCACATCATGCGCGACTACGACAATGTCGTCTGCCTCTCCGGTACCCACGGCAAGACTACCTCGACCTCGATGATGACCATGATGACCATCGAGGCGCAGATGGACCCGACGGTCATGGTCGGCAGCAACCTGCCCGCCATCGGCGGCACGCTCCGCATCGGCGGCAAGGGCTGCTTCGTTGCGGAGAGCTGCGAGTACACCAATTCCTTCCTGCGCTTCGCGCCGACCGTTTCGGTCATCCTGAACGTCGAGGAGGATCATCTCGACTTCTTCAAGGACATCAACGACATCATCCACTCGTTCCACGAGTTTGCAGAGCTGACTCCGATGAACGGTCTGGTCGTTGTCAACCACGACGACCAGAACGCGATGCGCGCCGTCGCGCATATCGACCGCCGCATCCGCACCTTCGGCACAACGTCCGATGCAGACGTTTACCCGACCGAGATCCGCGACGAAAACGGCTACTACCGCTTTACCGTCAACATCGACGGAAAGGAATATGCAAAGGTCGCGCTCTCGGTGCCCGGCCGCCACAATATGCTCAACGCCCTCGCCTGCTGCGCAGCAGCGGAATTTCTCGGCGTTCCGGGCGAGGCCGCGGAAAAGGGCCTGAACAAGTTCACCGGCTCCTCCCGCCGCTTCCAGCTGGTCGGCAAGATGCCGAACGGCGCGACGGTCGTTGACGACTACGCGCACCATCCGAGCGAGATGAAGGCGACCCTCTCCACCGCGAAGGAGATGCACTTCGACCGCATCCTGTGCGCGTTCCAGCCGCACACCTATACGCGCACCAAGGCGCTGTTCCCCGAGTTCGTCGACGCGCTCAAGCAGTGCGATCAGGCCATTCTCGCGCCCATCTATGCTGCGCGCGAGCAGAACACCATCGGCATCTACTCCTCCGACATCGCAAAGGAGGTCCCGGGCGCTGTCTCGTTCGATACCTTCGATGAGATCGCGGATTACCTGCGCAAAAACGCAGGCCCGAACGACCTCGTCCTCACCATGGGCGCCGGCAACATCAACACGGTCGGTCCGATGCTCATCAAGTAAATCCTTCGGCGGCTCTGTCTGTTTTCGCGCACGCAGAGCCGCTTTTTTTCATTTCAAAGGAGCTGGAGCAGCTGCGCGAAAAGCCGGTTTCTCCCGAAAACGCGCATATTTTCGACATGGAACTGCGAATTTTTTATCCCGGAAGGCTTGTCATACGCGGAGCCGCTGTGGTAGAATGGAGCGATGACGAGGTCATCCTGTCGCTCGGCGGCGTGAGCGGTGCAGGCCGCACGGTACGCTATGCCCGGACGCAGGCGCAGACCATGCGCATCCTCGCGGATACCTCGTCGCTCGAAATCTTTATCAATCACGGCGAGACTGTGCTCACGACGCGCTATTATCCCGACCCGGCCGCGCGCGGCGTCGTTCTGGACGGCGGTACGGCACAGCTCTGGAGTATAAACAGAATGGAGATCATGGATGGCATTTCCCGGTAATCAGTACAAGCTCCTGGCTCTCGACCTCGATGGCACGCTGCTGAACGAGAAAAACCAGGTCTCACCCCGAGATGCACAGGCAGTGCGCCGCGCTCAGGAGCGCGGCGTTCAAATCGTACTCTGCACAGGCAGAAATGTGCGCGAGGTGCGTGCGTTCAGCGACCAGCTGCTCGCGCCGCCCGACTGGCTCGTCACCTCGAGCGGTGCGGCCGTACAGCGGCCGCGGGATGCAGAGCCGCAGTTTTTCAGCAGTCTGAGCCTGACGCACTGCGAGGATATTCTTGCGCTCTGCGAGGAATTCGAGACCGACCCCTGCCTGTATACCACGCAGTCGCTGTACTACGGCGGCGCATTCCGCGCGCTTCTGCGCCATCTGGAGCAGGGCGGACAGATCGTCATGAACGAGGCGGACGAGGGCTATTTTTATCTGGACAGCCATGAAAAATGGCTGAAGGCGCTCGAAAGCGAGGCGCTTCCGTTCACAAAGGCCGTCCTCTATCCCTCGCACGATATTTCCGATCTGCTGATCAGCCGCCTGAAACATATGGGCAGCTTTGAGATCGCGCCGTCCGTGATGTTCGGCGGCGAGCTGCACAATATCGAGATCAACCGCCGCGGCGTGAACAAGGGGCAGGGACTGCGCTGGCTCGCAAAGGAACTCGGCTGCACGATGGAAAATCTGGCTGCGATCGGCGACAGCGACAACGATCTGACTATGCTGCGCGCGGCCGGACTGGGCATCGCGATGGCAAACAGCAGAAAAAACGTTCGTCTGACAGCAGATGTCGTGACCGGAAGCAACACGGAAAACGGCGTCGCACAGGCGATCGAGCGCTATATTCTGGAGGAAAAGCTATGAAAAAAGCAGTTGCGATCGGTGAACTGCTCATCGACTTCGTGCCGCAGCAGAAGGGCTGCGCGCTCGACGAGGTGCAGCAGTTCGAGCGTGTGGCAGGCGGCGCGCCCGCCAATGTTGCGACGGCAGTCGCGCGGCTCGGCGGCGAGGCGAAAATGATCTCGCAGGTCGGTGTGGATGCCTTCGGCACACACATCCTCAAGGTTCTGCGCGCGGCAAATGTGGACATTTCCTCGGTTTTCCGCACGGATCGCGCCAATACGGCGCTTGCCTTCGTCTCGCTCGACGCGGCGGGCAACCGTGAGTTCTCCTTCTACCGCAATCCCTCGGCCGACCTGTTCCTTGACGAAAAACAGATCACGCCCGAAATGTTCGAAGGCTGCGCGGTCCTGCACTTCTGCTCGGTCGATCTGGTCGATTATCCGGTGCGCGGCGCACACCGGCGCGCCATCGAGCTTGCAAAGCAGGCCGGAGCCTTCGTTTCCTTCGACCCGAACGTCCGCCTGCCGCTCTGGAGCAGTCCGGCGGACTGTCAGTCGGCGATACGGCAGTTCCTGCCCTGTGCGGATCTGGTCAAGCTGAGCGATGACGAGATCGAATTCGTCACCGGCTGCGCCGACGAACGGGCGGCAGCGGAAAAGCTGTTCGCCCTCGGCGTCCGCATGGTGGTCGTGACGCGCGGCGCGAACGGCTCGGCGGCGTATACGCCGTCCTGCCATGCGGAGGCCGCAGCGATCTCTGTGCCCGTCACGGACACGACCGGCGCCGGCGACTCGTTCATCGGCTCGTTCCTCTATCAGCTGACGCGCGACGGCGTTTCCGCAGACGAGCTTGCCTCGCTTTCCGAGCAGACGCTCGCAGAATACCTGCGCTTTTCCGCACGCTGCGCCTCGCTCACCGTTCAGCACAGGGGCGCTGTCATGCCGACGCAGGCGGACCTCTGCGCGGCCTGTCCCGGCTGAACGCCGCATCCCGTTCTGTATTTTTGCTGAACGGGATGTAATTTTATACATTTTTGTATTTTTCCTTTACTTTTTCTCCCGTATCGGGTATACTGTATGAACATTTTACCGGCAGCATCACCTGTTTCGCTGCCGCAGGAAAGGATCGCCATGTCAAATAAACTTCGCGGCAAAAGCCTGCTTCTCGTAGGCTTTACCCTGTTTTCCATGTTTTTCGGGGCCGGAAACCTGATATTCCCGCCGTTTTTAGGCGCTGAAGCCGGACAGAATGCCTGGGCGGCCCTCGCCGGCTTCGCGGTCAGCGCGATCGGCCTGCCGATTGCCGGCGTCATCGCGGTCGCGCGCGCCGGAAGTCTGGGCGTACTCGCCTCGCGGGTGCATCCGCGCTTCGCGCTCGTGTTTACGATGCTGATCTACCTGTCCATCGGCCCCTGCCTCGCGATCCCGCGCACGGCGAGCACCTCGTTTCAGATGCTCGCGCCGCTTATCGGCAGCGAGGGCAGTCATCAGCTGCTCTATTCGGCGGTTTTCTTCGCCGCGGCGTTCGCAGTCGCGCTCCATCCCGAAAAGCTGACCGACCGTCTCGGGCGCGTGCTCTGCCCGACGCTCATCGTTCTCATCCTCGTGCTGTTCGCCGGCTGTCTCGTGCATCCGGTCGCGCCGCATTACGGCTCCCCGGCGGCCGAATACCAGTCCCTGCCCGCGCTGAGCGGCATTCTGAACGGCTATCAGACGATGGACACGCTCGCCGCACTCAACTTCGGCGCGGTCATTGCCCTCAATATCCGCACGCGCGGCATTGATGAGGAAGGTGAGGTCCGCCGCGGCACGATCTCCGCCGGTCTGATCGCCGGGGCGCTGCTGCTCGCCGTTTATTCCATGCTCACCCATGCGGGCGCGCTGTCCGGTGCGGCCTTTCCCGGCGGCGCGACCGGCGCGGACACGCTGACCAGCCTCGCGCTCGGTCTGTTCGGCCGGGGCGGTCAGATGCTGCTCGCGGCGATCTTCGTGATTGCCTGCTTCAACACCTGCGTCGGCCTGATCTCGTCCGTCGGCCAGTATTTTCACGAGCTGCTGCATCTCCCCTATCCTGCCGTTGCCGCCTTTTTCGCCGTGACGAGCATGCTCATCTCCAATCTCGGCCTTGCCGGCATCATTCGCCTGTCCACGCCGGTCCTGAACGCCGTTTATCCGATCGCCATCGTGCTCATCGCGCTCTCGTTCGCCCCCTTCGCCGCGAAAAAGTCCGCTGTCTGGCCGCTCACGATCGCCTGCACTGCGGTGCAGAGCGTGTGCGCCGCCCTGCCGCTCGGCCCGCTTTCCGCGCTCGCGAACTCGCTCCCGTTCTCCTCTCTCGGCTTCGGATGGCTGTTGCCTGCCGCCGCCGGTCTGTTGCTCGGACTTGTGCTCCCCCAAGCAGAAAAAGCATAAAAAAAGACCTTCCGTCACGGTTTTGAACCGCTGCGGAAGGTCTTTTTCTGCTGTCAAAAGCTGCGGCGTTTTTCGACGCAACTTATTTTCTCAGGAGTGCGCGCCGGCGCTTGTAATCCGGCATATACTGCCCGACGAGCGCCCAGAAATCCGGTCCGTGATTTTTATGAACGATGTGCGCCAGCTCATGCACGACGACGTAATCGACCGCCTCCTCGGGGTACTCCATCAGCCGCCAGGAAAAGCACAGACTGTTTTTCCCGCTGCACGAGCCGAACCGCGTCCGCGCAGAGGTGATGCGGATGCCGGTCGGGCGCAGCCCCATGATTGCGGAGTAGTGCCGCACCTTCGGCGGTATTTCGCGCACCGCACGCTCCGCCAGTGCACGCGCCCGCGCTTCATCCGGCTCGGGATGCGCCTCGGCAAGCGTGCGCTGATGCGCGAGAGCACGCGCGATCCAGTCCGCGTGCTCGAACACAAAGCGGTCGATCTCGCGCTTTGCAAGACGCAGCGGCGCACGGACGATGACGCAGCATTCGCGCGTCACCTGCACGCTCAGCGTTTTCCGCCGCGAGCGGACGAGTTCATACTCCGTCATGCCTTCTCCCCTGCGTCGAGATGGCGGTTATAGCAGAACATCGCGACCGATACGCCGCAGATCACGATATAACCCAGCACGCTCAGCCCGTCCGGTATCTGGCCGAACATGAAAAAGCCGAGGACTGCGGAGAACAGCACCTGCGTATAATCAAATACCGAAATCTCCTTGGCCGGGGCGTGCAGATAGGCGAGCGTCACGCCGAACTGGCCGAGCGTTGCCGCCGCGCCCGCGCCCATCAGACACATGAACTGGGCGAACGTCATCGGGTGGAAGTCCGCAATCACGAACGGCAGCGCCGTGAGCGTGGAAAACGCAGAGAAAAAGAACACGATGCGCGCGCTTTTCTCCTTCCTCTTGCTCAGCGCGCGGACAAAGGTATATGCCGCACCGGCGCCCATGCCGCCGAGCAGACCGATGACCGCCGGAAAGGCGTCCGCCGAGAAGCCGGGCTTGATGATGAGCATCGCGCCGCCGAACGCCGCGAGCACGGAGAGATACTGCCAGATATTCGCGCGTTCCTTGAGCAGGAAAAGCGAGAACAGGATCGCGAAAAACGGCGACATTTTGTTGAGGATGTTCGCGTCCGCGAGGACCAGATGGTCGATGGCGTAATAGTTGCAGAAGATACCGAGCGTGCCGCAGGTCGAGCGCAGGATGAGCAGAGGAAGGTTGCCCTTCTCCCACTTAAAGCCGCATTTTTCGCGTCTGAGCACGATCGCCGCGACCGTGACCGCGACCAGATTGCGGAACAGCGATTTCTGTGTGAACGGCAGATCGCCTGCGAGGCGCACGAACGCCGTCATGAGCGCGAAGCCGAACGCCGAGAGCATGATATAGCCGATGGCCTTGCTCTTGTTGGAAAGCATAGCTTTCTCCTCCCCTTTTTTCTGCTGCGGCAGTGCGCCGCAGCATTTGCTTTTTGTTCTTTTTTATTGTATCACGCTCAGCCTGCTGAGTAAAGGCATTCTCCTCGGAGCGTGCCGGCGGCGGACTGCTGTACCGTGATGCGTGCGCGGGAACGCATTTTCTACCTTCATTTTTCCTGTTTTTGCCTTCATTTACGAAAGCGCTTACATTGCATTTTCCGCAATACGTTGCGGAATCCATGTACGCCCGCGTGCTTTACGCGAACTTGATTTACGTTAATTCTTTGTTAATACTGCACAAAACATTGGTGATAAAATGGCGGTGTATGTAAAAAATGTCGTTTTCCTCTTGCAAACCGTGCGGCAAGGTGCTATGCTGAAGTCAAGCTGAAGGAAATGAAAATCCGAATCTTTTCCGGCTGGAATTTGTGAAAACAATGTAAGCGTTTGCATAGAATTGCAAGGGAGGCGAATTATGGATAGCCCAACGATATACGATGTTTCCCGCCTCTCCGGCGTTTCCACCGCGACCGTTTCCCGTACGTTCACCGCGCCCGACCGTGTCCGCGAGGAAACACGCCGCAAGGTCCTCGCCGCCGCCGAGGCGCTCGGCTATCAGCCCAGCGCGATCGCGCGGGCCATGGCGCGGCAGCAGACCGACAAGATCGCGTTCCTCATCTGCAAAAAGGACGCGACCATCCTCGACGAGTTCTATGCGAGCATCTGCGAAGGCGTGATGCGGCGCGCGAACAGCACCTCCTACCAGCTGCTCATCTCGACCGCCGCCGACTGGCAGCGAACCGGACAGAGCAAGCAGATCGAGGGCGTCATCCTCGCAGGCGATGCCGAGCCGTCCCTCATTTCGAGCTTTCAGCGGCAGGGCGTCGCAGTCGTGCTCGTCAATCACCGCGCGAGCGGCTTCGAGCTGCCGAGCGTGGTCGCGGACGAGCAGAACGGCGCACGGCAGGTCATCGACCACCTCACCGCCTACGGCCATCGGCGCATCGCGCTCCTTGCCGGACGGTTTTCCTCTTACATCACAAGCGTCCGCTACAACGCCTTCCTCACTGCCATGCAGGAGCACGGCATCTCGGTAGACGACTCGGGCATCGTGATGTGCGGCCGCGACGTTGAGAGCGCGACGCAGGCATCTGTCGAGCTGCTCCGCCGCCCCGAACGCCCGACCGCGGTATTCGCGTTCAATGATGTACTCGCCGCCGGCGTCATCAAGGCCGCGACCCGGCTCGGACTCCGCGTCCCCGATGATGTCGCTGTCGTCGGCTTCGACGATTCCTCCTCCTGCACGCTGCTCACGCCCGAGCTTTCCTCGGTGCACGTGGACTGCCGGAGGATGGGCGAGATCTGTCTCGAACAGCTCACCGCCCTGCTGAGCGGCGACACCGAAGTGCCCCGGCTGACGGTCGTTCCCGTCTCGCTGCGCACGCGCGCTTCGTCCATAAGATTGTAAAGATGCAGGAGACGCTTTCCTGCTCGATAAAGGAGGAGATCATGTGAAACGTAAAAAGAGGATCGGAACGGCTGCGAAGGCGGTCGGATGTGCAGTTCTGCTGATGATCTCGCTGTTCCCGATCTACTGGCTGCTCGCCATGGCGATCCGTCCGACCGACGAGATGAGAGGCCATATCGCTCTTATCCCGCAGTCGCTCACCGGCATGCACTTTGCGCAGCTGTTCACCTCGGAAAACTTCGGTCAGGCGATCATGAACAGCCTTCAGACCACGTTCGGCTCGCTCATCATCTCGCTTCTCGCCGGCATCTGCGCGGCCTACGTCATCGCGCGACGCCGCTTCCGCTTCGGCCTGAAAAAGCCGATGACCTACTGGGTCCTGCTCGTCCGCGTGCTTCCCCCGGTAGCCTTCACCATTCCGCTCTACATCATGTTCAACCGTCTGGGTGTCCTGAACACCAAGCTGCCCGTCATGCTCGCCTGCGTGCTCATCAACGTACCGCTCATCATCTGGTTCCTCATCAGCTTCTTCCAGGATCTGCCCGAGGAGATCGAGGAGAGCGCGAAGGTCGACGGCGCGACCGAGTGGCAGCTGTTCTGCAAGATCGTGCTCCCGCTCGTGGCGCCCGGCATCGCGGCGGTCTCCATGCTCAGCTTCATGTATGCCTGGAACGAATACACCTACACCGTTATCTTTACCCGCATCCCGGCCAACAACACCGTTCCCCTCGCGCTCGCCCTGCTTAACACCGAGGACAACCTCACGAACTTCGGTCTCGTCGCGGCAGGCGGCGTCATCTCGGTCATCCCGATCACCCTGTTTGTCATCTTTGCGCAGAACTACTTGATCTCCGGACTGTCAAGCGGCGCTGTCAAAGAATAACAATACCGCGGCTTCGCCGCACCGATCCACAGAGAGAGTTTTGAGAGTTACAAGATTGGAGGAAAAAATTTATGAAACGCAGATTACTCGCAGGCGCACTCGCAGCTACAATGGCACTGAGTATGACCGCATGCGGCTCCGGCGGCGGCTCGTCCGACACGCAGGGCAGCGGCTCGTCCGACGGCTCGCCCACCACGCTCAACCTCATCCTGCGCGCAGGCGCATATGCAGACGTCATCAAGGAGTGCCTCCCTAAGTTCGAAGAGGAGCACAACGTAAAATGCGAGGTACAGGAGCTTTCCGAGTCCGACCTGTATTCCGGCATCGCCCTCGACGCCATCAACCAGAAGGGTTCCTACGACCTGTGCATGGTAGACGGCTCGTGGATGGCCGAGTTCACCGAAAACGGCGTGCTCGCCAACCTGTCCGACCTCGGCTATGAGCTCGACGACGACATCATCCCGGCGACCACCTCGATCTGCTATGTCGGCGACGACGTTTACCTCGCTCCCTACTACGGCAACGTTACCGTCCTCATGCTCAACAAGGAGAACGTGAAAGCCGCAGGATACACCGCAGACACCGTCGAGTCGCTCGACGACGTGCTCGCCGTCTGCGAAAAGGCAAAGGCCGACGGCAAGAAGGGCTTCATCTACCGCGGCGACAGCCAGAACAACACGGTAGTCGACTTCCTGCCGATCCTGCTGAGCTACGGCGGCTGGGTCATCGACGACAGCAACAAGCCGACCGTCAACACCCAGGAATTCAAGGACGCCATGAACTTCTACCTCAAGCTCATCGCTACCGGCGAAGCGCAGGTCAAGGATGACCTCATCGCATCGGTCGACACCGGCGCCGGCACCATGGGCGTCGGCTGGCCGGGCTGGTACACCCCGACTGCTGATTCCCCCGCGGACTACATCGCCCTCTCCGGCGCAGTATCCAAGGGCGGCGAGACCCACAACGCGAACGTTTACGGCATCTGGACCATCGGCATCCCTGCCAACAGCCAGAATCAGGAGCTCGCAGCCGAGCTGCTGACCTATCTAATGGACAAGGACGTTCAGAAGTCTACCGTAGACAAGGGCGGCGTTCCGTGCCGTTACTCCAGCCTGCAGGACCCCGAGATCCTCAAGACCTATCCGCAGTACGAAGTCGTATGCAAGGCGCTTGAAAGCGGCGTTTACCGTCCGGTCATCGCAGAATGGACCCAGTTCTACACCATCCTCGGCACCGAAATGGACAATATCATCAACGGCGTCAAGACCGTTGACCAGGGACTTGCTGACGCACAGTCTCAGCTGGAGACGCTGATGGCAGGCTGATGCCCCATCTCCCCTCCCTTTCTATGAGGCGTACCGCCTCGACTAACGGATGAAGAGCAGCCGGGTGCGGCTCACAGACCGCTGCACCCGGCTGACTTTTTCCTCAACCTCCCGGAATTGCGAGGCCAGAATTATGAAACGAACCCACACCAAACTCAATACCGCCGAAGGCCAGACCAAACGCTTCGGTGTCGGCATGCTTTCCCCGACCGTCGTCATCCTGCTGATCATGACGGCCTATCCGCTTATCTTTACCTTCTTCTACAGCTTCACCAACTACAACCTGCTGCGCAATCTGCGCTCGCCGGCTAAAATCACTGTTTTCCAGAACTATGTCAAGCTGCTCAAGGACCCCTATTTCCAGCAGTCCATCTGGAACACCGTCAAGTTCACCATCTTTGCAGTTATTTTTGAGATGCTCATCGGCTTTGCAATGGCGCTGTTCGTCAACAGCCTGCACAAGGGTCAGAAAACCATGCGTACCCTGCTGCTGCTGCCTTATCTGCTGCCGACCGTTACGGTAGCGCTGAGCTGGCGCATGATGCTCTCCCCCAACTACGGCATCGTCAATCAGGTCCTGCAGGCGCTCCACCTGCCGGTCTTTAACTGGTTTTCCGATATTCGCACGGCGTTCGGCATGCTCGTCCTCATCGACGTATGGCAGAGCGCACCGTTCGTGTTCCTGCTGCTGTACGCAGCGCTCCAGAGCGTTCCCCAGGGTCAGTATGAGGCCGCGCGCATCGACGGCGCGAACTCGCTGAAGATCCTGTTCTACGTCACCATCCCCAACATCAAGAACAGTCTTGCGCTCTGCGCTCTGCTGCGCACCATCGACAGCTTCCGTCTGTTCGACAAGGTAAACCTGCTGACCGGCGGCGGCCCCGCCAACAGCACCTCCACCATCACGCAGTACCTCTACAACTACGGCATCAAATCGCTCGACTTCGGCTTCGGCAGCGCCGGCGCCATCGTCATGACCATACTGGTCCTCATCCTTTCCAGCGTTTACATCAAACGCGCGATCTCCTGACTGCCTATGAAACAGGATACTACCGAATTACGGCTCACCTTCATCAACGTGGGCTACGGGGAAGCGATACTCATCGACGCCCCGGACGCGGCCCGGCCGGACGGACGCTTCTATGCGCTCATCGACGGCGGCAGCGCTGCGGACAGCGAGTTCGCCGACCGCACGAGCGGCCGCATCCGCGCAGAGGAGTATCTCGCCCCGCTTCCGCGGCTCGACCTCGCGGTCAGCACGCATATCCACGAGGATCATCTCTGCGGTCTGCTCCGCGTGTGCCGCGATCATCCTCCCTCTGTGCTGCGGCAGACCCTGCCGCCCGGCTTTTACCGCTCGCTTCACCCGCTCGGCGACGCCTCCGCGCGCAATCTGTCCGAGCGCAATTTTCTCGCGGCGCTCGATGACTACCGGAAGCTGTGCGCCCTTGTCGAGCAGCATGGCGGCTGCATCGAGCAGAGCCTTGCGGGCGATACGCTGACGCTCGCGCCCGGCCTCACCGCCGAGGTGCTCGCCCCGTCGGGGACGCGCGCCGCCGCGCTCACTGCCTCCATGCAGGAGCTTTACCGCACGCCGCAGGGCGTGCCGGAATTCCGCGAAAAGCTGGACGCGCTCGACGCCTCGATGAACAATTTCAGCTTGATCCTGCGGCTGGCGTTCGGCAAAACCCGCATTCTGCTGCCGGGCGACACCAACCGCGCCGGCTACGGCGGCATACCGCCCGAAAAGCTCGCCGCCGACCTCTTCAAGGTCGGCCATCACGGTCAGCTCGACGGCGCGGACGCGGCGCTTGTAAATGCAGTCCGACCGCGGTTTTCCGTCTGCTGTGCATCGAGCGACCGCCGCTACAACAGTGCTCACCCCGACACCATGCGCCTGCTGAAGGACAGCGGCGCCGAACTTTACTTTTCCGACTGTCCCCCCGTGGACGGTCAGTCCATTCCGCCCCACCGGGCACTCGAATTCACCATCTGTGCGGACGGCGCGGCAAGCGTCCGTTATCTTCCCTGAGCGTCCGCCGATGTACAAGAGAAGGAGCAAGACATGGCTGAAGTAATCCTTAAAAACATCAAAAAGGTCTATCCGCATCAGGATGGCAAAAAGAAGAAGAAAAAGGGCGCGGAGGAGCGCAGAAGCAACCTCACCGTGACCGACGAAGGCGTACTCGCCGTGCATGACTTCAATCTTTCCATCAAGGACAAGGAGTTTATCGTTCTCGTCGGCCCGTCCGGCTGCGGCAAGTCCACCACCCTGCGCATGGTCGCAGGTCTCGAGGAGATCTCGGGCGGCGAGCTGTACATCGACGGCGCGCTCGTCAACGACGTTGCGCCGAAGGACCGCGACATCGCGATGGTATTCCAGAACTACGCGCTCTATCCGCATATGACGGTCGCGGAGAACATGGCGTTTCCGCTCAAGCTGCGCAAGGTCCCCAAGGAGGAGATCGCGCAGCGCGTCGCGCAGGCTGCGAACATTCTCGGCATCACCGAGTATCTTGACCGCAAGCCGAAGGCGCTCTCCGGCGGCCAGCGGCAGCGCGTCGCCATCGGCCGCGCGATCGTGCGCGAACCCAAGGTCCTGCTCATGGACGAGCCGCTGTCCAATCTGGACGCCAAGCTCCGCAACCAGATGCGCGCCGAGCTCATCAAGCTGCGCCAGCGCATCGACACCACCTTCATCTACGTTACCCACGACCAGACCGAGGCGATGACCCTCGGTGACCGCATCGTTATCATGAAGGACGGCCTCATTCAGCAGATCGGCACGCCGCAGGAGGTCTTTAACCACCCGGCGAACCTGTTCGTTGCCGGCTTCATCGGAATGCCGCAGATGAACTTCTATAACGCCGAGCTCGTACAGGAGGACGGAAGGTATGCCGTCGTCCTCGACAAGGCCAAGGTTTTCCTCCCGGACGAAAAACAGGCCAAGCTCAATAAGAACAACGTAAAGACCGGCGCGGTCACACTCGGCGTGCGTCCGGAGCACCTGCTGCTCACCGGCGACCCGGCTTCCATGATCAGCGGCAAGGTTGACGTCAGCGAAATGATGGGCAGCGCGGTCCATCTCCACATCTCCGCCTGCGGCACGGATACCATCATCATCGTGCCGACCGCAGAGCTTGAAAACGCGAACGCCTACGCCATCGGCTCGGAGGTTTCGTTCACCTTCAGCGGCGCCACCGCTCACCTGTTCGACCGCGAGACCGGTCTCAATCTCGAAGCCTGACCCTAACCTAATACCTCCCTTTTTCATTTTCCGGTCTCAGTCCGGGCCGGAAAAGGCAAAGACCCCGCTGCGGTTTTGTACACCGCAGCGGGGTTCTTCTTTATGAGACCGGCGCCGCAAACAGGCTGCTCTGCCTGTCTGTGCCGCCGAACAGCTCGTTATACTGTACGGTCTGATACTGCCTGATGAGGTCGGTCATTTCGGTCGTCTCGAGGTGGCTGTATGCGTTGCCCTCGCTGTCGAAATAGCCGGCAAACGTCATCGCCGGAATGGTCTTCGTCAAATTCCAGAGATAGGAGCCGAACGCGCTCGTCTGAATGCCTGCGTCGCGCAGAACGTACTGTGCGAGGAAGTTCAGGCTCGTGATGCCCGGCTTTTCTCCGGTCAGCGGATAGTTCGCCCAGATGACGAACGGTACCTTGAACTTATCCATGTACTGCTCCATGGTCATGCCGTCCTCCGAGACGCCGTAGGCCATGTCGAGAAATTCCTGTTCGACCGACGGCTGATGGTCGCCGAACATGACGATGATGGTCGGCTCGGTCTGCTGCTCGAAATACTCGACGAGCTGACGGAACGCCTCGTCGGTCTTGTTCGCAAGCGTCAGATACTGCTCCGCCTTGGGATACGCTCCCGGCGCATCCTCGACGGTCACTTCGGCCGGATAATCCTCGACCGTATACGCGCCGTGGTTCTGGATGGTGACGTTGAACAGGAAAAGCGGCGTGCCCTCCTGCTTGTGCTCGAACTCCCAGATGACCTGCCTGAAATCCGAGTCATCGCTGACGTAGCCGTGCTCGTCGGTCTGCGGAACATCCATATCGTCGCCGCACTTGAACGAGTCAAAGCCAAGGCGCGGATATGCCATATTGCGCTGCCACGAGGTCTTTTCGCCCGGATGGAAGGCGCGCGTTTCGTAGCCGTATCCCTTCAAAAGCGTCGCAAGCGAGTCGGACGCGCCGAGTATGTACTGCTGATACGGGATGCTGCCCGACGGCAGGAAGGCCATCGAATCGCCCGTCAGAAACTCAAACTCACTCGTGCTCGTGCCTGCGCCGAACACAGAGGTATAGGCATGGCCGACGACCGCGTTATCCAGACTTTTGATGTAATCCATCGTGCTCTCGCTCAGCGTTATGTTGCCGAAATCCTCGAAATCCGCCCAGGACTCGTTCATAATGGCGAGGATGTTCGGGTGCTGCGCCGAAACCGCGGGCAGCGGATCGGCTTCCGCTCCGCTCACGATAGCCGAGACGGTCTCCGGTGTCGTGTCCTCCGGCTGCTCGACCTCCATGAACTCGGTATTGCGCAAAAACTCCGCAACCGCGCCGCTCGAGCGGTATACGCTCGTCTGGTCCCAGACGTCGGTCTTGACGCCGAACAGGCCGAGCAGCTGCGGATGCAGCACCGGAATGAGACAGATCGCACCGGCGAGCACCATCATCATGCGGCGGCGGAAGCCGCCGGGTGCGACGCGGAAGCGGTCCTCACCGTACTGATGGCGCAGGCTCCACGCGAGCACCACGAGCAGGATGACGCCCACGACCATCTCCCAGGTCACCGTAAACTGATAGCTGTCCGCGACAGCTGCGGCAGTGCCCAGCGCGGAGAAGTCCCACGGCAGGATGGGCGTGCCGCGGAAGTTCGAGACAAAATAATTTGCCGTACCCCACGCGCCTGCCAGCAGATGCAGCAGCACGCTGAACCGCGCGACATGGCCGAACAGGCCGCACGCGAGCCAGTAGACCGCGCCGAGACAGATCCAGTTCGCAAGCGCCGCGCCGGGATTGATCTCCCACGGCATCGCGCCGAAAAAGAACTGCATCAGCCAGAACGCGGTGAGCGGCGAGATCAGCAGCACCAGAATCCGCTCCCTGCGGCAGCGGCTCGCCTGCTTCCATGCAGTCCTCCCCTGCGCCGCAAGATTTTTCACCCGGCGTGCTAAGGATAAAATGAGTTTTTTCATACATTTCTCCCCGATTTTTCACAGTATGTCAAGTCGTAAATTCTATCTTCCACAAGTGCGAAATTATACACGAAAATCAGAGAAATGTCAAGTTTATGTAAAATTCAACCTGTAAAAAGTGACAAACCGGATTGCTGCTTTCTCCCGTTCGGACAGGGCTTTCCGTACATTTCCGACATTTTGCCTCGGGAATGCGGCAAAAAGCGGCGCTTCCGCGCCGGGATTTTTTCGCAGTTTGCACGAATTCAAATGATTTTTTCGTCTAACTGACGATTTTTTGCGCAGGATTTTTCCGCAAACGCAACAAATCCCCGTGATCTTACGATCACGAGGATTTATATGGCGGAGACGGAGAGATTTGAACTCTCGCGCCGATTTCTCGACCTACTCCCTTAGCAGGGGAGCCCCTTCACCAGCTTGGGTACGTCTCCATGTCAAGTTATGCAGTTGTCGTTCAATCTCCTGCCCGTTGTTTCCGCAGAAAAATTTGGCGGAACGGGTGGGATTCGAACCCACGCGCCCTTTCGGACAAACGGTTTTCAAGACCGCCTCGT
>ERZ837910.2664-NODE-2664-length-21304-cov-9.598569_pt1 | contig 21304 bp, 17 predicted proteins | sample MGYA00519940_ERZ837910 | MGnify/ENA primary metagenome ERZ837910 (study PRJEB31850, sample SAMEA3708825) | human gut metagenome | biome: human gut; feature: human-associated habitat; material: faeces | place: China | collected 2014 ... | reverse complement strand
AAGTAATCCCGCTTTCAAACCCAATTGGCTCCCCCACACAAGGGGGAGCCAATAGGCGCAAATTGGAACGGGGAAAGTGGAAGGTTGAAAGTTTTTATTGGCGCAAAGGATTTTCCAGCCCTGTAGGGGCGGCAACCTGCCGCCCGTAACGTTGGATGCCGATAGCACCCGATTGAATGGCGAAGGCTGCCGACTACCACCCCTTGGCTTCCCCCGGGGGGAAGCTGGCAATATTGGCGGCTCCTCGGAACCGACAATATTGACTGATGAGGGGTGACGCAGATCGGAGACAGAACCGGTATAATGAATAGCACCAGCTTCCCACTCAGACTGTAGGGGCGGATATCATCCGCCCGCTTGCGAAGCGCATCGGTACAGGCTGGTTGAATGAAATTTGTTCCGAGGTCATACCATTCAACGGAGAAATCCAGAACTTTCAGATATCGCCACCCCTCATCAGTCTTTTTTGCCAATCGGTTCCGAAGAGCCGATTGGTAAAAAATCCAGCTTCCCCCCGGGGGAAGCCAAGGGGTGCTAATCTACGGTTTCTACCATGTAACGAACCGGGCGGGTTAGGGAAGTACCGTATGGGTACACGCCCCGCAGCGTCACTGAAGATTTTCAACTTTCCATTTTCCATTCCGTTTGTGCCTGAAACTCATATTTTATTAACGGAGGTTCATCCAATATGGCTCAGAAAGTCCAATTTACTGAAACCGTCGTTCGTGATGCCAACCAGTCCCTGATGGCCACCCGTATGGCCTTCTCCGATTTCGAGGAGATTCTGCCCACCATGGACAAGGCCGGCTACTACTCCGTGGAGTGCTGGGGCGGCGCCACCTTCGACAGCTGCCTGCGCTACCTGAACGAAGATCCCTGGGAGCGTCTGCGCAAGATTCGCAAGGCCATGCCCAACACCAGACTCCAGATGCTGCTCCGCGGCCAGAACCTGCTGGGCTACAAGCACTATCACGATGATGTGGTGGAGAAGTTCGTGCAGCTGTCCATCAAGAACGGCATCGATGTGCTGCGTATCTTCGACGCTCTGAACGATTTCCGCAACATCAAGACCGCTCTGGAAGCAACCAAGAAGTACGGCACCAAGCGTACCGTGGCTTCCGGCTGCATCTCCTACACCCAGAGCCCCGTCCACACCCCCAAGAAGTACGCCGAAATGTGCAAGGAGCTGCAGAAGATGGGCTTCGACACCATCTGCCTGAAGGACATGGCCGGTACCATGAGCCCCAAGGAAGCCGAAGAGCTGTTCAAGGGCATCAAGGATGCCGGTGTGACCCTGCCCCTGATTCTGCACACCCACTGCACCACCGGCATGGCTTATATGACCATCATGAAGGCCATCGAGTCCGGCGTGGACATCATCGATACCGCTACCTCCTGCTTCTCCAACGGTACCAGCCAGCCCGCTACCGAGAGCATCTACTATGCTCTGACCCAGATGGGCATTGAGACCGGCCTGAACGAGGATGTGATCAACCAGGTCAACAGCTTCTTCAAGCCCGTGAAGCAGAAGTACATCGACAACAAGACCATCAACCCCAAGAGCATGGGCACCGATGCACAGGCTCTGGTGTACAAGGTTCCCGGCGGTATGCTGTCCAACATGATTGCAAACCTGACCGATATGCACGCCATGGACAAGTTCGACGCTGCTCTGGCTGAGATTCCCGCCGTCCGCAAGGACATGGGCTATCCTCCTCTGGTCACCCCCCTGTCTCAGATGGTGGGCAACCAGGCTGTGACCAACGTGCTGGTTGGCGAGCGCTACAAGAACATCTCCAAGGAAATCAAGAGCTACCTGAAGGGCGAGTACGGCATTGCTCCCGCTCCCGTGGATGCAGACCTTCAGAAGCGGGTGCTGGCTGAGGCCGGCATGGACAAGCCCATCGACTGCCGTGTGGAAGACAAGAAGCGCACCGGCGAGGACTTCAAGAAGGCCAAGGAAGCCCTGGGCGACCTGGCTCGCAGCGAGGAAGACGTGATGAGCTATATCTGCTACCCCGACCAGACCAAGAAGTACCTGGAGGGTGTCAAGGCTGCTGCGGAAAATAAGGTTACCTACACCATCACCGAAGCATAAGGGAGGTACCCGATTATGTTTCTTGCTGAACGTATTTCCGTTGGCGAAGCCGCTGTGGATGCCCTGCTGGGTTATGCCGTTGTTTTCTTCGGCATCTGCCTGCTGATGGCTGTTGTGATGCTCATGGGCAAGTATTTCGTTGCCCATGACAACAAGGCCAAGGCTGCCAAGGCTGCCGCCGCCCCCGCTGCTGCTCCTGCCGAAGCCCCCGCAAAGCCCCTGGCTCCCGGTTCTGCCGGTGAACTGAAAATGTACGACGTGGAGCCCAAGACCGCAGCCATGATTATGGCAATTGTTGCCGATAAGCTGCAAAAGCCCCTCAATGAGCTTCGCTTCATTTCTATCAAGGAGGTCAAGTAATTATGAAGTATAAAGTGACCCTGAACAACCGCGTTTACGAGGTTGAGGTGGAGGCCGGTCAGGCCATGCTGCTGGATGAGTATGAAGCCGTGGCTCCCGCCGCCGCTCCTGCTGCTGCTCCCGCTGCCCCTGCCGCCGCTCCTGCTGCTGCTCCCGCTGCCCCTGTTATCACCGGCGCCGGTGAGCCTGTGACCGCCCCCATGCCCGGCACCATCCTGAAGGTGAACGTCACCCAGGGTCAGGCTGTCAAGGCAGGCACCGTGCTGTGCATCCTGGAAGCAATGAAGATGGAGAACGAAATCATGACCTCCAAGGACGGCACTGTCACCCAGATTCTGGTGAGCAAAGGCGCTACTGTAGATACCGGCGCACCTCTGGTTGTGATTGGTTAAGGAGGGTCCCCAATGAATGTTGGTGAAATCCTTCTGAACCTGTGGAACAAGTCCGGCTTTGCTGCCATCATTACCGGCTTTGTTTCCCAGGGTGGCTGGCAGAACCTTGTGATGCTGGCCATCGCCTGTGTGCTGCTGTACCTGGCCATTGTTAAGAAGTTCGAGCCTCTGCTGCTGGTGGGCATCGCCTTTGGCTGTCTGCTTTCTAACCTGCCCAGCGCAGGACTGTACCATCAGGAGCTGTGGGATGCCTTTATGGATCCCTCCAACCCCGCCTATCACAGCTTTGGTGCGATTATGCGGGACGGCGGTCTGATTGACATTTTCTACATCGGTGTCAAGACCAGCCTGTACCCCTGCCTGATCTTCATGGGCGTGGGCGCGATGACCGACTTTGGCCCCCTGCTGTCCAACCCCAAGAGCCTGCTGCTGGGCGCTGCCGCCCAGCTGGGCGTGTTCGTTGCCTTCTTCGGCGCTGTGCTGCTGGGCTTCACCGGCCCCGAGGCTGCCTCCATCGGCATCATCGGCGGCGCTGACGGCCCCACCGCCATCTTCCTGACCACCAAGCTGGCTCCTCATCTGCTGGGTGCCATCGCTGTGGCTGCCTATTCCTACATGGCACTGATTCCTCTGATTCAGCCCCCCATTATGAATGCGCTGACCACTCCCGAGCAGCGGAAGATTAAGATGGTGCAGACCCGTACCGTCTCCAAGACCGAGAAGATTATCTTCCCCATCATGGTCACCATGTTCGTGGCACTGCTGCTGCCCGATACCGCTCCCCTGATTGGCTGCCTGATGCTGGGCAACCTGCTGAAGGAGACCGGTGTGACCGACCGCCTCAGCGACACCGTGCAGAATGCCTTGATGAACATCGTCACCATTCTGCTGTCCACCGCTGTGGGCGCAACCATGGTTGGCTCCACTTTCCTGACGGCTCAGACCCTGAAGATTGTCCTGCTGGGCGTGATTGCCTTCGGCATCTCCACTGCCGGCGGTCTGCTGGGCGGCGACATCATGTGCGCCCTGACCCACGGCAAGGTCAATCCCCTGATTGGTTCCGCCGGTGTTTCTGCCGTTCCCATGGCAGCCCGTGTTTCCAACGTCCAGGGTCAGAAGGCTAACCCCTCTAACTTCCTGCTGATGCACGCCATGGGCCCCAACGTGGCCGGCGTTATCGGCTCCGCCATCGCGGCCGGCTTCCTGCTGTCCGTGTTCGGCTAATCGTATATTGTTCCCAACCGTGCCGGAGTGACCCTCCGGCACGGTTTTTTGTCCGCGCGGCAATTCCCCGATTGCATTCCGCAATGGGCTGTGATATACTTCTTAATAGAATCGTAATAAAAAGCCATCTTTGGCCGAATATGGGCAGAACATATCCCTTTATGGCGCAGGAAGGAGTCATTTTCATGCAGCAGTCAGGTCCCACCGAAATTGCCGTTTCCCGTCTGAAAGGCGGAGCATCCGTCACGCAGCTCCTTCACGAAGCCAACGGCCCCGCCCTTGGCGACTACCTTTTCCAGTTTCTGCGTAAAACGCCCCGTTCCGTCGAGACCATCGCGGGGCTTGCGGGACTGAACAAGTCCTCCCTTTACCGGATCCTGAACGCCGAGGTCAGCCCTCAGCGGAATGTGCTCCTGCGGCTTTCCCGCGTTCTGGGCATGAACCTGTCCGAGACCCAGAAGCTGCTGAAAATCGGAGACCTCGCTTCCCTGAGCGGTTCCAGCCCGCGGGACATCGTTATCATCGACGGCATTCTGCGGGAGCTGGACATTATAGACATCAACAACCATTTGGGAAAAAACGGCTTTTCCGACTTATTCAGCAAGAAATAACGAACGTCAGACAGGAAAGAGGATCGGGATATGGAAATTCGCAGATGTATGAAATGTATGCACGCGCTGGCGGCAGGGGAGACCGTCTGCCCGGAATGCGGCCGCCCTTACGGCAGCGTGAAGGCGGAGTCTTTCGCTCTGAAACCCGGAACGATCCTGGACGGGAAGTATCTCGTGGGCGAAATGCTGGGGCAGGGCGGCTTCGGCATTACCTACATCGGCTTTGATCTGCTGCTGGAGCAGAAGATCGCCATTAAAGAGTACTTCCCCATGAGCACCGGCATGGTCAGCCGGGAAGGCCGCTCTACCGTTGTGTGGAGCGATGCCATCATGCAGAAATCCGGCGTGGAAAAGGGCTTCGACAGCTTCTTAAAAGAAGCACGGAAAATGGCGAAACTGCGGAGCATTCCCAGTGTGGTGGGCGTGAATTCGGTCTTCATCCAGAATGAGACAGCCTATATCGTCATGGACTTTATCGAGGGCGAAACTTTGCTGAAAAAATTGCAGCGGGAAGGCCCCATGGATTATGGCACCTGCGTCAGCCTGATGACCCCCATCATGCAGGCACTGTCCGAAGTCCATAAGCACGGCATCATTCACCGGGACATCAGCCCGGACAACATCATGGTGCAGAGTGACGGCAAGCTTATCCTGCTGGACTTGGGCGCGGCAAAAGACTTGGACATTCAGGGAAAGGACGGCAATGTGCAGTCCTCCCAGATGGTCGCCAAGCACGGGTTCAGCCCCGTGGAGCAGTACGGTCAGGCGGGGAAGATCGGCCCATGGACGGACGTTTACGCCATGGCCGCCACGATCTACTATTGCTGCACCGGCGTCCTGCCCCCCTCCGCCACCGACCGCATGATAGAGGACACCCTGACCTGCCGTCCGCGGCTGACGAAGGAGGAATTCGACGTTCTTGCCTTCTGCATGAGCGTCCTGCCCCAGAACCGCCCGCAGAATATGGACGCTCTGCTTCAGATCGTCACCCACCCGGTAGGGAGTACGCAGCCCGTCAGGGACGTCCCGAAAACCGAGCCGATCCGGCCGGAAACCCGGAACCTCCAGCCGCCGAAGCCCGCCCCCGGCCGTCCGCTTCCCAAATGGCTGATCCCCGGCATCGCGGCGGCGGTGGCGGTGATAGCCCTCATCATTTCCATCGGCAGCGGCGGAAAAAGTCCGAGCACCTCGCCTTCCATTCAGGAGCCCGTAAAACCGGCGGCCGTTCAGACCGAACCAACCGCCGCATTTACATTCATTCCTCCCACTCCGGAAACGACCGTCCCGGTGGAAAGCTTTCCCTATCTTGATGGTAATTATGTCGGTACAGCCTCATCAGGCGTGCCCGACGGAGAGGGTACGCTGAGCTGGGCGGAGGGGACGTTTACCGGCACCTTCCGAAACGGCTACCCGGAAACGGGCGTATTTACCTTTGCCGACGACGCGGGGCTTGCCCCGGTGGAGGGGGCGTGGACCTATGGAGAGACGGCGGTCACCTATGATGCGGGAAGCTGGCGCGGCAGTTCTGCCGGTCAATATACCGGAATGCTGCTTCAAGGGGTTCCCTGTGGGTATGGCAATCTGAGCTATGCGTACGGCGGCAGCTATCGGGGAACTTTCCAAAGCGGTTTCCCCGCGGGGAAAGGCACCTATACATATCGCAGCGGCGTAAAGCAGAGCGGCTCGTGGCTGTGGGAAGCGGATCGTGTCGATTCGCTGTATCCGTCCCGGGAGGGAAGCACCACGTATTATACCGGCATGATCTGCAGCGGACAGCCCTGCGGCTTCGGCTCATTGCAGCTGGAAAACTGCGGAACCTTTTACGGCGAATTTGCAGGCGGAATCGTCGACGGCTACGGGATTTACGTTTACCGCACACCTGTACCGGCAAGTCAGCCCACTGTGGAGGGCGACAGCTGGCGCATGGTGTCGGCGCAGAAGAAGCACGACCATACCTATTACGGTCTCACATTAAACGGCTCCTGGCAGGGATTTGGTCTGGGAATCACCGCCAAGTCCTACCATTATGTGGGCGAGATCCGCAACGAATTCCGAAACGGGTATGGCAGGCTGTTCACGCCCAATAACTCGCTGTATCAGGAAGGAACCTATGTAAACGGTGCGCTGTCCTGAATCCGTCTGTAGAAAAGAGTGGTACATGATATGGAAATTCGCAGATGTATGAAATGTATGCACGCGCTGGCGGCGGGGGAGACCTTCTGCTCGGAGTGCGGCCGCCCCTACGGCAGCGTGGAAACGGAGCCCTTTGCTCTGAAACCCGGAACGATTCTGGACGGGAAGTATCTGGTGGGCGAAATGCTGGGGCAGGGCGGCTTCGGCATCACTTATATCGGCTTTGACCTACTGCTGGAACAGAAGGTCGCCATCAAGGAATACTACCCCATGAGCACCGGCATGGTCAGCCGGGAAAACAGCACCACCGTTGTGTGGAGCAGCGCCGTCATGCAGAAATCCGGCATGGAAAAGGGCTTCGACAGTTTCCTGAAGGAAGCCCGGAAAATGGCAAAGCTGGGCGGTATTCCCGGTGTCGTCGGGGTCAAGTCCGTTTTCATCCAGAATGAGACCGCCTACATCGTCATGGACTTCATCGAGGGCGAAACACTGCTTAAAAAATTGCAGCGGGAAGGCCCCATGGATTACGGCACCTGCATCAGCCTGATGACGCCCATCATGCAGGCTCTGGCGGAAGTCCATAAGCACGGCATCATTCACCGGGACATCAGCCCGGACAACATCATGGTGCAGAGTGACGGCAAGCTTATCCTGCTGGACTTGGGCGCGGCAAAAGACTTGGACATTCAGGGAAAGGACGGCAATGTGCAGTCCTCCCAGATGGTCGCCAAGCACGGGTTCAGCCCCGTGGAGCAGTACGGTCAGGCGGGGAAGATCGGCCCATGGACGGACGTTTACGCCATGGCCGCCACGATCTACTATTGCTGCACCGGCGTCCTGCCCCCCTCCGCCACCGACCGCATGATAGAGGACACCCTGACCTGCCGTCCGCGGCTGACGAAGGAGCAGTTTGACGTTCTGGCCTTCTGCATGAGCGTCCTGCCCCAGAAGCGCCCCCAGAATATGGACGCTCTGCTTCAGATCGTCACCCACCCGGCAGGAAAAACGCCGCCCGTCAGGGACGTCCCGAAAACCGAGCCGGTCCGGCCGGAAACCCGGAACCTCCAGCCGCCGAAGCCCGACCCCGGCCGTCCGCTTCCCAAATGGCTGATCCCCGGCATTGCGGCGGCAGTGGCTGTGATAGCCCTCATTATTTCCGTCGGCAGCGGCGGAAAAAAGTCCAGCCCCGCCCCCTCCGTGAAAGCACCGGCCGCGCAAACCGTCGCCACGGAACCGGCGCCCACTGCCCCTATGGAAGTCCGTACTATGGCGGCAGCAGAGTTAGCCTTTGATGAGGACGCCTTCTTCTGGGGTCAGGAGCGGTATATGCGCAAAGACGTAAAAACTCTGACCTTCCAAAGCTCTCTGCAAAATGTCCCCAGTAGTGCCTGGGACGTGTCAGAAGCTGGGGACGGAAGCGTGCTGGCCTGGATGGATAACGGCGATCTGTATGTAGCTGCTGACGGGGCGATTGCGCCGAATTCCGACGCTTCCTGGCTGTTCCACAAATTTGTAAACCTGAAGACAATCAATTTTGGGAACTGCTTTGTCACCTCCAGCGTAACGCGGATGAGCGGCATGTTTGGCGGCTGCAGCAGTCTTACCGGTCTGGATCTGTCCTGCTTTGAGACTTCCGCTGTGACGGACATGTACGGCGTGTTCAGCAGCTGCGGCAGCCTGACCCACCTGGATTTAACCAGCTTTGATACTTCCAATGTGACAGATATGTCCAGTATGTTTGACGGCTGTCGCAGTCTGACCAGTTTGGATTTAACCAGCTTCGATACTTCCAGCGTGACAGACATGGGTTCTATGTTCAACGATTGTATGAGTTTGCCCCATCTGAATTTAACCAGCTTTGATACCTCCAAAGCAACGGACATGGCTTTCATGTTCTCCGGCTGCAACAGCCTGACCAGACTGGATCTCAGTAACTTTGATACATCCAACGTGACGAACATGCTTTGGATGTTCGGCCTGTGTTATGACCTGACCAGCCTGAATCTGTCCAGTTTTGACGCCTCCGCCGTAACAAAAATGGACGACATATTCACCCGTTGTGACGTCCTTACGGACCTCAACTGCTCCGATGCGCGTATTCTTAAGGAATACAGAAACCGTCGCTGACCCACCACCGCCCGGCTCTGCCTTTCAGAGCCGGGCAATTTTTTCAAAATTGTCGCATGGCGTGCGACCGCAAATTCTGGAAATCTGATATACTAAATTTGCCAAATAATCAGTAGGCAATAGTATCAAGCGGTGATATTATTTTACTGTAATGGTTCCAAAAAACGGCGGGAACCCCACGAGTTCCCCCGAAAGAAAGAGGAATGGACTATGGAAGTACGCAGATGTATGAAATGTATGCACGACCTGTCGGGAGGGATCGCCTACTGTCCGGAATGCGGGCGCGCTTACGGCAGCGTGCACGCGGAGCCTTTCGCGCTGAAGCCCGGTACGATCCTGAACGGAAAGTATCTGATGGGCGAAATGCTGGGGCAGGGCGGCTTCGGCATCACCTATATCGGACTTGATCTGCTGCTGCAGCAGAAGGTCGCCATCAAGGAATATTTCCCCACATGCACCGGCATGGTCAGCCGGGAAAACCGCTCCACCGTGGTGTGGAGCAGCGCCATGGTGGGGAAAACCGGCACCCAGCGGGGCTTCGACAGCTTTTTGAAGGAAGCCCGGAAAATGGCAAAGCTGGGTGGCATTTCCAACGTCGTCGGGGTGAAATCAGTCTTTACACAGAATGAGACCGCCTACATCGTCATGGACTTTATCGAGGGCGAGACGCTGCAGCAGAAAATGCAGAAGAACGGCCCCATGGACTTTGACAGCTGCATCCGGCTCATGACGCCCATTATGCAGTCACTGGCGGAAGTCCATAAGCACGGCATCATTCACCGGGACATCAGCCCGGACAATATCATGGTGCAGCCGGACGGCAAGCCCGTCCTTCTGGACCTGGGCGCGGCAAAGGATTTGGATATTCAGGGAAAGGACGGCTCGATTCAGACCACCCAGATGGTGGCCAAACAGGGCTTCAGCCCCATCGAGCAGTACCGGAAGAACGCCAGCGTCGGCCCGTGGACGGACGTTTACTCTATGGCCGCCACGATCTACTACTGCTGCACCGGCACACTGCCGCCCACCTCTGTTGACCGGATCGTGGAAGACACCCTGACCTGCAAACCGCGGCTGACGAAGGCGCAGTTTGATGTTCTGGCCGCCGGTATGAGCATTCTGCCGCAGAAGCGCCCGCAGGATATGGCCGCCTTGCTGCAAATGGTCACCCGCCTGCAAAAGGGTGGGAAGGCCGAGTCGGCCAAACCGGTTCCGCAGGCAGAACCGGCCAAAGAGCAGCAGACGACGCCAGTCCCTCCCAGACCGGCAGATGTGAAGCCGCCGGTCAAAAACGCGCCGCCGAAGACGCCGCAGAAAAAGCCGCTCCCCGCATGGCTGATACCCGCCGTGGCCTGTGTCGTCGCGGTGCTGGGAATCGTCGTCTGCATCGCAAGCGTCACGGGAAAAGCGCCCAGGCAGAACGTCTCCATGAAAGCGGCCGCCACAGAACCGGTCTTGCAGCCCGCGCCTGCGGAAACCACGCCCAAAGCAACCGTGCCCAAGGCCACGGAACCAAAACCCGAACCCACTACGAAGCCTACACAGCCCAAGAACTATATCGAATATGTGGATGGTTACTGGGAAAGCACAAATCTGAAAGACGGGAACTTCAGTCTGAATGTCCACGCGCTGGTTTTTTACACCCCGCTGGTCCGATGCAGGGAAATGACCGTCAATATGGAAGTATCCATGAACGCGGGAACAAAGTGCAAAGAATGGCAGGTGTGGGGAAGAGTGAACGGGCAGTTCCAGAAAATCGCCAAGATCTCCCTGCCCGCCGGTGACGGCGCTGCCTCCGAGACGATTACATTCGATACGCCGCTGACATTTGACGCGATCATCGTAACGCCGACGGTGATCGGCGGGTATTCGTGGTCGATGGGTCTGTCCGTGACGGATGCTTGGCTTGCGGATTGATCGACATGTAAAACAGCACGAAAATCGGCGGGAACCCGAACGTTCCCCAAAAGAGAGGATTGAATTATGGAAGTACGCAGATGCATGAGATGTATGCATGAGCTGGCGGCAGATCAGAAGTTCTGCCCGGAGTGCGGACGCCCTTACGGCAGCGTGAACACGGAGTCCTTCGCGTTGAAGCCCGGCACGATTCTGGACGGAAAGTATCTGGTGGGCGAGATGCTGGGGCAGGGCGGCTTCGGCATCACCTACATAGGCTTTGACCTTTTGCTGGAACAGAAGGTCGCGATCAAAGAATATTTCCCCATGAGCACCGGCATGGTCAGCCGGGAAAACCGCTCCATGGTGGTGTGGAGCAGCGCCATGATGGGAAAGACCGGCACCCAGAAGGGCTTCGACAGCTTCCTGAAAGAAGCCCGGAAAATGGCGAAGCTGGGCGGAATTCCCGGCGTTGTGGGAGTGAAGTCCGTTTTCATCCAGAATGAAACGGCTTACATTGTCATGGACTTCATCGAGGGCGAGACGCTGCTGAAAAAGCTGCAGCGGGAGGGGCCGATGCCCTTCGACACCTGCCTGTCCCTGCTGACGCCCATCATTCAGGCGCTGGCAGAAGTTCACGAGCATGGCATTATCCATCGGGACATCAGCCCGGACAATATCATGGTGCGGCCGGACGGCAGGCTGATTTTGCTTGACCTTGGCGCGGCCAAGGACTTGGACATTCAGGGACGGGACGGCAACGTCCAGTCCTCCCAGATGGTGGCCAAACAGGGCTTCAGCCCCATCGAGCAGTATCAGCGCAACGCCAGCATCGGCCCATGGACGGACGTTTACGCCATGGCCGCCACGATCTATTACTGCTGCACCGGCATTCTGCCGCCCACGGCTGTGGACAGGATCGTGGATGACACCCTGACCTGCCAGCCGCTGCTGACGCAGGCGCAGTTTGACGTTCTGGCGTACTGCATGAGCATCCGGGCGGAAAACCGCCCCAAGAACATGACCGCGCTGCTGCAAATGGCCGTCCGCCCGCAGAGCGGACAGGCGGAGCCGCCCCGGGCAGTGCCGACGCCGCCCCAGCCGGTCGAAACGGTGAAGGCCCCTCCCGGACCGGCAGCGGTACAGGCCGCCCCGGCAGCGCCGAAACCGACGTATCCGACACCCACGCCATCGGCACCTCCCCAACCAGCAGCGCCGAGACCTGCGCCGGCGGCAGTGAAACCGGCAGCCAAGGCTCCCACAACCTCCCAACCGTCCCAGCAAAAGCGGTCGTTTCCCAAATGGCTGATACTTGTCACGGCGGTGGTCGTTGTCATAATGCTCAATTTAATCATTGGCGCGAGGAAACCATCCACAGCATCTACATCTGTCCACGTAATGGCGCCGACATCATATTACAATGCTTCGTACTTCTGGGGGCAGGAACGATATCTCCGTGAAGATGTGTACTACGTTTCTTTCCTGAGCAGTCTCAAGAGCGCACCCAGTGACGCATGGGACATGTCAGACGCGGGAGACGGAAGCGTGCTTGCCTGGATGAGCGGCAACAATCTGTATGTAGCCTCCAACGGGAAGATTGCTCCGAATCCGAATGCCTCCAATATGTTTGGGTGGTTTGTCAACCTGAAAGCAATCAATTTCGGGGATAGTTTTGATACATCCAATGTGACGAACATGTCCTATATGTTTTACAACTGCCGCAATCTGACCAATCTGGATCTGTCCTGTTTCAATACTTCCAAGGTAACGAACATGGCTTACATGTTCTCCGGCTGCAGCAATTTGACCAGCTTGAACTTGACTGGCTTTGATACCTCCAATGTAACGGGTATGAGCTGCATGTTCTCGCGATGCGGCAGTCTGACCAGTTTGGACGTCGGCGGATTTGATACTTCCAATGTGATGCAGATGTCCTGGATGTTTAATAATTGCAGCGGTCTGACCAGCCTGAATCTTAGTAGCTTTGACACTTCCAATGTGACGACTATGTTCGGCATGTTCTCCGGCTGCAGCAGCCTGACCAGTCTGGATATCAGTGGTTTTAAGGCTTCCCGTGGAACGAAAACGGATTGGAGCTTCTCCGGCTGCAACAAACTGACAGACCTCCAATGCTCGGACAGTAAGATTCTTTTGGAATACAAAAACCGCTGACAAATTGCCGCGTTCGCCCCACGCTTGTCGTTTTTTGTTCCCGGCAAAATTTTTCAAATTGTTGCACGCCGTGCAACCACAAATCCGGAAAACCTGCTATACTGAAATCATCCAAGGAAGCAAACCAGAAACTTCCGCAGTCCGGAAATAGGGAATGGACAATATTTCCAAAGGATGGTATACTTTTTCGCAGAGCAGGTCGTATTTAATCTCCCGGGGTTTCCGCGGGATGGTATAAAAAGGAGAGAGCAGTTATGAAATATGTATGCAAACGATTGGCCGCCATGGTAATGGTGCTGATCTGTCTGGCCGCCATGCTGGCGATCCCCGCCAGCGCCAGGACCGATCTTCCCACCGTCATCAGTCAGGCGAAAGAGGGCGTTGTCAAGCTCCTCGCCGTCGGCTTCGACTCCTATGGCAACGTGGAAAATGCCGTCGTCGGCTCCGGCTTTGCCGTAGGAACGAAGGGAAGCGCCCCTGAATACTTCGTCACCAACTGGCACGTGGCAAGCGTCTATATGCCGGAACACAATTACGCCTTCGATTCCGACCACGTCCGGATCTGGATCATGCTGGATAACTTCACCATCAGCGATGTCACCAGTCTCCCCAGCGAAGCGACCTCCGTGGCATGCAGCATCGTGCGCATCGCCGAAAGCGGTTATCCCGACTACGCCATTCTGAGAGCCGCCCGCCCCGTCACGGAGTGCAAGCCCCTGCCCATCCGCTCCAGCGAAAGCGTCAAGCAGGGCGAGACCGTAGTCGCCCTCGGCTGCCCCGCCGTTGTAGACGATCTGAGCGCTACCGTGGGCAGCAATGACATCACCGCAACCAGGGGCACGGTTGCCAGACATATGGTCATGTCCGCCGCGGGAAACACCAATGTTCTTCTTCACGACGCCGTCATCTCCGGCGGCAACTCCGGCGGCCCCCTGATCGACGAGAACGGCAACGTGATCGGCCTGAACACCTACGGCATCGTGGATTCCTACTCCTGCGCCATTTACAGCGAGTACGTCACGCAGGCGCTGGATCAGATGGGCATCCCCTACATGAGCGCCGGAAGTTCGATCTCCGTCGTCACCGTAGCGGCGGCAGCGGTCGCCGCGGCAGCCGTGGCCGTGGCCATCTACTTCCTCCTGCGCAACCGCAAGAGCGCTGAGAAGTACCCCGCGGGCGGCGTCACCCCCGGCACTGTCCCCGGCGGCACCGTTCCCGCTGGCGTATATACGCCCTCCTTCCGGGTGCAGCTGCCGGATGGCAGAATTATTCCCGTACCGGCAGGCAAGGTCGCCGTCGGCCGTGACCCCAGCTGTCAGATCCGTCTCCCGGAGAGCGCCGCCGCCGTCAGCCGCAGGCACTGCACGCTGGAAAGCAATGGCGAGTTCCTGATACTCGTAGACGAAGGCTCCCGCAACGGCACCTTCATCCACGGCAAGCGCGTCCCCGCCGGGACAAAGGTCGCCCTGAAGCACGGCAGCAGCTTCTGCGTCGGTACTTCCGAAAACCGCATCACCGTCTGTTAACAAACAATATCAACACCATTTACATACAGGAGGTTCATTATTATGGAAATCGTTCGCTGCAGCAAAGGTCACTTTTATGACTCGGAAGAAAACGCTACCTGCCCGATGTGCGCCGCCGAGGCCGCGAGAAACAAAAATCCCATTGGAAATAACGTCCTTCCGGATGGGATCATAGGCACCAGCTACTTTGACGACGGCAACACCCCCTCCCCGACCCTGCCTGTTGACCCGAACGGCGGCAAGGTGCAGCCCTATCAGCGCACCGTGAGCGCGGGCTTACAGGATCCCCCCATTGAAACTGTGCAGCCCTATAAGACCACGAAGCCCGTCTTCCCCGTAGACGGAGACGACAAGGAGGAAAGCACTTCCTTTGACCCCGTGGTAGGCTGGCTGGTGTGCATCGATGGCGCCACGAAGGGCAATGACTACCGCATTCACAGCCAGAACAACTACATTGGCCGCAGCGCCAGGATGGACATTTCCATCCCCGGAGACCCCCACATCAGCGCGGAGAATTCCGCCATCATCGCCTACGACAACGAGGATCGCACCTTTTACTTTGGCCCCGGTTCCGGCCGCAATATCGTGCGGGTAAATGGGAAGCCCGCTCTCAGCGTAGAGAAAATCGAAGCCTACGACGTGCTGACGATTGGTACGACGAAGCTGTTATTTGTGCCGCTTTGCGGAGATCGGTTTGATTGGAATGAAAAGAAATAAAGCAGCAATGATAAAGCGCAGGCAGTCTCTGCTGGCCGTAATGGCGGCGGTGCTGATCCTCGCGTCCATCGGCACGGGCTATCTGGGCTTCGTATACGACCCGGGAGAAGATGTGCCCGGTGGCTCCCCGCTGCCGACCGGGGTTAATCCCGTCTCGGCTACGGCGACGGGCGCAACCGAAGAAACGACCGTAGGCACGGAAACAACTGCGCCTGCCACTGTTGAGACTACAGAGGCAACGAGTGTTCCCATGGAGGCCGACGGGGCAGAGGCAGCGCCTGCCAAAAAAGACGGATCGGACAAAGCAACTGCTCCCACTGATGAGGCCCCGGCAACTACCGAAGCCCCCCCGGCGACCACCGAGGCCCCCCCAGCAACTACCGAGAACACCCCAGCAGCTACCGAGGTACCCCCGGCGACTACTGAGAAACCCGCGGCAAATATCGAGGAGCCCCCGGCAACTACCGAGGCTCCCATAAGACCCGCCAGTGAGAATTTTGACCCCGGCGATGCATTCCCTCCATCCAGCACCGCCACAGAAGAAACCCCTCACTCCGGCATCTACATTAATCCCCATACATTCACCCAACCGGCTTCTGAAGAAACCGCCCCAACAAATTCTGAAGACACCATACCGACGGTTTTGAGCGAACCCACCTCCCCTCGCAAGTCCGTCCCCAGTTTCCGTCTTGTCATGCAGATTGCCTGCTTCGTTTTCGCGGCGGGCGCATGCGTGGATATCCTGCTGCTGGCAATGCTGCGCAAGAACGTCCGCGACCATGAGCGCTCGGGCGAACAGCCCATGGAGCCTCCCACACCCGCGGAGGTACATCCCGTTCCCATCACCAAGGAAACCGTGGAGGAAACGGTCTGCCCCATCCCCGGTATCTCCCTCGGAAAGATCCACGACATCGGCAGGCGGGATTACCAGCAGGACAGCTTCGGTCAGACGGCCGTGCTCCGCAATACGGGCATTCTGGCGGTTCTGGCCGACGGCATGGGCGGCCTCTCCGGCGGAGAACGGGTCAGCCAGAAGATCGTCATGGAGGCGCTGACCTTCGGCTCCACCCTTCAGGCGAATCAGGTTCCCACCGCGCTGCCGGGTATGGTGGCCGGTATCAACCGCGCCGTCAATCAGATGCTCGGCCCCAAGGGGCTTTACACCAGCGGCTCCACGGTGGTGTCCGCCCTGATCACGGGCAATGCGCTGCGGTGGATCTCCGTGGGCGACAGCCGGGTCTATCTGTACCGGGACGGCCAGCTCAGCCAGCTTTCCCGTGACCACGATCTGCTGCAGGACTGGATGCCCGACATTCTGGAGGGCAAGCGCTCCATGGCGGAAGCCCTGCGCGACCCCAACGGACGGAAGCTCACCAGCTTCATCGGCATGGGCGAGCTGCGCCATGTGGACTACAACCGCACGCCCATCCCCCTGCTCCCCGGTGACCGGGTGCTGCTGATGAGCGACGGCGTCTACGGCACTGTAAGCGACGCCGAAATGGCGGCCATCCTGCGCGATTGCGGCAGCGTCCAGCTGGCCGCGTCCCACATCGGCCAGCGGATCATGGGCGCTGCCCTGCCGTATCAGGACAACTACACGCTGATCGTTCTGGGCTACGACCCGCCCGATCAGCCCAGAAACAACAGGTAAACAGCTATGGTAATTGAAGGGTATTGGTATACAAATATCGGCAGCCGGTCTGAAAACGAAGATTCCTGCGCCTATTTCAGTTCGGGACCGGATCAGTACTGCGCCGTCATCTGCGACGGTCTGGGAGGCCACGGCGGAGGAAAGGCCGCGTCCTCCATCGGCGTCAAGGCGCTTTCCCAGTGGCAGGCGGATGAGGCGCTGCCCTCCGGCGAGACGATTCTCGCATGGATGAACGAGGCGAACCGGAACATCCTCGCCACCCGCGCCAACGCCAACCAGATGAAGACCACGGCGGTCGCGCTGTATCTTTACAAAAATCAGGCGGCATGGGCACACATCGGCGACAGCCGGCTGTACCACTTCCACAACGGCGTCCTCGCAGACTACACGGAGGATCACAGTCTCGCCCAGCTTTCCATCAAAATGGGCGAGCTGCATTCCCGGTCGGAAATTCCGTCCTTTGAGGGCAGAAGCAAGCTGTTCCGGGTCATCGGCGACGACGAGATCAAGCCCCAGCTTCATGCGCCCATCACGCTTTCCCCCGGAGACCATGCGTTTCTGCTGTGCTCCGACGGTCTCTGGGAGCGGCTGCTGGAGGACGAGATCATGCTCGACCTTCACAAAGCCGCCACGGCGGAGGAATGGGTATATCTGCTCCGCTGCCGCGCCATGATGCGGAAAAGCACGGATGTGGACAACAACACCGCCATCGCAATTTGGATAAAGGAGTAGTCAAAATGAAAAGAATAACCGCATTCTTAGGATGCGTCTGCCTGTTTTTGTTTCTGCTCTGCCCCGCGGTCAGCGCACAGGCCGCTGAACTGAATTCGTTTCTGACCTTTCACGAGATCGTGACGGAGGAGCATCAGAATGACCTTCTCGTCTACGGCACCGTCCTTCCCGAAAACGGAAGCCTGACGGTTTCCATCGATTCCCAGCAGATCTCCGATCCCGTCCTGACCACCGTGCGTCAGGAAAAGCTGCCCACCACGGTATACTGTCTGGTGGACATCTCCACCCACATGTCCAAGGAGCAGATCGAGCAGCAGACGGACATTCTGGACATCATCAGCAGCCGCATGGGCGAGGGTGACTCCATGGTCATCACCACCGTGGGCAGCAAAGTCGTTGAGGGCGCCGTCCTCGACACCATGGACGCCCGCACCGCCGCCATCGACACTCTTAAGCGCGACGGCGTCAGAGCGGATATGTACAGCGCCATCGTGGAAGCCATGGGCAGTCTGGAAAAGAAGACCAGCTACTGCACGAACCGGTGCCTGCTGATCCTCTCCGACGGCATTCTCGCCGACGGCGGCACCACCCAGCAGCGGGCCATCGACGTGGTCAGCGCCACCTCCATCCCGGTCTACGCCATCGGCATCACCGGCAGCTCCACCTCTGCCTATTCTCTGACAAACGCCGACAACATGCTGAAAATGGCGGAGGTTTCCAGAGGCGGCATCGGTCTGGTTCCCGCCGGGGAAAAGATCTCCGCTGCCGCCGCGGCTCAGCAGGTCTGGGAAACCATTCAGGACGGCTCCGTCATCAAAATCGACCTTGCCTTCGTGACCTCCAACAGCAACAACGCCACGGTTCGCGCCGCCTACGAGCTGGGCGATACCCGGTGGGAAGATTCCGTCGCCGTTGACCTGACCACGGTTCCCGCCGCCATCCCGGCCGCTCCCACCGGCGTTACCGACCCCACCGATGTGACCGAGGAGCCGGAAGCGCAGACCTCCGTTATGGACTGGGTTCGGGAAAATCTCATTCTGGTCATCTGCTGCGCGGTGGCTCTGGCGGCCGTGATCGTGGTGATCGTCGTGGTCGCGGTGAACAACAGCCGGAAGAAGCAGGAGCAGTTGCTTCGGGATAAGGATCTTCCGACCATCAATAACAACCCCGTCATCGATAACAACCCCGTCATGGCATCCATCCCCTCCACCGGTGATTTTGATATTCCTACGACGACCCCTGTTCCGGATGAGTCGTGGGTCGCCACCAAGCCCGTGACCCCCAGCGGCGGCGTGACTGTCCAGATGACCGTCGCGTCCCATCAGGATGTTTCCACCAGCTTCACCCTTGCACCCCATACGCCTCAGGTTCTGGGTCGTGACGACCGCGCCGACATCATTCTCAACGCGGAAGACTACCAGCTTTCCGGCAAGCACTGCACCGTGGAATGGGACGGCAGCTACCTGTACATTCAGGACATGGGTTCGACCAACGGCACCGTCCTCAACGGCACCAATCTGAAACCGGACACCTGGAGCCGCGTAAAGAACGGCGCAGTTCTCCACATGGGCAGCTTCGACTATCAGGTCGCCCTGAATCCGGAAAAGTAAATTCACCCACCACTTTCCCGACAGCCGTGAGGCTGTCGGGAAATGCCGGTTATGGGCAAATTTGCAAAAAGGAGAAACCATATGCAATACATACGAATCACCAACGAAAACATTGACTCCGAGCACATCTGCTGCGCCATGTCGGGCAAGCAGAGCGTCGCAAAGAAGGCGTGGCTCAAGGAGCGGTTCGCGGAGGGGCTGGTTTTTTACCGCAGCGAAGAACGGGGCAAGTGCTTCATCGAATACATTCCGGCAGAGAACGCCTGGGTCCCCATCGACGCGCCGGGGTATCTTTATATCAACTGCCTGTGGATCGCCGGGTCCATGAAAGGGCATGGGTATTCCTCCGACCTGCTGAATGAGTGCATCCGGGACGCCAAAGCGCAGGGGCGGCAGGGAATATGCATCCTTTCTGCGGAGGGCAGGAAGCGGGAGTTTCTTTCTGACCCCAAGTATCTGGCCTACAAGGGCTTCACCGTCGCGGACACCTCGGACTGCGGGATCACCCTCATGTATCTGCCGCTGACGCCGTCGGCGGAAAAGCCAACGTTCAAGGAATGCGCCAGACATCCGGGAATCAAGGAGGACGGCTTCGTTCTCTACTATACGGATCAGTGTCCGTTCACCTTTTATTGGGTGCCCCGGGTGGCGGAAGCGGCCGCGGCACACGGCATTCCCCTGAAAACCGTCCGGATCGCAGACAAAGAAACCGCGCAGAATCTCCCCGCCCCGGTGACCACCTACGCGCTGTTCCGGGACGGAAAGTTCGTGACCCGCGCCATTCAGTCCGACAAGAAGTTCCTCGCCCTTGCGGGGGTGAAGGGCTGACGCTTTAACAGAACAAGATATATTTTTTAGGAAGGAATGATAGTATAGTGACAACACACTCGAAATTGATATATGCATTAAAAGATGGCAATATCGTAAGTATTGATGAAGTACAAAGTGGAAAGAACTGTGGGTGTGTTTGCCCTGCGTGCGGCGACGAACTTATAGCGCGCAAAGGGGAGAAGCGTATGCATCACTTTGCGCACCGTTCAAATGAGGACTGCGAATATGGATACGAGTCTTCCTTACATTTGGCAGCAAAAGACATTCTTTCGCGTTCTGAGAAAATGGTCATTCCTCCCGTCTATGTCGAATTCCCGCAGTCCGGCAAGCCGAAAGAACTGATAAGCAAGGAAAGAGAGATTTCCATTGACGACGTCGAACTGGAAAAGCGTTTTGATGACATCATAGCGGATATCGTAGTAGATTCTGGTGATGAACATTTCTTTATAGAAATCTATGTTACCCATCCCATTGACGATGAAAAGCTGAAAAAGTTGAAGGAGAAAAAGATTTGCACCATTGAAATCGATTTAAGCAAAATAAAAAGAGATATTTCCGTTGAAGAATTGTCGGATATTCTGCTCAAGTCTAGCGATCGGAAATCGTGGAAATATAATGCTGTGTCTGAAAAATGGTATCAGCGATTTGAAAAAGCCTCAGATAAAATGCCCTTAACGCAGCGCGGATTAGCGCTACATGTCGATGGGTGCCCTATTGGAATCCGAAACTGGAAGGGAAAAAATTACGCAAACTTTGTTGACGACTGCACGGGTTGCGAATACTGTATTTCTTATGCCCATGAAGGATACGTTTTGTGCTCCGGGCGAGAACGGATTGCAACAAAAAAAGATTTTCTTATTTCCAAAGAGGAGCGAATTTCCAACAGCAATAACCCACTGCCGAAGATTGAAAAATGCCCTAATTGTAAAGTGCAGTTAGTTCGGGCGAAGAAAGACAAGGGGGATGTTTGGCAATGCCCTCGTTGCACATTTTACATTCCTGTTGGTTTTAACTCAGGCGAAAATTAGGTGAGTAACAATACACGATGAAATACATTATCCTGTTTAGCTTTTCTTCTTATAAACCGCCATGATAAGCAGCCCCCCCCAACGCCGCCAGCGTTGGGGGGGGCTTTGTCATTTCAGGCTTTTCCCGGAATAATACTGAAGCCTAATTAAACGCTTTAATAATCCAATCGCGTCCGGTAATGCTGAAAATGGTATT
>ERZ837910.2661-NODE-2661-length-21314-cov-5.059928_pt1 | contig 21314 bp, 22 predicted proteins | sample MGYA00519940_ERZ837910 | MGnify/ENA primary metagenome ERZ837910 (study PRJEB31850, sample SAMEA3708825) | human gut metagenome | biome: human gut; feature: human-associated habitat; material: faeces | place: China | collected 2014 ... | reverse complement strand
GGCCGCCCAGAAATGCGCCGGGGATGGAGCCGATGCCGCCGAACACGGCGGCGGTGAACGCCTTGATACCGGGCATGGAGCCGGTGGTGGGCATCAGAGAGGTGTTGAAGGAGCACAGCAGCACACCGGCGATGGCCGCCAGAGCGGAGCCGATGGCAAAGGTTGCGGAAATGGTGGAGTTGACGTTGATGCCCATGAGCTGGGCCGCGCCCTTATCCTCGGAGCAGGCACGCATGGCCTTGCCCATCTTGGACTTGCTGACGAAGGTGGTCAGCGCCAGCATGATGACGATGCAGGCGGCGATGGTCAGCAGAGAGATGTAGGAAATGGTGAGCTGGCCGTTGAAAAGTTGCACAGCGCCTGCGACAACGGGAGGATAGGTCTTGGCGGCGGCCTTCCAGATCAGCAGAGCGGAGTTCTGGAGGAAATAGCTGACGCCGATGGCGGTGATCAGCACTGCCAGAGAGGGGGCGGAGCGCAGAGGCGCATAGGCCAGCCGCTCGATCACGATGCCGAGGACGGTGCAGGCGATCACCGCCAGCAGGGTGGCCACGATGGGAGGGAGATTTAAATAGTACATGGAGCAGAAGGAAACATAGCCGCCGATCATAATGATATCGCCGTGGGCAAAGTTCAGCATCTTGGCGATGCCGTACACCATGGTGTAGCCCAGAGCGATGATGGCGTAAATGCTGCCCAGGCTGATGCCGCTGATCAAATAGGACAGAAATTCCATGGGGCAATACCTCTTTTCTCTTTATAGAATATGGAGTGGAGCCTTCCATGACAGAAATACGGGCGGAGGGAGCGCCTCTGCCCAGATTTCCGCCATGGAAACAGCGGAAGAGGACAGGGACCTGAACGCCGCAGGGGGCAGCCGGGGAAGGCCCCGGCTGCCGGTCCTTGCGGTCAGCGTTCAGGTGTGAGACATTAAGCCTCGGGCAGGACGTACTCGCCGCCCTTGATGACATAAGCGGTAGGAGCCTTGGAGACCTGACCCTCAGCGTTCCAGGTCATGTCCTTGCCGGTGAGACCGGAGTAGGAGATCTGGGTCATCTGAGCCACCAGAGCCTCGCAGATATCGGCGCTGCTCATATCAGCGGTGCAGCCGGCCTTTTCCAGAGCTTCCTTGACAATGTAGACACCGTCATAAGCGTCAGCGGCGAACTGGTTGGGGGTCACGCCGTCATTGGCAGCGGTGTAAGCTTCCACGAAGGACTGGGTTTCGGGAACGGTAGCGGAGAAGGGAGTCAAGAGCATCAGGCCCTCAGCCAGAGAGGGATCGAAGCCTTCCATGGTCAGGATGCCGTCCATGCCGTCCACGCCGAAGAAGGTGGGAGCGTAGCCCATGGCCTTGGCCTGAGCCAGGATGATGGAAGCGGGCTGATAGTAGATGGGCATGAACACCAGGTCGGCACCGGCAGTCTGGGCACCGGCCAGCTGCACGGAGAAGTCGGTGGCGGTATCGTTGGTGAAGGTGCCCTTATAGACAACGCTCATACCCTTTTCGGTGGCTTCCTTCACGAAGGTATCGTGGATGCCCTGGGAGTAGGCGTCATCGTTGCGGTACAGCACGGCGATCTTGGCGTCCGGCATATTCTCGGCGATGTAGTCAGCGGAGGAAATGCCCTGGTTGGGGTCGGTGAAGCAGACCTGGAACACGTTGTCCTTGCCGGCGGTCACGTCCACAGCGGAAGCGGAGGGCGTGATCATGAAGGTGCGCTCGCTGTTGCAGACGTCAGCCACAGCCATGGAAGCGCCGGTGGTGGTGGGGCCGACCAGAACCTGCATGCCCCAGTCCATCAGCTGGTTGTAGGCGTTGGTGGACTTTTCGCCGTCGGCCTCGTCATCCTCGCCCTTGAACTCAAACTTGATCTTGGAGTCGCTGGCGTTGATCTCATCGACGGCCAGCTTGGCACCGTAGACCACGGCTTGGCCGTAGATGGCGTTGTCGCCGGTCAGGGGGCCGATGGAGCCCAGCTTGAAGGTCTGGACCTCGTCGCCGGACTGGGCGGAATCAGAATCGCTGGAATCGCTGGAGCTGCTGGAATCATTGGAGCTGCTGGAACCGCAGGCGGCCAGGCTGAACACCATAGTCGCGGCCATAACAAAGGCTAACAATTTCTTTTTCATATTGGATCTCCTTTTCATCAAAACGAAATCAGATTTATATGGGGCTTTCTCCGCTCCGCCGGCCGTGCGGAATACGGGGGAAGTCATACAAAAAAGCGGCCCCGCCAGATGCGGAGCCGCTTTACTGTATCAAACAGTTAAATCGCTAACTCATTACACCAGGGCGTATTCACTTCCTGAATAATCAGACCTACGACCAGTACCAGAATCGCAATCAAGGCGATGGCACGCAGGCTAATAATCAGGCCGCAAATAATAATGGACGCCATAATAATGGCGTCCATAATAGCGATCATAGCAGTATTGGCAGTATGAGAAGTGCAAGCGGTATGTGCGCAGGAAGAGCCAGCGTTCGCACTGGGAGCGGACGCAGAAGTATTCTTCATTTCCATGTTGTAAAAACGATTGAACATCATCTGGATCGCTCCTTTCTGCCTGAATTATGGGCTTATTGTAATCCCGCGGAATTGAATTGTCAACAGGAAAGCGCATGTGAAAATGGATAAAGATAAGGGGGAAGGCATAAAAGCTGAGGGCGTTTTATACAAAATTCCGGAGTGAGGGCGGATTTTCCTAAGATTTTGTGAGAAAGACAAATGGCCGCGGCAGGGAATATAAAAAGAGAGAACCGCTTGCGGACAGACCCGGAACGCGGTATAATGCAGGCAGATCAAAACAGGAGGGAACCTATGTTTGCTTTTAACCATTTTAATTTTAATGTGACGGATCTGAATCGGTCCATCGCTTTTTATCATGACGCGCTGGGGCTGGAGCCGGTCCGCAGAAAGGAAGCGGCAGACGGCAGCTTTATCCTCACGTTTCTGGGGGACGGGAAAACGGAGTTTCAGCTGGAACTGACCTGGCTCCGGGATCATCCCCAGAAATACGATTTGGGCGAGTGCGAATTCCACTTGGCTCTGGCGGTGGAGGATATGGAGAAGGCTCACGCTCTCCACGAAAAGCTGGGCTGCATCTGCTACGAGAACCCGGCCATGGGTATTTACTTTATCTCTGATCCCGACGGTTACTGGATCGAGATCATTCCTACCAAGTGAGGAGCACGCTATGACGAATTGTGAGGACTGCGTTTATTATGAGTACGATCCGGAAGCGGATACCAATTACTGCGAGGCGGATCTGGATGAGGACGAGATGGAGCGGTTCCTCCGTTCTGCCAATGACAGCTGCCCCTTTTACCGCCCCGGTGACGAGTACCGGACGGCCCGACGGCAGTAAGGGACCGGACAGGGAAAGCCGGGACGGTGGCCCCGCTTTCCTGCTGGCCGAAGCTGATGGGGAAGCCTTCCCGCTCCGGAGGTGACGCAGGAATGAAATGGGACAGGCCCGCATATCTTATCCTATCGAAGCGTTCGCTTGACGGACGGAGAAAAGTCTGGTATCCTGACATGCGTAAAAGGAAGCGGCTTGCGCCATCAGGGCGCTGCGCGGTTTGCCACTCCGGATGAAAGACCCGGGCTGCGTAGGAAGAAGCGGGACTTTTGCTGTCTGACGCGGCGAAAGTGCCGCTTTTGCCGTATTTGGAGTTCTATCGAATTTGTACGGAGGATACCCTATGAAAACCATCGCACTCCTGACCTTTATCGTGGTTTACGCCCTGCTGCTCCTGCTGCCCAAGTACCGGGCGGTGTCCGCCCTGTCCGCGGCGGCGCTGTTCCTGCTCCTGCGGATCGTGCCGTTGGGGGACGTTGCGGGAACGGTGGACTGGAACGTGCTGATGATGCTGGCGGGCACCATGGGGACTGTGGACCTGTTCATCCGGTCCAATATGCCAAACCGCCTGTCGGACCGGCTGGTAGCGGTGCTGCCCAGCGTGAAATGGCTCATCATCGCGCTGGCACTGTTCGCGGGGCTGGTATCCGCCTTTGTGGATAATGTAGCCACGGTGCTGATGCTGGCTCCGGTGGGACTTGCCATCTCCAAAAAGCTGAATATTTCCCCAGTGCAGCCCATTCTGGCCATTGCCGTCAGCTCCAACTTGCAGGGGGCAGCCACGCTGGTAGGGGATACCACGTCCATCCTGCTGGGCGGTCATATGGGATTGGATTTCATGGACTTTTTTGCCTACCGGGGCCGTCCGGGTCTGTTCTGGGTGGTGCAGGCCGGGGCGCTGATGACGGTACCGGTGATGCTATTTCTGTTCCGGAAGGAAAAGGGCAAGCTGTACGGCGCGGCACTGACGCCGGTGACGGACTATCTGCCTACCTGTCTGCTGCTGGGAACGGTGCTTTCCCTGATCGCCGCGTCCTTTATCCCCAACAAGCCGGAGATCACCAACGGCCTGATCTGCATGACATTCTTCCTGGCGGGGCTTGCGGCGGAGTGCGGCAGGTACGGCACAGCCCTGGCAAAGGACGTGCTGAAGGCCATCGACTATGAGACATTAGCGCTGCTGGCAGGATTGTTCTTGGTGATCCGGGGCATTGAACGGGCGGGGATCATCGATGATCTCAGCCATATCATCACGGGAATGGGCGGCGGAAACCTGTTCCTGACCTATACCATCATCGTCTGGGCTTCGGTGCTAATCTCCGCCTTTGTGGACAACATCCCCTATACGGCCACCATGCTGCCGGTGGTAGGCGGCGTGGCAGCCGCCCTTGGGGTGGATCAGACGGTGCTGTGCTTCGGGCTGCTGGTAGGCGCGACGCTGGGCGGCAACCTGACTCCCGTGGGAGCCAGTGCCAATATCGCCGCCTGCGGTATTCTGCGCCGGGAGGGCTATGAGGTCTCGGCGGGGCAGTTCATGCGGATCGGCGTGCCCTTCACACTGACGGCGGTATTGACCGGATATGTACTGTGCTGGCTGTTCTATGTCGGTCTGGGTGTCTGAACGCCGATTTGAACGGTTCGTAAAAGGAAAAAGCAGCTCACCTGCAATGCAGGTGAGCTGCTTTTTTAGTCTACAATATCGACGGAAACCTTAACGCCGGTGCGCTGGGCGTAAGACCGGACCACGGTCCGGATCTCCTTGGCGATGCGGCCCTGACGGCCGATCACCTTCCCCATATCATCAGGGGCGACGCGCAGCTCCAACGTCAGTTCCTGGTCGCCCTGAACCTCCGTCACGGAGACGCTGTCAGGATCGTCCACCAGGTTTCTGGCGATGTAGAGCAGCAAGTCCTTCATGCTCCGCCCTCCGGATTAGAGGACGTCCACTTTTTTCAGCAGAGCTCTCACGGTGTCAGTGGGCTGAGCGCCGGACTTGATCCACTCCTTGGCGCGGTCAGCGTCGATCTTGATATCGGCGGGAGCCACGCAGGGATTGTAAGTGCCGATCTCCTCGATGAAACGGCCATCGCGGGGGAAACGGGAGTCAGCGACAACAACACGATAGAAAGGAGCCTTCTTGGCGCCCATGCGGCGCAGTCTGATCTTAACCATTGATAGTACCTCCAAAATGTAATAAATAGATTGATGTTTTTATAATAAATGTCCGGGTTATGACATCTAATATACGGTTTATTTCTTTTTGCGCTTGCGCAGGCCGCGGCCGTGTCCCAGACCGCCGAACCCGAAGCCGGGTTTCCGTCCGCCAGTGACCTGCTTGATGATCTGCTGCATTCCCTCAAATTGCTTCAGCAGCCGGTTTACATCCACAACATCCAGACCGCAGCCGGCGGCGATCCGCTTCTTCCGGCTGGCGCCTAAGATCTGAGGATTTTCCCGTTCCTCCGGGGTCATGGAGAGGATGATGGCCTCTGTATGGGCGATGGCCTTTTCGTCGATCTGCGCACCCTGAAGCTTGCTGCCCAGGTTGCCGGGCATCATGCCCGCCAGCTGGCTGAGGTCGCCCATATTCCGGATCTGCTGGAGCTGGTCGAAATAGTCCGACAGGGTAAAGCTGTTTTTCTTCAGCTTTTCCTCCAGCTTTTTGGCCTGCTTTTCGTCATAGGTCTGCTGTGCCTTTTCGATGAAGGACAGCATATCGCCCATGCCCAGAATCCGGCTGGCCATGCGGTCCGGATGGAAGGGCTCAATCATATCCAGCTTTTCGCCGGTACCCACAAACTTGATGGGCTTGCCGGTGGCGGCCTTGATGGAGAGGGCCGCGCCGCCTCGGGCATCGCCGTCCAGCTTGGTGAGCACCACGCCGTCGATGCCCAGCGCCTCGTCAAAGGCGGAGGCGGCGTTGACGGCGTCCTGACCGGTCATGGCGTCCACCACCAGCAGGATCTCGTTGGGATGGACGGTTGCCTTCATCCGCTTCAGCTCGTCCATGAGGGCTTCGTCCACATGGAGCCGGCCGGCGGTATCTAAGAACACCAGGTCATTGCCGTGATCTCTGGCATAGCGGAGGGCGTTTTCGGCGATTTTTACGGGATCGCCCTGGCCTTCTTCAAAAACCGGAAGTCCCAGCTGTCCGCCAACTACCTTCAACTGTTCAATAGCAGCGGGGCGGTACACGTCGCAGGCGGCCAGCAGGGGCCGCTTACTGTGGAACTTCTTCATATAGCCCGCCAGCTTGGCGGTGGTGGTGGTCTTACCGGCGCCCTGAAGGCCCACCATCATGACGATCGTGGGGCCGTTGTTGGCGAAAGCCAGCTTTGCGGTGCCGCCGCCCATGAGGTTCGTCAGTTCCTCGTTGACGATCTTTACCACCTGCTGGGCGGGAGTCAGGCTGTCCAGCACGTCGGTGCCCACAGACCGCTCCGTTACGGTGGCCACGAATTCCTTGACCACCTTGTAGCTCACGTCGGCCTCCAGCAGTGCCAGACGGACCTCCCGCATGGCTTCCCGGACGTCATTTTCCGTCAGCCGGCCTTTGCCCCGCAGACGCTTAAAGGCCGCATTCAGTTTTTCACTCAGTCCCTCAAATGCCATGGGTTACTCCTTCAACGCGGAGACCTCCGCCGTGATCTTGTCAGCCAGTTCCGTCAGGCGGCTGTCCTCATACTGCCGGTAGTTCAGGGTGCGGATATCCTCAGCGGCGCTGCGGATGGCATCCAGATGCCCCCGGAACTGCTCAAAGCGGCGAATCAAGCCGGTCTTGTCTTCAATCTCCTGCATGGCGGCCTCCGCCCGGACGATCACATCCCGGACGCCCTGACGGGAAATGCCTTCGTTTTCGGCAATCTCAGACAGGGAGAGGTCCTCATTGTAATAGAGATCAAAGAACTCCTTCTGACGGTCAGTCAGGAGTTCGCCGTAGAAATCAAAGAGCATCGTCATCCGATAAGTCTGATTTTTCATGTTGAACTCCTTTCCTGTAAAGCTGTGACGCTTTACAACAGGAATCAGTTTACAGGATTTTTGCCGGAAAGTCAAGGGGAAAATGGAGAAAAACCCGGAAAAATTCAAGGAAATTTACAGTTGCACCGGGATGAACAGGCAGATATACTGTATAAGGAAGAAAGGGGAGACACCAGATGATGATTTTCGACGGACATGCGGACCTCTTATATGATGTGACCAAGTGGCGGCAGGCCGGAGAGGACCGTGTCTTTGAACGGCGTCACCTGCCGAGATTGCAGGCGGGGCAGATCGGCGGCCTGGGGCTTTCCATCTGGACAACGGTGGAACAGGACTCCATCTGGTCCGCTCACCCGGACTGGGACGGCTGGCGGCGGACGGAGGAGATGATGGCCTGCGCTCGGGAGGAGCTGGCAGAGTGCCCCTGGCTGGCGCTTGTACGGACGGCGGCGGAGGCCCGGAAAGCGCAAACGGAGGGAAAGCTGTTCGCCTTTTTGAGCGTGGAGGGCATGGAGCCGGTGGGTGACCGGCTGGAGCGGCTGGAACAGTATGCACAGTGGGGGGCCCGAATGGGGATGCTGACGTGGAACGAGGAAAACCTGCTGGCCTGCGGCGCCGGCGGCGATCCGGACAAGGGCCTGACGGAGCTGGGCCGGGAGGCGGTCCGCCGGATGCAGCGGCTGAACATCCTGCCGGATGTATCCCACACCAGTGACCGCAGCTTTTGGGATATTATGGATCTGGTGGAGGGGCCGGTGATCGCCTCCCACTCCAACTGCCGGGCCTTGTGCGATGTTCGCCGGAACCTGACGGATGAGCAGCTTCGCACCATCCGGGATACCGGCGGTGTGGTGGGGGTCAATGTGTCCCACGACTTTGTACATAAGGAGCCCCGGCAGCAGACGGCGGCTATGCTGGCCCGTCATGCCGCCCACATGGCTGAGGTGATGGGGCCGGAGCATGTGGCCTGCGGCTTTGACTTCTGCGAGTATTTCGGCTCCGGCTATGAGGGGTGCGAGGGCATGGAGGACTGCGGTCAGGCTCAGAATTTCTTTTTTGAACTGGAACGGATCGGCTTTTCGGAGGCGGAGCGGCAGGCCATCGCATCGGAAAATCTCCTGCGGGTGCTGGAATAAAAAAGAATCGTTTTATGCGGAAAAACTGGCGGGAGACCGCCGGTTTTTCCGCTTTTTGCGCACAGTGGCAAAAATGATGGAGAGGCCCACAGAAAAAGGTTTGAATTATTCATATATTTGACATATAATAAACTCTGTATTGACATTGAACGGGCTGCCTGCGCGGTCCATAAGGAGTTGATGATTTGGAAGCGACACGCATCCGGCTGGCGGAGGGCGTCCACCTGACCTATCTGCCGGCGAGAAAATTCAAAACCAGTTTGCTTTCCGCACAGTTCGTCACGCCTTTGCGGCGGGAGACGGCGGGAGCCAACGCATTGCTGGCGGCGGTGCTGCGGCGGGGTACGGTAAGCTGTCCCGATATGGGAGCGCTCTCCGCAAAGATGGACAACCTCTACGATGCCTCCATCGACTACACAGTGCGGAAAAAAGGCGAAAACCAGTGCGTGGGCTTTGTGGCCAGTTTTATTGACGATCGGTATGCCCCCGGCGGCGAACGGCTGCTGGAACCGGCGGCGGCGCTGCTGGGCGAGTTGATCTGTGACCCCGTCACCTACCACGGCCGGTTTGTGCCGGAGTATTTTGAAAGCGAAAAGACCAATCTGCTGGAGGCCATCCGGTCTCTCATCAACGATAAGCGGGATTGGGCGGACAGCCGTCTGCTGCGGGCGTTGTGCGATGGAGAGGCCTACGCCGTGCCCCGTCTGGGCGACGAGGAGACGGTGGACAAGCTGCAAGCGCTGAAGGTCTATACCCAGTACCGCGATCTGATCTCCACAGCGCCGCTGGAGATCATATACAGCGGCAGCGCCGATCTGGAACGGGTAAAGCAGGCGTTGGCGGCGGCATTTGCCACCCTGCCCCGTGAGGAGGTCCGGGTGATCTCCACGGCGGCGCCCCACGTCTGCCGGGAATCCGTGCAGCATGTGGAGGATGTGCTGGACGTGACCCAGGGCAAGCTGGGCATGGGTTTTTCCTGCGGCAGTGACGATATGCCCGCTCTGCTGATGGGTAATACCCTCTTCGGCGGCTCCAGCAACTCCAAGCTGTTTTTGAACGTCCGGGAGAAGCTGTCCCTCTGCTATTACGCGTCCTCCCTCTACCACCGGCAGAAGGGCCTCATCACCGTGTCCTCCGGCATTGAGTTCCAGAACTATCAGCGGGCTTACGATGAGATCATGGCCCAGCTGGAGGCCGTTCAGAAGGGTGAGTTGGAGGACTGGGAGCTGGAAGGCGCCCGCTCCACGCTGCTGAACAACTATGCAACTGTTGGCGATTCTCAGGGCAAGCTGGAAAACTTTTATCTGGGACAGGCTGCCACAGGGCAGCATGAGACCCCGGCGGACCTGGCCCGCGCCATTCAGGACATGACGGCGGAACGGATCTGCCGGGCCATGAGCACCGTGAAGCTGGATACGGTGTATTTCCTGAAGGGGAAGGAGGGGGAAGCGTGAAAGAGACTTTTTATGAGCGGATCGGCGAGGCAGTCTGCCGGGAACGGCTGACCAACGGGCTGGAGGTCTGCGTGGTGCCTAAGCCCGGCTACGCCAAAAAGTACGCCTTTTTCTCCACCCGCTACGGCGGTATGGATACCCGGTTCTGTCTGGACGGGCAATGGCTGAACACCCCGGCGGGCATCGCCCATTATCTTGAACACAAGATGTTCGATACCCGGGAGGGCAACGCCCTGCAGGAGCTGGCGAAAAACGGCGCGGAACCCAACGCCTTCACCGCCAACGCCATGACGGCCTACTATTTCGATTCCACGGAGCATTTTGAGGAAAACCTGCGGATCCTGCTGTCCTTTGTGTCCATTCCCTATTTCACCGATGAGAGTGTTGCCAAGGAGCAGGGCATCATCGGTCAGGAGATCCGCATGATCGAGGACAACCCCGACTGGCAGATCTACACCCGGATGCTGCGGGCCATGTATCATCGCCATGCGGCCCGCACCAGCATTGCCGGTACAGTGGAGAGCATTGCCGAAATCACTGCGGACACGCTGTATGACTGCCATAAGGCATTTTATACCCCGGCCAACATGATTTTGACGGTGGTGGGCGACGTGGACCCGGTCCATGTGATCGATCTGGCCAACCGGGTGCTGCCCAAGCTCAGCGGCCCCATCATTGAGCGGGATTACGGCACGGAGCCGGAGACCGTGGCGGAGAAGGAGACCGTTCTGGAGATGGAGGTCTCCGCGCCGCAGTTCCTGGCGGGCTTCAAGTGCGCCCCAGCGGCGGAGGGCGACGATTATATGCGCGCCGCCATCCTGGGCGACATGGCCAGCGATATTCTGCTGGGCGAGTCCAGCGCGCTGTATCAGCGGCTTTATGAGCAGGGCCTCATCAACCCCAGCTTCGGCGGGGCCTTTGAGATGATGCCCGGCGTGGCCTATCTCTACGCCGGCGGCGACAGCAAGGATGCCAATGCCGTCACCGACGCCATCCTGCGGGAGGCTGCCCGCATCGCGGCGGAGGGCGTGGACGAAGACTACTTCCGGCGAATCCGCAAGGCGTCCTTCGGCGCCAATCTCCGGGGACTGAACTCCTTTGAGAACATCGCTGTGACCTTGACGGAGGGCTACTTCCACGGCTATGATCCCCTCCGCTTCCCGGAGGTATTTGAATCCATCACGCCGGAGGATGTTGCAGCGTTCCTGAAAACCAATGTCACGGCGGAGCGGATGGTCCTCAGCCGGATCGTGCCGAAACAATAAGTCTTTGGGAAGAGACGAAAAGGCCCGTTGGGTCTCTTGCAGAAAACATATGCGGCGGGGTAAACTCTTTGCCGCCGAAAGGAAGAACCTGTTGTGAGCGCACTGAAAAACATGCCCATCAGCTTCCCCGGCCTGTTCGGGGATTGGGAATTGAACATTGACCCGGTGGCCATCCATATCGGCCACGGGATCTACTGGTACGGGATCATTCTGGCATTTGCCATGCTGGCGGGGCTGTATCTCTGCATGAAGCAGGCCAAACACTATGGCCTGACTGAGGACAACATTATGGACATGGTGCTCTGGGCGGTGCCTTGCTGCATCATCGGTGCCCGGTTCTATTATGTTCTGTTCTATCTGGACCTTTACCGGAATACGGACGGCAGCCTGGATTGGGGTGCCATGTTCCGGATCTGGGACGGCGGACTGGCTATTTACGGCGCGGTGATCGCAGGTGTATTGGTAGCGTTAGTCTACACAAAGCGCCATAAGCTTCCGTTTTTTGCCATGGGCGATGTAGCGGTGATGGGCCTGCTGTTAGGCCAGATCATCGGCCGGTGGGCCAATTTCATCAATCGGGAGGCTTTCGGCGGGGAGACTACCCTGCCCTGGCGGATGAAGCTGTGGGTCAGCCAGTATACCAGCATCGAGGTCCATCCTACCTTTTTCTATGAGAGCTTCTGGAATCTGATTGGCCTGCTGCTGATCCTGTTCATCGTGTCCAAGGGCCGCCGGTTCGACGGGGAGAACACCTGGTTCTATTTCCTATGGTACGGTCTGGGCCGCAGCTGGATCGAGGGCCTGCGGACCGACAGCCTGTACCTCTTCAACTGGGAGCTGTTCGGACAGAGAATCCGGGTGTCTCAGGCGCTGAGTATTGTGATGGTGGCGGTGGCAGCCTTTATGCTGTTCTATAACATCTGCATCAAGAAGCGGTCGCCGGAGAGCCTGTGGGTCCATCAGGTGGCGGCAGAAAAAGCGCGTTTGGCCGCTGCGGAAGCGGAGGACGCCGTGTTGGCGGAGACCCTTATGAACGAAGTGCCTACGGAGGGAGAAGCGGCGGACCCGTTGGAGACGGAGGCTGTGGAGTCCCCTGACGCCGAGACCGTTCCGGATACGGAAACAGAGGCGGAGGAGCCGGAAAAGGGAGAGACGCATGGCAACGAGAATTGACGGAAAAGCCCTTGCGGCCAAGGTAAAGGCCCAGGTAGCGGAGAAAGCCGCCAAGCTGCCCCGTCAGCCGGGGCTGGCGGTGGTGCTGGTAGGGGAGGACCCCGCCTCGCAGGTCTATGTCCGGGGTAAGGAAGCGGACTGTGGAGAGTGCGGTATCCGCAGCTTTCCCTACCGGCTTCCGACGGAGACCACCCGGCGGGAACTGCTGGAACTCATTGAAAAGCTGAACCGGGATCCGGCGGTGGACGGTATTCTGGTGCAGCTGCCCCTGCCCGAGCCCTTGGAGGAGGCGGCGGTGATCGCCGCCATCGCCCCGGAAAAGGATGTGGACTGCTTCCACCCCTACAACGTGGGGCGGCTGAACATCGGCGATCCGGTGTTCCGGCCCTGTACCCCGGCGGGAGTTATGGAAATGCTGCGGGAATATGGCATTTCCCCGGTGGGAAAGCGGTGCGTGGTGCTGGGCCGCAGCAACATCGTGGGCAAACCCATGGCGGCGCTGCTGACCCAGGCGGACGGCACCGTGACGCTGTGCCATTCCAAAACGCCGGATTTGGCGGACATCACCCGGCAGGCGGATATTTTGGTATCCGCCGTTGGAAAAGTGAATTGCGTTACTGCCGATATGGTGAAGGACGGCGCGGTGGTCATCGACGTGGCCATGAACCGGAACGAGGCCGGAAAGCTCTGCGGGGACGTGGATTTTGCCGCTGTAGAGCCGAAGGCGTCCTACATCACTCCGGTCCCCGGCGGTGTTGGTCCCATGACTCGGGCTATGCTCATGCAGAATATCCTGACCGCCGCGGAGGCTCATTTGAAATAACGGTATTTCAACAAAAAAACTTCTCCAGTCAAACTGGAGAAGTTTTTTGCTATGCAAAAGCACAGAAAAATAAAAAATGTGCCATTTCCTCGCCCCTGCGGGGCAACCGGAAATGATGCACGAAAACTTCACGCACTGGCATTTGCGCATGTTCGCGGTGCGTTGCTCATGCATGAAGTTTTATGCTCAGATCAGATCCCCCTGAACGTTAGACCGAATCGGACAGGAGGCCAGAATTTCTGCCTGGATCCGTTCATATTCCGAGGGGGTGCGGAACCGGCGAAGCTGCTTATTCAGCTTTTCCGCGTCATCAAACAGATGGATCAGATAGAACCACACCTCCCGCATCCGCTGGGCGGCGGTAGGGACCTGCCCCTGATAGAAGTCCGTATAGCCCTGATACAGGGCGGCCAGAAAATCTGTCAATTCTTTCCGGTCGGTGCCCTTGCCGCCCCGGAGCTTCCGGGCCAGCGCCGGATCTGCCACCAGTCCCCGGCCGATCATCACATGCGTGACCGTCGGGAACCGAGTCTCCAAGGCCCGGACCTCGCCCACTGTCCGTAAATCGCCGTTGTAGCACACGGGATTTCGGCTGTTTGCCAGCGCATCGGCAAATACGTCCAGATGGACAGGCCCCCGGTATTTTTCCTTCCGCACACGGGGGTGGACGGTGAGACAGGCGATGGGATAGCGGTTGTAGAGGTCCAGCAGAGCGGCAAATTCCTCCGGCGTCTCATAGCCCAGCCGGGTCTTGACGGATACCGGCAGTGGATTTTTGGAAAACACCTCATCGAAAAAGGCGGCCAGCTCGTTCGGATGGGCCAGAAACCCGGAGCCCTTGCCCTTGGCGGTAACGGTGCCGGAGGGACAGCCCAGATTCAGATTGACCTCCGTGTAGCCCATGTCCTTGAGGACATCACAGGCCCAGAGGAAATCGTCGGCGTTTTTCGCCATCACCTGAGGCACGGAGGGGAGACCGGCGTTATGGATGAAATCTACCTCCCGGAGGTCCCGGGAGGTCATGGTATGGTGAGGGGTAGGGGAGAAGAAGGGGATGAAATAGCGGTCTACGCCGCCAAAAAACTGGCTCCACACCTGACGGAACACGATTTTGGTGATGCCGTCCAGTGGGGCGAAGTCGATCGTCTGGATCATCCCAGTCTCGCTTCCCATTCTGCGGCGCGGAAGCCGGTGAGAACGAAGTCCTCCCCCACCAGCAGAGGGCGCTTCACCAGCATCCCGTCGGTGGCCAGCAGAGCGAGCTGCTCGTCCTCACTCATGGCGGTCAGTTTGTCCTTCAGACCGAGGGCCTTGTATTGCAGACCGCTGGTGTTGAAAAACTTTTTCAGAGGCAAACCACTTTTCTGATACCACGCGGTTAGCTCCTCAACGGTGGGGTTGTCCTGCTTGATGTCCCGCAGATCATAGGAAATGCTCCGTTCCTCCAGCCAGGCCTTGGCCTTCTGGCAGGTGGAGCATTTGGGATAGCACAAAAACAGCATGATGTTCTCCTTTTGTCAAGAACAGGGCAGTCCGATGGACTGCCCTGTTTGTAATTTGGGGATTATTCAAAGGAAATGATATAGTAGTATACAGGCTGACCGCCGGAGAGCACGCTGATCTCCGCATCAGGGCAGACGGCCTGAAACCGGGTGCCTGCGGCCTGAGCGGCCTCCTCGGTGACATCCTCACCGTAGTACAGGGAGATGAAGGAGGCGTCCTTCCCTTCCTCTGCCAGCTTTTCCAGCAGAGCGTCCAGCTGGGTGTCGGTACCGAACAGCTTGCCCTCCTTCAAGGCCAGATAGTCACCCTGATGGATCTCAAAGCCGTCGAAGTCGGAGTCCCGGGCGGCGTAGGTGATCTGAGAGGTGGTGACGGTGGACAGCGCCTCGGTCATGGCCTCCGTGATGGATGCAACCTCCGCCTCCGGATCCACGCTCATCATGGCGGTGATGCCCTGGGGGACAGTCTTGCTGGGGATGACCACAACGTTTTTCTCCGTCAGGCCCTGACACTGTTGGGCAGCCATGATGATGTTGCCGTTGTTGGGCAGGACGAACACGGTCTCGGCGGGGACCTGATCGATCCCGGCCAGAATGCTTTCCGTAGAGGGGTTCATGGTCTGACCACCGGAAACTACGGCGTCGCAGCCAAGATCCCGGAACACGGCGGCAAGGCCGTCACCGGCGCAGATGGCCAGAAAGCCCACGGCCTTTTCAGGGGCGGCAACCTTGTGACCGCTCTCGCCGCTTTCCAGCTCTTCCTCAATGGCGTCCAGATCATCAGTGCTCTGGGCGATCTGGCCGGCGGCCAGCGCGTCGGCCTGAGAGCGCATGTTCTCAATTTTGGCCAGCTCCAGCGTGCCGTATTTCTGGGATTCCGTCAGGGCTGCGCCGGGAATGTCGGTATGGACGTGGACCTTGAAGGTCTCGTCATCCTCACCGATGACCAGACTGTCGCCGATGCTGCTGAGGTAAGCCCGTAGGGGCATGAGGTCGATGTCCTCCCGGGCCTTGCGCACCACATACACGGTGTCGAAGGTGAAGGTGATCTCCTCCTGCGCCATGGCATTGAAGTCGGCCTTTTCCTTGTGCGTCTCAGGCTCCTCCTCATTTTCGGGGATGGGCTCGCCGCGGAGCTCCGCCAGCATACCCTCTAAAATCAGCAGATAGCCCTTGCCGCCGGCGTCCACTACGCCGGCCTTTTTCAGTACCGGGTTCATGTCCGTGGTCTGGGCCAGCGCGTCATAGCCCTCCTCAATGGCGGCGGCTAAGGTGGTCTCCACGTCGGCACCCTCAGCGGCAGTGTCCACAGCCCGCTTGGCAGCGAGACGGGAAACCGTCAGCACCGTGCCCTCGGCGGGCTTCATAACGGCCTTATAAGCGGCGGCCACACCTTCCTGCATAGCGGCGGCGAAGGCGGCGGCGTCAGCGGTCTCCATGCCCTTCAGAGCCTTGGAAAGGCCCCGGAACAGCAGGGAGAGGATGACGCCGGAGTTGCCCCGCGCGCCCTGAAGCAGCGCGGAGGCGGTGACGGAGGACGCCTGCCCCACGGAGGAGGGAGCGGCCTTGCGCAGCGCCTCGGCAGCGGTGGCGATGGTCATGGACATATTGGTGCCCGTGTCACCGTCCGGCACGGGGAATACATTAAGATCGTTGATGGCCTGCTTCTGGGCCGTGATAGCGGCGGCCCCGTGCAGGATCATCTGCTTGAAAAGCGCACCGGTGATTTCTTTACTCATTCTTCTGCTGTCCTCCTCACAGGATCATGGAATCTACGAACACATCCACAGCGCGGACCTCCGCACCGGTGTTCTTATTCACCACGTAGCGTACCTCGTTCATGATGGAGCGGCACACTGCGGGAATGTTGACGCCGTTTTCCACGATAATGTGGAGTTCAATGGAAATGGATTCGTCCTCGTTATAGATCACGTTGACGCCCTTGCTCATGGCCTCCCGCCGCAGCAGATGGACCAGACCGTCCGTCATGGAGCGGTAGGCCATGCCCTTCACGCCGAAGCAGTTGGTGGCAGCCATGCCGGTAATGTTGGAAAAAACAGCGCTGGAGACGGAGATCTCGCCCTGTTCCGAATGAAATTTCAGCATAGGATAACTTTCCTTTCCGCTGCTCCGACGCAGAGCGCACCTCCGGAGCATAATTATCAGGCTATTATTATATATGATTTCTTTCAAAAGTACAAGATAAAAAAGGAAACTGCCTTATTTCCGTAGAAAAGTCCAAAGCGCCTGCCATTTCCGGCAGACGCTTTGCGGCTTATTTCAGAGTTTCACTGTTGTTCAGCACCGGGGCGCTGTAAAGGAACAGCACATCCTGATCGGTGAAGGTCAGGTGCTTTCCCATCTGGCTGCTGGGGAGGTAGCGGATGTCCGCCAGCGTCACCTTGGCATAGCCGGGAATCAGCAAGGGAACCATGCTGCTGCCAAAGGAATCCCGGAAGACAATCAGCTCCTTATCCGTATTGGCTGCCGGATTCTCCACCGTCAGCACCGACACCGGGCCGGAGAGGAATACATCATACAAATCCCGGCTGGACAGCTTTTCCATGTCGTACACCTGGGCGGTTTTGCGATTTTCAATGTTATAGGTGGTGCAGGCGTACAGGCTGTCGCTTTCCAGCACCCATAATTCATCCGGCTTCATGGGCAGCGCCGCCTGCCCGTCGTAAACCCCATAGAAGGGGCGCTCCAATTTCACCGGCGTGAAATCCGCCCGGATGTCCACGTCCAGCGATTGTGCCAGCAGCCCGGCGGCATCCAGCAGGCATTCCTGCCGCCAGTGGGTATCCGTGCGATAATAGGAGTCAGCACTCAGCGCTGGGGTCAAATCCACATAGTCTGCCCAGGGAATCTCCCGGAAGGCAGAAAACATAGCCTCATAGTCCATGCTGGGATAGCCGTTGGCATCAGCCAGATAGAAGCTTTTATCCGGCACAACGCTGAACACGATTTTCCCGCTGCTGTCCTTCAAATACCGGTCGTAAATGCTCTGGAATTTCTCCACCGCCTTTTCCACGGACGCTTCATTCAGCGGATATTCCAGCTTGGCTGCACTGCCTTGGGCAAGATAAATGCCGTTGTTGTCCAGCCGCCGCACCACCCCATAGCTGACAATGGCCTTCAGGCGGCGAAAGCCGTCCCGCAGGGGGAACTGGTCTTGGCTGTAGGTTTCAAATTGGGTCATAAACCGCCCGTCCAGGATGGTCTGGGCAGTAAAAGCGGGCATCTGCTGCAATTTCCGCCGCTCTGAAATTGACATCTCCTGCTTGGGTGCAAACCACATGGCCGCCGTCAGTGCCAGCCACACAGCGGGAACAATCAGGCATCGCTTCCAATTTTTCATTTCATCACCCCCGCTTAAAATCGGAAATACAAAAACGGGTTAAAGGAGCCGTCCACCAGGTAAGCCGTGCATACCAGCAGCAGCGCCAGCATGGCCGCCGCGTCCAGCCAGGGCGCTTTCTGCGCCATGGCCTCTCCCCATTTTTTGGGCCAAGGGGTCGCCCCCAGAATACCCAGCAAAAAGAGTACCGCAAAGCTTTTCAGCTGATACAGTGATTCGGTTGTCACCATCGGCAGTCCGGCTCGGCCAAACATCCCCGCCAAATCCTGCCCCGCCTGGGAAATGCTCTCGGCATTGAACAGCACAAAACTGAGCACCACCACCAGCATGACATAGGCGTTCGACAGTCCCTTTGGCAGCCGCTGAAGCCCCGGAATTCCCTTTTCCAGCAGCAGGAACACCGCAAACACCAACCCCCACAGCACAAAATTCCAGCTGGCACCATGCCATAGCCCGGTGAGCATCCACACCACCAGGATGTTCAGGAACCACCGGGGCTTGGAGACCCGGTTGCCCCCCAGGGGAATATAGACATAGTCCCGGAACCAGCCCCCCAGGGTCATATGCCAGCGCCGCCAGAATTCCGTAATGCTGCGGCTGAGATAGGGATAATTGAAATTCTCCGGGAAGCGGAAGCCGAAAATTTGCCCCAGGCCAATGGCCATATCGGAATAGCCGGAAAAATCAAAGTAAATTTGCAGGGCAAAGGCCAGGGCATACAGCCAGCAATACAGCACCGACTGCGCCTTGGAATCCCGGTAGAGCGTTGTCAGCGCTCCAAATTGGTTTGCCAGCAGCACCTTTTTCCCCAGACCAAAGAGGAAGCGCCGCAGCCCCAGGGTAAACGCTTCCATGCTGTGGCTTCTGCCTTCCAGCTCTCTTGCCACATCGGTATAGCGAACGATTGGCCCAGCAATAAGCTGGGGGAACAGGGACACATAGCAGCCGAAGGAAATGAGATTTTTCTGTGCCGCCGCATCCCCCCGGTACACATCCACGGTGTAGCTGATGCACTGGAAGGTATAAAAGCTGATGCCGATGGGCAGCACCAGCCGCAGCAGCGGCAGCGACAGCCCGGTGACTGCATTGACGGAGCCAATGAAAAAATCCGCGTACTTAAACAGCCCCAGCAGCCCCAGACCGATGGCCACGGAGACAATCATCCATCGTTTTCTTGCGGCTTGGCCGTTTGCCCGCCCGATGGCAAGGCCGCAGAGGTAAAACACCAGGATGGTGACAACCATCAGCAGCGCCAGCTTCGGCTCGCCCCAGGCATAAAAAAACAGGCTGAAAAACAGCAGCACCCCGTTTTTCCAGCCATCGGGCACCAAAAAATACGCAATCAGTACCGCCGGGAGAAAATAATATAGAAAGGTTAGCCCAGAAAACAGCATGGTCTACACTCCTTAAAAAATGGCAGCGGCCTTTTTGGGGGTCGCTGCCGGGAAAATGTTATCCAACAATGGTCATGTTGCCGCCGCTGACGGTCTTGAAGGCTTCCTGCATGGAAGCGGGGGTTGCCAAATCATCAAAGGTGGAATCCACCATGAACAGCACCACCACATCGCCGGAGTACATCACGGTTTTGGCATCGGCTTCCACGCAAATCCATTTGCGGGTGTCGACGTTGTCATAGATGTCCTTGGCAATCTGAGGGGCATCGGCGGCATCCTTCACCCGCAGCACCACCAGGGAATAGGCCTGGCTCATCATGGCTTCGGAGATGCTGCCCTCGGAGAGCTTGTCGCCGGAAGCAAGGCCGGTGTTATAGGACACGGCATTGCTGTCGGTGACATCCAGGGGAAGGGTTTCCAGATACAAATCCACTTCCTTGTGGTTTGCGTAGATTTTATCAATGATTTCCGCCGTGGTTCCCTCGATGGTGGCAGGTGCAGCGGACGGCTCTTTCTTGGCACAGCCGACTGCCGTCAGCAGGATAAAGGCTGCCAGCAGGAGCGCAGTAAACTTTTTCATGTCGATTTTCCTTTCAGTTTCAGATTGATATAAAGCCAGTGGAGGAGGAAAAACAGGGCAATTCCGGTGCAGACTCCGCCAAAGTCAATCCACACATCAATGACGCTGGGGCCGCGGCCAGGGCGAAAAACCTGGATGGTTTCGTCCACATTGGCTGCCGCCAAGCCCAGGAACATCGGGAATGTTACCCGGTGGATGCCCTGCTGATTTTCCATGCGAAGCAGCCAGCTCAGGAAGAAACCCAGGGTGGTAAACTCCGAGAAATGCCCCAATTTACGAATCAGGTGGCCGGTCAATCCCTTCAGGAAGGGAAAGGTTTCCTTCAGCCAGGCCAGCAATCCGCCGCTGATTTTGCCCGACTCCGTCCCCGGGAGCAGGGAGTTGCCCCAGATGAAACACAGCACCAGCAGCACCGCTGCCAGCACCAGATATTTTTTTGCTTTCGTGTTCATTAGAAAATCCCCAGGCTTTCCAGTAAAATCTTGCAGCCCAGAAGAATCAGCACGGCACCGCCGAATATCTCCGCCTTTTTCTGGAACTTGTTTCCGAAAACACCGCCAATGGTCACGCCCAATGCACTCAGGGCAAAGGTGGTGATGCCAATGACAATCACGGAGGTGAAAATGGGCGCTTCGGTCATGGCAAGGGAAATGCCCACTGCCAGAGCGTCAATGGAGGTGGCAACCGCCAGCGGCAGCATGGCCTTGGCGGACAAATCCGGTGTGGCGGATTCCTCCTCGCCGGACAGCGCTTCCTTGATCATGTTGCCGCCAACCAGCGCCAGCAGGAAAAAGGCAACCCAATGGTCAACCGCCGCAATGGCATCGGCAAACATCCTGCCCAGGAAATAGCCGATGAGGGGCATCAGCGCCTGGAATGCACCAAACCACGCGCCGCAGACCAGGGATGTTTTCAGGTCTGCCCGCCGCACGGCCAGTCCCTTACACACGGACACCGCAAAGGCATCCATGCTCAGGCCGATGCCCAACACTAATATTTCCCAAAACTCCATTTGTTAATCCTCCGCAGTATTTCCGGCGAAGTCTGCGATATATATAGCAGAGGCCAGCTACAAAGTCAATAAACGAACTGTGAATAAATAAATTCTTAATTTTTAGAGACGCTACGGGACGTATACCGATACGGTACTGCCCTAACCCGCCCGGTTCGTTACCGCTCAAAAACCGTGAAATTTCAGTGGAGTGTTCCGTATATGCACACGCCAACTGTAGTAGAGCGTACACGCTAAAAGTTAGCACCCCTTGGCTTCCCCCGGGGGGAA
>ERZ837910.2657-NODE-2657-length-21350-cov-6.493355_pt1 | contig 21350 bp, 18 predicted proteins | sample MGYA00519940_ERZ837910 | MGnify/ENA primary metagenome ERZ837910 (study PRJEB31850, sample SAMEA3708825) | human gut metagenome | biome: human gut; feature: human-associated habitat; material: faeces | place: China | collected 2014 ... | reverse complement strand
TGGGTGACATCCACGTAAATCGCTATTTTTTGATTCTTTAAAATATCTTAAAAAACGTTGATTTCATCGGTATTTTTTCGATGACATCCATTTTAACTCTTAATTTTGAATTTAAGAGTCAATAAAGATATCATTACATATATTATTACCTTTTTAAAAAGCGACTTAATAACGTATATAAGATTCTCACAATTTACTTTTCCCGTATATATTACAACACATATTTAATTTTTAAACAAGATTAGTATATCAGCTTAAAAAAAGCTTATCATTTATGTATATTTTAATTCTTAAACTTTATAATATTTTTTACTTTTATTCTTTATTTAAAAATATAATATCCATAAGTGAATCAATTTCTTCTTGAATTTCAATATATTTCAATATATCTTCTCGCCCATTTGCTTTTGTTTTAATCATTTCACTTAGCTGATTTTTTTTATGTATTAACATGTTTAACTTATGTATCACCTCTATTGGACGCATATCAAATTTTAGTTTTTTTACCATATATGCTCCTACAGGCGTTTTAGCAATAATTTTACCTTCTTCATTTCTTTCTAAATGATTATCAAATTCTGGAGTTGCAGGATCTACATATCCAACAACTCCATTATTACTAACATTTGTATCCTTTGTTGGCCAGTCAGAACTTTTTTTTCTATTACAAGTAAAACATGAATAAACTAAGTTATCGTATTTAGTTTTTTTAGAATTATCTATTTTAATGGGAACAAAATGATCTATTTCAAACCCGTGCTTTGTAATTTTTTCATGTTTCCCGCAATAACCACAAATATGATAAAAATCTTCTCGTAAATCATCTCTATACTTATGATAGTCATTTTGTTCTTGTACGTTACATCGTCTAATAATATTATATTGTCCATGTACTCTATTCATTTTTTAATACCTTATCCAACTTATCTAATAAGCTATCCAATTTATCATTAACATTATCATTAAGCATTTCTATTGGTATATCATCAACCTCTCCATATGCCCTAAGAATTTTATATAAATCTAAAAATTCCTCATTTTCTTCAGCGTTAACATTTTTTTCTTTAATTTTGTTATATAAATTTTCATATTGATTTATTAATAAATGCATTCTATTTCTGAATATTTGACAATATTCCTTTAACGTATCTGCTATTTCGGTCCAATCAAGCTCACTAAAAATATCTCTATCATATGTTAATACTTTTGGCACTAGTTTTTCTTCTAAAGAATTTGACTTATAACTAGTTAATACTACACACTGTAATCCAGGTAATTTATCATTTAAATAAGCAATTAATTCTGTACCAACAAATTCAAATTTAGGATTCAATTTGTAATCTATCATTACTGCTTCTATTTGATTATCTAAAACCCAGTTAACCAATTGTACTTTTGACATCTTTTCATTTGTACATATCAATTCTATATCATATTCTAATAATCCATAAGTATAGTTAGTAAACGTCTTAGCACTGTCATCAATATAACCTACTTTATACATTATTTCACTCCTTTTAAAAGTATTCTTACCCTAAAACCTTTTTCTAGTCTTCTATTCTCGTCTAAATCTACAACACCATTATACGTATCAACTATTGTTTTTAGAATATACATTCCCATTCCTGTTCCGTTTAGTTCCCCTAATTCGTTCTTTCTATCACTTTCAAATTGTTCTAGTATTAAATCAGGATTATTTCGATATGCATTTGATAACCCCATTCCATTATCCGTATAATATATGCATAATTCATTATTTTCTTTAGATAAATTAATAGTTATTTCTTTATCAAGTCTATCATCCTTAGCAAAAGAAGTTATGCTATTTGTTATTAAGTTTGATAAAATTGTGTCTATTTCGTACGGAAAACAAAGAAATTTTATACATTTCTCCTCTGCGTCCATTCCAATTTTTATATCTATGTTTTTTAAAAGTCCAGACCAACTTTTCAAATAGTTTTTTAAATAATCAACAATATCTACTGTTCTTCTTTTTCTTCGATCTTTACTCACTGCATTAATAGTAACTTCAAACCACGAATTCAAGCTCTTTCTAATTTCATGTGCTCTTTCTAAAGCATTTTCACATATATCGAAATCATTTTTTCTCAGAGCAACTAATGCTGTTCTTACATTATTATTCAATAATTGAGTTTGAGCTTTAAATTCATGTATATAAGTATTTGTCACAATCCCCGTTGTTGCTAATATCATTAAAAGGTTTTTTTCTTGTTCTAGATTTCTTATTTCATCATCTTTTCGATCCAGTACCTTTTTTACATCGATAGCAGAAATATAATTTGATTTTACTTCATTCTCTTTATCAATTTTTGATAACTTATTAGAATTATTTTTTCTTATTTCAGCTTCTTTTTTTGCTTTTTCATTGATTTCCTTTTCAATTCTTTCAGATTCATCAATTATTTCATTATAAGATCTCAATTTTCTAAATACATACTGTCTATCTGTTTCGAATAAATAAATAATTTTAGTTAGCGCTTCTCGTAATGCCTTGAATTCTTGTGTTTCAACAATTCCTTCTCTATTTGATTGATCTAGTAAATTGATATTACTTCTAGAAATATTTACTGACCCAAACATTTGTCCCGATCTAACTTTCCATCTACCTTTCCCAGTTATAGCTGCAGGTGATTGTGATTTTAAACTATCCAAAAGTAACCAATCAAAATTAGATGTCCCAAATTCACCATACGGACGTACTCTAAAACAATCTCTATAAATTTTTATTCCACTAAAAATATCATTTATTTTTTTGGGCGAGCGATTTTTATAAAAATATTGTTTTTCACGTTTCTTATCTACAATAATTTTTGAAAAATAAAAAGTTCCATCAAATGAATCTAAAAATCTATCTATTAAATTCTTTGTTAACTCTGCTGTACTAAGTACATATTCTTTTTCCACACCGCTAAACAATTTTTTATCTTCATCAGTAAAAGGTTCTATATCATGTTCAATCAATACTTTGTTAATATTATCTAACTGATCTAATAAATCAAATTCATTCCTATTAATTTTAATAAATCCTTTATCTTCTTTTACTTCAAAATCAATTTTATAATCATAGGTGAAGTCATTATTATCAGTTAATATCTCTGCCTGTTCTATTGTGTTCAAATTATTAAATATATATATTTTAAATATTTTTGATATTTCCATTGGGATTAATGAGCGTAAATTATTACGAATGGAATCTAACTGTTTGTCAGACCAAAGGTCTCTCATGTTAGAAACTTTAAAGAGGGTACATGTCGAAAAATTTTTATTTACCAACTTTAATACATTTTTGTTATGTATACCACTTAAAAAATCCTGTGGTTTCATCTCTACCAGATCTAAATCAGCAGATATTTCCGTAATATTTGTCTCATCGTTGAAATCACGCCAATCAACTTTCCATAGTAAGTTATTTTTATTGTTGATTGTCAACATAGTACATACATCAGCTAATCTATCCAATGCAAATCTACCTATTCCCTTGGCTCCAGTCTGTATTCGTCCCTTATTTGAAACATAGTTTTTTTTCTTGCTAGAATTACCAATAGTCATCCAGTTTTTTAGTATGACTTCTTTATTCATTCCACATCCATTATCCATAAGGTATACACATTGATCTATATCATCATAATATAATATACAGATAGAAGCATCCGCGTCATATGTGTTTTTTACTAATTCTAAAATCGCACCATTAAGCGTAGCAACATTTTCTCGACCTATTAACCGTGCTGTATAAGCATTTACATTAAAGTTTACCTTCGACATATATTTTTTCCTTTCTGTTAGTACTTATATTTTTTTATATCTGTTCCACTAATTCTAATTGAATTTCCATTAGATTTAATGCCAATAGACTCAATATACTTTAAAAAATCTTCACTTTCCAAAATCCTTTTTGCTTCTGTTAACAAATTATTATTTTTTGCAGTAATTACTATTCCAGAATAAGGTATATGCATTTGATCTAATATTGTCACATTAACTTTATTAGATACTATCGGCGAAATTAAAAGTTTCCCTGTATTAATTTTCGTTAAAGCTTGTGATCTTCCGTATTCAAACCATAATGCTCCACTATCTTTATTTGATTTTTCTAATTCGTCTCTATATCTTTCTAAATATTCATAGGCAAGTGGAAATTCGTTACAAAAATTTTCACCTATTTTTTTCAATCCATTATCGTATCTATACGGAAAAATTATTAACTCTGTCCTATTTCTTGACAATCCTCTTGGACTTGCTGCTGGGCGAACAGCTCCTTTTTCAATTCTATAATTTCTTTCTACAATATAATAGTCATTTTCTTCTACAAAATCACTTATTACAAATGCTTTATTCAACAATGTAGCAACAGACATAAAAACATTAAATTCATCACCAAAAACATGTTCTCTTTCCATATGTTCTATATCAGTATTAAAAATCCATTTTTCATTCAAATTATTTTTTTGAATCTTATATGTCAATTCATTAGGAATATTCTTATAAACTATGCTCCTTTTCTTCTTAGCTTTACTGCATATTATAACAGATGATGTGGTTAATTTTCCCTCAAACATTTTTAGGTTATCATAATCAATAACTTCCATCAGAGAATCTTTCATAATATTTCTTATTCTTTCACCAAATCTATTCTTAAAAATATTATTTGGAATTAAATATGCTAAAACTCCTGTCTCATTTAAAAAATTTAAAGATTGTTCAATAAATGCGTAGTAATAATCAGGTTTTCCTTCCTTGCAAGAACTAAACTTATCTTTTATATATACTCTCGTTTCTAAATCTAAATCAGCATATGATATATATGGTGGATTTCCAATTATAAAATCAAATTTTTTATTATTCATTTCTTTCAAATAGTCTTTATTATAAATTTTCCATTTCACATCATGAATGCCATATTCACAAGCTAGACTGTCAAGATTTTCAAGACATTTTTTAAAATGTCTAGAATCCAATTCATAACCATAGATATCTCTTTCTAATCCTTTTTTTATTTCCTTTTTGCTATATTTTTTTCTAATACAACATCTAATGTATCTTTGTGTTATCTCAATCAAAAAATTCCCATCACCGCATGAGTTTTCTAACACCGTTTTCCCAATAATATTGTTTTTATAACCTATTGTATCAAGCATATATTTAACAATTTCTAAAGGTGTAAATATTTGACAATTTTCATAGAATTTTTTCAATATAGATACACCCCCTTCACTCTTTAAAACATTATATCTTTTTTTAAAATTATTTTCCATAAAATAATCATTTCATAAAAGTAATATATTTATAAATATCAAATTATACGATATATCAAAACATTTTCTGTACCGTTCTTTCAATTTTCTAACTATTTCAAATTATCATATTTATTTTCTATTCACAACCATCTTATTTAATTATTCTTTGCTACAAATACTGTCTGTGGTATAAATTCAATAGTTTTATGTTCTCCCATTGTTCTACTTATTAATTCATCTTGACCCATAATCCTTACTAGATTTTTAATCAATTTTCCCAATTCTTTTTTATCATTTTTATTTTTTCTGTAATAATATATTTTAGTTGTTACATTATCATTACATATTAATAATTTTAAAATATCTCTATCCGTTTTATCTAAAGAGTGTCCAAAAATAAATAAATTGTGATTTACTTCTGGATATTTTTTTATTTGTTCTACCCACTTCATATATGTACTATCTGTGGATTTATAAATTCTTTGATAAAATTTTTTAAATGCTATAAATTCTAACTTATCATTTTTATCATCCTCTAGATACTCATCAATTCCTAAAACTAAATTACATGTATCAACATTATTTTTTATATCTGCTTTACCATGTATATAATCATATGTTACTTCTTTTGACTGACCATATATTCTTTCATATGTATTAGAATAATTAAACGACAATACATAATCTGGAGTAATAGTTTTGATATCATCATTTTCTTTAATAATATCTATTTCATTTACAAATTCACAAATATAAATTTCTAGAGATCTTATCAATTTATCTAATTCAATGCTTATATCTTCAATAAAACTATCTATTCTCTTTAAATTAAATACATCTTGCAAACTCTTTTTTGCAATCTTTAAAAAATAAATTATTGTTTGTTGTTTTGTATCTTTTATTTTTAAAACGTCTTCGTCTCTTTCAATATAACCTTTCAAAGTTTCAATAGCTTGTACAACATTTGAAATTTCTGATTCAAAATCTATCCAATTTTCTCCAATGGATTTTTCTCGTTCTAAAAAATAATTTATCCAAACATTTTCTTTTATACAATCATATAATTCATCTAACTCTTTACATTGAGTTGTGATTTTATCTTCAAAACAATTTTTCCTATTTTCATAACATTCTAACAATTTACTCTTTATAGTTTTATCTGTATTCCAATCAATTAATTTTTTTTGATTATACTCATTATCTATTATTGGATAAGTATATAGTTCTCTCACCATTTTACAAAAATCTAAAAAATCTTTGTAAGACGTAGGTAAGCCATGTGCTAAATCAAACCCATTTCCAATTAACAGTATCTTTTTACCCACTATATCAATACACATAATGCTCCTCCTATCTGATTAATTAATTATTAACTATATTTTACTATACTTAATAATGATTTGCATTGATCAATTAAATCTACTTTAATTTATTTGGTTTAATAGAAATTCACACTTTTGATCATCTATTGTTTCTATTTCAATCTTGTCTTTTTTTACAACAATCCTATCAATAAAAACTGCAAGATCTTCTTGTGTCATAACAGTATGTTCATTGCTGTTTCTTTCTAACGTTTTTAATAGTTTTTCCTGTCTGCCTTGCTTTAATGCATTGTATTTGTCATCAAGCTTTTGCAGTTCTTTTTTAAGCATTTGTTTGGTTTGATAACATTGTGCCAAGTGTTCCTCAATTTGACTTTCGTCTTGAACGCCTCTGGCAACAAGTAACATTCCTTTATCTAATAATTCATTTATTTGTGAATTCACATTTTCTAATTCACAATTCAGTTTTTGTTTCTTTTCAACAATACCTTTTGGATTCAAATATTCCGATAATTCTTTAGCAAGTTCAAGTCGTGTTTTTTCTTTTGATTTGGTTTTTCCATTGATCAATGATGTTAAAGCATCCAGTAATGGTTTTTCTTTTAAAGTCACACTGTTTGGACAGATTGCTTTTCCATTCTTCAACCTGTTTGAACATCTCCATACAGGTTCTTTTTCCTTATTTCTTTTTGTCCAGACAGCCCTTCTATATAAGGCGCCACACTCTGAACAGATGATTTTGTTACTTAAAGGATTTTTAGATGAATAGCGATTTTGATGATGACTTTCCACAACTTCTTTTTCATCATTTGATTTCATATTCCTTTTTGTTCTTTCTACTTGAGCCGCTTTGAATACTTCTTTGGTCACAATTGCAGGATGACTGTTTTCCACAAAGTACATTTTCTTCTGACCTTCATTTTTATACCGTTTCTTATGAAGAAAGTCTATGCTGAATGTCTTCTTTAAAAGAGCATCCCCACTGTACTTTTCATTTTGCAGCATCCTGCCAATTGTTCCTGAATCCCATTTTGTACTCCCGTTCTTCTTGGGGACTTTGTTTTCCGTCAGGTACCTTGCTATTTTACTTTCGCTCATCCCTGAAAGATATTTAGAAAAGATTTCTCGAACAACTTCTGCTTCTTCTTCAATAATATCAAGTGTTCCTCTGTTTGACTTATAGCCATACATATTGGCAGCATAAACCTTTCCTTTTTCAAACTGCCTTTGATATCCCCATTTGATACTTTCACTTTTATCTTCACTGCTTTGTTGTGCAACACTTGAAAGGATCGTCAGCAACATCTCATTTGCTTCCAGACTGTGAACATTCTCTACTTCAAAGTAAACATCAACATTGTATTCCTTGAGGATTCTCAAATACATCAGTGAATCAACTGTGTTCCTTGCAAATCGTGTAATACTTTTAGTAATGATCATATCTAATTTTCCTGCTCGAGCATCATCAATCATACGCATAAAATCTGATCTTTTATTGGTTGATGTACCCGTTATTCCTTCATCTGAATAAATGGCAACGAGTTCCCAGTTTTCATGACTGCCTATGTAGTTTTCATAATATTCACACTGTGTTTCATAACTCAGTTCCTGTTCGTCAGAATCCGTTGAAACTCTGCAGTATGCTCCAACTCTTATTTTCCTGTTTTGCCTGTCATTGTATGATGGCTGAAACTTCTTTCTTGGAGCAATCACTTTAACCTTCGGTGCAGTTGTTTCATGTTCTTTGTCATCTCTGATAATATAGTTCACAATCTTACCCCCTTTCCTTAATAATTAATAAAAAGTTCAAGACCATTATTGAAAATACTCAGTATTCCTGTTTCATATACCTCAATCTTTTCAATAATATTCTTGAATTCACATTTTTCTATATTGCTTTTTAACTTCACATTTTCATATTCCTGTGAACTTTGCTGATTCAGATAATCACAGATAAAGTTCTTGTAGTCACTTTCTGTATTCACATTTTGAAGTGCATTTCTATTCAGTATTTCAAAATACTGTTCATTTGATTCACTGTTCCATCCTTGTATGTATTTGTCTTTCATATTGATAACTTCTTCCAGCAACAAATTCACATTCTTGACCAGAACACTTTCTTCAATTCGATATTTCTGATCTTCACTTACATAGAAGCATTCATTTTTTCGAGATCCATTCTTATCTCTTTTACCTCTGTAGATTTTTCTTTTTAAAGGAACGCTGTCAATTCCCCAAAAGACCTTGTTTTTAAAAAACTGCTGTATCATTCTGTTTTCTTTTGCTTTTTCTTTATCCATTAGAACTGTTTCCTTTCTACTTTTAACTTAAGATCGTTTTTCAATGTGAACTGGATATCCAATGTTCCCACTTCAATCGAATCAACTAAAGTATTGAAGATTTCTTCATCCAGTGCAGTGATTTCTTTTACTGATTCCAGACATTCAATGATGATCTGTGTCTGTATCACTTCAAATCTTTGATAGATTTTTTCATTGAGTTTGCACTTTTGCATTTCGAAGACAGATTTGTCTATCAGCAACTCGTTATGCTTTTTCTTATAATCTTCCAGACTTATAAGATCTTTCTGATAGTATCGAACAAGTGTATTGATAGAACTGCTTACTTTTTTAAGTTCACGATTAATAAGATCAAGTTCACATTTGTCATCGTCATTTGTCGTAAAATTCACAATATGTTTTTTATAGGCTTCCAAAACATGAATATTTTCTTTGAGCTTATAAAAGATTTTTAAAAATGCATCTTCTATTTCATCCGTTCCAATCATTTTTACTTCACATTTCTTTGCTGAAGTAACATGATTACTGCAACTCCAATATTCTTTATTCCTCAACACCCTTCTTTTAAAAGTTCCACCACAATGTTCACATTTTATTTTTGATGTCAACAGATATTCTCTATTTCCATCTGTCTGATTTTTATTGAACTTCAACTTGTTGTTCACAAGTTTTTCATTTGCCTTTTCAAAAAGTTCACGATCAATGATTTTTGGAAACACATCGTAAACATAATACTGTGCAAGTTCACCTTTATTTGTGACTAACTTATAAGGAAAGACATCGGGTGAATATCTTTTTTGAAGAAGCATGTCTCCACAATATCTTTCATTTTTAAGCATTGATGAAACTGTGGACTGTGACCACTTTTTCTTTTTGAAATAATGTTTATTCAGATAATCTACAAGTTTTGTTACCGAAAAATCTTTATTCACATATTTATTAAAGATATCTTCAACAATCTTTGCTTCTTCTATGACTTTTACTTCACCATCTATTCTTTGATATCCATATGGCAGTTTCGGTTGATTGTATCTTCCTTCTTTCGCCCTTGTACGAAATGCCCATTTTTGTGCATTTGAAATTGCTTTTGATTCAATTTCAGCACAGGCAGCATAAACAGCAAGCATCATTTCACTTCCCATTTTTGCTGTATCGATTTTTTCTGTCATAAAATAAACGGAGACACCTATTGATTTCAGTTCTCTTACTACTGAAAGTGTCTCCGTTATATTTCGTGCAAATCGACTGATCGATTTAGTAATTATTCTATTTATAAGACCTTTTCGACAGTCTTCAATCATTTGAAGAAAACCATCTCTCTTGTCCATTCTTGTTCCAGTTATTCCTTCATCTGTATAGATCTTAACCAGTTTCGAATTTTCAAGACTGTTGACATAGGATTCATAGAAGTCAACCTGATTGTTATATGAATTAAGCTGATCTTCACTGTCTGAACTGACTCTTGCATAACAGCCAACAAGATTGATTCTGTTTACAAATCTTTCCAGTGGTTCGATAATGCGTACTTGTTTTTGAGCTTGAGCCATTCTAAAAATCCCCTTTCTTATCACCACACACAGTACCACAACTCTTTCGAACTATCCATGACATTATTCACTTTATTTTGTGAATTTAAAAATGATATCTGACAAGTGGATTACATTCTTCTCCATACTTTTTCAGAACTTTATTGGCAACATTTTTAGTGATCTTTTTATAGGTGACAAGTTTCTTCAGGCATGTATATATGTAATAGTAATCAAAGATATCCATTCAATCAGTTAACCATGCCTTTCATCTGTAATGAAATTTCAACTTCTGGCTGTGCATAGTAACTGTCTACTTTCAGATTATTTTCCAATGCAAAGTCAACAACATCCTGTTGCATTTGTTTTGAAAAAGAATCAGGTTCAATAAGTACCAGATGGTCACACTTTTCATTTTTTATGACATCTACAATCTGTTTTTTAAATTCTTCATTCAGATTTGAAAGTTGAATAACAACAGCATGATCCAAGTCATACTTGGATACATATTCTCGTACACAATCATGAGTGGCTTCACTGTTTGAATTGCTAGTTACAAACAGTGGCTTATTATTAACAGCTGATTCTAATGCACTGTTAATTACAGCTTTCAAAGTATGAACCTGTCTTTCGTTGAATTCATTGAACACATTCTGAATAAGACGACCACTGTCACGTTCATAGACTTCAAAGCCATTATCTTCAAATGCCTTAAGAAGTCTTCCATCATTGAATGCATTAGCAAACACGATGCACTCACCATCAGTAACAAATGTTCTGCTTGTTGTAAGATCCTTTATTGTATTCACAAACTTCTCTGGTTCATAAAAAGCATTGGAAAAATGAAAATGCAATTCTCCAGTAAGTTCATAATTGTTTTTAGCAGCGAATTCCATATATTCCTCTAACTGGTTCGAAGAAAGTTTATTTTCTTCTTGTGTTAAAATATGTACTTTTTTCATAAGATCAATCCTTTCCTTTATTAACACAATGATGACACCTGCATTTTTTTACAGGTGTCACGATCTATCAATAAACGTATCGGTTCAAGTCTGTTTTCCATTGTCCAAACCAGCTTCTATATAGGATCATCAAGAACATACGACACACGTGTCAAAGACCACTCCTCAATTGTTGCGACGGTTTGTTCACGCTCGACTGTTGAATAGAGTGAAGTATCATTTACGTTTTCATATCGGCAAAGGTCTATCCCCACCTTTTTATGATCAGTTGTTTCTCGCTCCAATACGATACAGAGAAAAAGTTCACATTTTATTGTGACCTTACATTTCTATGTTCACATATTCTCTTGGCGCAACTATCAACGTGCTAGAAAACTTTTTGTTGCTGATTCAGACTATTCTGTTTTCAATGTCCTCCTGAGAGGAGATGCTTAATAACTCCCCTCATATATAACTGGACATTTTTTTATTACTTGATAACCCAATAAAAAAAACAAGTTAATTTTTTGACTTATTTTTGATATTTTCTATTATTCTTTTTTTACGTTTATGTATTGCTGGTTGAGAAACACCCATCAATGCAGAGAGTTCTCTTTCTGTTTTATTCTTGATAAGAAGATTCGTAATAAGATTCTTATCTTCTTCTGAAAGTTGATTAATAATATTCATTACATTCTCAACTTCTTCATTGACATTAAAAGTATCATATTGATTATTATTATCAGCAATCTTATCTACAAGCGCTGTATTATTATTATCTAACTGATCTAAACTGGATACTTTAAACTCACTTCTCTTTTCTTTTTCACGTTCCTCTTTTTTAAATGAATTGTAACAAGTTTTATATACTTCTTCCGATACCTCATGGTATTGACCTTTTATTTTAAAATAATAGTGTTTGTTTCCTTTAAGATCTCTTTTGATCCAAAAATAATTTCTTTTATAATCGTTTTCCATTTTATCTTCCTCCATTGTATTTTTTGGCTGAAGATAATCAGGAGGAGATCTGATTTTATTCACAAATACATCCCCCTTAATAGACAATGTCTAAAGCGGGGTATAAAAAAAGTAGTGCTTTAGACTTCGTCTAATTTCACTACCGATACGATTATTAATTTTTCATAAAGTATTGAACATAAAAAGGAACTACACCTTTATAAATATGCATCATATTGTAGTCCCTTTAGTATATTAAATATTACAAATTATTTTTTTATTAATTCTGGTCTTTTATACTTTCTAGCTTCTGCATATATTTCCCCATTAATAAGGCTAATAACCAATCTAATATCTTGGGTATATTTTCTTCCAGAGCCATCTTCAAAATTAAGTGGAAATACAACTACACAATTTTCAAAACTTTCTTCTTTTAAGAGCCAAGTTGTAGTAATTTCATGACCTACTTTAACTATGGGATTTCTATTAAATCCAAAACTCTCAAACTCCATTTTTCTATCAGAAAGTGGTATGATGCATTCTTTACTTTTTTCACCAGCATAAGTTTCATATGATTTATCTCTACCCTCATTTTTAAAAGTTATATCAATAAGAAAAGAATCATCCTTAGTTTTAGATTTTTCTGCCTTAGAAAAGATAAAAAATGGTTGCTCTCTTAGTCTGTTTTGTTCTTCTAAATTTTCTTTTTCTTCTTGATACCTTTGTTCCTGTCTTATACTATCATTTCTTTCTATTTCAATTTGTTTATATGCAGCTTCAACAGATTCTTTTGTATTTTTATGTGTTACATATATAGCAATGCAACTTGCTACTGCAGAAACGCAAGGTGCAACAATGCTTATTAAATTACTTACCATATTTTCCATTTTTTTCCTCCTTTTCTATATTTTTGCCAATGAGAATCATTGACATTAAACAGATAAAACTATCTCTTTCATTTTCTTCAATAATTGATAAGCAGTTATTAAAATGTTCCTTTGCCACTTCTAGGTTTTCTGCAATAGGCAAAACATTTATGCAACTTTTCAATAATGTCACGTCTTCATTCAACATAGCATAATAATCACTATCTATTTCTTTATTTTGATAACATTTCTTTAAGAAAGATCTTGCTTTATCTTCGTATCCACCTTTTAAATATACTTTAGACAATTTATCAATAACAAATTCTGATTTTTCACAATTACAATAGTATTTTTCTAATATTTTTATTCTATATATTGGTGGTAACACACTAAATATCGTTGGAACCCAAGGTTTATTTACACATTCAAATCCGTACTTTTTAAAATAAGCATAAAAGATTTCTAAAGAGAAATTTCTAATAGCATCTAGTGAAGTTTCAATATCAGCTTCAGTATATTTTCCTTCTTCACCATCATGAACTCCTTTATTTCCAATAATTCTAGCTGAACTAAGCTTATTAACAACTTCAGTATCTAAAAAGTATTTTGAGGAATTTATCTTTTTATATAAATCGTAATTCTTCCACTTTTCTTTATCTTTTTCAGATACAAATATTACAATCATATGATCACATATGTATTCAAGGCATATTCTTACATCTTCTGCTCTATAATGTTTTCGCAAGTTTTTTTCAGATGCATAATCATAATATTTTCTTGAAAGTGGCGAAATCAATGGTACTATAATATTTTCCATTTATATAACACTCCTTTTTTCATTTTTTCTATTATTTAGATTTTAATTATTAAAATCTAAGCACTCTATCTGGATACATATTTTTAATTTTTATGCCGTTTGTTAGAATACATAGACATAATAATAATATTTGTCCTATGCAGATTACCATCACATCACTTAATAAAAAATGAATGTGAAAAACATTTAATAAAACATAAACACAAACAATAAAAAATATATTAGTGACAAACATCTCTACCTGTTCCATAATAACCATTTTTAAAAGTTCTCTATTTCCTAATCCATTGATTTTTAATAGACATAATTCTACTTTTCTTTTATTCATATACTCATTCATCACAATAAACAACATAAAGAATGTTATTACGGTTATTGTACTGGTAATTATTATTTTTGTTTTTCTTGATGATGAAATAATTTTTTCTAGTTCTTTTCCATCTTGAAATTTGTCATTGACAACATAATTTTTCTTTAAAATACTTTTTGCCTTATTCATTGATTCAACATCTTTAAAATACAGTGTATATCCAACATTTTTTTGATTTGACGTATTCATATCTTTATAATACATATAAATGTAATTTCCTTGTTTTTTTAAAAAACCACAACGTGTATTATTATCCAGAAATCCTTTAACAGTCTTTTTTTCCAATTGGTTAGTAGAATAATTATAAAATTCTACTTGTCCTTGTTTAATGGCATTATTCATATTTAATTTTGCATAAATCCCTTTTTTATTTTCTAACGATAACATCTGTACACAGTCTTTTTTTAAAGTATTTTCATTAAAGTAAGGAACAACTGTATATTCATTTCCATATAAATTAATAGTTTCTTTATATACTGGATAGTATTTATTCAAACCTGCTAACTTTTTAAAATCATTAATATCTATCTGATCATCTTTAACTGATTTGTTATCTAAATATTTATTTTCTTTATAATGAGTTATAAAGAGCTGATTTTGTGAAAGAGAATTAACTGTTTGGATGTTCTTTTGTGTGTTGGATTCTATAAAATAACAACAGGCTCCAACACAAATAATTCCTATCATAAAAATACTTAAAATCATATTCGTAAGACTTCGATAATATTTTTTAAAATGTTTGATGTACTGTTTATAAAACTTTCTAGATAATGGTTTATTTTTTTCAACACCTAATATTCTATAATCTTTGATATTACTTTTTTCTAACTGATGTATCCTCTTGTCTTTTATTTCATATATTGCATCTGCATATTGATATGCTAGTAAACTATGACTAGAAACAATCGTATAAATATTGAGTTTATGAGAAAGTGTCTTGAGTAAATAAAAGATTTCTTTTTCATTTTCTATATCCAATGCACTAGTTGGCTCATCTAAAATAAGTATTTTGGGTTGCTTAACGAGAGCACAAGCAATCGCTAACCTTTGCCTTTCTCCACCTGATAAACTTTGAATCGGCTGTGTTTTTTCAACATGAAGATGTACAAGTTCCAAAATTTCATCATAGTCTACTTCTTGCTCTGTCATCAATGCAGAATGTTGCAAGTTTTCAACCACATTATATTGCTCCATCAAATTACTTTCTTGCAAAACATAGCCTATATACTGTTTTCTTATTTGTGAAAGTCTTTGGTCATTTTTTAAATCTATTTTTTCACCATCTATATAATAATCATAGTTTTTATCTTCACTCATTAGAGCAATTCGATAAAGCAACGTTGTTTTCCCAGTACCACTTTTCCCGACAATCAATGAAAAACCTTGATTTAAAGAAATACTACCATCTTCTATTACAGGCTGTTTAAATGAAACATTAATATTCTCTAATTTTATCATAGCGTAATCCTCCTAATACAATTGGGAAAATAATTTCAATAATAATTGGCAATAAAATAATCATTATCACTGCAATAGCTGTCGTCGGTGCAATCACATAATTTAACTGAACACAAATACTTTGAAAAATAAGTAACAATATGAATGAAGTTATTAAAGTAATGAACATATCTAACAAATATTTTTCAATCATCAACATTCTTGTTTTAGCCTTAGAATAATTAAGATTGATCATAAACTTCTTGAATGATTTTTCTTTATAAAGATTAATGTATTTTAAAATAAGATAGATTGCTGTAATAACCATTGTAATAGATACAGAAAAAATAACAAATGAATTAGATGTTCGATAGGCAATTTTGTCCAAATCTGTCATATTAGTATTTGATGAAACAACTGAAAACCCTAATTTTTTTATTTTTTTAACAACAGTACTGTAATCCTTGATATTTCCTATTTTTATTTTTAATGCATCTTGACTCCAAGGATACGCGTAACAAATATTAGTTACTTTTCTATTTTCATCAATTTGCGTTACATAACTATTTAAGTCACTATCAAAATAGTATGTTATAGATTCTTTAGGCATAAACGATTCCATATATTTTTTTAACAATTTATTTGAAATAAAAATTGCATTACTAGAAATATTTGACCATTGACAAAACTCACTACCATCAACGATTCCTGCTACTTTTAAATCAACAGATACATATTTACATTGTAAATAATTTGTAGGATATATTTCTTCCTCATCCATAAATGAATATCCCCCATCACCTACAATGTTATATTGAGGAACTGGTAATTCGAAAGATAAAGTATAGTTTCCATCTGATTTTATTTTTAATGTTTCTGCTAGTTCTTTAGATAAATAAATACCTTTTCTATCTAATTTATTATTAAGTTGCTTCTCATTCACATCTTGATAACCTACTAATGAAATTATACTAAGAATATTCTCTGCACTCACTTTTCTTTTTTTCTTGCCATTATTTATTACAAAACTTGGTTCATGAAATTCACCATTATCCAATTGTTCAAAAGTCTCATGTCTTTCTCGTAGATTTATTTCAATATGATCATCAATTGATTCAATACCATTAATCTTTTTTATTCTATCAATCTCATCATTACTTATAATCGACTCTTGTGAGTTGCCTGAAAAATAATACTTACGCTGTTGCATAATCGGTTTATAAACAATGACTTCATTTTTTACCAATGAATTTACCTGATCATAATGACTATTTTTATCAGACAGACTATATCCAACCGATAGTGATGTCACAACAATGCTTAAACTTAATATTATTAACATCAAAATATTACTCAACAGCTTATGCTTTTTCATTTTCAAAAAGGTCTTTGGAATATTAAGTGTCTGAGTAAGTCTTCTATTCTCTATTTCTTTTTTCATTTCATTGTACTTTAAACAAACAAGTTTTCTATTTTCTATCTGATAAAGAGTATCCGCAATATCAAACAACACAGGATCATGTGTTGATATAATAAACAAATGATCTTTTGATTCCTTGTCAATTATATCTTTGACTTCTTTCGTATAATAAGAATCTAAAGCTGCTGTAGGTTCATCAAGAATAATAATTGGTGTATTCTTTAAAAGACACATTAAAAAATTAATTCTATTTTTTTCTCCGCCCGATAACTGACCTGGATACTTATTAAAAGTATCCTTAACTTCAAGTCTTTCGATATAATTATCTATACTTTTAGAATGATAAACTTTTTTTAATAATTCAAAATGTTCAGAAATTTTTAAATCTTCTACGAAAAGATTTCTTTGATCCATAACTGAAAATAAATGGTCTATTTGTTCTTTACTTGTAATTTCTTTTTTATTATAGAAATAATGATCAAATTGATGTTCTTTAAAAAGAATATTTCTTATTAATGATGTTTTTCCACTGCCACTTTCACCTTTAATAACAGCAATACCATAATCATTGAGGACAAGATTTGAGTCTATAATAATTTCTCTATTATATTTAATATGGATATTATTAATTTTTAACATAATAATTACCCTCCTTTAATTTTAAGAAAAGCAACACAAAGTGTTGCTTTATTTTTTATGATATGCTGCTTCCTGAAAAATTGAAACTAAACGTTGTTGAACTTCCACCAACATTATTACCTAATGAATTGTAGAAGTAATATCCAACGGTGTTCGTAGCAGTTTTTTTAGAGTTAGCATATGATACACCATTACTATATGCAGATCCAAATCTGTATCCATTTTGACTAGATTTAGTAGATCCTGATGGAGAAAAACTCCAACTTAAACTAGATGTTACAGTTGCTTTGTCATTTAAATTTGCTGTACATTGTGATCCATAGCTAACTGTTTTTGTCTTTGTTTTACTGTAACTTGCAGCAAATACTCCACTTAAAGAAAAACACACAGCAGCCATAAATGTAATCATAAATAAACTAATTCTTTTTTTCATAATAATTATTTCCTTTCTGTAATATTTAGACACGCTAGCTTTATCTATAAATCCATTCTATATTACTTTAACAAAAACAAAAATAGGATATGTTCAAGAGGTAGGATTTATGCATAACATGCATATTTTTATACACATTTTTTACTATATCTATCAAGAAAATAATCTGATTGTTACTTTTTTCAAAATTATACAAAGTTCATTATTCAATAAAATATAAATAAAATTATAAATCACAAAACAAAAAAGACGCTATTACCAATTTAGAAAAATGATAATAAACGTCTTCTTAAGTTACCTTAATATTAATAAATGCTATATGGCAAACTCATTATCCATCCAGCAATGACACATGGCATAGAAAATCACATAAAAGTAAGATCTTCAATTTCAGCTTTTCCAGCCACTCTTGCTTCATATCTCGGATTTATAGATGCCATTTGTTGGTTCATATTCATTATATCAATATCAAGATTTTTATTTCTTACAACCTTTAATGCTTTAATCTGTTTTTTCATATTTCCAGACTCACTAAGTAATGACTTAGAATATCTTCTTGCCATGTAATCACCACCTTCTATAATTTATGCCAATTATAGCAAATATATTAGTAAAAATCAAATTATAATTAAATTGATTTTCCCATAAAAATATTAATTATATCCCTACTTTTTTGCTTTATTAGAGAAATTATTTTCAACATCATATATATTCATTAAATTCTTCTTATATCCAGGGAACTTTACTCTTTGATCCTCACTTATTACAACATCATCACTTTGCAATAAATTCATTACACTATTATTTTTATTATCCATTACTGTCAATTGCCCACCATAGTTAATCAATATAAGAGAAAATGCTTTATCACTCACTGAAGCAGTTGCATCAAGAAGAATTTCGCCAGAAGCAATTCCTTTTTCATAATCATCTTTAGTATAAATTTCACATACTTCTATAAACTTTGGTAATTTTAAATTAGCATATACCGTTTGATGAGCTGAAAAATTCTTCAAATCTGATAATCTACTTGTTTTAAAACTTTTAGCCGAGCAAATAAATAATCGAAGAACAATTGGATTATCTTTTGTTGCTATACTGCTACCAAAATATTTCTTTATTCCATGTTCTTTACTTGATAAATAATACAAAAAAATTTCTCTAGCATCTTCCAATGCCAAACACATCTTTTTATATAATGGAATATTAAGAGCTTTTAAGTCTAAGTCCTTTATTTCTTTAGTTTTCATACCATTGCTTTGACTTAATGATGCACATTTGTAAAGCGTATACGGCATTTTATTATCGTCAACAAAAACATAGTCATCAACCAAAGATTGAGAATTTATAAAATATATATCCCCTTCTGTATTAAGTTCCAAAACACGTTCATCTTTTATTCTATCATAATGAATTTCGCCATGTCCTATACAAGTACATGTATGTAAATTATTATTTAAAATAGTTACTCCTACACCAATAGGAATTCCTGATTCCACATAATAATGCATTATTTTCTTTAATTCTAATTTTGAAATTCTTGTTTTTGGACTTGACAACACTAGTCTTGGTTCAAAACCAGCACAACTTAGAATTTTAGAAATCATTTCATATGATAATCCTTTTGAAGGCAAAGTACGCTCATAACCACTGTCTCTAGCAATTCTCTTTATATCAGACGGATAAAGTCTACTATAATCACTGTATTCATTATTATAATATTCCATTAACCCAATTAACATAGTTTCAGCACATGTTGTCGTAGCTAAATCTTGCATTGAAAAAGGAAATGCTCTTATGTACAATTTATGTCCACATAAATTAATCCTAAACATAGATGTTCTTAAAAATATTGATTTTTCCTTATTTACTCTTTCTTTATCATCAAGTAAAACATATTTAGGATTAATTAAAGTATGTCCTATCGACCTTTCAGGAATAGGTCTAATAACCATACTTCCAATAAAATGATTTTGAAGTATACTAGTATCAACATCAATAAAATACTTTCCATCTAGCTCATTTTCAAGTTCATAATCAAATATACATAGTCTTTTACAATTTCTTTCGTATTCATGATATTTAAACGCATAATATTCATAGTAACTATCTCGAAATGTTCTATCAATATAATCGTATTCAACTATAACAATAAATTTATTAAACTTTTTAAATAAACGATTTAAAAAGTTATAAGTATGATTATTTTTTATTTCTTTTCCTGCATTTTTTACAGATTCTTCGTCATCTAGTTCTAATGTTGCAGGTGCTTCAATTTGAACCAAGGTTTCAATAATAAATTGTTCTCTTTTTTCATCCGTATCTATTTTGATAACATCAAATTGATTTAATTGATCTTGTATATCATAAGTTTCATTTAATTCATCCATTTATATCCCACCTAAAAAACACAACTAAATTCCTTTTTACCATCCTTATTTTCATCTTCTTTTATTGCATTTACTTCTTTCAAATTACTTAATATATTATCAATGTCTTCTTTAGTCATCTTACACTGACTTTTAGCAGAATGCTTATTTTTGCACTTATTACATACTTGCTTATTAGTGGAATAATAACATTTTTGATTAACAAATGTAGACATTATTTTTTCTTTTAAAACCGGCATATTTTCACATACAAACATATAAATACATTTTTCATCATCTTTGATTTTATATATCACTTTGCGTAATATCTCTATTATATCCAATCCTGAGGAAAAGATAGCGCCCTTCGTTACATTATCTCCAATATTACCAATTATAGCTTTAGCCAAAGCTTTGAATACACCAATATACAAATCTTCTATACTAACAGAATATTTATATCTTCCTGTAGCTGTTTGTACCGTTTGTTCAGAACTTTTCATAAGTAAATTTTTCTCTAGATTTGAATCTACTTCTGCATCTTCAAAAATCAAATCATAATCTTTTTTTATAAAAAAATATGTCATAAGAATAACTTCATCATCTTTTAGAGAGCTATCCATCTTCTTCAAATAATTTCCAATTGCTGTAGCTGTACCATGAACAATCATAAAATTCGCCTCCAATAAAATAAT
>ERZ837910.2636-NODE-2636-length-21488-cov-17.642794_pt1 | contig 21488 bp, 14 predicted proteins | sample MGYA00519940_ERZ837910 | MGnify/ENA primary metagenome ERZ837910 (study PRJEB31850, sample SAMEA3708825) | human gut metagenome | biome: human gut; feature: human-associated habitat; material: faeces | place: China | collected 2014 ... | reverse complement strand
GGGCATCTTCAGCATCTTCATTGTGGCCACGGTTACCTTTTTTGTCATGAACTTGGTCCCCGGCGGCCCGTTCGTGGCAGAAAAGTCCATCAGTGCGGCTGCTCAGCAGGCACTGGCCGAGAAATACGGCCTGGACAAGCCGCTGGGTGCGCAGTACGTCAATTACATGAAGAGCCTGCTGCACGGCGACCTGGGCCTGAGCCTGCGTCAGCGTGGCCGCACGGTCAACGAGATCATCGCCAGCAAGCTGCCGGTGTCCTGCCGCCTGGCAGGCGTGGCGGTGCTGGTGGCCCTGTGCATCGGCATCCCGCTGGGCTGTATCTCGGCTTACAACCGCGGCAAGTGGCTGGACAACATCATCATCGTGTTCGCAACCTGCGGCATTGCGATCCCGAGCTTTATTTCCAGCGTGCTGCTGCTGTATGAGTTCGGTATGAACCTCAAGCTGCTGCCCACCGTGGGCCTGAACAGCGCTGCGGCGTATATCATGCCGGTCACCGCACTGGCGATCTACCCCTCTGCATACATCACCCGCCTGATGCGTTCCAGCCTGCTGGACGTCATGGGTCAGGACTACATGCGCACCGCCCGTGCCAAGGGCGTGTCCCAGTTCATGATCCTGTTCAAGCATGCGCTGCGCAATGCCATCCTGCCGGTCATCACCTACGTCGGCCCCATGCTGGCCAGCCTGATGACGGGCTCCTTCGTGGTGGAGAAGATCTTCTCCGTGCCCGGTCTGGGCCGCGACTTCGTGTCTGCCATCACCAACCGTGACTACACCATGATCATGGGCACCACCATCCTGCTGTCCAGCATGGTCATCATTGCTAACGTGATCGTGGATATCCTTTATAAAATCATCGACCCGCGCATCAAGCTGCAGTAAGAGAAAGGAGCGATTTTCATGGAAAACATTAAAAAGAATCCGCTCAGCCTGCAGCTCAACGCGGAGGATTTTCTGCCCGCCAGCAATGAGGAAAAGCAGAGCCTGGTGGTCATGCGCGAAAGCGTCAACTTCTGGAAGGACGGTATCCGCCGCCTGAAGAAGAACAAGATCGCCATGGTCAGCTTTGTGTTCATCATTGCCATTGCCATCTTTGCCTACCTGCTGCCCGCCGTCTGGCCTTACAGCTACTCCGAGCAGATGAAGGGCAGCAACAACCTGAAGCCTTTCGAGTACTCTGCCTCCGAGCAGGCGCGTATCGATGCAGGCGAAAAGGTGTTCCCGCACATTCTGGGCACCGACCGCATGGGACGTGACTTCGCTGTGCGTATCATGATGGGCACCCGCGTCAGCCTGTCCGTCGGTCTGATCGCCTCTGTGCTGGTGCTGATCATCGGCGCTACCTATGGTGCGGTTGCGGCCTTTGCTGGCGGCTGGGTGGACAATATCATGATGCGTATTACAGATATCCTGTACACCATCCCCGATATTCTGCTGATCATCCTGCTGGGCATGGCTCTGAAAGATCCGCTGGATGCACTGGCTACCAAGCCTGGCTTCAAGTGGATGCAGACCCTTGGCCCCAACATGATCTCCATCTTCATCATCTTTGCTCTGCTGTACTGGGTCGGCATGGCGCGTATCGTCCGCAGCCAGATCCTGATCCTGAAGGAGAGCGAGTACGTTACCGCTGCCCGCGCACTGGGCGCTTCCAGCGGTCGTATCATCAAAAAGCATCTGCTCACCAACTGCATCGGCACCCTGATCGTTACCACCACCCTGCAGATCCCGGCTTCCATCTTCACCGAGAGCTACCTGAGCTTCATCGGTCTGGGTGTTGCAGCCCCGCTGCCTTCTCTGGGTTCTCTGGCTACCGATGCCGTCAAGGGCATGAACACCTACCCCCATCTGCTGATCGCACCCGCACTGATGATCAGCGTGATGATCCTTGTGTTCAACCTGTTCGGCGATGGCCTGCGCGATGCCTTTGACCCGAAGCTGAAGAATTGATGAGGTGAACAGAAATGAGCGAGAAAATTCTTGATATTAAAGAAGAACGCCTTTCTTTCTTCACCCCTGCGGGCGAAGTAAAGGCACTGAACGGCGTTTCCTTTACCATGAATCAGGGCGATGTTCTGGGCGTTGTGGGCGAGTCCGGCTCCGGTAAGTCGGTCACCGCCTACTCCGTTATGGGCCTGACCGCTTATCCCGGCAAGCTGGTGGGCGGCAAGGTGTGGTTCAACGGCCACGAGATCGAGAACATGAAGGAGAAGGACTTCCGCAAGATCCGCGGCAACGAGGTCTCCATCATCTTCCAGGACCCCATGACCAGCCTGAACCCGGTGTACACCATCGGCAACCAGATCGTGGAGGTCATCCGCCTGCACACCGATAAGAACAAGGCCGATGCATGGGCACGCGCCAAGGAGCTGCTGGAGCTGGTCGGCATCAATGAGCCTGAGAAGCGTCTGAAGCAGTACCCCCACGAGCTGTCCGGCGGTATGCGCCAGCGTGTGATGATCGCCATTGCACTGGCCTGTGAGCCCAAGCTGCTGATTGCTGACGAGCCCACCACCGCACTGGACGTGACCATTCAGGCACAGATCCTTGAGCTGATGCAGGATCTGCGCAAGAAGCTGGGCATGAGCATCATCATGATCACCCACGATCTGGGCGTTGTGGCTTCCATGTGCGAGAAGATCGCCGTCATGTACGCCGGCCACATCGTGGAGTACGGCACCACCGACGAGATCTTCTACCAGCCGGGTCACGAGTACACCAAGGGTCTGATCAACTCCATCCCCAAGCTGAACACCGCAGAGCACGAGCGCCTTGTGCCCATCGAGGGTACCCCTGTGGACCTGCTGAATCCGCCGGCCGGCTGCCCCTTTGCGCCCCGCTGCAAGAACTGCATGAAGATCTGTCTGAGCAAGATGCCCCCGCGCACCGAGCTCAGCGATACCCACTATACCTACTGCTGGCTGCAGCAGAAGGCTGCATTTGAGAAAGGGGAAAAGGCAGAATGAGTGAACACAAGACGCTGGTTGAAGTCCAGCACCTGCAGCAGTATTTCCCCGCCGGCGGTGTGGGCAAGAACCGCAAGTACGTTCAGGCTGTGGATGACGTAAGCTTTGCTATCCGCAAGGGCGAGACCCTTGGTCTGGTAGGTGAGTCCGGTTGTGGCAAGACCACCACCGGCCGCACCCTGCTGCGCCTGTACGAGCCCACCGGCGGTAAGATCTACTATGACGGCAACCTGCTGTTTGATAAGGACAACAAGATCGCAGTGGATATGCTGCCCTACCGCCGCCGGATGCAGATCGTTTTTCAGGATCCCTACGCAAGTCTGGACCCCCGCATGACCATTGGCGACATCGTGGGTGAGGGCATTGATATCCATCATCTGGCCGAGAACGAAAAGGACCGCCACGATAAGATCATCGCTCTGCTGGAGCGCGTTGGCCTGAACAGCGAGCACGCAAACCGCTACTGCCACGAGTTCTCCGGCGGTCAGCGTCAGCGCGTGGGCATTGCCCGTGCACTGGCTGTGAACCCCGAGTTCATCGTTTGTGACGAGCCTGTTTCCGCACTGGACGTTTCCATTCAGGCTCAGGTCGTCAATATGTTCGAGGATCTGCAGCAGGAGATGGGTCTGACCTACCTGTTCATCGCCCATGACCTGAGCGTTGTCAAGCACATCTCCAACCGCATCGGCGTCATGTATCTGGGCAAGATGGTGGAGCTGGCCGACAGCTACGAGCTGATCACCCACAGCATCCACCCCTACACCCGCAGCCTGATCTCCGCAATTCCGGTGGCAGACCCCATTACGGCCCGCCAGTCCAAGCGTATCGTGCTACAGGGCGATGTGCCCAGCCCCCTGAACCCGCCGTCCGGCTGCCGTTTCCGCACCCGTTGCCCCTATGCAGACGAGCAGTGCGCAAACGAGGTGCCCGAGTTCAAGGAGGTCTCCACCGGCCACTGGGCAGCCTGCCATCACCTTGACCGCGTGAAGTGAGAACACTTCACGCCGGTAAAAAGTGAAAGCAATTCAACTTAGTGCTGAAATGTTGTCACAAAATGGTTACAGTCCAAGTTTTGGGCTTGTAACCGGTATGAGAACGCATTATAATCATTCGTGTTCCTCCGGTGTACATTTGCACCGGATCGAATATAGAGGCGGCTGGGGGAACCTGGCACACTCAAATTTGATATAAGGGAAGGATATTATTATGAAACGCATTTCTCGTCGTAATTTCCTCAAGGTTGCAGGCGTGGGTGCCGCTGCTCTGGGTCTGGCAGCCTGTGGCGGCAGCAAGTCCGGTTCTACCGCAACCTCCGGTTCTGCTTCTTCCGCTGCTGGTTCTTCTACCGGCAGTGTCAACACCGCTGGCTTCACCGTCCAGTACGGCCCCAACCCCGAGACTCTGGATCCCTCTTTGAACAGCGCTGTTGATGGCGCCAACACCATCATCACCATCTTCGAGCCCCTGCTGATCATCAACGAGAACAACGAAGTTATTGGTGGCCAGGCTGAGAGCTGGGAAGCAAGCGAGGACGGCCTGACTTGGACCTTCACCATGCGTGACGGCCTGAAGTGGAGCGATGGCACCGACCTGACCGCTAAGGACTTCGAGTACACCTTCAAGCGTATGGTCAACCCCGACACCGCAGCTCCCTACGCAGAGACCTGCCTGGGCATGATCGATGGTTTTGACGCAGCTGCCGGCTTCCCCGATGCAGACGGCAACCCCACTGCAGAGCCCAACCCCGATGCGCTGAACGTCAAGGCAAGCGACGACGGCAAGACCCTGACCATCGTGCTGTCCTACCCCTGCTCCTACTTCGACAAGATGGCTGCATTCGCATCCATGAGCCCTGTGCAGCAGGCTACCGTTGAGGCCAACGGCGATGCATGGTGCACCTCCGCTGAGACCTTCGTGTCCAACGGCCCCTACATGATCACCGAGTGGACCCCCTCCGAGCGTATCGTTCTGTCCAAGAACCCCAACTACGTTGGCGGCTGGGATAGCTCTAAGATCGTTTCCGACAGCATCACCCTGCTGCTGCTGGAGGACTCTTCCGCTTGCTTCGCTGCTTATAACAGCGGCGAGGCTGTCCTGATCAAGGACGTGCCCACCGACGAGATCCCCAGCCTGACCAAGGCAGAGGATGGCGGCGACTTCTATGTTGACCCCATTCTGGGCACCTATTACGTCAGCATGAACCTGCAGCGCGATGCCTTCAAGGATGCCAAGGTCCGCAAGGCTCTGGCTCTGGCTATCGACCGCGACTACGTTGCCAACACCATCATGCAGGGCACCTACTCTGCTGCTTCCAACCTGGTCGGCCCTAGCATCGTGGACGCGCAGGGCTACTTCTACGACAACGCAAACGGCGGTTCTCCCTACATTGCAGCTGACTACGAGGCAAATATGGCCGAGGCTAAGAAGCTGCTGGAAGAGGCTGGCTATCCCAATGGCGAGGGCTACCCCACCATCGAGTACAGCACCAACGATTCCGGCTACCATGTGCCTCTGGCAGAGTACCTGCAGCAGACTTGGGGCGATCTGGGCATCACTTTGACCATCAGCAAGATGGAGTGGTCTGCCTTCACCGCTGCTCGCCGTGCCGGCGAGTACGATGTTGCCCGTAACGGCTGGGTCATGGACTACAACGATCCTTCCAACATGATCGAGCTGTTCTGCTCCGGCAACGGCAACAACGATGGTAAGTACTCCAACCCTGACTTCGATGCTGCTATGGAGGCTTCCAAGGTTGCAGATGTCGCCGAGCACTTTGCACAGCTGCACAAGGCTGAGGACATCCTGATGGAGGATATGGGCTGCATCCCCGTTGCTTACTACAACGAATTCTGGCTGCAGAGCTCTTCTCTGAAGGGCGTCTGGCACAGCCCCTACGGCTACTGGTACTTCCAGTACGGCTACATCGAGGAGTGATTTCCTCCCTGTGCTGTGCAGCGTAAGCTGAACCGTAAACTATAAGCACTGAGCACCCCGCTGACCGGAAACGGTTGGCGGGGTGCTTTTTTGCTGTTATTTTGTAAAAAAAGACGAGTGCTCGGTTTTGTCGAGCACTCGTCTTTTATATGTAAACCAGATTGAAAAGGTACCATGTGCTTACACCGCAGCCATGGCGGCCAGAACGCTCTGCCAGCTCTTGCTGCGTGCGGCAGGCACCGGGGCGGGGCGGGTGCGCCGTGCAGCAGGGGCACTATGACCGGTCGCAGAGGATACCGTCAGGGCAGGGGAAGGGCAGAAGAACACAGCAGTGTCCTTTGCCAGCCACTGCGCAGCCAGAGCAGCAGCCTGCGGGTCAGACTGCAACGCGCGGCGCTCGTTCCCGGCCAGAAAATCAGCCAGCCAGTACAAAATTGCGCCCAGCGGCAGGCAGGGGGAAGCGTCCTGATTCCAGTAGCTCCAGCGTGCACCGCAGCCAAGGTGACTTTCCACTGTGATCTGTGCGCCGGTGCGGGCATTCTGCGGGATGGCACCGATATAATTTGTACCGGCACGCTGCCCCAGTTCCTCCACAAGGCGCTGGGTGCGGGCGGCATCCAGCCGATCCTCCCGGCAGTAGGCGCGGAAGTCGGTCTGGCTGAGCAGGCTGTCGGCACTGGACGGAAAACGTCCGGTCAGCTGCCCATCGGCATTGTGGCACAGCTGCCAGCCCTTGCGGAACAGCTGAAAATTCAGGCAGCGCCGCCCCATGGTGGAGTAGCACACAAGGGCGCTCTGCTCCCCGGGCAGCTGTTTTACTTCAAGATAGGCGTCATTGCCGCAGGTGTCCTGCAAACGGACGGTAAGCAGCAGCTTTGCACCGGCGTGCAGGGTGGACATGGCGTTGTGCATGGCGTCAAAATAACGGGAAGCGTCCATGATTGATCTCCTTCCTAAAAAGCAAACAGCGAAACGTTGTAAAAGCGCCAGCCGGGTGATCGGGCCGACAGGCTGTATAAAACTTCTCTGAACGTAGTATAGCATACTTTTGAGGAAAAAACAACTGCAAGTTTCTTCGAAACGACAAAATTTTGCAAAAGCTTATGGCATAGAGCAAACAGAAGTTCAAAGCATGGTTGTGCTTTATGATAATCGGTTGTGAAAAATGACCCCTGCGGGAGATGCCGGCTAAGGCAGGAGTTGCTCCCACAGGGGTCATTTTATATTTCTTCAATCGCCAAGCTCCCGGATCTCGTTCTGGATCAATCGCCCGGCAGCGTGGGCAAGCTGATCCATGCCGCGGATACGCGCCATATTTTTGCCGTAGATCTGCGCGGCGGCACCGGCGCTGCTGTCCTCGCCCATAAAAACGGCAGACACCCGCACCCCCTGCCGCTGCAAGGTGCGCACCTGCGCGGCGGTATCGGCCACACCGGCGGCGTCCTCGTAGGCGCAGCCCAGCGGGTTCTCTGCTGTGGGCGGAATGCGGCGGCTGTCGTTGGGGCTGGCATCGGTCAGCAGGATCATCAGGTGACGCGGGGCGGGGCCGGGGGCATACCGGATCAGATCGCCCGCAGCTCGCAGTGCCAGACCGTCCCGGTTCCAGCCTGAGGCGAAGTACCGGAAGATGTTCTGCCGGTTCTTGTCCGTAAAACTTTTCAATACCCGCAGTACCGTATAGCCCCGCAGGCTGCTAAAGGCGCTTACTCGCACCGGAATACCGCAGTTGGCCAAGCTTTCGGCCAGAATGACACCCTGCGCCGCAATCACCTCCTGACAGTGCAGGCGGGAGGCGGAGGCGTCCAGCAGCAGGTCCACCGTAAAGGCGGGGCAGTTTTCCTCCTCCGGGCACAAAAACACCCGGCTATCGTTCAGGTAAGGGGCGCGCCACACCCGCCCGGCGCACAGGTTGCCGCTGCGCGCCACCCGCTGGTCGGGCTGCTGATGCACCAGAATACAGTTGCGGATCTGTTCGGTAAGGCGCAGCACCACGCTGCGGTGCAGCTCCTGATTTTTTGCATAGTAGGCGCGGTTGCGTTCGGCCTGCAATTCTGCCTGCTGTGCCAGCTGCCGCGCTTCCGGGGTGGGCGCCTGCGCCGGGCTGGGTACACCGGCGCTGAACCACAAATGACAGCCCAGATGCACTCCGGTGCACAGCTCCTGCTCGGTCTTGCGCAGCTGCTCCGGCGGGTAGAAGCAGCGCCCAAAGCAGCTTTCAATGTAGGCGCGATCCTGTGCGGCGCGTTGCTTCAGGGTGATGTTTGCCCGGCGCTTGTTCACCGCCAGCCCGCTGCCTGTGGCATCCACCGCACCGGAATGCTCCACTGTCACCCGGTCGGTTTTGATCATCTGGGTGGGCATGGTTTTGGTGGCAAGCTTTGCCCAAAAGCCTTGCAGCCGCAGATGCAGTGCGGGCTTCTGGCGCACCTTGCCGTCAAACAGGGCGAACTTTGCAAACAGCGCCAGCAGGTCGTTTTTGAGCTGTGCTGGTTCCGGTACGGTCTCCGGTTCCAGCGCGGCGGCAAGGCTGCTTTCGTAAGGGGTCATGACCGGGGCGGTGTGTCCCAGAACCTTGCGCCAGCGCGCAGCCTGCATGGTGTACACCAGCTGGTTTTTCGCCATCCACTCCTGCCGCGAAAGCTTATACTGGATGGCAAAAAAGTAGTCCGCGTGGGCAAACCGCAGCGCCTCCAGCACCGGGCGGCGGGGCAGCTCCAGCCGATAGGCGGCGTTTTCTAAGTACAGCCACGCCATATCGTCCAGCATGGGCTGGCGTGTGTCACCCTCCCAAGCGGAAAAAATGTCCCGAATCAGCGCGTCACCGTAGTATTTATGCACCAGCCCTACGATGCAGTTCATGTAAAAATCAATGGTGCCGTCCGTGTTGCGGGCCAGAAACAGCGGCTCAAAGCCGTAGGCTCCGGCAGCGGCCCAGACCTGATTGGCCGCACGCCGCTCCTGCGCGGTGTAGCTTTGGGCGTCCATCAGGCAAACAGCTTTCCGGCATCCAGCTTGGCCGGGATGCGTGCGGCAATCACGTCCCGGATCAGCCCCTGCTCGTAGGAGTCAAAGGCCTTGTTGGTGATGCCCATATCCAGCGCCGCCCCGGCCGGGATGCCCCTGCGGATCAGCCGCAGCGCGTCCAGCATACCGCGCAGATCCAGCGCTTTGGTGGAAATCTCGGCACTGTCGCACTTTTTCTGCAGGTCCAGAAACAGCAGTGCAAACTGGTGCACATATTTTGCCGAAAGATCCGGGAACTGCGCCCGCAGCAGTTTTTCCAGATTATCCTGCGTGATGGTGGGCATCTGCACCACCGCAAAGCGGGAGGTCAGCGCCTCGTTCAGCTCCCGGGTGCCCGCGTAGCCGTAGTTCATGGTGGCAATAAAGCGGGTCTCCTCGGCCAGCGGGATGCGGTCGTAACCGGGTACGTCGATGGTGCGGCGGAAGTCCAGCACCGCGTGCAGCACCGCTAGCGCCTCGTTTTTGGCCATGTTGATCTCGTCCAGCACGCCAAAGCCGCCGCACTGTGCGCAGCGGTACACCGGCCCGGGACGGAACACCACCTGCCCGCCCGCAAAGGTATCCATGCCGATCAGGGAGGCGGCATCCATGTTTACATGAAAAGAGATGTCCCATGCGGGGCGGCCAAAGGCGGCGGCAAGGTTTTCGGCCAGCACGTTTTTGCCGGTGGCTTTTCCGCCGGCCAGCAGCAGGTTTTCGCCGCAGAGGATAGCCGCCAGCGCCTGCTCCCACACCTCTTTGCCGTAGTAGATAAAGGCAGGGGCGGGAATGCGCGGACGCAGCGCCTCGCTGAGCGTATGGGCGGCGCGGTATTCCTGCACTGCCGCAAGCAGGGCGGGGTCCACCCCTTCCTGCCGTAAGGTATCCAGAATATCCGACATTTGTACAAACACCTCGATCTCTGACCGGGCGGGATGAACTGCCCGGTTCCACGCTTATCATAGCACAATCGCGGGCATTTGTGTAGAGGGCGTGCGGGGCAAAAACACAAAGAGGGGCAGCCCCAAATGGGACCGCCCCTCTTCACATGAAAAAGAAGAAACGCTTAGAGTATGCCGGAGAACTGCGCTTTATCAGGCGTTCTCAAGACCAGCCATCTGCTTGACGGATTTGATGGCAAAGGTCAGGGTGCGGCCACAAGCGGTGCCGCCCATGACGCAGGGGTAGTTGTTCTGGAAGAAGCTACCGGACATATCGCCGGTAATGTACAGGCCGGGAATGGGCTCGTTGTTGCTATCCTTCGCCTGGCAGTTTTCAGTGATGGAAATACCCTGCATACTGCACAGCAGAGAGGCACCCAGCCAGCAGCCGTAGAAGGGCGCGGTGCGGATGGCGCTCAGGCGGCTTGCAGGCTTGCCGAAGTCCTCGTCGTTCTGTTTGTCGTACAGCTCATTGTAGCGGGCAACGGTGGCTACAAAGTTGTCCTTGTCAGCACCGGTAAAGCCCATCTTGTCGGCAAGCTCTTCAATGGTGTCCGCCTTCATGATCAGGCCCTCACCCTCGTACTGCTCCAGCTGAGCTTCCATCATGCCGGGGATGTAACGGGTCAGTGCAGAGCAACCGATGGTGTGGAAACGATCTACGTCGCTGCGGAAGTTTGCATCGTGGATCATGGCATAAACGTGCCCCGGCTGCTGGAAAGAAGCATGGGAGGCATTGTCGTATTCCTGACTTTCGTTCATAAAACGCTCGCCATGGCGGTTGACCTTCAGGAAGGGCTGGCTGCCGGGGTTGTACTGACCCACAGTGCCGGGGAAGGCCTTGCCGCCAAAGGCAGAGCCGTTGTCCGCATAACCGGCATCCACACCGGGTGCCACCAGACCGCGGTCGAACAGCACGGGAGCAGGCTCTGCATCCAGATGTGCACCTGCCCAGATAGCGGCGCGGATACCATAGCCCTTGTCAGCAGGGGTATAGGAGCAGGCGGTGGTCACGCTGGTGCCCAGCGGGTCCAGCTGCTCCATCATGTAGGGATTGCCTGCATAGCCGCCACAGGCCAGCAGTACGCCCTTGGCTGCGTTGATGCGGATGAAGTGGTCGTCGGCAGTGCTCTGGGCGATAACGCCGGTGATGCGGCCGTCGGCATCCTTTTCCAGCTTGGCAAGGCCGGTGTTAAAGTCGATGCTGTAGCCCTTGCTCTCGATATACTCCTGAAATACCACGTTGCGGGGCTTTTCGGCGCTGCTGTAGTCGACCTGCTGCACAGGGAACATCAGCTTGCTCTGGCTCACCTGCGTATCATCCGGCCATTTGGATTCATCGCCGGAGGTCAGGTTGCATACATAGTTGTAGGGCTCGCTTTCCAGAATGCCGGAAACAAAATCGTGCATGGCGGCAGACTCATTGATCCAGGTCTTAACTACGCGCTGGTCGCAGCGACCGCCCATGGAGCGGGAGATCTCGCTCAGCAGCTCGGCGCGGTCAACAGGAGCGATGCCCTTTTTCTTTGCTTCGCTGCTGTCGATGGTGCCGTACCAGTGGCGGGTATCCATAACGGCAGAATTCTGCTCGATGATGCGGAAGTCCAGTCCGTTCTGTGCAGCATAAGCGGCTGCGCACATACCACCGTTGCCAGCGCCCACAATGACGATATCGGTATCCCATGTCTCGGTGATGGAAGCCTCGTCGATGTCAGGCTCTTTGCCCAGCCAGTCGTTCTCATCGCCGGTGGGCAGCTGCACGCTGGAGACCACGGCCTCGCCCTTTGCCTGTGCGTAGCAGCTCTTGGCGGCCTTCATCACGGCGTTAGAGGTGACGGTGGAGCCGGAAACACCGTCGATCTCGGCAGAACCGGCAGCCATCAGCTGCTCGCGCAGCTCATCGGCAGCGGCAGCGCCGTAGGAAGCGGTCTCGCCGGAGGTGTCCACCATCACATCGGTGACAGCGCTGTCGGAGAAGGTCATGGTGACCTTGACAGTGGAGGAGATACCCTCGGCAGTGCCCTCGTAGGTGCCGGGGGTGTACTGGCCGGCAGCACCGGAAGTGGAAGCGGAAGCAGAGCCGGAGGCGGCATTGCAGGCAGCCAAAGCACCGGCGGTCACACCGCTCATGGCAGCAGCAGCGGCGATCTTGATAAAGCCCTTACGGGAAATCTTGTTCATAGGTACGCTCTCTTTCTTTTTTCTCTTCTTGTTTTCCTTCTTGTTGTGCAGCAAGGTGAAGGCCACTTTGCTGAATCCTTAACAATTGTAGCGTAGAAAAATGCTGTTTACAATTCAAGTTTATCATATTATAATTAAGGAAAACCTAATGTATTTGGGGGGAAGGAAAGAATGAACCAGAGCGCGATGGCGGGCTTTGTAAAGATCGTGGAGATGAACAGCTTTTCTGCGGCGGCAGAGGCGCTGTATCTTTCACAGTCGGCACTTTCGCAGCAGATTCGCACGCTGGAAGGGCAATTGCAGTTTGAACTGTTCCAGCATGTGCCGCGCCGTGTGGTGCTGACCCCGGCGGGATGGGATTTTTACCCCAAGGCAAAGCAGCTGCTGGAATTGTACGATGAGGCGGTGCATCATGCGCAGGCAGTAAAGCTGAATGCAAATCCACCCAAACGGCATCTACTGATCGGACATCAGAATATGCCGCTGCAAATGCTAGGCTTTGACCTGTTTGCCGCTACAGGGGAGTTGAGCAACCGCTTTTCTCCTATAATGCACCGCTGTGCCAGCATAAAGGATGTCTGGAGGGCGTTGCTGAATGATGAGATCGATCTTTCATTACAGATCGAGTGTGCAGAGATCGCGGCGCGAGGCTTGCACTTTTATCCGGTAGTGTATATGCCAGAGATCGGCGTCCCATTTCATACGCCGCCGGAGGTGCCCCGTGGATATATTACGCTGGAACAGGCGGTGCAGTATCGGTGGATGTTTGCAGAAACACCAGAGCAGTCACTGTATGAGACCGCATTGCTGCACGAGGCTGCGAGACGACAGGCAGAAATCATTCGCAGCGTAAAAAGTGTACAGTATGAACTGCCCAGCCTGATGCTGACCCCGGCAGTGTACTACCGCAGACCGGATCCTTCACAGGTGTTTATTCTGGATTGGAACAAGGGAATGCGGTTTGGTATTGTTACGAAAGCGGAGCCGGACTCGGTGGTGATGGCCTATGTCCGCGCCTTGCAGCAACAGCTGCCGTCCCTCTCGGAAAAGCTGTTCGGCCTGAAGCTGGAACCGGTGGAGGAATCATAAAGAAAAGACGAAAACCCTCTCAGGTACCGACAGATGTAGAAAAGCTCCCCCCTCTCGGGGGGAGCTGGCATCGCGCAGCGATGACTGAGAGGGTAAAACAAAGAGCACCTATTGCCCTAAAAAGGCGACAGGTGCTCTTTTTGCAATTATATCGTGATGACAGGTGCTTTAATCCACCACATCCTCGAACTGGCTGTTGTACAGGTCGGCGTAGAAGCCGCCGGCCTCGATCAGCTGGTCGTGGGTGCCCTGCTCCACAATGTCGCCGTCCCGCATCACAAGGATGAGGTCGGCATCCCGGATGGTGGAAAGGCGGTGGGCGATGACAAAGCTGGTGCGCCCCTCCATCAGGCGGTCCATGGCGGTCTGGATGCGCTGCTCAGTGCGAGTATCCACGCTGCTGGTGGCCTCGTCCAAAATCAGGATGCGGTTGTCTGCCAGAATGGTGCGGGCGATGGTAAGCAGCTGCTTCTGTCCCTGACTGACGTTGGAGGCGTCCTCGTTCAGTTCCATCTGGTAGCCGCCGGGCAGGGTGCGGATAAAGTGGTCGGCGTTGGCAGCCTTGGCGGCGGCGATCACTTCTTCGTCGGTAGCATCCAGACGGCCATAGCGGATGTTCTCCATGATGGTGCCCTTGAACAGCCATGTGTCCTGCAGCACCATGCCGAAGCCCTCGCGCAGAGCGCTGCGGTCAAAGTCCCGCACATCGTGACCATTCAGGGTGATGGAACCGGAATCCACATCATAGAAGCGCATGAGCAGCTTGACCATGGTGGTCTTGCCTGCGCCGGTGGGGCCGACGATGGCCACCTTCTGGCCGGGCTTGACCTCGCAGCTGAAATCGTGGATGACGGTCTTGTCCGGGGTGTAGCCGAAGCGGACATGGCTGAATGTCACCTGACCGTTGATGCAGCCGGGGTCGGCCCGGCGGGCCGGGTCTGCCTGCTGATCCTCTTCCGGCTCGTTCAGAAACTCGAACACCCGCTCAGCGGCAGCGGCCATGCTCTGCAGCATGTTGGACACCTGAGAAAGCTGCTGGATGGGCTGGGTGAAGTTCTTGACGTACTGGATGAAGGCCTGAATGTCACCGATGGTAATGGTGCCGTTTGCCGCAAAAATGCTGCCCACGATGGCCACTGCCACGTAGCCCAGATTGCCCACAAAGTTCATAATGGGCATCATCAGGCCGGAGAGAAACTGGCTCTTCCATGCGGATTCGTACAGCTTGTCGTTGGCGGCGTTGAAGTCGTTCAGCACCACGGCCTCGCGGTTGAAGGCTTTGACCACGTTGTGGCCGGAGTAGACTTCTTCCACCTGACCGTTCACAACGCCCAGAATGGCCTGCTGGGCCTTGAAGTATTTCTGGCTGAACTTGACCACGATGAGCACCAGCACCAGCGAGACCGGCAGGATCAGCAGGGCGATCAGGGTCATCTTCGGGCTGATGGACAGCATCATGACCAGCACGCCGATCATGGTGGTCACACTGGTGATGAGCTGGGTGATGCTCTGGTTCAGGCTCTGGCCCAGCGTGTCCACATCGTTGGTGATGCGGGACAGCACCTCGCCCACGGTGCGCTTTTCAAAGTAGGCAAGGGGCAGGCGGTTGATCTTTTCGCTGATCTGCTTGCGGAAGTCGTAGCAGACTTTCTGGGAAAGGCCGGTCATGAGCCAGCCCTGAATAAAGCTGAAGGCGCTGCTCAGCAGGTACATGCCCAGCAAAAACAGCAGGATGCGGCCGATATACACAAAGTCGATGCTGCCGGTGCCGCGCAGCTTGGCGATCCAGCCGGTGGCAAGAGCCGTGGTGGCCTTTGCCAGCACCTTGGGACCTGCAATGTTGAAGATGGTAGAAAGAATGGCAAATACAATGGCGGTAACGAGCGAAAGGCGGTAGCGGCCAAGGTTGCGCACAAGCTGCAGCAGGGTGCCCTTGAAGTCCTTGGCGCGTTCGGTCGTCATGCGTCCGGGTCTTGGCATATCACTCACCCTCCTTTTCGGTATTCAGAGATTTGAGGTCCAGCTCCTTCTGGCTCAGCTGGCTGCGGGCGATCTCCTGATACTCCGGGCAGGAAGCCATCAGCTGGGCATGGGTGCCCTTGCCCACCAGGCGGCCTTCGTCCAGCACCAGGATCTGGTTTGCGTGCAGCACAGTGGAGATGCGCTGTGCCACAATGATAACGGTAGCGTTATCGGTCTGGGCTTTCAGTGCACGGCGCAGGGCAACATCGGTCTTAAAGTCGAGGGCAGAAAAGCTGTCGTCGAACAGATAAATTTTGGGGTCCTTGGCAATGGCGCGTGCAATGGAAAGGCGCTGCTTCTGGCCGCCGGACACATTGGAGCCGCCCTGTGCAATGGGGCTTTGGTAGCCCTCGGGCTTTGCGTCGATGAACTCGGTGGCCTGCGCAATGGCAGCAGCCTTTTTCACATCGGCATCGGTGATGTGCTCCCCGCCGAACTTCAGGTTCGAGTCGATGGTGCCGCTGAACAGCACGCCCTTCTGGGGTACATAGCCCAGCAGGTCGTGCAGCTGTGCCTGCGGCATATTGCGCACATCGATGCCATCCACGGTCACGCTGCCGCCGGTGACATCATAAAAGCGGGGGATGAGGTTGAGCAGGGTGGATTTGCCGCAGCCGGTAGAGCCGATGATGGCGGTGGTCTCGCCGGGCTTTGCGGTAAAGCTGATGTGCTCCAGCGCATCGCTGTCCGCACCCGGGAAGCGGAAGCTCACATCGTGGAACTCTACCTCACCCTGCCAGTTTTCGTGCTCCTGCGCGGGCTTTGCAGCAGCTTCGTCCGGGTCGTTGATGGTGGCCCTGGTGCGGATCACCTCGTCGATGCGCTCCGCAGCCACACCGGCGCGGGGCAGCATGACGGCCACCATGGCCAGCATCAGGAAGGACATGACGATCTGCATGGTGTAGGTGATGAATGCAATCATCTCGCCCACCTGCATGGTGCCGTTGTCCATGGCCTTGCCGCCGAACCAGACGATCAGCAGGCTGGTGCCGTTCATGATGAGGGTCATAAAGGGCATCATGGCAACCATGGCATGGTTGGTGAACAGCTGGGTGCTCATCAGGTCTTTGTTGGCCTTGTCGAAGCGCTCCTCCTCAAACTTTTCACGGCTGAAGGCACGCACCGGCATGATGCCGGTCAGAATCTCGCGGCTGACGAGGTTCAACCGGTCCACCAGCTTCTGCATGATCTTGAACTTGGGCATGGCCACACTCATCAGGAAGAGGATGAGCAGCAGCAGAACGGCCACATCCAGCACGATGATCCAGGAAAGGCCGGTGCTGCTGTTCAGCACATGCAGCACGCCGCCAATGCCCAGAATGGGCGCATAGGCCACCATGCGCAGCAGCATGACGCAGACGAACTGCACCTGCTGGATGTCGTTGGTGGTGCGGGTGATGAGAGATGCGGTGGAAAAATTCTCGATCTCTGCATTGGAGAACCCGATGACGCTGGCAAAGGTCTCCCGGCGCAGGTCGCGGCCAATGGCGGCGGACACACGAGAGGCGAGGAAGCCCACCGCAATGGACACAGCCACCATCAGCAAAGTCAGGCCCAGCATCTGGCCGCCTACGCGGTAAAGGTAGCGCATCTGCACATCGTGGGCAATGCCCTGTGCCTCGTATTCCAGCTGCACCAGCAGCATGGACTGGCTTTTGAGGTTCTCCATCAGGGTATCATCCAGACTGGCAAAAGCACCGGCCAGCTGCTGCTGGACAGCTTCGCGGGTGAAGCCGGGCATCTGGCTCATAGCGGCAAACTGGGCGCATACGGTGTCCAGATCTTCGGCAGTGGGGGTGACGGTCTCGCTATCCGTGGTGGTGCTCTCAGAGGATGCCGCCTGCATGTCAGCAAGGCCGGTCATGCCCATGGTGTCCTGCCCGGCGGGGGCGTTCGCTGCCTGCGCGGCGGCCATATACAGCACGATGTCCGGCGTGGTGACGGCATCCTCCAGCGCGGTGCGCTCGTCATCGGTCAGGTCGGTGCGCAGCTTCAGCACGCCGTCGTCCTGAAGATAATACCCGTAGGCGTTCTGGAGCGCATCAGCGTCCTCTTCGCTCATCAAAAGCGTGAGGGCGTCCAGCGTGCTCTGGCGTATCGTTTCCGGCAGGGGGCTTTCAATGCCGCCCTGCTGGATGCCGGTGTCCACGATCCTGCTGGTGTAGTCCGGCAGCGAAAGATCGCAGTACGCCTGCACGAACAGCAGCGCGAACACCACAAGACAGACGGCCCAGTGCCGGGCCAGCTGCTTGAAAATTTTCGTCATAGTTCGGTTCTCCCTTCGTTGTTTTTTGCTTCACGGGAAGCGTTTTCCGCAAGAATGGCATCCATCAGTGCGCCGCGCAAAGTATTCATCTGCTGCACCTGCTCCGGTGTCAGCCGGGCCATCACGCAGGCAAAATAATCGCTGAGTGCATCCTCACACCGGGCACAGGCGGCGTAGCCCTCCGGCGTGATGCGCACCAGCGTTTTGCGCCGGTCAGCCGGGTCCGCTTCGCGCAGAACAAGGCCGTCCTGTTCCAGCTGGCGCAGGCTGCGGCTGATGGCCGGCAGCGGCTGGTGTGCCTCCCGGGCAAAATCGGAAACATACACCGCTCCGTTCTGCCCGCGGGTACTGATCGTGTGAGCCAGACCCTCCAGCATGGGAAAGTGGCACTTGGGACAGCCCCGCAGAGCCGCCTTCATGCCGGCCCGGGATGCCTTGCTCAGCCGTCCCAAAAAATGGCACAGACCGTGAAAGCTCGCGGCGGCTTCGGTCTCGTTCAACATTCTATCCCTCCTCATTGCAAAATGCTTAACAGCTGTTAACTATTAACGCCTGACAATAATATTCCTCCCGCACCCAGAATGCAAGGGCAGTTTAGGATAATTTTAAAAAAGTTCACAAAAAGGGGAGAACGGCAGAAAGCCTGAACCGCCCGGCAGCTGCATAAATAGAATAAGAAACGTTTCTGCGGGAGGGGCGGCGGCAGTGGAACAGAACCTGACAAGAATTTTTACACTTTTTGGCGGCTTGGCACTGTTTTTATACGGCATGGATGCGCTCAGCCACAGTCTGGAAACAGCGGCAGGCAGCCGCCTGAAAAGCCTGCTGGCCGCTGTGACCGGCAGCCCGGTGCGGGGCGTGCTGGCGGGGGCTGCGGTCACGGCGGTGCTGCAAAGCAGCTCGGCAGTCACGGTGATGGTGCTGGGCTTTGTAAGTGCGGGCCTGCTGACCCTGCGGCAGGCGGTCCCGGTGATCTTTGGCTGCAACATCGGAACCACCGTTACCGCACAGCTGCTGGCTTTCCGGCTGGAAGATGTGCGCGGCCTTGTGCTGCTGGCCGGGCTGCTGCTCTGCTTTGCCTGTGCAGGGCAGAAGGGCCGGGCTATTGGCCGGGCGGTGTTCGCCTTTGGCCTGCTGTTCGAGGGCATTGCCGATATGGGCACTGCTATGGAACCGCTGGCGCAAAGCCCGGTGTTTGTGCACTGGCTGGGTCGGGTGCGGCAGCACCCATGGCTGGGGCTGCTGGCGGGGCTTGGCATGACCCTGACAGTGCAGAGCAGCTCGGCTACCATTGCCCTGCTGCAGAACTTTGCAGCCCGCCCCGGGCTGGACGGCAGCAGTCTGTTGGGTCTTGCGGGTGCGCTGCCGGTACTGCTGGGCGATAACATCGGCACCACCATCACGGCAGTGCTGGCATCCTTGAGCGCAAGCCGGGACGCAAAGCGGGTGGCTGCGGCCCATGCAGTGTTCAATCTGACCGGCGCGGCGGTGTTCTGCGCCGGTCTGCCGTTGTATGTGCGGCTGACGGCTGCACTTTCGCCCAAAGGGCCGGAGCTTGCCGTGATCGCCCGGCAGATCGCGAATGCGCACACCTTGTTCAATGTGGTGTGCACGCTGGTGTGGCTGCCGCTGACCCCGCTGATGGTGCGGTTTGTGTGCCGCCTTGTGCCGGACCGGGCAGTGCGGTAAGTTTTTACTGGACAAACATACCAATTGCGCATATACTGAAAGGGATGAAACCTACCGCGGAACAAAAAGGAAACATTGCTATGCGACAGAAAATCGGAAGATTGTGTATGGTGCTGGGCGCGCTGCTGATCCTTGCGGCAGCAGCCCTGCTGGCCTATAACAAGTGGGATGCATCCCGTGCAGACAAGGCCTCGCAGGAGGTGCTGGGCGAGCTGGAGCAGACCCTGAACGCTGCCATTGAGGAAAAGGCAAAATCGGATACCGTGGCGCTGCAGCCGGAGCTGGACCCCACGCAGGAAATGACCGTGACCGAACTGAACGGCTGGGATTACATCGGCTATCTGTCCATTCCGTCCATCGGGCTGGAACTGCCGGTGATGAGCCAGTGGAGCTATGCGGGCCTGAAAATCGCACCGGGCCGTTACTCCGGTTCCACCTATGCGGATAACATGGTGGTCTGCGCCCACAACTATGCAAAGCATTTCAGCCCCATCAAGTGGCTGACCGAGGGCGCGCAGGTCTATTTTACGGATATGGACGGTATGCGCTGGACCTACGAGGTCTCCTATGTGGAAAACCTGCAGCCCACGCAAATTGAGGAAATGACCGAAAAGACGGAGGAGTCCGATGAATGGGATCTGACCCTCTTTACCTGCACCACCGGCGGCAGCGCCCGGTGCGCTGTGCGGTGCGTGCGGACGGGCTACCCGGCGCTCACAACGGAGACCGCAGAATAAGATGCAAAAAATCCCCTGTGCACTGGCACAGGGGATTTTTCATATCCGGTATTCAGTGGGCGGTGCCCGCCTTCACAGGGGATTACTTGCTCTGAATGTACTCGTCAATGGCCTTTGCAGCAGCCTTGCCTGCGCCCATGGCCTTGATGACGGTGGCTGCGCCGGTCACGGCATCGCCGCCGGCGTACACACCATCGCGGCTGGTTTTGCCGTCGTCGCCGTCGGTAACGATGCAGCCGTGCTTGTTGGTTTCCAGACCCGGGGTGGTGGAGCGGATCAGCGGGTTGGGGCTGGTGCCCAGACTCATAATGACCGTGTCCACATCCAGCTCGAACTCGCTGCCCTTCTTTTCGATGGGGCGGCGGCGGCCGGAAGCATCCGGCTCGCCCAGCTCCATCTCAATGCAGGTGATGGACTTGACAAAGCCCTCGTCGTTGGCGTGGATCTCCACAGGGTTGCACAGGGTCTTGAAGATGATGCCCTCTTCCTCGGCGTGCTCCACCTCTTCCTTACGGGCGGGCAGCTCGTTCATGCTGCGGCGGTACACGATGTACACATTTTCCGCGCCCAACCGCTTGGCGCAGCGCGCCGCGTCCATGGCCACGTTGCCGCCGCCCACAACAGCCACGTTCCTTGCATGCTGGATGGGCGTTTTCGCCCCCTCCCTGTACGCTTTCATCAGATTGATGCGCGTGAGGAACTCGTTGGCCGAGTACACGCCCTTCAGGCTCTCGCCCGGAATGCCCATAAACCGGGGCAGGCCCGCGCCCGAACCGATGAACACCGCCTCGTTGCCCATTTCGAACAGCTCGTCGATGGTGATCGTCTTGCCAATGACCACGTTGGTCTCGATGTCGACGCCCAGCTCCTTCAGGCCGTCGATCTCCTGGCGCACGATATCCTTGGGCAGGCGGAATTCCGGAATGCCGTACACCAGCACGCCGCCCGCGGTGTGCAGCGCCTCGTATACCGTCACCTTATAGCCCAGCTTTGCAAGGTCGCCGGCAGCCGTCAGCCCGGACGGGCCGGAGCCGATGACCGCCACCCTGTGCCCGTTGGGCACGGGCATGGCGGGCTTTTCGGTGCTGTGCTCCCGATGCCAGTCGGCCACAAACCGCTCCAGACGGCCGATGCCCACGCTTTCCGTTTTGATGCCGCGAACACATTTGCCCTCGCACTGGTTCTCCTGCGGGCACACGCGGCCGCACACCGCCGGCAGCGCGCTGGACGCGCTGAGCACGGCGTACGCGCCCTCCATGTCCTCATCGGCCACCTTCGCAATAAAGGCGGGGATATCTATATTCACCGGGCAGCCGCTCACACAGGGCTTGTTTTTGCAGTTCAGGCAGCGCTTTGCTTCGTTCACAGCCATCTCATAGGTATAGCCCAGTGCCACTTCCTTGAAATTCTTATTGCGCACGTCCGGGTCCTGCACCGGCATAGGGCACTTTTTCGGGTCCATATTCGGCATGATCATTCGACCTCCTTTTTCAGCAGCTCGCACTCCGCCTCACGGGCGTGCGCCTCAAAGTCGCGGTACATTGTGCCGCGGTGCATCGCCTCGTCAAAGTCCACCTCGTGGCCGTCAAAATCCGGCCCGGCCACGCAGGCAAACTTGGTCTCGCCGCCCACGGTCAGGCGGCAGCCGCCGCACAT